>Ga0233448_1000774_pt1 | contig 31516 bp, 32 predicted proteins | sample SI_124_October20_2_FD_183015 | JGI IMG/M metagenome (GOLD analysis project Ga0233448, IMG submission 183015) | Seawater microbial communities from Saanich Inlet, British Columbia, Canada - SI_124_October2016_150_MG | ecosystem: Environmental > Aquatic > Marine > Inlet | place: Canada: British... | reverse complement strand
TTTTGCGTACTATTGACATAAACTTTAAGATCACCGTCTGCAAATATCTTAAAGGTATATGCGAATGTAGTCTGTGCGGCTGATGCCGTATAAGAAACTTTATTTACTGTAGTAGATACTGTCATTGAAGGCCTCCCATTCTAGCCTTTTCACGGGCGTCTATTTCTTTCATAATCTCTTTCATTTTTCCAGTCCTTAATCTCCTATCTCCTGACATCATACGTTGAGCCGCGATTCGTTGGAACTTGTTGCGGATACTAGTAATATTGTCAATTTTCTCTTCATCTGAAAGTCTTTCATATCCAGGCTTCTTAACTAAAGCATCAAGAGTTCTTCTTAATGTTTTGCCAGTTTCTGGGTCTAGGGTCGACTTATGCATAATTTTGACGTATGTGTTATACTGCTCTGGGGTGAGGTCAATACCCTCAATTTGGCTATTTGGCAAACTCATAGGGTGACCAAGACGAATAAGCTCTTTGTCAATTGGGCTTTGTCTTCCGTTACTAGTTTTAAATGGGCTCATATTTTCATACCAGCTGCCTTGGCCATAGGACATTTCGTCGCCCCATGGACCGAGCTCAGGAGGAAGATCATCTGAGAAACCTGGGGTTCTTGCTTTGATGCTATTTAGTATTGAGTTAAAGGCTTGACGCGGTTCGCTTAGGGAAGGATCAGCTCGTGTGCTTCTTTTGATTGGATCCATTTGGCGAGTTACTACATTAACTCCAGCTGGAATCAAAGAGCCTGCCATATTCTTAGCATAATGAGAAAGGAAGTTTCCAGGCTCATCAAAAGCCCTTGACATTGAAGATACACTCTGCATCCAAGACTTAGACCCGAGGTTATGCATGACTGCCGACAGCGCATGCATTGCGACGGTCTCTGCATCTTTTTCATTGCGTGAATATTTTATAAAGTCAGATGCATCGGCCACTACTCCAAGCAGGGTAGCAAATGGTTCAATACGTTCATATGAAACATAGAGCTTACCTTCATAGACTGAAGTATCAACTCCTGCAGCTTGAAGCTCATCTAATGTTTCTTGGTCCACAGTATTTGCATCGAACACAAAAGAATATGGTTGCCATTTCGTTGCCTCAAGAGTCTTTTTAAGATCTGGATTTCCAGGACCTCCACCAGTTAGCTTACCTTCTGCTGACCATTGAGCAGCCCAAGTAGAAACTGAAGACCCTAATCCAATCTTAGCCAAAGCAAGGTCTCTTCGTGCTCCTCCTGCTTTAAGCTCTTTCTGGACTGAAGGCATTAGAAAACCGACAGGAGACCTCGCTCCAGCTTCTTTGATCAAGTTCGACGGAGCTCTAAGGAAGGGCATAAAAAATCTCAGAATTGGAAATTTAAACCTTCCTTGATCGAGCCATTTACCAAAAGTTCCAAGCTCTTTAGTGAATGTCATTTCACGAGCATATTCTACTGCGCGAATATGCACATCAGGATCACCATTTTCTATGATGTCTCTATACATAGTATTAACATCTTCTTTAGACATACCATTGTCTAAAGCACTCAGTGATTTACGAGTAGCCAATCTTTCTGTTTCGATCCTATAGTTAAGAGCTTTGAAGAAGTCATCCTCTGCCATAAGAAACCTACCTGGCATCCTTACAGAGTGTCCGAGGAAATCAATCCCTCGTGCCGTAATCGAATCTTCATCTAGGTTAAAATTGGCGGCGGTGATCTTCTGCTTGTCAATCCCTTCAAGTTTAGTGAAGTTAGAGTGGACCTGGTCTTTTCTAAAAGCTTCCCAAGCAAAGGCAAAACCTTCCTGAGTTCCTCGATTCATCGCGCGGATCGAAGCTAATCCTTCTTGTACTCTAACACGGTCAGCAGTTTTATTAAGCATCCCTCTTGGAACTCCAAGGCCAGCGGCAATGATATGCTCTGGAATAGACCATAAAGAGAACAGTGCGTTTGAAACTACATTTACAAAATGAGTTCCTGGATTTGAGAGTAGGGCATTGATCCAAACCTCAAAGAACATATCACTGCTCGTAGCTTTAGTCATATTACGAGCGTAATTGTTCATAGCTCTTGCATCTGGTAAAGATAAGAATTGTTGAGCAATCTCAGAAATATTGGCTCCTTTCGTGATATCAGTCAAGAATCTCTCAATCTCAATCGATCTATCAAACCCAGTAGCGGTGATATTAAATTGCCACGTGGTTCTAGCGATTTCAGTCTGGGCACCTTTAGCTTGAGCTAGCATTGCGGCATGAAGATTAAGCTGGCGGAAGTAGGCTAGCTTGTCTTCATCAGTTCCTCCATGGGTGATCTTATTTGCTTGTTCAGAGAGTTTATCCAAAGAGGTAAGGAGAAGCTTGCGCGTTGCCAACATTTGCTCAGGATTAAAGGTTCCACCTAGCTCTCTTTTAAGGATATCTTCTGGAGTCCAATCAAGCATATCAGCAAGATCGACAATTGCATCATGCGTTAGTTGACCACGAGTAGCTTCAGTAATTTGGGCAGCATAAAATTGTGACACTTCCTCCATTTGGCGTTTCAGATCATCAGTTGTATTCATTTTATCAAAGTTAAAGTCTGCCTCTGGTGGCTTAGCTCTTGGCCGCACTGTTACATGCTCAGGAATGTTTGTTCCTTCAATTTCTTCTGTGCGTTGTAGAATTTTGCGTATGAGATCCCTTCCGAATCCAGCTACTTGGATAGGCTTTTTAGACTCATTTGGGGTATGGATGTTATACTGCTCTGAAGACCCTGAGCCAATTCCTAATGCTTCAAATTTATCATTGTTAAAAGCTTCAAGATCATCTTCAGATTCAAGAGTAATTTGATCCAAGAGAGAAATTAACTCATCTTTGTTCTCTTCAATCTCATTGACAATGTTAGTCATTTCGATCTCTGCCGCAAGTCCATTCATGCTACTTTCATCTATGTCAATAATATCAGGAGTCATGACGGCAGGAAGGAATTGTGGCTTTGATTTAATCCATGCTTTGATTTCCCCAAATTTAAGCACTAATGGAATTATCATTACTTCTTCAATAGCAGCACCAGCATAATTCTTGAGCATTTTTTCAAAGGTCGAATCATCTACATCATGCTTTAATCCCCAAACCAAAGACTTTCTAAATGCTTCAGCGGCTGGGTTATTTAAGTTGCCAATACTATCAGCTAAGTTTCCAATGTTCTCAGCTTCTGGGCCCATAGCAGTAGTCCCACCAAGAAAAAACTTAATCGAAGTGATTACATCATCAGAAACTGACTTTAAGAAGTTTGCATTCTTGGCGAATTTGACTGAAGCTCCTACCGCTCCGCCACCGGCGAACTGGATGAGGTCTTTAGTTATCATACCTCCTGTAGTTTCAGGAGTGATTAATTCTGAACCAATCTTAGGGCCAGGAAACTCATACTCGCTGATTCCGAGAAGGGAATTGACTGCTTCGCTAGTATCAACTACCGCACCGAGGGTGGCTTTGCCAGCTTCTTTAGCTACTTTTTCGCCAGTCTCAAATAAGCTTTCGAGAAGTCCCGACTCAGCTGGTTCAACCGGTTCAACTGGATCGGCTGGGTCAAATGGAGCAGGAATTCCAGCAGTGGCATCGACTGGTTCGGCTGGGTCAAATGGAGCAGGAATTCCAGCAGTAGCACTAGCCTTCTGTAAAAGGGGAGTGAAGAAACTTGCTCTTGCTTCTTCAGGCTCTGGTTGGTCAACTAAAGGCACATATGATTGGCCAAGAGAAGATTGTCCATAGACTTGACCAGTATTGGTATTACGCACTTTTCTTTCATATGGAACTTGAGACAAGGCAGACTGCCCTTCTTCACTTCCATTTAAGGCGCTATGGCTTCGGCTTTCAAGATATAATTCGTCTATCATGTTATCTACCTAAGTAGTCTATTTCAGTTTGGATGTCAGCTGCATGCTGGCTAAGCGCTTTGTTGCCAGACTTCTCAAATTGTTTAAGAAGCGCATCACGCTGTTTAATAAGTTTGTTTATTTGATTCTGGCCATCTACTAATTCCTGCTGTTCAATCTTGGCTACAATATCTTCAGCCTTCTTAAACAAATCTATATCGGGGTTTCTTGCGTATTCTTTTTGCAAGCTCGATAGAGCGGTCATTCTTTTTCTTTCTTTAGAGTTTGGGTCCAAAGTAAGATTTAAGAATCCACCTTCAGGAATACCTAACCGGTTCTTTAAATAATTAGAAGCCGACCTAAAGCGCTTGTCTTGTTGGGCTTGGATAAGCGGAACATATTTGTCACCGAAAGTTCGAAAGCTAATCCCATTCCCAACATAAGATATCATATCACCAATTGAGCGTATCTTGCCTGAATATATATCGGCTAGTACTTGAGACTCTATTCGCTCGTCGTCAAGAGTTTCTTTACCTGATACAAAGGCCTCCATCTGAAGGAGTACTGTAGGAGAAACAGCATTTGATCTTCTAAGCGCCGCAATTGTAGCTATCCTACTGGCATGTGAGGCAGTTCCTTCAGTTGATGGTGATGTTGAGAAAAAGTCTAAAAGAATCTTATTCACGCTCTGCTCTTTGTTTCTTTCATCAATTTTGTACTGAGCATTCTCAGCTCGAAGCAATTCGTTATGATCTTTTAATAGCTCATCTGCTAGTTCATCTCTTTGATCTGCATCTAGATTATTAAGGTATGGCTGCATAGCTTCGTTGATTTTACCATTGCGGATCATCTCAGAAGCTCCAATCTTATCAGCATTTGATTTGTGCCAACCAGTTAAGACATCCGATGAAGTGCCTTCCTTAAAATCTCGAATGAGCTCCATCTGTTCAGGAGTCGATAGCCAAGAAGAACCAGTAATTGCTTTTACACCATTTATTAAGTAAGCATTTGGATTTGTCCAATTATCTCCAGTACGGATTTGTGTACGGTAATCATCTAAAGAGTCAGATAACACGGAGTTGTTATGATCTTTAAAAGCTTTGCCTTGATTTTTGATAAATGATTTCATAAATGGCATCTTAATGCGGTAAAGAGCTTTTTCAGCTTCAAGTGTAGCATAAGCGCTAGGAGCACCACTCGAGACTTTAGCAATATACTCATCAATTGCAGTACTCATATCCTCATTAGTGCTATACTCTCCAGGACCCTTCTGCTGTATAATCTTATCTCGTGTGAGATTCCAGTCAATCATAGCTTCTGATCCCAAAGGATTAACAAAGGCTTCTGACTGCTGCTTCTCAGCTTTCAGCCTAGCTTTCTCTTCGGCTTTCTTAGCTTTCAGCCTAGCAGCCTCTTCATTCTTCTTGGCTTCTTGAAGGGCATTAAAGGTTTGTATTGGCCCTTCAGCAAGTGCTTTTCCAGGAGCCATCATAGCTGATATAGATGGAGTCTTAGGAATTGGAGCTATAGTGCTTGATGCAGAAAGACTCATTTGTGATGTAGGTATTCTAGGCATTAGGCGATAGTTCCTGTAGCATTATGCTTGACTCCAGCAGTAAGCAACGAAGTTCCGCCTGAGATCAATGTTCCAGTCGATGCCGCCCTACCCTCAGCTCTAGCCGATGCTGCAGAAATGCTCCTAGACTCAGCCGACATTTTACCTCCATGCCATATAGTCAAAGCTTCGAGCTCTTCATCTTCAGCCGTAGCTGCTAGCATAGCTGCTGGAGTGCCTTCAAAAGTAACTCCGCCTTTAGCGAATCCTGCTCTTTGTTGGCCTTTAAGCTTGGCAAACTTTTCACGAGTACGCCGAGCATCTTCTTCAGCATTTTGTTGGTCGATGATTGCTTGACGCTCTTGCATTTGAGCTTGCCGTTCAGCTGCATCGCTGGCCGCTGAAGCAGCCTGCATAGTGCCTACTGCAGACATTCCTAATAGAGCCATTTCCATGCCAGTGCACATAATTATTTACCGTTCGTCTTCACTCTTGGGATCAGAGCTAAAATTGTTAAAGGGAGTGGTTGGTCTTGCTGGACAAAAATATGTCCGTCCGTTTCGTACCCTGATCTAAGAGGTATTTCTTTGTCTCCAGTAAACAGCCCCACACTAGAGTCCATACTATTCGCTGAAGACCTAAATGGAATCAAATCGAGTTTAGTTTCTGATGTTCCAATCTTAACTCCAAGAGAGCGGAATAATCTTAATACTACATTGCTAATTCGTTTCGTAGCTCCTTGAGCTGTGCTTCCAGTAACTGCTCCTGATTCAATCTTCATCGTTTTTAACTTAGAAGTATAAGGCAAACCGGCATGAATTTTCGAGTATGAAGCATTTAAAGTAATGGATCCGCTTGTGACTACCACACTAGGATGAGTAGCTCCATCAACTAAGACCGAGATTGTTTCGCCTTCTAAGTGGTCTAATCCACTGACTGAAGATATTGGCGTTCCATCATATGAAAGCCCACTGTCTACAAAGAACGAATCATCAAGGTTTTCACTATCTCTCAATCCTGGAGTGATCACTTCAAGATATCTTTTAGTTGAGCTATCAATTGTTCTTTTAACTATTAGCCAGATTTCATCGCATGAACAACTCGTTGATGATGGGATGACAGTAGCACTTTCAACTTCTACATCTAATCCACCAAGATAATGCTTAGACCAAGCCACAATCTCTTGATCTCTTAAATATGTCATACTTAGCAACCCGCCATTTCCAAGTACATACCAGACATTTTGAAAAGGCTCTTGTTGCAAAGCCATTTCTTTAATATTGCCCTGTGTTATATGCTCAGCCAAGAGAGTAAGGTCTGGCGATATCATACTATCAGATTCAAAATTATATACTAATTGACGTATTTTTCTTTTGGCTCTTTGAAGATAAAGCACAATATCTGCGATTCTAATTGGTCTTGTAAACGCACTGCCATAAGTAGACTGTCTTACGATCCTTACATTTGATGGCGATATTGCTTCTTCAGAGGCAGAGGCTGATACAAGGAACTCACCTCCAGCAGTACCTACGAGTAGGGACTTTCCAGGAGACAACCACCTAATAGCATTAACCTGCTCTGTTGCAATCGTATATTCAAGAGCATCATCATCTAAAGGACCTTGGGAAAGGTTCTCATAGTCACCTGATTTAGAAGCCCATAGAGTTTGTGGCTTATTTGGAGTTCCTGCAAACCAAAGTCTTTGCTCGAAGAAGGCAATTGTCTGTGGATAATTATTCACTGCCCAAGAGAAAGGGTATAATGCTCTTCCATTACTTCCACCAGTCTTATCACCTGGTGTATAGGTATAATGAGTATTGCTAGGATCTGTTGCGGCCGTTGTGACTGTTATCTCATATAGATTTGAGTCTACTTTAGTGATTGAGTGGGTACTGTTAACTTCTGAATCAGTTAACCCTTCACATTTCAACCCGCTAAGAGTTATCGAAGTTCCAGTTTCAACTCCATGTCCTAAATGATGTACTAATACTATAGTGCTACCGACCTCAATTTCTATAGGATTCTTATCGAATCCAGTACCTTCATGAACAAATGAGATATCAGATAGAGTCCAAGTAATATGACTAGTGCGAGAAAGTTTCGCTGGAGCATGATCTTTATGTACCAAGTAGAGAATATCTGCAGACTGTGCAAATTGAATATCAGGCAGCTCAGCTTCAGTGTAGGTAGTTGTGACCTCTACTGGTGAGCCACCACTTTCAATTCGCCCTAAATCCTTAAATATCCTAATGTAATTCTCGCCAAACTCAAGAATATAAGCTTGTGTGACGCTAAACTCAAATGGAATTAACCTCGATGTTTTAGCATGATCCTTAATTTCATTTATATACTGAGTTCCACCACGCCGAGTAACTCCGCCTTGTGGCATCACTTTGAAATTCTCGAGTTGCAAACATCCATTTGAGTATTTATTAAAATCGACTCGTCCATCAAGGAGAGGAGTTAATTCTCCAGCAGTAAAGTTATTGAGGATTGGAGTTTGAATAGGCATTATAGTCTAGATGCAATCCAAGTATCAGCAATAATATTATCGGGGGTACCTTCTTGAGCATCCATTCCTCTAGCCTCAGATAAAGCATTTTCATACTTCTGATGAAGAAAGTCTGCCAAATTAATACTGTCTGTTAAAGTGACTGCGAGTTCAGCAGACAACTTAGCAGAAAGAACTTCGGTAAATAAAGTGTCAAATTGTGTTGAGTCAGTAACTCGTATAATATAAAGAAGATTGGCTGGAGCTTCATCAGTTAAGACTTTGCGACCTTCAACTTTAAATTTAATATCATCTCCTTCTGGATCCATGCTTAGAACTTTTAAGCATCCCGTTGGAAGCTGGTATTCATATGCGAATCCATAAGCTGGAATTGTTGTTAGCCGAGCCAATGAAGCACGACGGACTGCGAAATTCCAAGGATGTGCACGTAATAAATTGTCTCTAGTATCTGTATAGATTAGATTGCAGGCTCGCCCAGCTTTAGAATCTTCCGTTAAGGCGATGATTGGGCTTTCACCTAACTTAGAAAGAGCCACATTACAAATCTGAACTTCACTTGACATTATTATTCCTTAAATTCAGGGTGGAACAGTTTTAATTGTTCCACCCCTATTCCCTTAGGAGGACTTAATCAACAGTATAGGTTACTGCACATGCGATCGTACCAGTAGCTGTACCGCCACCAGTAGTAATTAACACATCAGTCTCAGAACTATTCTGATATCCAAAACCAGCGATATTACCATCTGATGAAAGAGTTAGCTGACCGGCTGAAACGGCATTTGTTGCTCCAATATAGCGAGTAGCACTACCAGAGTCTCCAACAGAAAGGGTTGCACCAGATCCTAAAGCATCGTGCATCACATCTACACTGTAGACAGTAGCACCCTTAGGAAGACGAGCAATAGTAATATCACTACCAGAAGCCAAAGAAGAAGCTTCATAAGTGTCATACCATACTCGCATACGACCATGAACCTGAGTAGCATCTGCATTCACCTGAGGTGTTGCAGTGATATTGGTCATGTTTGTTCCTTTTACACTAGACATAATAGTTCTCCTTATTCAGAACAAGCGATTTCGACGACTTTTTCCTCTTCCATTCGCGTAGCGCCAATGGTTTGAGAATAAAAGACCTGGGTTGAATAGTTCTTGGTAGGCATCTCAGAAATCTTAGATGTTGTGTCCTTACCTGTCGCTAAAAGAATGCCATCTTGTACCCAACAGATAACTTGGCGGTCGCCATTAGCATCAGTACCTAAACGCTGAGTGCGTACAAAGTTGAATCCCATAAAGGTATTGATTTGACCTTGTGCAAGAGCTTTAACAGAGTTATAGTCTGCATTCTTAATCTCAGTAGTATTAAGAAGATCAGTAACCTGTTTAGCCGTTACAGCAATATTGCGTTGCATATCAGGATCAGCTTCGTTGCTGTCAAGAATCTCTTTAGCAGAGAGCAATTTAGCAAGAGTTAATCCAGTAGCTGCAACTACAATCTTCTGCCCAGAAGGTAGAGATGTAGAAGTTCCACCAGTTGTGCCTGTATAAGCTGCTCCAGTTGCAGCCTCGATAATTGCATCATCCTTAGAGCGTCCCATAGCGAAAGCTGCAGAAGCTGCATAAGATGAAGTAGGATCAATCAGCATCCGTACTTTATCCTCATTATCGATTAGGTCAGCCCAATCATAATCAACCAAAGATACACGGCGGCGTGAATGTGGTGTATCCATGCGTGGTGTATCAGAATGACGAGAAGTTCGTATTGCAGCAGAAACTGCTCCGATCTGCTCAAAAAATGCATTCTTGCCTGTTACACTTTCATTGCGGACTAATCCACTCAAGCGGGACCCTTTCTGCTGTGATAGCAGTTGGATATTGGCAGAATACTGTTCGACAAAAGCCGTAGTAATCTCAACACTCATTATATTTTCTCCAGTAAAGTGTTATTAAAGTAAATAGCAAAAGAGTTACCCGCTTGATACGGACTCCTATAAGTTTCAAGGGCCATTTGGTTATCCTATTCCCTTATGCTGAGTGCATCCGCTCAAAGAGCTTTTGCACCTTGTTAACTAAGACCCCATGATTAGGGTCTTGGTTATTCGTGTAAGCAGCCTGTGACATAACATCATTGATCTGCTCTCTAATCTGCGAAGGATCCATAGAACGACTATTGTCATTCCCTTGGCCTTCAATATTTCCCTCTTCTAAATTGGCTTTAGCGACATTATGCATAAAGCGTACCATCTGAGGATTGTTACCTAAACCTGTTTCTTCGAGATAATTTACAAAATCATCTCCACCGAATTGTTCTACTGCGCGAGTTGCCATTGTAAGGTTAACATCATAGCGTTCTCCCCAGTCCTTCTTGAGATCCGTTACGGACTGTTCCTGAGCTGTGGTAGCTCCGTCATTCAAAGCCTCATAAGACTTTGAAGTATGCTCCCAATACCATGAGTTAAGAGCCTCAATTTGGCTTTGATTAAGTCCAGCTTCATGAGCTTTAGACTTAAATTCATTTATCATAGTTTCATCAAGGTTAACACCTTCAGGAAGACCTTCAGGGGTTTTTAATTCATAACCACTAGCCTCTTCAGGGCGGCCTAATCTATTGTAAGCCGATGACCATTCATCCTCAGTTGTTGGGATTGTGATCGTATCTTTGCCAATCATTTTCTCAGCATTAACATATGAACCAGCTAATGATTCAATGTCTGAGAATTTAGTTAGAGATTCATTGCTTTGCATCTCTTCTGGTAATGATTGCATCCATTCTGGTGTTTCCATAATCTACTCCTAATGTGCCGTGTTTTCGTTGATGAGCGAGTTTAATATTATAGCTGGGAAATTCTCAGCTTTTACGTCCATATGATATAGAATAAACATAAGGACATCACGACGTCCAGACTTAAATGCCATCTCAATGGGGTCTTTGCTAATCGCAGGGGGCTCAAGCAAATGACCGAATTCCATAAGAGCATTTAAGACTCTACGTCCATGTTCGGAATTGAACGTTAAGTTCAAATCCATCTTCAATTGATCCGCAACTTTATGATCCACTACGCATCTCCTGAATTCTTGCGAGATTTACACCGGCTTCAGAGCCTGTCCGTAACATCTCGACATTTTGGGTTTGTTGCTGTTGTTCATTAGCAACTTGACGGGATTCTTCAACCGCTTCATTAGACTTAAGGAATGATGGTCGAAGACCAAACATTTCAGATATTCCCTTAAGAATCTCATCAGCATCAAAGCGATGAATTAATTCAGGAGTCATTGAAACAAATGGAGTCATAATTTCCATAACCCGCTGTAAGCTATTAGCTTCAAGCTGCTTCTGAGCTCGTGCAATTGGGCTTACATATTCAACACTATAATCTGCTTGCTTAACAGACTCTGGAGCTTCAGGGAACTTACCTTGAACTTCAAGAACCTCGAATACTCTACTAATCACTGTATCAAGAGCTTCTTCTTGCATACGTCCAAGAATAGGACCCATAAGTCTCATTCTCTCTTCAGTGCGTTGCATAACTTCAGTGGCTGTCATTTCAGGACCACGTGCTAACTGAAGTTGGTCAATAAAGAAGATAGCTCGAATACGGTTGCGCAATTCTTCCATCATCTCAAGTGAGATAGGAATGTTCGCATTAGTCATCAAAGGCTCAATACGATCAGTATTACCTCGGCGGAAATAGTTTATTCCACCTGGTACTGTGCGGATAGGACCAAGGAACCCATCATCTGGAGCTTGAAGAGGAGGATCAACGATTTTCTGGGCCGCCTTAATCGTGGTCTTCATCATTTCATTCAGCATCTTAATATCTGGTAGGGCAGTGATTGCTGGTCCTCTACCATATACTTCGCCAGATGCCTTATAGAATCTAGGCACTGAATAAGGGAATTGGCTAAAACCTCCTTCACTAAGAACATGTTTAGTAGGTTTTTCTACATAGACTGAAACGAAAGGAAGAGTTTCATTTTTCTTAAATGGTTTTGTTCTTGGCTCGACAGCATGAAGTACCTGGATTAGCTGATCGACTTTACCTTCAGAAAAAAGCTTTTTAGTTTTGTCAGAAGCATTCTCACCAAATTTCTGAATGATTTGACGGACAGACATATTAATGGTCCGGTATAGCGTGTCAATTTTGCCATCTTTGTTCTCCGCAATATACGCCTCTGAGAGAGGGATTGACTTAAATAAGACCCCATCTTTATCACTCTGTTCGCCAGTAAATAGGATTCCAGTACCAAAAGAGGCAAACTCTAGATACATTTCATGGATGTGAGTTGAGAAAGCAGATTTTGAATTCTGTATCTCGTTACGCATAATCTTCTCAGCGCCTTTAAGCCAAAGAGAAGACTCACGTGAATCATTTAGTTTCTCATCTTCAAAGCGCAACGTGAACCACTCTGAAGCAGGGTTAGTGAGTGTTCCATGTAGCCCAGCGGCTAAAATCTCAGCAGCGTGAATCGCTGTAGAATCATAGACTTTTAATCCTTTCTTCGAACCTGAAGATTCCTCACCTGTAAAGGTAGGGTGATTAGGGAAAGTCAATTCAGCTGCTTCTTGCCAGTGACTTTCCCAAGTTCCTCTAGCTCCTGAGAGATCACCAAATCGCTGAATTATGTATTTGGAAACACTCATCTTTTATGACCCAAGCAGAGTCTTCTTAGCTACTGGAGCATCATCGGTTATACCTAACCCACCGGTTAGCATAGTACTTGACCGACCTTTGCGGGCAGACAGACGTTTCTTTTCTCGAGCTGAGGCCTCTTTAACCTCAGGATCAGTACGCTTAGGTGGTGGGGGTGGAGGTGGAGTTGGGGCTGGGGAACTTGATCCAAAACACATAATTTAATCCTTTGTCATTAAGTAACCGGAATAGGAGTATCCCAGTCTGTTATAAAATTTAGCTGTTCTTTCGGGATTGATATTGGTTGTTACTCCAATCTGAATCCCTGAAAGATTTTGGTATCTAGCCCAACGCTCATACCCTTTAATTAAGCGTACTGCCATAGAACCATTGCGCTTTTCTGGGTGTACATATAGCAATAAGTCTGTAGCTATATCAGCTTTGCAAAATGGAGGACGAGTCCTCATCCCAAACATCATGCCGAGTATCTCATTATTTTCTTTAGCTATATTGCTATAGAAGTTGTCTGGTTCATTAATAACTCTATCAGCTATATCCGAACAGTAATCTTCGTCATATGGCCATTGAGAGTATCTAGACTCTTGGTGCATCAGAGAACCAAGAGAGATTACCGCTGGAATATCTGCATAATCCATTGTCTGATAGGTAATCATGCAGCTCTCGCGAGAGGGTCATAGTTGTGATCCTGAGCCTGATGCATTCTAGGAACCTCATCTTCAGCTCTTTTAAGCAATTCATATCCATGTCCTAATCCAGTACACAAGTATTGGAGAGCTTCAGCCACATGACTATACATATTCTTGTCTGGCTTTTCAGCGAATTTGTCTGAACCAGATACATTAATACGGCGATACTTGTAACCGCCGGCCATAGCTTTTCTGAGCATTCTGCATTTTGGGCTTATTACTAATTGGGGGCGACCAAGCAGAGTTAGAGTAGTCAACAATTTAGCTACTGATTCCCTGCGAATCGTAAAGTCATTTGTTGGCCCAGGTCGTAGGAAGACACCCTGAGCTTCTAATACAAAGAAAGGAGTCCGCTCATCAACTTGGCTTCTTTGTTCCCCTGCTGGGTCGCCATATCCTTCCATAGGGAGATTGTCATAATTGCTTATGATCAGTTCCTTAATGCGCCTACCGAAGCGGACGGCTCCCATGTCTTCAGTTACGATCTCGTCTATAATCTGTACTTGGCCGTCTGAAGCTATCTGTGCGATCACTGCTGCAGGAGTGAGGCCAAAGTCAACACCGATAATAACCTTATTAGTCTTCTCGGAGAGCCCTAAATCATGAACACAGTGGAGCTGATCGTTGTACTCTGCATATATAACCTTGCCGTCCTGTACGAAACCATACTTGCCATGAACATATACGTTGATCCACTCTTGGTCCTTACCAGAAGAAAGGCGCTTATAGTAGTGTTCAGGAAGATTCTCGACATTCTCGGCTTCAGGGCTGACTCCTGAGGGCTGGTGAAAATCCTTCCATCCTTCTGGCTGTTGCTCTTCAAACATACGGTACCACCAATGATCCGTGTCAGGTGGATTGGTATCGTTGATTACGCCGTACCAAGAAGCACCACCATACCTTTTAGATGGGTATCGACCTACACGGCCGATGAGCATGTCGAGAATCGGTTTTGGAATTTCTCTAGCTTCGTTAATCCATCCGCCAGTTAACTCTAAAGAGAGAAGCTTCTTTACATCATCCGGTCTGTCAAGTGCTCGGAACAGAATCTCTAAGTGCACGACACTCTCATCGCCAAGAGAAAATTCTATTGTGTGCTTCATATCAGCAGCACGCCATTTGCCTAGCCCCTTAGGGAACCAGTCAAACCAAGTTTGCATAGTTGTATCAACGAGCTCACGATAAGTGTTACGCACAATAACCCAACGAGAATAGCGGACTCCGTCAGTGTGAGTTCTTTGCTCGCAAGCTCGCTTAAAGATTTCTATACAACAGGAGACGGATTTACCTGACCCGATAGGTCCGATAAGCCCACGTACAAAGCTATCATCGCGGTGGAACTTGCCAGCCGTTGGTGATGCCATGTAATTTATATTCTCCATAATATCTATTATAACACTTCTTCGGCCGTGTGTACACAGTTTCGATGAAATAAATCTAATTTAGCCGAAACATTGTATGTGATCCTCTAAGTCCCCCCTAAAAATTTTAGGACTGAACAAGTCTGCCTGTGTCGGGGCCCTGGAGCCCTAAATTTTAGAACTGAGCAAGTCTGCATGTGTCAGTGCCCTGGAGCCCTAAATTGCGAGCAGTACATATATCAACAGTATACGCCCCGCCAAAGTCCACGTGCCATCTGGTATAGCGCCTACGATGACGTGCACGTGCGTTCGCGCAATACCTCTCCCAACCTAGCATCGTCGCGTAATAACGCGCCCGCCCCCGTCGCGTAATACCTCTTCTCCACCGAGCCAAGAGGTATTACGCGTGCGCGGGCTGAGTTAAGAGGTATTACGCGTGCGCGTGCTATGTTCAACGCACGCTCGTCGACCCACTGACGACCTGTGTCTACACGCACATAGGCGAGGCAAACTTTTTTCGGTTATTTTTTGATCCTAAGTTATTGATTTGCAATACCATATTCATAGAATTTATACGCATATAAAAACATTTAATTGTACATTGGAAGCCTACGTTGTATAATACTCCCCAGGAAAAGCCAATCCGGTGATTCCGAAATCCATTCAAGGAGAATGAAAATGGAAATGTTGATAAATGCAGTGAAGGTAGACTCGGACACAGCGATCGAGTATGCGAGCAATCCCAAACGCCCATCAGGCAAGGCCTGGTCGCGATATGAGGTATATGCAGAGGCTACGACAGTCGGAGAGTACTTCGAACTCGCCGATAAGAAGTATGCCCGAGCAGACCTGCGATATGATGAAGAGAAAGGGTTACTCGCGATATACGATGTGGATGGTACCCAGGTAAATGCACCTGAGCCTGAGCCTGAGTCGTAACCCACCTACCCCTGCCCATCCGGGTAGGGGTACTTACACATAACGACGCACACCCGCGTCATAGACGGAGATATACGTATGACCAAGAAGAAAATGATTCCCCTGCCGCAAGATTCCTCACAGGCTCTCGCCGATGCGATTATGGACCTAGTCCCACGTGATGGCGTAGACCTATTTCCCGCTATCTTTGAAGAAGAGATCACGATCAGACTCGAGTATTCGGAGACTAGGAATAGATGGCAAGCAGTCTTCGAATGGTAAACTGATCCACTGACCAAGACAGAAAGCTCGGCTCTGAAATGGAGTCGGGCTTTCTTTCTGTCCGCGAGTCGGGCCTATCCCCAAACAGAAACCTATCTGCGAAATATGCCTTTGCTCCCAAACAGAAACTTATCTGCGAAATATGCCTCTGTTCTCCTATAACTTGATATACCTCTATTCTTATTTATTCTTTTTAGAGTTAAGTTAAGTAGATAATAGGAGTAGAAGTATATTTCTGGATAGATAGTAGATTATTTTATATAGATAAAACATTATTTTATTGTATAATTATATTATAACCAGCTAAATAATCTACTACTATTATTGCAATGAGCTTATAAGGCTAAACGCTTCATAAATTCACACTTATACTCGTCTACACTACACACAAGGGCTAAGTTTTCTTACTTGGCAAAGCGCCCGTTATATCAAACGAAACACTTAACCCTCCTTTTGGACCGATCTCTTCACTCTCAACTCCAAGTCCACTTATATAACTCTGCATCTCTAAATACATCTTAACTGCTCTCGGATCTCCGCTTCTAGCCCCCTCAAACAACTCAGCCGAAACGAGGTCTAAACCAACTCCGGCTCCGAAAGCAACTAAAAGGTCAAAGAATTCTTCTTGGCTATCAGTCATTAACGGATATAAAGGGAACACTACGGACCTTATATGTTCCTTAGGCATACGCGCAGCCTTTGAGGCTATTTTCCTCGATGTGTATACGTCAATAGGAAAGTGCTCTAGCCAAATAACGGCTAAGATATCAGGGACTTCATCATCACTTAAGAGCATTTTCTCAAATCCAATCATACTCTTAAACTCTGACTTTCTAAAGTGCTCCGCACCTCCCTTCTCACGGCCTGTTGCAAGCAACGTCAAGTGCTCCGCGCCCTTATCTTCGATCGGAATTTCTGTTTGGTAATAGCTTTTAGGTTTAGTATCCATAGGGTAATACTCCTTATATCTTATGTTGATAGCGGTGGTTAAATGGTTATCTAGCTCATTATTATATATATTATAACACAGACTACCGAAGAAGTAAACATAACAATAGCACCTAAGTCGGTTAAATTTAATGTTTTGTATACACAAGGCCCAAAATGGTGTATAATAGCTCATTAAATTAAATTAGTATAAATCTAACCAGCAAAGGAGCTACAACCTACTTATGTCATTAAAGTCAAAATTGTCAAACGCCTCTAATCAAATAAAGTTACTACTATCCAAGATCAATTCAGTTTTATGGACCGCAGCTGCAATCACAATTGCAATCACGGCTGGAGGGTCAACCCTCTTAGCTATATACTATACACTTAAAGGAGTCCTCACCTAAATGGCACAGAATAAAGACACAACGCTCGATCAACTAAAGAAAACGCAGTTTCTTCTTGGCTCAGAGGCTAAATACCGAAGCTCAAGAACTGACAACCATAGAGTGCATGACAAACATAACCTATTAAATGCAGAGCAAACAAGACTTAAAATCGCCAACTCAAATGAATGGGCTAATTACAAAATAGACCCACGTTCTGCGCCTCAAGACACCACTTATATCATACTTGACTATGATGACCATGAGCAAGGTTCTGAGAATCCACCAATAGATACTAAAGAGCTTCAGCGCCAAGTACACGACTATTTTGACTTGGAGCCTACTTTCACAGTGAAAACACCTACTGGGACAGGCTTTCAGGAATGGTACACTATACCAACTAGTATTCTCGTAAATGATATAAAGAAAAATGCTTTTAAAGAAATCGAGTTACCAGATCGCACTTTGCCTATTGAGGTTAAGAGCTGCTTACCTGATTATAATGTCACATTTGAAGGGCCGGGTACTTATCGGCGAAGTAATAACTCTTATTATATACTCGAAAATGAAATCGCTCCACAAAGCTTATCGCATAAATTAGTTTCTTACTTGGCTAGCCTCTCACAGGCTGAGCGCCAACGGACAGTAAAGCGCCTAGAAATGCGTAGCCGTACAGCGGACCTTACAGAAGACTCTATATCGAATGTAGAAGCGGCACAGCACAATTTAATTAAAGGGGTAAATCAATTTCTCTTTGGCATCGAAAAGCTTGAGGCTCACCGCAATGACTATCTTTATCAGCGTGCTATGGATTTGTATACATATAACTTATCTTACGAGCGTGGAGCTGAGGTATTAAAAATCCTTCAAAATAGCGTATTTGCGGAACAATTGGAGGATTGGGAATTTGATGCCACGACTAAAAGTGCATTTGAACGCATCCGAGATGCCAAAAGAGAATTTGAGAACTCATTCGATCATGTAATGCAGGAATTCCCGTTAGATGACTATGGTTTCACTCTTGTAGACAGGGAATTATATGAAGCTCGAGTTGAGCACTTAACTTCTATGCAACAGAGCTTTATGCTAACTAACAATACGAATAGGCGGGCCTTCTGTGAAACGCTTATCAAAACAAGCGATACAGTCTATGTACCTGTAAAAGTGTCTCATAAAATGTTCACTAAAGCCTTTGCCCAGGAGTATGAACAATTTAAACTAGGAACGAACCCGCGCTTTAGCGTTTTGTTTGATCTCCTTTATAAGTGCTCACTCTATTGGAAGTCACTTCCGTATAACGAGTTTAATAATGAATACTCATACACCCCTGAGGGGTTAAAGAATTCGAAGAAAGTCTATTCGACTCCAGAGTTTAACAATTATGCTAACTCGTGCAATGTTGTGCAGACTGATCCTAATTGCGCACGGGCTAAATACATATTAGAACATGGAGTTGCGAATTTAGGGATTATAAAAGATATTGCTATTGACCCTAGTACCGTAACAGTTGAAGAACAAACTGAATTAGACTTCTTTCATAATGTCTTCCGTAAAGCACTCACAGATGAATCTAAACCAAAGGAATATGAGTTTCTCTTGGATCGCATCGCTTTACCATTACAGCAACCAAATGTAAACATTGATAACGTAGTTGCGTTCTATGGCAAACAAGGTATTGGAAAGACAGCCTTCTTTTCTTTTATATCTTCGCTATTTAACCTTGACGTCGTCGGCATTTACCCTGATTTTGAATCATTCACGGCTCCACATGAAGAGATGAAGGAAATGACTTTAATCGAAGAAATACACTTGACTGATTCACCTCAAAATATGAAAACTTGGGATAAGATTAAAGCGATAAGCACTTCAGAGATGCAGCATGTAAACAAGAAATTCGTACAGTCGACTAAGATCGCAAGGTCAATCAATATATTTACCACTACAAATCATTTTCCAGATTCGCTTATGATGCTTGAAGATCGGCGTCTTACTCTCCTTTATTCTCCAAACCCAAGAATGGGAACTGAAATAGAGATCGCTATACGCAGAGTCGTCAAGTTTCTATTTGGATATCCAGGTGCAGAACTTAGAGGCTTAAGAGTCTTATATACAGACTTAATAAACCGAAAGGTTAAGCGTACGAGTTGGAATTACAAAACGCATTTCCAAAAAGAAGTCTGTATGGAGCTCAATGCAGATAACAAGCAATTACAGACTATTATGAATTATGTAGCGAATTTAGGCATCTTACCTAATACGGATGAGCGATACCCATTAACAAAAAAGGAAGAACTTGATGCTCAGAATAATCCAGCGAATTTTATCACGAATAGATATGATCATTTGGTCGCCTTTCGATATGTATACACTGACCCAATTGAGCACTCTAATAAAATTAATACTCTCACTAACAATAAACTTCGCAATTTACGTCTTGGCGTTTGGCTTAATAAGCATAATCTCAGTGCCACTTTTAATTCACTTGCTATGGATCCTAATAAAAGAACCAAAAGCAAACTATTAGAAGCGAATGCTACAACTTTTACTATGATATACCCTTCAGTTTATCGCACCTTAAAAGCTATGAAAGAATATATAAGTGTTTATGGCTTAGAAGACCACGCAAAATTCTTAATTGAGAATCCTGAACCAACAGTAAAAGAGATTAAAGACTTCCTTTTGGCTAAATACCCAGAAGACAAACCCGGTGAAATACGATTATACAATTATCTTGAGATTGAAAGCGAAGAAGATACGGATTGGTAACCTCTCTCAGATATATTTTAATAATAGTATACATTGGGAATATTTTATATTATAATAGCCCAGTGAAATTAAATAAATTCACAATAATTTTAACTCTCATAAGGAGAAAAAGATGAAAGAATATAAATCAGAAGATGGAAGAAACATATGGAGGAGAGCGAAGAATGAGAGCAGAAACTAAATTTCAAAAGATTATACGGTTTACCCAAAAGAAATGTATCCAATTTGAGCCTCATGAAGTACATAGGATCATATATGAATTGGTTGATACACTTATTAAAGACGATTTCATTGAGGAATTCAATAGAGAAATCGGGTATCGAAGAGAAGAAATAATTCAGGAATTAAAAGAGGAAGCTAAAAAATGAAACATTATATTGAAGAAATCGAAACAGAAGTCCCGGTGATTATTAAACTAATCTCTTACAAAGTAACTCCTCCGTGGAAAGGTCATGCTATAACTTGTCCAAGTAGTGATGACTATTACGGACAGGTAGAACTCGAATATGAGCTCCAAATAGGAGAGATCACCATAGCTGAGTGCCAATTAAGTGATAATACTCGAGAAGACATCGAAGATCAAATCATTGAATTTATGGAGTACTAAATGGAGTTTAAGCCTCATAAGTATCAAAAACCTTTGATACAAAGTCTTAAAGAGAAAGACCACTATGGCCTCTTTGCTTTTCCCGGCTCGGGAAAGACTGTTATGGCATTAGAGGCCATCTTCCACCATAGGAAAAGAACTTTGATCATTGCGCCTTTAAGCATATTATATGCCACTTGGCTTAATGAGCATAAGAAATGGGACTTTGCTAATGACCTTAAAATCTCACTTTTACACGGTAAAGAAAAAGATGAGAACTTTCATAAATCAGCTCAAGTATATCTCATTAATCCGGAAGGAATACCTTGGTTAGTAGCTAAAATTAAATCCACTAAGCACTTTGCATTCAAAACCCTAATAGTTGATGAATCAGTTAAGTTCAAAAGTGCTAAATCTAAGCGCTTTAAAGAATTGAAAAAGATACTTAAGACTTTTGAGAATAGATACATTTTATGTGGAAACCCTATTCCAAATCACTTTGCAGATTTATGGGCTCAATTATATATACTAGACCTTGGAAAGAGATTAGGTACTTCTTATTATGCCTTTCAAAATCAATACTTTTATCCAACAGACTATAAACGTTACAACTGGGCTTTAAAGCCAGGAGCACGAAATGAAATCATTCATCTTCTTAGTGATATCACAGCTTTTGTTGATATTGATAGCGAGCTCGGTTTACCTAATAGGGTCACTATTGACATACCTATTCGAATTCCACCTATAGCCAGAAAAGCTTACAAAGATATGGAACGCGAATTATTTGCCATTTTAGACAATGAAGAAAGCACTTCTGTCTTGGCAGACAATAGGACTTCAGCTCTTATGAAATGCTGGCAAATTGCTAATGGCTTCATATATACTTATGATGGAGAAGATAAGCGCATCACACATTCGCTACATAATGAGTTAGTGACAATAGCCAAAGAAAAGGTGGAAGAATTACAAGGGCAGCCTATTTTAATTGCTTATCATTTTAATGAAGATGAGAAAAGATTAAAGGAAGCTTTCCCAAATGCCATTTTCATCGGAGATGGCAGTGAAATGCAATTTATTGAAAAGGCATGGAATACCAACAAAATTTCAATACTCATTACTCAAATGAATAAAATATCCCACGGAGTTAACTTGCAATATGGGAATGGTAGAACCATTATGTTTTATTCTCTTACTTATAACTATGATACTTACGACCAACTTATAAGGAGAATGGAGAGACAAGGATCAACACATTCAAGCATTATCGTTATACGTTTAATCGCTGAAAATACAATACACGAAGCGATAATAAAGACTATTGAATCGAAAGGTTCCATGTCTAGCGAGTTTTTACAGAATTTGTTAAATTATAGATTGAATCATCAAAGCAATGTATCGGTTAAATAATCTAACAAGTCATATAGTGGTTTACTTTTTAATTACTATATGTTATAATAGCCAAGTATTAAAAAATTAATACGAAGCACTTTATTTTAATTGACTTATAAGGAGACATATTATGTCAGAAGAGTCCGCAGTTGTACTAAAGAAAAAAGCAGTCGGCATCACTAAAGAAGCCGCTATCGTCATTAATGCTACAGAGAATCCTAAGCGTGAAGGTTCAGCTTCCTTTGATCGCTTTCAAGGATACCTTACGGATCCTGCTCCGGCTACAGTCCAAAATGCATTGGACAATGGATTGACTATGGGTGATATCAATTATGACTTTACTCATGGCACTATTGATGTCGATGGAGCTTCAATTGAAGAGTACGAGCCTACTACTCGTGCTCCTAAAGATGATTCAAAAGTAGATGAAGCTACTGAAGCTACTGAAGAAACATTCTAAGTAGACCCTGCTAGGGCTGCTCGGTGAAATCCCGAGTGGCCCTTCAAAGGGCCTTAAATTTAATAAATACAGGAGAGATATATGTCATTATTCGAAGATTTAAACAATTTCCACGAAAAATATGGAGTGCCAAGAAGAACAACCGTAGGGTTGCTCAATAAAAGCACTCAGCAGTTTAGACGCAACTTCCTTCAAGAAGAACTTGATGAATACGTAATTGCTGTCGCTCAAGAAAATCTTGAAGAGCAAATTGATGCGCTTTTAGACTTGGTTTATATAGCAGTTGGTACACTTGATATTATGGGAGTGCACGGACAAGCTCATTGGGATGAGATACAGCGAGCAAATATGAGCAAGATCAGAGCCAATGATGCATCACAGTCAAAAAGAGGTTCTTCTTTGGATGTCATCAAACCAGAAGGCTGGAAAGGACCAGATCATCAAAAGATATTAGGAGCTTATTATGATTACGATATTTGAAGGACCAGACCACTCTGGCAAAGACACACTTATCGAAAAGATGATGAAAAATAGGGAGTGCATATACTTTTATAATAGCACTTATCCTTCTCAAGCTCATGCAATGAAAGCTTATAGGTCACAGCTTAATATAGTAAAAGATATAATCACTCATACTTTTGGAGATTTAAGCATCATTTTTAACCGCGCTCATATCTCGTCTAAAATCTATGGAGAGATTATTAGAGATGAGAAAGTTATTGACACTGAATATTACGCTATTGAGCAACAATTCTTAGAGTTGAATGCCCAAGTTATAAGATGCCTACCACCAAAAGAAATTGTATTAGCTGGCTGGGAAGGACGGCTTGATGAAGAATATGTAAAAGATACAGAGCAAATGTCCAAAGTCTATGACTACTATGCCCAAGATTTTGATTCCACGACTGACTTACCTTATATAACTCACGATTTTACAAAGGAGCTTGAATATGCAAACTGCTAATACTGTTTGGCTTGAATCAATAGACCAAGTAATGGATCACGGAGAAGATATAAAGGTTAGAGGATCAATGACTAAGGAAATAACTGACCAAACTATTAGGTTCGATATGAATGAGCCAGTCTGTTACCATCCGGACCGTAAACTTAGTTATATCTTTATGGCTGCTGAAGCTTATTGGATAACTTCTGGAGCCTTACTCACTGAAGAGATCGCACCTTATAACAAGCATATTGCAAAGTTTAGCGATGATGGTCATATCTTTAATGGAGCTTATGGCCCTATGTTTATGAGCCAAATCGAATATGTGGTCAACCAACTCTACAATGATCAATTTACTCGACAAGCCGTCATGACAATATGGGTTCCTAATCCAGTGCACTCAAAAGATTATCGCTGCACTGTTAGCCTTGTATTTCAAATTAGAAATAATGAGCTAAATGTATCAGTGCTTATGCGCTCAAATGATCTTATTCTTGGCCGCCCTTATGATATGTTTAACTTTACAATCATGGCTTTACGCATCTTAACTAGGCTTAACGCAAAGCTACTTGACACTCATGATCCGATGATTAAATTAGGCCATCAAACTTTGCACGCAGTGTCCGCTCATATTTATGATTCGCATTATGATATGTCGAATGATCTCATTAGCAATCCTTTCTTGACCCCCGAATATAGACCGATGCCTGAACGCTGTTTCTGGGATTGGCCATTTGTAGTACGGTCTTTATTAGCTTGCCGAAATGTCACTGAAGATGCATTTGAAAAAGACCAAATATGGAGGATCAGACCATGAAAGTAGCAGTATGTAAAGGTGGTACTAATATAACCTTTTCAAAGAGTAATAGATCTGCTGCTTGTGCTGATATACTTTATGCATTAAGACAACTTGATCCAAAGATAATTGACACTACTATTGTTACCCATAAGACTCGCAATACTGTAATACCTAAACCATTAAAGTTTACTGAGATCGAGGAAGTGAACTTTGATGATTTCGACTTGGTACTGCTTTTCAATTTTAGTATTAATTTCTTTGGAGGAGTAGAGGATAAGAATCTTCTTAATCTTTATCGCAAAATGGCTAAGACATTAACTCCAATTGTCTATATACAGACAGATGGCCAGTTATCCTTTAAGCAATTATGGCCTGCAATTTGTAACCGTGAATGGGCCTCAGAGTACAAAGAAAGTGAGTTCTTTATTGAGCCTTCTAATGTAATATATATTAGTCAAGGACAGGACCTTCTTAAAGTCAGACAAGAGATTAATAAAAAGGATGACAATATAAGGCCAAGTGGAATCTTACATTATCCTTGGGCTCAAACCATTTTAGCTGGCACTACAACAGCTAAATACCAAAAGAGTATTAATTTCGCAGATAGACCTTATGACTTAGCCTTTGGAGGGGCCACTCGCAATGCACATAAACTCAGAAAAATTAAACATTATTTTATGGAGCCTCAGCATAGCAACCTTATCTTTGGCAATATACGCAATTTGCCAGATAAGCCAAATATAGAATACACAAAAGCTGTGAGCTATCAGCAATTTATTCCTACTATGCAAAAAGCTAAAGGTACTGTCATCATAGGTGATAAACACTATGAAGATAACTATTTCACTTTACGAATGTATGAGTCGATAATTGCAGGTTGTATGACATACATTGATGTTTACCTTGATACGCATCATAATTTTTATCAAAATAAATTTGATGAACTTTATGTTTCGTCACCTAGCCATATATTGGAGTTTAATAGATATGCAGAAGAACTTTCGAAGGAGTCTAACTTATTCATCCTCAACAACTATGATGAAGTCAAAAGCCGTGACCAGCTTTATGAATCGCTTAAAGCATGTGCCGAATAGGCCATCAATTGAAAGCTATTTTATGAAAATAGCCCAAGTAGCCAAATCACGTAGCACTTGTGCAAGACGTAGAGTTGGATGTGTCTTGGTCGATAAAGATAATCACCTCATTTCTACTGGTTATAATGGTGTACCAAAAGGAATGACTCACTGTTATGATGACCCTTGTGAAGGAGCCGGTTTTAAATCAGGAGAGGGTCTTGAAAAATGTAACGCCATTCACGCGGAGATAAATGCAATAGCCCATTGCGAGAATCCGAAACGGATTTACGCAGCTTATGTAACGGTCTCTCCTTGTACTCACTGCATAAAGGCATTGTTAGCAACTCCGTGTGAATGGCTCTTTTTTGGCGATGAATATGCACATCGCTCTTCATTAGAACTTTGGACAAAAGGAGGTAGACACTATCGGTTAATTTAATATATTAGTATACACAAGATAAAACATGTGTTATAATATACCCAGTAAATTAAAAACTCGTTTAATTTACTTTTTTGTTAAATTGTTATTAAGGAAAACATTATGTCAATAAGTATGAAAAAAATGATTGAGACTTTTAAGATCAAACCAGATTCTAATGGAGCTGGTAAAGTCAAAACCCCTGTATTCCGTTCAACCTTTGCCTTTGTATTCGAGCCAAGAGAAACTCCTAACGGAGACCTCAAATATTCGATTGGAATGATATTCAGCAAAAATAACTTAGCTGAATTAAAGCCTGTAGCTCAAGCGATAGCTAATGCAGCAGCTAAAAAGTTTGGAGATGATTGGGCTAAATGGCCTAAAAACCTTAAATGCCCAATGGGAGATGGTGATGAAGAGCGTGATGGCCCTGAATGGGCTAACACTTTCTTCATTAATGCTGGTAATAAGAACCAACCTGGTATTGTAGACCGCCAGCTAAACCCTATTATCGAGCGTGATGAGTTCTACTCTGGCTGTGAAGCTAGAGCCTCACTTAATTTCTATGGCTATGATACTTCTGGTAATAAAGGAGTTGGATGTGGATTAAACAATATCCTCAAATGGGCTGATGCTGAACGTCTTGATGGTTCGACGAAAGCAGAAGATGATTTCGCAGAGTTTAAAGCTGACGAAAGCACATCATTCTAATCTAACCCTAAACCTACTTATGGATAACACCATAAGTAGGTTTTTCATTATAAGGAGATATAATGGCTAATTTAGAAAGATGTGTCTTCATAGACTTTGAAACTAAATCCAAAAGAAGCATCGATGATGGAGCATTCGCTTATGCAGCTGACCCAACTACCGACTTTTTAATCGTATCATATATAGTAGGTAATGGAGAACCTATCTGTGTAGACACCCCTAATTCACCACACTTAGACCTATTATTTGATTGTATTAATAGTGGATATAAAATAATAGCTCATAACATGTTATTCGAAATAGCTATATTCAAATATGTAATGGTGCCAAGATATAAATGGCCTATACCTGACGCTAGTCAATGGCTAGATACGATGCATATGGCAGGCAGAGCAGGTCTTCCACTTGGTCTTAAGGCTTGCGCTGAAACCCTCAAAATAACTGAAAAGCTTGATGATGGTAAGGGATTGATAAAGCTATTTAGCATACCCCCTTTTGCAGACTTAAACAAGAAGCCAAAAGAGAAAGAACGATTTATGGAATACTGCAAGCAAGATACTCGTGTATGCAGAGAAATATATCATAATCTACCTGACTTTAAAGAAGGAGAGATGCTTGATATACAGCTAGACCTTGAAAGTAATCTTCACGGAGTAACAATTGATAAGTCATTGGCCCTGAAGATATACAATAATGTGCTTGACATCCAAGCTTCATTCGCCGAACGTGCTGAGGAATTAACACACGGTGTAATAACCAAAATGACTCAAGTGCAAAGGCTTAAGAAATGGGTACATGAATGTGTGTCGGCGGATATACCTAATTGTGCAGCCGATACTATTCAAGAAATATTAGACGGTAAATACGGAAAGTTCGATGAAGTAACTAAAGAATTACTCTTAATGCGCCAACACTCTGGCAAGTCATCGACTGGCAAGTATTATAGATACATTAATAGCTCAATTGATGACAAAGTATATGGTATGATAATATCCTTTGGCGCTCATACTGGAAGGACGATATCAAAATTGCTTAACCTTAATAACCTTCCAAAGCCAAGCATTAAATACAAATCAATGGACGAGCTTACAAAGGACTTATGCCGTTGTGATATCAAATGTATTAATGACAAGTATACTTCTTATCTTAAGGCGGCTTCATCTGCGATTAGAGGAATAATTAAAGCTCCAGATAATCACGTGTTAGCAGTAGCAGATTATGCCTCAATCGAGGCACGGCTAGTATTTTGGTTAGCCCATTCAATGGATGGATTACGCAAATACCATGATGGCATTGACCTATATAAGGATATGGCTTCAAAGATTTATAACATTCCTTATGGGCGGATAACTGACAATCAAAGATGGACCGGAAAACAGGTTATTCTTGGTGCGGGATTCGGCTTAGGCTGGAAAGGCTTTATTGGTTCATGTGAGCGCTTTGGAGTTACTGTGCCAGATGACCTTGCTCAGCAATCAATTGAGTCTTACCGCAATGATTATCCAGAGGTAGTAGACCTATGGAATGAGCTTGACCGTAAGTCGATGCAAGCAGTAATTACAGGCCAAATCACTTATGCAGCCAAAGGAAGGATAGCCTTCAAAACCTTTAAGACAAAGAGCGGAGTAACATTCCTCTTAATGAAGTTACCTTCTGAAAGGTTTATGATGTACCCAGATGTAGAGATCACAACAGCCATAACTCCTTGGGGAGCTAAGCGTAGAGCTATATCGTATAAGAAGTCAATCAATGGTAAGTGGTTACGTGAAACTACTTATGGAGGTAAGCTTACAGAGAATGCTATACAAGCAATCGCTAGAGACCTTATGTATTATGGAGCTCAGCAGGCTAAGAAGGCAGGATATAAAGTACTCTTTAGTGTATACGATGAGATCATTGCTGAGATACCAAAAGAGCAAGCTGACATTAAGCATTTTGAAGAGCTTATTTGCGAAGTACCTGAATGGGGTGATGGCATTCCATTAGAAGCCGAAGGCAAGATACTAACTAACTATCAGAAATTATAGGAGATATTATGAGATTAACTAAACCAACAATACCGACAGATGCAGAGCATAGCGAGTTCTCACCCAGTGGTAGCAAGCGCTGGATCAATTGTCCAGCATCTATTAAAATGTTACGTGAAGCTCCAAAGAGAGGTGGCTCAAGTTTCTATGCTGAAGAAGGTACTGCAGCTCATGAACTTGGAGCTACATGTCTTGAAGATGAAAGCCAGCCAGACAATTATATAGGCAAGGAGTATAATAAGTTTACCGTCGACAAGTCTATGGCAAGAGAGATTAAGAAGTACACTGACTATGTAAGTGGCCAAGTAACTTGGGATAGCGAGTTGTACATCGAAACTAAAGTACCTATGTTCGAAGTCGAAGAAAATATGTTCGGTACTGCAGATGCTATCATTGTATCAGAAGAAGCCTTTGAAATTATAGACCTTAAATATGGAAGAGGAGTATTAGTTGAAGTCGAAGAGAACTATCAACTTATGGTATATGCATTAGGAGTTCTCTTTTGGGCTAAGCGTAATGGCTATCATTATTCAGAAGAGACTGAAGTTACTCTCACTATTGTACAACCTAGAGCTCCGCACCTTGATGGCCCAATACGTTCGTGGAAGATAACCATAGCTGCACTACTCAAATTCTTAAAGGAAGCTCAAAGCGCCGTCAAAGCAGCTGAGTCAGAGTACCCTCCTTTTGGCCCCTCTGCAGAGAATTGCAAATGGTGCGAAGCTTCTCCTTTTTGCAAGTCTTATGCAGATCACAATTTAGAAATCGCTAAACTCGAATTTGCTGATTTTGCCAAGACAAAGAACGAGTTTAGCAAGTCTTTATTAGAGGTTAATTCGCTAACTCCGGAACAGCTGTCAAATATAATGAAGCACGGTAAAGCTCTTGAGCAATGGATCAAATCAATTACGGAATATGCTATTGAAGAGATGAAGCGCGGAACTCAAGTACCTAAGTTTAAGTTAGTTTATGGTAGAAGCATTAGAGCTTGGGAAGATCAAGACTTGGTCCATAAACTCCTTGAAGAACATGGGGTTGGTGATGAAGATATCTATACTCAAAAGTTTAAATCTCCAACTCAAATGGAGAAAACCCTTAGCCCCGATGAATGGGAAATGATTAAAGACCAAGTCTTCAAACCTACTGGTAAGGTTACCCTAGCCCCTGAGACTGATGGGAGAAAAGCAGTAGACCCTAATGTAGAAGCTAAGGATGAGTGGAGCTAAGGATGTTCTATCTATATATTCTCAAAAGTACTGAGTGTAATAAGCAATATGTTGGAATTACCAATAATATAGATAGGAGGTTTAAGAGCCATATGAACCAAGAGAATATAAAGTGGAAGAAATTAACTAAGGCCGGTAAGGCCGTACGCCGCTATGGTGCGAAAACCTTTTCAATTCGCATAATGGCAGAATCAGAAGAACGGAACGAGATAGTCGCTTTAGAAAAGGAGTGGATCAAACGTATAGGATTAAAGCGGCTATGGAACTCCAATTGTGGCGGAGCATACTGTAAGAAATGAGACCAGAAGAAACTATAGAAAAGAAGTTTGTAGAAGAGTGCGCTAATCTCGATGTACTCGTATATAAGTTTGAAATACGAGGAACGCGCGGAGCGCCTGATAGAATTGTATTTTTGCCAAATGGCAAGACAATATTTGTTGAGTTTAAGGTTCCCTTAGCTCGGCTTTCACCACACCAAGTCAAGTTCATTAAGCAACTTCAAATGCTGCGGCATGAAGTTCTTGTTGCTACTGATTGGGAAACCCCCCTTAAACGGATCAAGGAGATATTAAATGGAAAACGAAACTAAGTTATATATGAAAGGAGCTCATGGTATTAACCATTGGGCTATTCACTCAGAAGATAATACTTTATATATACACGCCAATGGCCAAGTATTTAAAGAAGAAGTTGAGCTCAACCAATCTGGTAGGAACATCGCTCAACAAGTTAAACTCCGACTCGACGCGCGGGTCAGAGGCAAATTAGACCAAGGCTTTAAGCACAGTATTGAAGAGGCCAAGCAAGGAATCACTAATCAATTAGGTCTTGCCAGCCCTATGTTAGCAACTCCGCTTAAGAACCTCCGTAACTTAAACTTTAAAGACATGTGGATCCAACCAAAATTAGATGGTCATCGTTGTCTTATTGGTTCCGACGGAGCCTATTCACGGCGAGGTAAGCCCATCAATCTTATTACAGAGATCATTGAAGAAGCTAATTATGCAATGGCTAATTGGTATGAAGATTTTACTTTGGATGGAGAGTTATATTATCATGGAACCTCATTACAGACTATTTCTTCTTGGGCCAAGAGAAGACAGAAGAGCACAGATTTATTAGAGTATCACGTGTATGATATCATACCTCATAATAGAGATAGCATGACATTCGGAGCTAGGTCTGAAATGCTAGAGGAGATATCACATAGCTTTGGGGCTCGGTTAAGATTAGTAGAGACTGTACCTTATGACAAAGAGCTTGGTACCATGGGTCATTGGGCAGAGATGAGGGATAGAGGCTTTGAAGGAGCCATAATGAGGTCTGACAAAGGGTTATACGAAATTGGTAAGCGCTCTAAGGATTTGATTAAAATTAAACAACGACATGATGCTGAGTATGAGTGTATTGATATTATACCTTCTCGTGAAGGATGGGGTATTCTAATATTGAGTACAGGAATTAATGAATTTAAGACTTTAGCCCCTGGCTCAGTGTATGAGAAGATTGAAGCGCTTAACCAAAAAGAGAAATATATCGGCAAACGTGTTACATGTGAGTATGCTGACCTTACTGACGACGGAATACCCTTCCATTGTGTAGCAACGAGATGGAGAGAAGACCTATGAAAAACATAAACATTATCAACAGATTAGAGCATACCCGGATTGAAATTGAGGTGGACGAATGAAGATGAGGGAAGAAACTTGTAGTGATTGTGAGTTCAGAGAAGATGATATCTATTGTTACAGCTGGAGCAACGCTAAGATTGAACTGGAAGAAATTTATGAAGCCGTGTTTGGTGACAATGCTATTAATAAGTATAGCCACGCTGAACTGATAGAGAGACTGTTTGAGATGTATGATGGATACAAAAATGACTGAAACTGAAACAGATCAGAAATTAATAGTTGACCTGTTTTTGAGTATTCATATCTCACAATTGCCAAAATATTCAAGACAGATTTTCCAGCTCTGGACGAGAGGTCAGTACTTGTATGG
>Ga0233448_1000756_pt1 | contig 32076 bp, 34 predicted proteins | sample SI_124_October20_2_FD_183015 | JGI IMG/M metagenome (GOLD analysis project Ga0233448, IMG submission 183015) | Seawater microbial communities from Saanich Inlet, British Columbia, Canada - SI_124_October2016_150_MG | ecosystem: Environmental > Aquatic > Marine > Inlet | place: Canada: British... | reverse complement strand
CAGAATAATTTTGATAAAAACCTCCGGAAGAAGCACAGGCACCAAAAGCAATCACCCATTTCGGATCCGCCATTTGATCGTAAATAGTTTTCAGAATCGGTGACATTTTATGAGTAATGGTTCCAACAACCCACAGCACATCCGCCTGTCTTGGCGAAAATCTGGGAATTTCGGCGCCAAAACGAGAAATGTCATAATGCGAACAGGCTGCCGCCATGTACTCCATTCCGCAGCAAGCTGTTACAAAAGGATATTGAAAAAGGGAAAACTTTCTGGACCAGTTAACCACACTGTCAAATGTTGTGGTTTTAAAACCACCATAATCTGTATCCATCTTAGCTCCTGTTAAGTTAACATTATTTGATATTTCTGAACTCATCTCTTGTCATTGATAGAATTTTTAACAACTGACGCTCCACTCATTTCTAATGAGACGTTCTGCATTAATTTGTTCAAGATGATAATCCATTATCATTTCAACAACATTTTTCAGTTCTTGAACAGCTTCCTTCTTTGAGTATGCAAACGCAAAAAGATTTGGCTGATCCTTCACTATTGCGAGATAACCATCTCCATCTTTTTCAATAATTGTTTGCATCTAATCCAAGTTAATATTAATTAACGGCGGTTTGTATAACATTGAGATTACAGAAAACACTTTATTTCAGCTCAATTTCCACAAAGACAAACTCGTAATCATTCTGGTTGACTACATTGTGTTTTACACCTTTTGTACGTGTATAAGAAACTCCGGAAACTAATTCAGCAACAAATTCCTCTGTTTCTGTTTCAATCTGCAGATTACCTGTAGTCTGAGGCACAACGACATAATCATACTCGTGCCTATGCCAGGTTGTTTCTGCTCCTGGAGCAAAGCGCCATTCGGTAACGATTACCCGATCATTCTCCAGTTGAACTGTTGGAATTGCAGGATTTCTTGCTTCACTCATATTTACTCCCACTCCAATGCACCTTTTTTCCAATCGTAGGCCAAACCCAAAACCAGTATGCCCAGAAAGACTGAAGCAGCCACGAAACCGAACCAACCTAATTCCCGTACCTGCACTGCCCAAGGATAGAGGAAAACAACTTCAACATCAAAAATAAGGAAGACCAAAGCCGTCATATAGAATTTGACGTCATAGCGTTGCCCTTCCATTCCATCTCTTAGGAAACCTGATTCGAAAGGAGTCATCTTGGCCTCACCTCTCAATTTCGGTCCCAAAAATAATCCGATACAACTGAAGGCTCCAGCCAGAATAACTCCCAGAACAATCATGATCAAAATAGGCAGGTAACCGGATGCAATTGTCATAATTATGTTATTGCTAAAATGTCTTTTTGTTAGCTAAAAAAACGCTCTACTGATTAGAAAATTATTCCACTCAAAGCGCAGTTTGTCAATTCATTTCAGGTATTTTCAACGTACCGTCACGCCTGGATTTACCTGCTCAGGTGGCTCTATCAAAACCAGTTTTCCTTTATCATCTGAAAAAAGAATCATACCTTCAGAAACTTCACCCATCAATTTAACCGGTTTGAGGTTTGCCACAACCAGCACACGCCGGTCAGTCAGTTCCTCAGCAGTATAAAATTCCGCTGCTCCGGAAACAATCGAACGTAAACGTCCTTCGCCTAAATCCACCTCAGAACAGAGCAGCTTAGCGGACTTTTCAACTTTCCTACAACTTTTGATATGGCCAACTTTCAATTCCATTTTCTGGAAATCATCAAAGGCAAACCATTCTTTCTTCTCATTAACAGTTGTGCTTACTTTTTTTTCAGTCTGGGTTTCTTCAGCAACTGTTTTTTCCTCAACCGGAAGCTTCATTTTAGGAAACAAGGGTTTTGGTTCAGGCATTTCAGTGCCTGATTCCAATAAGCCGGGAGTGAGTTTTTCAAATGCTATCTTCTCTGTTCCAAGTCCAAGTGCTTTACGTGCCTCACTCATTTTTTCAGGCATCACAGGATCGAGCAGACCAACCAGAATTCTTGTCATATCGAGAGCAGTGTAAAGCACTGTTCCCAGACGCTCCCGATCTTCCGGCTGCTTGGCCAGACTCCAAGGTTTGCAACTGTCTATATATTTATTAACCTGACTACTAAGCCACGCCACTTGCTCCAGTGCACGATGCGGCTGAAAAGCAAGAATATATTCCCGGAAAGTTTTTACACCGTCGATGAAGGAATTCCGCAGATTTTCTTCAGCTTCGCTAATTTCAGCTAAAGGCGGTACACAACCCTCAAAGTTATTACGACTCATGCTGATTGAGCGGTTGAGCAGGTTACCAAAATTATTGGCTAAATCACCATTGTAACGGGTAACTGCCAACTCCTCAGTAAAATTAGCGTCCTCCCCGAAACTCATGTCCCGTAATAAAAAGTATCGTAAAGCATCTACACCAAGCTGATCTTTCATGGCTAATGGATCAACCACATTTCCGAGAGACTTACTCATTTTGCTGCCTCCCACCACCCAGTGACCGTGAACCACCAGTTTTTTAAAAACAGGCAATCCTGCAGCTTTGAGCATGCACGGCCAGTATATTCCATGTGTTTTCAGAATATCCTTGCCAATCATGTGGTGTACGTGCGGCCAGTACTTTTTATATTTTTCACCATCGGGCCAACCCAGCGCACTTGCGTAATTCAACAGTGCGTCAAACCAGACATAGGTCACAAAGTTTTCGTCAAAAGGCAGTTCAATGCCCCATTTCAGCCGACTTTTAGGACGTGAAATACACAAGTCCTGAAGAGGTGCTTTCAGAAACTGAGTCAATTCATTTCGGTAACGTCCAGGATAAACCCAGTTTTCATTTTCCGCTAATTCTTTTTCCAGCCAGCCCTGATAAGCACTCATGCGGAAAAAATAATTCTGCTCTTTATAGAGTTGTGGTGGTTTTTGATGATCCGGACAATTACCGTCCACCAACTCACTCTCATCCATAAAACGTTCACAGCCAACGCAATAAAGACCTTCATATTCTTTTAGATAAATCTCGCCTTGATCGTAAATTTTTTGCAAAATCTGCTGAACACAAGCTTTATGTTGAGGATCAGTTGTACGTATAAACTGATCATTTTCAACATGCAGATGCGGCCACATATCACGAAATTCCTGGCTGATCTTATCCACAAATTCCTGCGGTTCAATTCCGGATTTCAGCGCTGATTCTACAATTTTTTGTCCATGCTCATCTGTTCCGGTCAAGAAATAAGTATCTGCCCCAAACAGTTTCCGATAACGTGTTAACACATCCGTTGCGATCGTCGTGTAAGCATGTCCGATGTGTGGATGGCTGTTGACGTAATAAATCGGGGTGCTAATGTAAAATGTATCGCTCATTCTGGTTGAGTTTCTAATAACTTTTCAAAAATAATTCTAAAACAAAGCTGTTTTTCCTACTTCCGGACTTGTGTAGTTTACGCCTTCAGAGCTAAGTCAGGCACTAGGAAATTTAATTCTTGGATCTTCAGGATGCGGGCTGAAAAGCACGAGCGTTTTTCCAATAAGCTGAACTACTTCAATTTCCGTCTGTTTGGAAATTTCTTCAGCACATTCTTTTTTCGACAAAGGACAACTGTCCAGCACCTTGCATTTGATTAACTCATGATCCAGCAACTGTGTTTCAAGCTCACGTCTGGTTTCCGGAGAAAGACCTTGTTTTCCGAGATTGACCAGAGGTTTAAGAGAATGCGCTAAAGCACGCAAATATTTTTTTTGTTTTCCTGTCATTTTCAATTTCCTTGATCAATCACCCGCGGTACTTTAAAAAAACCATTTTCCAGATATGCACTAAACTGTTCCGGAGCAACTGGAGATTCCTCCATTTTATCTTCACGGACTCCGCGTAAATGACTTTCATCCGCCTCTGTTGCGCTTACCGGAATATCCGCTGTTTTCAACAATTCAAAATAATCCAGAATACCCGAGAACTGTTCCGCAAAAATTTCCGTTTCTTTGTCAGTTAATTCCAATGATGAAAGCCGAGCTATCTTACGAACTTCATCTGTACTGAAGCTGGTTGTCATGACGGTTGCAGCATTAACTTGATTTCTGCTTGAGCCGCCAGTTTTCCATCTACACTTGCTTTGCCTTCAAACACCCAAAAATTACGACGCTGATTACTCAAGGTGGTTTCCAGAATCAGTTGATCTCCGGGAACAACCGGCACCCTGAATTTGGCATTATTGATTCCGGCAAAGAAAACAATACTTCCGGATTCTGCATCGCCCTTGCCAGAGTCAATTACAATCCCCGCTGTTTGCGCTAATGCTTCAATAATCATCACACCTGGAAACACAGCCTGCTGTGGGAAATGCCCCTGAAACACTGCTTCATTTCCGGAAATGTTTTTTAAGGCTTGGCAGTATTCACCGGGACGTACCTCCAGTACACGGTCCAGCAGCAAAAAAGGGTAGCGGTGCGGCAGTATTTTTTTTATTTCTTCTAAATTCAACATCAACCTCCTCCTGATTGTTTGAGTGAATTATAGGCATCAATCACTTTTTGTGTCATGTCTGTTGTATCCTCTTTCATATACAAAATGATTTGTGCCGCATTTTTTTCAAGTACGAGATCCAGTTTTTCCTTGATCGAAATACTACGGATCACAGTTTTTAGCTCCTGAAAAATAACCTCGGTAAGACGCCGTTCCTCCTGCCTCATTTCCTGTTCAACTTTTCGAACCTGTTCCCTCAACTGCTGCTGACGTGCGATTAATTCCTGCTCTTTGGAAGCTTTTGCTTTTGCAGTCAACAAAGGATTGTTACGTAAATCATCAGCTAGTTTACGCAGTTCCGATTCTTCCAGTTTAAATTCCTGCTGTTTTTGACGACCTCGGCGTTCGAGAATATTTTTTGATCGAATACCTGCTTCAGACTGATTGAGTGCATCATTCAAATCGACGACCCCAATCTCCAACGCAAACGCAGGAGAGCTCAGGTAAATAATTGCTGTCAGCAACAGAGGCAAAAAATGTTTCATGGCTTTTTTTGGCTTAGTTTATCTTTCCCGCAGAAGAGCTAAAACCCAAGACTTCAGCTTTAGGTCACGAACCAGATAATGAGGAAAGTTCCAAGAGTGAAGATCAGGGCATAATTCTGGGTTAACCCGTTCTGTAAAGGACGGATTGAATTTCCGACCATTCGTGCAACATCCGCAGTTGTGTTGACCGCACGGTCAATTACATTTTGATCAAATAAACGCCAGAGTACATGGGTCGAAAAGAGACGTCCCGGTTGAATAATCAGCGTGTTATAGAGTTCATCAACATACCATTTGTTCAGCGAAAGCTGATAGAGCGTTTCCCACTTGCTGCGTAAACCCGCTGCAAGGTCAAATCCGGAGTGATAAAGCCGGCTTGCAAAAAACCAGGCTAACAGGGCGAAAGCAACAGAAAACGCCATTAGCGTCCACTCCATTGAAACAGATCCATGACCACTTGGGATTTCTGCAAAGAAACCCTGGAAGTAATTTTCCATCCCATTAGGAATTACATGGAAAACATGCGGTACCCCAAAAAATCCGCCTGTAACTGCAAGTGCCGCGAGAATCATCAGAGGAATTGTCATCGAAAAAGGTGACTCACGTACATGTTCAGCGGTATGTGAATCAACCCGTGACTCTCCGTGAAATGTCAAATAAATCATCCTGAACATGTAAAATGCGGTTAAACCTGCAGTCAGAAAACCAACTCCCCAAAGCCAAGGACTACCTAAAGGAGAACTGTATGCTTTCCAGAGAATTTCGTCTTTACTGAAAAATCCTGAGAAAAAAGGAATTCCGGAAATGGCAAAGGTACCAAGCAGCATAGTCATGTAGGTGATTGGTAATTTGTTTTTGAGTGCACCCATTTTGCGCATATCCTGCTCATGATGAACTGCCAGAATGACTGATCCGGAACCTAAAAAGAGAAGTGCCTTAAAAAATGCATGTGTCATCACATGGAAAACACCTGCACCGAAAGCACCGACGCCCATTGCCAGAAACATGTAGCCCAGTTGGCTGACGGTTGAATAAGCCAGAACCCGTTTTATATCCGTCTGCGTGACTGCGATAGTTGCCGCTAAAAGGGCGGTCGCCGTTCCTACGACGGCAATGACATTCATCGTGAAAGGTGCCAGCACAAACAAGTGACTCAAGCGCGCAACCATGTACAAGCCCGCAGTTACCATGGTAGCTGCATGGATCAAAGCGGAAACAGGTGTCGGACCTTCCATTGCATCCGGCAGCCAGACATAAAGCGGAATTTGTGCGGATTTTCCTGTAGCTCCCAGAAAAAGCAACAAGGTTATTGCTGTTACCAGAGCGCCGCCATATTCAAGTTGTGTTGCTGCTTCAGCATTGATGGTAGCGAATTCAATTGAACCAAATGCTAAAAAGATCAACATAACTGCCGAGAGCACACCAAAGTCGCCTATACGGTTAAAAAGAAAAGCTTTTTTAGCTGCTTCTGCCGCAGAATCTTTTTCAAAATAGTAACCGATCAAAAGATAAGAACAGAGGCCTACACCTTCCCAGCCTACGAACATCAAGAGGAAACTGTCGCCCAATACAAGAATCAACATGAAAAACACAAACAAATTCAAATAGGCAAAAAAGCGGTAGTAGCCGGATTCACCCTTCATGTAGCCCACAGAATAAACGTGAATCAAAAAGCCGACTCCGGTGATTACCAGCAGATAAAGTCCGGAAAGTTGGTCAACCTGGAAATTAATTCCTGCTTCAAAATTCCCACTCGAAATCCAAGTATAAAGATGCTCATGGAGCACGTTCCCTTCTGCTTTAAGCATCTGAAAAAACAGTACCAGCGACTGAGCAAAGGAAAGAGCAATTGCCAAGGGTCCGACAAAAGTCACGAAACGGGTTCCGAAACGTTTACCTAAAAAACCATTCAGTAAAAATCCCAACAAAGGGAATGCTGGTACAAGCCAAATTTGCGACATAGCTACCACTTTAAAATATTAAATTCGTCAATGTTCAACGTTTTACGCGTCCGGAAAATAGAAAGAATTATCGAAAGCCCTACCACTGCTTCCGCCGCGGCAACAACGATGATGAAGAAAATGAAGATCACGCCGGTCATGGAATCCATACCTCGCGAAAAGGTCACGAAAGATAAGTTTACCGCGTTGAGCATCAGCTCGATGCTCATGAAAATAACAATCACATTACGCCTCAGCATTACACCCAGCACGCCGATGGTAAAAAGGGCTGCGCTCAACAACAAAATATGTTCAATGGGAATCATAAAATATCCTTACTGAAAACGTCGCTTTGCAATCACTACTGCGCCAATAACGGCAACGAGCAGGAGGACTGCAATAATTTCAAATGACAAAATATAATCGGTAAAAAGTAAACGGCCTATCAAGGCGATCGAACCAACTTCTTCTATAACCTCTAGCGGATATGCCCCTTTTGGTCCAAGCTGTAATTTTCCTGCAGTGAAGAGACTCGCAATTTGCACAAAAATCCCGAGCGAGAGAAGTCCTGCCAGAATCTTTCCAATCGGCCATTTGTTAGCATACTGCTCTGTATCCTTTGAGGAGAGCAGCATCAGCACAAAAAGGAAAAGTACCATAATCGCACCGGCATAAACCAGAACCTGAATGACTGCGACAAATTCTGCATTCAGCATCACATAAATCGCACCTAAACAAAAAAATGTGCCCACCAGTGAAAGTGCGCAATGAATTGGATTTTTCAGGAAAAGTACTCCCAATCCACCCAAAATGCTCAGAGCCGCAAAAATGTAGAATATTATTAACATCTTTCGTTTACGAAAAAAATTATGAGTTCACACAAACTATGTCTGTGCCTTGACTACTTTCATTCCTGAGTCTTTTGTCTGCTGTCTAAGTTCTTTGCCAACTCCGCAGATCTCGGCGTAACTGAGTCCTGAAAATGCTTTTAGCTGTTCTGTCATTGCATTAAAAACATCTGCAGAACTTCCGTATGAACTTTGCTGTCCGAGTGCTGCAGACAAGTCCGCAAGAATCCGCCACTCAGGACGTGTCCTACGCAGTGCATGAACAGCAATTTCAGTTGCCTGGACGAGTTGATTTTTATTGACAAACGTACCTTCTTTTTCGGAATAATACTGTCCTGGAAGTACAACGTCCGCAATTTCACTCCATGAATTGTGGAATGTACCAAGATGGACCACCAGCTGCGCTTTTTTAATTTTTTCCAGAACTTCGACTTCTGCTTCAAAAGGATTTCCGAGCACAAAAACGACTTTCAGTTCAGCTTCAATTGCTTTTTTAAGTTTTGCAGATTTTGCATCACCTTTTATTTTAAGCGCAAGAGCACCTGCACGGTTTGGTGTTTTGTCGGTCGTGATCAGAGTATTGATGAAAAATTCGCTTTCACTTTGCTCCCATTTCGGCAAAGGGCAAAAAGTGTTATCGGTGGAAAAAACATCTTTGAGAAGTTTTTGCAGCAAAAACAATTCCTCGTTGCTTGCGTGCGTATCCGTCAGCGCAAGTACTTCCTCAGGCAATGGTGACATATCTGCAACTCGTTCCGCAATTGCAGCGTAGGCTTCTTCCCAGGACACACCTTCCAGTTTGCCGTCAACTCGGCCTAATGGTTGATGAATTCTGGTTTTACGTTCGTTCATCAAACGGTAAGTTAAACGGCCTTCATCGCAGAGCCACCATTTATTAACGTTTTGGTTTTCATGCGGTTTGAGGCGGAAAACTTCATTGCGGTCATGCTCAATCGTAACATTGCAGCCTGTAGAACAACCTGTACAAATCGAGTGATTTTTTTTCAATTTCCAGACACGCCGCTTGAAACGGAACTCTTTCTCCGTGATGGCACCCACCGGACAAATGTCCGCCATATTGCCCTGAAATTTATTAGTCATCGGCCTGTCGGCATAGGTGTCAATCGTCAATTCATGCCCGCGGTTAAACATGCCGAATTCATTGGTACCGGTTATCTCCCGTGTAAAACGGTCACAGCGTGAACACTGAATACAGCGGTTACGTTCCAATGCGACAAAAGTCCCAATGTCCCGCCAACCGTTAACTCTTTTGGAATAATCCATTTCCGACTTGCCGGAACCATACTCAAAGGCGTAATCCTGCAGAGTACATTCTCCGGACTGATCGCAAATTGGACAATCCAGCGGATGATTCACCAGTAAAAACTCGTTGACCAGTTTACGGCCCTCTTCGACTTTTGGATTGAGCGTTTCGACCTTCATGCCTTCAGCGGCATCCATCGAACAGGCGGTTTGCAGTTTTGGCGCAGGTCGTCCATTACCCAGATCGACCACGTCAACCAGACACATCCGGCAGGTGGCAACTACAGACATTCCGGGATGGTAGCAATAATGAGGAATTATTTTTCCGCAACGCAAAGCGGCGGAAAGAACTTTTTCACCCGGTTCATACTCAACCGGTTCACCATCAATATGAAAGACAGGCATGGAAAACTCGTTAAACAGTGGCGTAATATTTCCGGAATTCTTCCGGAAATTTTTTAACAAAACTTTGAATTGGCATTGCGGCGGCATCTCCTAAAGCGCAAAGGGTTGTACCCATCATGTTACCACCGACTCTGTTGAGACGTTGTAATTTTTCGTCACTTCCGTTTCCGTTGAGAAAATCACGAACAATTTGACGTGACCAGTGAGTGCCTTCCCGACAGGGAGTACATTGTCCACAGGATTCGTGTGCGTAGAAACGTGTTATGCGATGCAGTAATTTAACTACATCAGTATCTTCATCAAAGACCATCATTGCAGCAGAACCCATCATGGTTCCTTTTTTTGCCAAATCATCAAAATTATACAGCACATCCACTTCATCTGCAGTCATGACCGGTGAAGAAGAACCTCCGGGAATAACCCCTTTGAGCTTCTTACCATTGCGGATACCTCCGCCGTACTCGTAAATAATATCTTTCATATTTACGTCCATCCTCAATTCATAAACTCCTGGACGATTTACGTGCCCGCTTAAACTGACTAAATGCGTACCTGAATTATTTTGCGGACCAAAACTTTTGAAAGCTTCTACTCCGTTATCGCCCAGAATAAAAGGCATACAGGCCAGTGTTTCAACATTGTTCACACTAGTTGGGCAACCGTTAAAACCTGAAACCGCAGGAAAAGGCGGTTTTACTCGTGGATGACCGCGTTTGCCTTCCAGCGAATCCAGCAGCGCTGATTCTTCTCCGCAAATATATGCACCTGCTCCGGTGTGAATTGTGATGTCTAAATTAAAACCGCTGCCAAGTGGATCTGGGCCAAGCAGACCGTCTGCGTATAATTCATCAACAGCCGCATTCAGGGATTTGATGGAAGGGAAATACTCTCCACGCACATAGACATAGCCATGATGACAACCGATAGCGTAACAGCCGATCATCAAACCTTCTAAAAACATGTGTGGATCTTTGAGCATCAGCTCACGATCCTTGCAGGTTCCCGGTTCTGATTCATCTGCATTGGCGACCAGATAACTTGGCTTTCCTGTGCCTTTGGCCATGAAGCTCCACTTAAGTCCAGTTGGGAAACCAGCTCCGCCTCTTCCACGTATTCCGGATTCTTTGACTTCCTGCACAACTTCCTCCGGTTTCATACCGAACACTTTTTTCAAAGACTTGAAACCACCGGATTTTTTATAAGCGGCCAGAGACTTGTCGTATTTTGGATTCCGAATATTTTTAAAAAGAACTAAAGTTTCTTCTGCCATTTTTTACTGCCTCAGCTCATCAATCATTTTATCCATTTCTTCCGGAGTTACCTGTTCATGATAGTCCTCATTGACGATGATTGCAGGCGCAAAGCTACATGCACCAATGCACTCCATTTCTTCAATGCTGAATACACCGTCATCGGTTGTATGACCTGCGTGGATGTCTAATTTTTTCTCAGTATGCTCCAGTAACTCCGTACCTCCGACTAGACAGCAAGGCACACACGTGCAGACCTGCAGATGATATTTTCCTGGGGGCTTTAAACGGAACATGGTGTAAAACGTTACCACACCTTCTACATGTGTCAGCGGTACTTCGCAAATGTCCGCGACATGCTGCATCCAGTCCTCTGATAACCACCCTTCATTCTCATTCTGGGCCAGATGTAAAATCGGAATTAATGCATTTTGCCTGATGGGATAACGACTCAGAAGTTTGTCCACCTGAGTCTGAATGTCTTTAGAAAACAAATTTAACCTCTTTTTATGATGAACATTCTAAATAATTCGAACTTTAGTTCTATCAAATACTGCCAAAAAATCAATAAAATTCGTCTTTCAACGTTGTTTTTTTTGCGTAAATGTTTTGTGCTTCCTGTGCAAAGCATTATTTATAGTGCTAAAAAGTGCTTACATTATGAATTTTGTGCTTAATGTTGACTCATTTTTCACAGGCTATGTATTATTAACCGTATTTGACAGCAATAACTGACATGTTTTTTTGCGGAGGATTAAATTTATTTAAATTTTTTCCGCAATGTTTGCATTATAACTTGTACAGTCAGCTAAATACTGCTATATTTTAAGCAAAACAAGACATTATATTAACCAACGAACATAAAATAACGAATGAACGGCGCTCAAATCGTAGTTGAAGTTTTAAAAAAACAAGGTGTTGAGTACATTTTCGGTTATCCCGGAGGTGCATGTATGCCGATTTTTGATGCACTTGTAGATGCACCAGAGTTAAAAATGATTTTGGTACGTCACGAACAGGGCGCAACACACATGGCTGACGGCTATGCGCGGGCAACCGGAAAAACAGGTGTAGTCCTGGTGACTTCCGGACCGGGAGCAACCAACACAGTAACCGGAATACTTACTGCACATATGGACTCAGTTCCGTTGGTGGTTTTGACGGGTCAGACAATCACGCCCAACCTCGGAAAAGATGCATTTCAGGAAGCAGATGTATTTGGTGTAACTATGCCGGTGGTTAAACACAGCTATCTGGTAAGAGATGTTAAAGATTTATCAAGAATTATTAAAGAAGCATTCCATCTCGCCTCTTCAGGTCGTCCGGGACCGGTTCTGGTTGATTTGCCCAAAGATGTAGTTTCTGAGGAATGGGCTGAGGATTTCAACGCAGAATTGGATCTGCCGGGCTATCAGGTACAGTCGAGCGGAAATTCCTCCAGCATCACAAAAGTAGCAGAAGCTCTCGCAAAATCCAAACGTCCATTACTTTACGTAGGCGCAGGCACAGTTATTTCAGGTGCAGCAAAACAAGTTTTAAAACTAGCTGAAATACTACAGGCTCCTGTAACTACAACATTGCTCGGCAAAGGTGGTTTTTCAGAAAATCACAAACTTTCGGTAGGTATGCTAGGCATGCATGGTACTGCTTATGCCAATAAAACAGTTGTGGACTGTGATCTTATCATGGCAATTGGAGCACGCTGGGACGACCGGATCACTGGTAAAGTCAGTGAGTTTTGTCTGAACGCGACAAAAATTCATATCGACATCGATCCTGCAGAATTTGGAAAAATCATTGAACCTGACATAAGTGTAAACGGCGATGTTGCTACTGTGCTGGATGAGCTTCTGCCTCAAGTTAAAAAAATAAATACCAAAGATTGGCTGAAGAAGATTGAGACTTGGAAAAAGAAACACCCCTTAAAATATCCAAAACGCGGGGGTTTGCGCGCTCAGCATGTTTTAGCTGAACTTGACCGTTTAACAGCATCAGCAGCAATTATTTCAACTGATGTAGGACAACATCAGATGTGGGCTGCACAATTTTGCAAAGCAACCAGGGAGCGTCAATGGCTCTCCAGCGGAGGTGCCGGAACAATGGGTTACGGGTTCCCTGCGGCAATCGGCGCACAGTTGGGTAATGCCAAAGAAGTTGTAGTAGCAATCGTTGGGGACGGTGGATTTCAAATGACAATGTCAGAGCTGGCAACTGCTGCAATTCATAAGTTGCCAATCAAAATATTGATCATCAACAACCGTTATCTCGGCATGGTTCGGCAATGGCAACAGCTGTTTTTTGATAACCGTGAAAGTGGTGTAAACATGGAAGGTAATCCGGATTTTGTCAAAATCGGCGAAGCATACGGCATCAAGGGTTTTCATCTGCGCCGTGCAGGTGACGTGACCAAAGTTTTGAAAAAAGCACTGGCTTATAACGATGGACCTTGCATTATCGAAGCAGAAGTTGCCAAGGCAGATAATGTTTTTCCGATGATTCCTGCAGGAGCTGCTGTGAGTGAGATGTTAATTGATGAACCTCCAGCCGGCAAAAAACTTAAAAAACCCGTCGGCAGTACCTGATCCGCAAAAAACCGGAAAAACGGTTGCTTTAAAGTGTTAAGAAATTATTAATATATATTTACTGCTCTGCTAAAGAGCCGATCATAATTAATCACAATCAGGCTTTTATGGAAGAAAAATTTGCCATTAGTATTTACGTTTGCAACAAGCCCGGTGTACTTGTCCGGCTTACGCAAACTTTCGCTCGCCGCGGTTACAACATAGACTCACTGGTCGTTTCTGCGGCACACGATACAGCTTTTTCCCGCATTACAGTAGTTGTGATGGGTGAACCCAGTACCTACGACCAAATTCTCCGCCAGTTAAATAAATTGGTTGATGTTGTGCACGCTACCAGTCATGAGTCAACTGACGTTGTGGACCGGGAAATGGCATTATTTAAAGTGAAGGTGGATCCTAAAAAGCGGGCGGAAATTTTTCAGATAGTTGAAGTATTCCGTGCTAAAACAGTCGATATCACAGATCAGTCACTGGTGATTGAAACAACCGGTGATTCTTCAAAAATTGATGCTCTTGAGAAACTTCTGGGACCGATGGGACTGGTAGAAATGGTACGTTCCGGAAAGTTGATTATGAAGCGTGGAGTTGAAGAAACTTGAGCTGCTTCACATAAAGTTTGTCACGAGATACTTACGAATCTCTCTTGCTTCTTTCATAGGACCGTCTGCTGTGACGAGGCAGGGGACAGTCACGTTGCCTGTCAGTTCGGTGAGCTCTGTCGCATAATCCGGATTTTCGCGGATATTCTTAAATGTAAACTTATCCTTTATTTTCAAATTTGTGATCGTATTGAGCACAATCTGCGAATATTCACATTCTTCGTAAAAATACAATTCCATCATCTGCGTCACCGCCTGAATTTTTTCCAAAAAAAAGGCGGTCCCCGAAGAAACCGCCAAAAACTACTATAATCTTTATCAGCGTTTAACCATTAACCTGCTGGCATTCAGCTAAAAGAGCAGAAATATCACGCTCTCCACCAGGTCCTACCCCGACGGAATACTGAACCACACCCTGTTTGTCAATGATGACTGTCGCACGGTCTGTGATTCCTTTATCTGCTAAATATGCACCATAGGCTTTGGCCATTCCGCCTTTTGGTTCAAAATCCTGCAACAGCGGATAAGAGATACCACCAAGGGACTTGGCCCAGTTGTCATGTGAATATTTACTGTCTATGCTCACACCCAAAACTTGAGTGTCTGCGGCTTTGAATTGATCAATCATCGATTCAATGCCGGGTATTTCCCTGCTTCAAGTGGGTGTCCAGTCCAGTGGGTAAAACACCAACATTACGTTCTTGTTACCCTTGAACTGACTCAAGGAATACTCCGTATCAAACTGGCTGTCCAGTTTGAAATCAGGAGCGGCTGAACCTACTGCTATCATAAATACCTCCGATGAGTTAGTTAAAAAACCTCTGAAAACATGAAGAATTCAGAGTCAATGTAAATTTAGCAAAAGTATAAAATTATCTGCTGTTTAACAGTAAATAAATTTTAGCAGCTAAAATTACTTAGTTAGTTGATTCATTGCTTGTCCGAGCGGTAAAAAAGGCAAAACATTTCCGCCGACTTCTTTATCAGCAATCACCTTATTGACCTTAGGCAGAATAGCTGCCATTGTCTCAAGCATAATGCGGTCACGCGTAATTTCTTTAGCTTTCCTGTACTCTTCATAGATCAGTTTAAAGCGTTCCGATTCACCTAAAGCAACCAGCACCTTTTCTTTGGAATATGCCTTCGCATTGTTGATAACCTGCGAGGCTTCTCCTCTAGACTTTGGAACAAGATTATTTCTGTAACCTTCTGCGTCATTGATCATTTTTTCACGATCCTCACGCGCACTGACAACATCTTTAAAAGCTTCTTTGACTGCATCCGGAGGATGAACGTCCTGAAGTTTCACATTCTCAATTTTTATTCCGGCTTTGTAACTGTTCACTGTCTCTTGAAGCAGTCGTGCAGTTGTATCTTCAATAATCCCCTTACCAACAGTCAGTGCTTTGGTGACAGTTGTATCTCCGACAACCTCACGCATTGCAGATTCTGCAGCGGATTTAACTGTTTCATCCGGATTTGTCAGACTATAAAGATAATCCTCTAATCCTGAAATACGGTATTGCACGATGAACTGCACATCAATAATATTCTCATCTCCAGTCAGCATTAATGACTCTTTTAAGACTCGTCTATATTTTGCCGGAGGTCCAATCTGGATAGTCCGGAATCCAATTTCAAGTCTGCGCACTGCTGTCACAGGAGCAATCTGAACGGTTTCGATTGGAGAAGGCAAATGATAATGTGGACCTGGTCCAACCACATCCGTAATCTCTCCAAAACGTTTGATTACTGCCTGCTCTTCCGGATCAACTATGAAAATACCTGTTGAAAACCAGATCACAATTGCAACAATTATGAGGAGAGTCATTCCTCCTTTTTTTGGTAAACCTATTTTAAATTTATCCTGAAGATTGCTGAGCAACTCATCAATATCCGGAGGTTGTTGACCTTTTTCCCAAGGCGATTTATTTGGTGGTTTGTTCCAAGTACCCATGTTAATCCGTTAAATATAAGGTGTAAAAGTTCAGTCTGTATGCTATTTGAAAGATCATAAAAATACAAGTGCTAATAGCGTTGTGCACTCGACAATACAGAATTTTTTTTGTTATCTGAGTGAAAATAATTAGTGAAAAGAATTTAAGTGCTCGCTTTATGCTATTCTGGATTACTTATGCAGTCAGGACTTCCACCCCACTCGCAGTAACCAGCAAAGTGTGTTCCCACTGTGCTGACAATGCACCGTCCTGGGTAACGGCAGTCCAACCGTCGCCTAATACTTTACATTCATAACTACCGCTGTTGATCATCGGTTCAATAGTAAAAATCATATTCTCCCGCAAAGCCTCACCTATCCCAGCTTCGCCATAATGCAGCACCTGAGGTGCTTCGTGAAATTCGATACCAACTCCGTGTCCTGCAAAATCTCTCACTACAGAAAATCCGTGATTTTCTGCATGCTGCTGAATGGCATGTCCAATGTCTCCCAGTTTGCTGTTTGGACGCACCTGTTCAATTCCAAGATTTAAACATTCGCGTGTGACCTCAACCAACTCCCTCGTCCTGTCCGGAACTTCCCCGATGATAAACATCCTGCTGGCATCGCCAAAATATCCAAGATAATTGCAGGTAACGTCGACATTCAGAATATCACCGTTCTGTAATGCCTGACTGTTTGGTATACCGTGGCAGATAACTTCATTTGGCGAAGTGCAAATGCTTTTAGGAAACGGCATCCTCTGCCTGCCCTGTCCACGTCCATAATTAAGCGGTGCCGGAACTGCTCCCCTGGCTAGAGTTTCACGATGAACCCACTCATCAATCTCATTGGTTGTCACGCCCACGCTGATGCGTTCCTCTACCATGTCCAGCAGATCTTTCGTCATTTGACAACTTTTGCGGATACCGTCTATTTGCTCTTCCGTTTTGATGATAATACTACGATCTTTGCGTTTCGGTTTAGCTTGAGGTTTTTCCTCAGAAGCTGAAACATCATTTTGATCAATCAACAAGTGACATTTTTTATATTTTTTCCCACTTCCACACCAGCACGGTGCATTACGGGAAATTATATTTGCTGCTGTCTTCATACTTTAACTCTCAAAACTGCTCTGCAAATCATCATTTCAGAAAATCAAAAACACGGTCCAATTGATAACCCTTGACTAAACTTTGCCCCGGATCATGTGACCAGTAAATAATCTGTCCTTTTCCGGAGATAGTATCCATTTCCACAAAACCCCAGTAACGGCTGTCAGCACTGTTGTAGCGGTTATCACCCATCGCAAAAACTTTCCCCTCCGGAATAGCAACCGGTCCAAAACTGCTGACCGGAGATGCAGACGATAAACCCTGAGCCTGACGTGACCTCTTTTCATTTGGTTCAAAATACGCGTACGGCTCAGCCAGCGGTTCTCCATTAATGAATACTTGGTCATTGCGGATTTCCAGCGTTTCTCCGGGAAGTCCCACTGCGCGTTTTATGTAATCAATCGAAGGATCCCGCGGATAGGGAAAAATGATGATGTCACCCCTGAGAACCGGTTTCTTAAACAACTTGATGTCTGTAAATGGAACAGGCGAGCCATAAGAATACATGCTGGCAAAAATGTGATCCCCAATCTGAATTGTCGGCAACATCGAACCGGAAGGAATTTGGAAAGGTGCGAACATATAGGTCCGTACAACAGTTGCAACTACAACTGCAAAAATCAAAGCCTCGACCCATTCCCTGATTGTACGGTTCGGAATCAAAAAATCCAGACGCAAAAATCCCTTGGCAATTTTCAACAGATCATCCTCTTTTTTCATAATTTCTTCTGCTTGAGGAAGTTTACGTACTCGGTTCAAAAACGTTTCAGGACTTGGAAAAACCCTGCTTTTTAATTCAGCAAGATCGTTCAATGCAGCTTCACTGAGACCTTTTTTCTGAAGTTTATTAAATGATTTGTCTGAAAGTTTGTAGGTTACAAACATATTAAATTGCAATAATTGATTAGTTAAGGACTTTTTTGTTGTGTTTAAACAGTCTTTTATTAGCGGCGGTTTGAAAGTATTTCCTTGGTTCGCTTGTCTCTATGCTGAAAAAGTTAAGCTTATATTTTGACTTGATCAGCGAAAATAGTCAAATTTTCGTATGTGTTCTTTAATCTGGACAACTCTAAAAACCGTTCCTTGAGACAGTGCCCTGTGGTTCCGATAATTAACCGGCGCTAAATTCCGCTTCACCGCGAAAATCAAGCCATCCGCGTAAGAGGGAGTATCCCATCACCCAGGGCAGAACATGCAGTTGGAAGACAAACACCAGCCAATCCTGCAGTGAGAGATCTCTTAAATTTGCGTAACGCAAACTTGCTCCGGCTGTCAGACATAATCCCGTGAGATAAACACTAACGGGCAAAAGCATTCCACTTGCGGAAAAACCAAACAACAGTGCCGCAAGAAAAACTATTTGAGAAAGCACAAAGATAGCGTATAATTTTCTCTTTAAATGCGGAATTTTCATTCCAAATATTTTATGCGCATCCAATTCAAGTTGATAGCGTGAAGGAAACCTGCGTGCAAGTAAACCGTCATAGTAGTAACGACGGGCCAAAACCAGCGGTCGGGAATAACTCGAAGAAAGCGGCGGATGCTCCACAATCAGTGCAGGCGCAAAAATGATCGAATAGCCTGAGGCTAAAATACTGAATGCTAAATCTGTGTCTTCACGGAAAGGAATCAGATATGCTGGATGAAAGTTTGCTAAATTTCTGCGAACAAGAAAATTACAGGTTGGGTAACGTCCGCCATCAGTATTTTCGGTTTGATGAGTGAAAGGTGTGGCAAGATTGCGCTGAGTGACTTCAGTACGTCCCTCAAACGCTCCGGCATCCGGTTTTTGCTGAATCAGCTGAAGTGCGTTTTTCACCCAGTCTTGATCCGGAATAACATCTGCGTCAATAAAGCCGATCCATGAACCGGCAGATTTTGCAACTCCTGCGTTGCGGGCATTGCCTGGTCCGGAATTCTGAATTGATGTCCATTGTAGATTTAACTCAGTCTGTGCTTTAAACTGAGAAAGCATTTCCAGAGTTTCGTCTGTGGAACCGTCATCTGCGACAGTTACTTCAAATTCAGCTTTTGATGCAGATTGTTTTTCTAATGCTTCAAGGCAACGTGACAGCAACTTTGCGCTGTTGTATGCCGGAATTACGATTGAAAAAATATCCGCATCTGTCTTACTTTCCGGAGTTGAATCCGGGACAACATTTTTATCTTTTTTAATCATGCCTCAGCATTCTCTTGATCCGGAATTATCCGGTTTTATTCACAATTTACGGGCCGCACTGCCTTATCTGGAAGAGTTTAATCAGCAAACTTTCGTGATTCAACTCAGCGGCGATTTGCTGGAAATTCATAATTCCAGAGTCATTGAAGATCTGGCACTCCTGCAGCAGGTTGGTATCAGAATCGTGTTAGTCCATGGAGCAGAAACCCAGATCAGCAAACTGCTTGCCGCTGAAGGTCACGATTATCAGACTGAAGACGGCGTCCTGGTTGCAGAAAAAAAACACTTGGCACTTATTGAACAGGCAATTTCATCTGCCAACTGGAAACTGCTTTCAAAGCTCCGCAGTTGCGGAAAGCAACTTCAACCTGTTACCGGTCATTTTTTGTCTGCAGAGAAAAAAAATCTGGCCGGAGATTTTGCTTCACACTGCAACGGAAATGTTTGCGGACTAGAACTTAAAACACTGCGTCAGGCAATTGCAGATTCAAAGCTCGTTATTTTACCACCTTTTTCACTAGGAGAAAAGGGACGATTATGGATTCTTGACGCAAACCAGCTTGCATTTGAAGTAGCAACACGTTTACGTGCTAAAAAGCTGATTGTACTGGACACCGCTGCCTTACCGCATTTTGCAGAAAATGATTCTTCCGAAATGACTACTGACAGCGTTCAGCAGTGGCTGAATAAAAATCCTGAGCTGCCTCAAGCACAGCGTTTACAGTTAAGCTCACTCACCGAAGCATGTGTGAGAGGTGTAGAGCGTTGTCATTTGCTGGACGGCAGAGTAGAAGGAGCTTTACTCGCGGAACTTCTCACCCCGAAAGGTGCGGGTGTGATGATCACCAACAGTTCATACAAGCGTACACGCCCAGCAAGGTTGAGCGATTTGCAGTCAATTCTGGGAATCCTCAATTCACCGGTTCAGCATGCAGCGGTTGTGTTACGTTCCGAGAGCTATATTGAGCAGCAGATTGAAAATTATCTGGTGTTCTGTGTTGACGAAGACGTTGTTGGCTGTTGTGAAATTATTATTTTTCCGGATGGTTCGGCTGCGGAAATTGCTAGTTTGGCTGTTGATAAAGCTTATCGGAACCAGGGAATCGGCAGTGAGCTGATTCAGGCCGCTACTGAGAAAATCCGTTCCAGCGCCTGTAAATTAGCCTTTGCTTTAAGTACTGCCTCTTCACATGTTTTTACTCAATGCGGTTTCCGTGCTATCAGTCCGGAGGAACTTCCTGAAGAAAAAAGGAAGAACTACGACTTTCAGGAATCGATTGTTTATGGTCGTAAAATAAATTGAGACAAATAATTATTCCGGCAGGACTACAACTTCTACACGGTTATTTAAGCTGCGTTGAGTAGGAGATGCTTCGCGGAAACGTGGACGTGTTGAGCCAAAACTCTTGACTGAAATTTTTGTTGGATCAAGCCCGTTTTCAATAAAAAAGCGAGCCACCTTTGAGGCACGTGCTCCTGCGAGTTCCCAAGTTGAATCCCAATTTTCCGGAACTGTTTTTTCAGTATGACCTTCTATTTGGATTTTGTTGGGCAGCAGGAAAATTAGTTTTGAAAACCGTGTCATTTCTTTGACTGCTTTGGGATTCAGCTTAGCAGAATCCGCTTTAAAATAAGCACTGGCTTTAAAAGAAACGACAACCCCTTTTTCTTCTACATTAATATTCGCATCGTCGCCTAATTCACTCTCTTCCAACTGCTGTGCGATTTGTTCAACAATGGAATCTTTGCCCTCATTCATATAAGGTGTCCCTGCCGGAAGTGGTTTAAAACTCGCGGCTAAACTTTTGAACTTCATTGTTTCATATTTGCATGAAGAAAAAAGCAAAATGAAGAAACAAAGCAGAAGCGTTACCAAATCTCCATAAGTAAAAATCCACTCCTGGTCGAAAACCACACAAACTTCACAATCGTCCTCATCGATGAGTGTACCCATAATCTGTCTGGTTTTTTACGTTTATTTTGGGGTTGTGATTGTTTATACAGCTTGAAAACAGGCTGAACGTTTTAATTTACTTTGTTAGTATTTTTTTGTAAGCAGCAGTTCAACGGGTTTGATCTTCAGGCATGAGCACAATTTGTACACGACGGTTCAGGCTGCGTTTGTAGGCAGTATCCGGATTAAACCTGGGACGTGAATCACCATAACCTGCGACCTGGATACGATCCGCGGGAATCAGTTTTGATTCCAAAAATGCTGCAATCACACTTGCGCGTGCAACTGAAAGTTCCCAGTTTGACGGATATTTTTGATTAGAGTCTGACTCATCTGTGTGTCCGGATATTTCAATATTGTTCTGCAGTTGTCCGATAATCGGCAGCATTTTGATCAATGCCCCTTTTGCCTTCTCGCTCAAGCTAACTGAACCCTGTTCAAATGCTACCGTTTTGCTGAAACTTACTTCAACACCGGCTTTTGAAGCATTGATTGAGACATCATCCGGCACCTCAAGTTGTTCCAGTTCCCTGGACGCTTTATCCAAGGCAGAACTCTGGCCACTGAAAATAAAAGGACTACCAGGCGGCATGCTCTTAAAACTGTCTGAAATTTGCTTGCTTTTTTCTACATCAGTCCTGCACATCGAAAAGAGTAAAATGAAGAAGCAAAGCAGGAGAGTTACCAAGTCTCCATAAGTAAAAATCCATTCCTGATCGAAAGGTATGCATACTTCACAATCCTCCTCATCAATCATCTGACCCATGGTTTACTCCTTTATCCGCTTCAGCTTCAGCTTAAGCTCCACCTTCTGCAGCCGCAGCACCATCACCACCTTCAAACTTCAACGCTTCATACATGGTTTTTTGATCAGGAGGCAGATAGTTCATTAAATCGTTTTCGATAAAATCAGGACGCTGCCCTCCCTCAATATAAAGAACTCCGTCACGGATCATTTCCATCAAAACTCTTTCCTCACCCTGATAAAGTTCAAGCTTCTTTTTGGCAGGTGAAAAAATCGTGTTCGCAAACAAAGAACCGTAAAAAGTCGTGATCAAAGCCACCGCCATTGCAGGTCCAATCGCTGAAGGATCGTCGAGGTTCTGGAGTAGCAATACAAGCCCAACCAGCGTTCCAAGCATCCCCCAGGCAGGACAGAGAGAAGCCATAGTACCAACCACAGCAATCTCATTATCTTTGCCTGCCATGGTATATTTCACTTCATGCGCCATCATTTCCACAATCGCTTCACGGTCAGCCCTGTCCACTACAAGTCTCAATCCTCCTCGCAGGAAAAGATTTTCTATGCTGGGCAGCGCGTCTTCAATCGCCAGAATATTTTTCCGGGCAATTTTGGAAACATCTACAATCAGGGTCAGCGTTTCTACCAGCTGAACCGGATTCTGTTTCCAGGATTTACCGATGATGCCTAAAAAGCCCTTAGCGTCTCCCATAGGGTGTGAAATAAATGTGGAGGCGATTGTTCCTCCAAAAACGATCATTAACGAAGGAGTATCCCAGAAGTAGACAACGTTTCCGGCTTTTACGGTAAACGTTGCAAAATCAAAAGTCATCGCAAACAACAACATAAACCATGCTAAAATGGTCCCAACCAGCGTTCCCTGTTCCATAAAAAATACTCTCCAGATGTCATGGATGTGAGGTTCTTTAAGCCTCTAATTCAATTTAACAAAGTGTTAATTTTCGTAACACGCTTTAGATTAGCAATAACCGTGAAAATACCGGATGTTTTCTGGAATTAATTCTTGCTGGACTGGAAATAAAGTCCTAAAGCAGTGTTATTTAGAAGGAGCTGAGAAATCTGCTTTAAACTACAACCTTGATATCAGGAAATTTTTTCCGCACTTTTTTATGTTAACTTTTTTAACAAGTGGAAAAGATTAGTTCAATTTAAAGTACGGACTTATGAGGGGAGTATTTGCGTTGTAAATTAGAAATCGCTGCTATTTTCGTGAGGCATTTTAAACAAACGTTGAGCATTTTCATTAGTTTGTTCGGCTAACTGCTGCAGAGAAATATTTTTCAATTCTGCCACAAAAGTTGCAATTGCAGGAATATGCGCGGGTTTATTGGGTTTTCCACGGAAGGGAATGGGAGCCAGAAAAGGTGAGTCTGTTTCCAGCAGCATCTTCTCCAAAGGCAGCCAGCGTACTACTTCACGTAAATCTTCCGCATTCTTGAAGGTTACAATTCCGTTTATGCCAAGATACCACCCCATTTCCACCAGTTCGTGCGCCATCTCAATTGAGCTGGTAAAACTGTGCGCTACTCCAAGAGACTTAACAGGAATTTCTCTGAGGATGTTCAGCGTATCAGCTTCTGCTTCCCGACTGTGCATGACAACCGGTAGATTAAGCTCTTCTGCAAGCATGAGTTGTTGGCGGAATACTTGTTGCTGTACCTCAACAGGACTGTACAAATAATGATAATCCAACCCAGTTTCACCAATGGCAAGCAGCTTATCTTCTGTTTGTGCCAGCTGACGAATTTTGTCTAACAGAGACTCGTTCATGGCTGAAGCATCATGCGGATGAAAGCCGACACTACCGTAAACTTCCGGAAATTGCAGCACTGCGTTCAAGACGAAATCAAGCGATGGTTCATCCACAGAAATAGTGAGCATCCGCTGTACTCCGGCATCTTTTGCTTCAATAACCGCTTCTTCAGGAGTTGAATCAAGTTTGTCCAAGTGGCAGTGAGTATCGATAAAACTTGTCATAGAGTGTGAAAGTGGGCTAGATTTATAGGTTTAATTGTTAATGTTTTCGTTTCCTGTAACTGATTCACAGGACAGTCTGCTTTGAAGCTGAACAATCGCTCTTAATCCGTTTACTGGTTTGCACCTCATCAAATTATTGGCAAATGAGCAACCTTAAATTAAATTATCTGCGTTCTGCAGCATTAACTTTGCTGATCACTGTTGCTCTACCACTTTTGCTTTCCGCTTGTTATACAGTACGTTTTTACCATGATACAGATATGTTACGCGAAAAGCACGACGGAGAAATTTCCAGTATCAGCATGATTTTTACGGACAGCCAAATCGGCGGCCCTGCAAACATTCGCTCTGCCTGCCCCAGCGGTGCTTCAATGATTGAAACTGAACAAACTACACTTGACGGGTTGACGCATTATTTGAGCCTTGGCCTTTACAGTCCGCAAACTGTTCGTGTCTGGTGCAAAAGAAGGATCAGGTAAAATGATGAAAAAAGAATGGAGCCTACTTTGTCAGCGTTTAAATTATCAATTCCAGCAACCGGAGTTTCTGCGGCAGGCACTGACACATAAATCTTTCATACCCTCCGAAAACGAAGAAAATTACGGTAATAACGAAAGAATCGAATTCCTCGGAGATGCAGTTCTGGATCTGGTGATCAGTGAAATGTTGATGGAAAAGTTTCCTGAACTGGACGAAGGCGGACTCTCAAAATTCAGGGCGAGCCTTGTCAGTGAATCCGGACTCAGTAAACAGGCCCGTGAGCTGGAATTAGGTGATTGCCTTCTGCTTGGCAGGGGTGAAGAAGTTACCGGTGGACGCCAAAAAACATCTTTACTGGCAGACACCTTTGAAGCAGTCATGGCCGCGGTCTATCTCGACAGCCGCGAAGAACACGGAATTTCAATAATTTCACGAGTCATTCAAACCCTTTTTCTGCCTCATGTCCCTGAAGATGCAGAAGGTTACATTACGCGGGATTTTAAATCCGAACTACAGGAACACGTACAAAAACTTTTCGGTATTCCTTCAACTTATGAATTGATGGAAGAATCTGGTCCTGATCACGAAAAAGAATTTACCATGGCGGTTTTTGTCAAAGAAAAAGAATGCGGCAGAGGCATTGGTGCCAGCAAAAAACTAGCCAGCCAATTAGCAGCAGAAAATGCCCTGCTGCGTATTCAGGATGAACCTTCATTCCTTCAAGTAGAAAATATCAGCTAATGCAGAATTCAACTTCACAAGAACCAATCCGTATCCAAAAAGTAATCGCACTCGCCGGAATTGCCTCAAGACGTGCCGCAGAAAAATTAATCCTGTCCGGTGAGGTGATCCTGAATGGGGAAATTGTTAAAGAGATGGGCCAAAAAATGATCATCGGAAAAGATCATTTGAGCGTAGAAGGCAAGAGAGTTAAAATCCCTCAACAACAAAAAACACAGGTCTATGCGCTCTACAAGCCTAAAAATTGCATCACGACACTCAACGATCCTGAGGGACGTACAACAATCAGTGACTTTTTTCCGCGAACTTCCGCCAGACTTTTTCCGGTAGGCCGGCTTGATTATGATGCAGAAGGTTTAATTTTGTTGACCAATGACGGTGATTTGTCTCAGCAGTTGATGCATCCAAGTCACAAAGTCTGGAAAGGTTATTTTGTTAAGGTACGCGGACTTGTACAAAATGAAACTTTGGCCAATCTGCGGCGGGGGCCGGTGATTGAAAAAAAGAAGCACCAGCCTGTACGGGTAAAAGTATTACACACTGTCAATGACAAAACCTGGCTGGAGATTTTTCTCAAAGAAGGTACAAACCGGCAGATTAAAAAAATGCTGCTGACCCTCGGTCATTCTGTGCAAAAAATTAAACGTTTCCAGGTAGGTCCTGTTAATTTAGGAGATTTGCAAGCCGGCGAAAGCAGAGCCTTGAGTCCGGAAGAAATAAAACAAATTCTGCCAAATTAAGAATTTTCGCCAGCCTCCACCCAAGTTCCAAATTGCTACACTTATACCATGCCCAAGGCAGATTTATACAAAATATCGATTACTGACGGGAAAGTGCTGTTGCGCATTCCGCAGCAGTTGATAGGTGCGGAAACCGCAAATATGGACGATATCCAGGCGGAACTGCATTTGATGGGTGTGGATTACGTTCCGGAACAACTCCAGGAAATTTATGAGCGGACCAGCGGTGAGTTTGATTTTCTGACAGATTTTAAAACCACTGGTTTCACTCTGCAGATTGAACTGAGTAAAGATGAAGCAAAGGCCTATCTTAACATCATTCCTCCAATGGAAGAGGAAGAGCCTTTAACGCTGGAACGGATAATCAGCGTGCTCAAAGAAAAAAATATTCTGCAGGGAATCCACAACAAAAGTATTGAAAAAATTATTGCAGAAAAGATTTATTTCGAACCTGCAATTGTCGCCAGTGGCAAAGAAACTGTGCAAGGCAGGAATGGTTTCCCGGAACTGCTCTTTCTTCCGAAAAAGTCACGTCCCGCTCCGGGAACCCGCGTGAATCTTCGAGAGGTGCAGGTTTTACAGAAAGTGCAGCAGGGACAGGAACTGGTGCGTATTGAAACTGCCACCATGGGCGAAGATGGTTATACAATAACCGGAAAACTTATCAGCGCTACTCCCGGAAAACAATACCGTATCCGTCCCGGACGCAACACCAGATATAATCCGGAAGGTACTCATATTATCGCCACAAAATCCGGAGTTGTCTGTCTTAACAATGACAGCATTTCTGTGGAAAAAGTGAAAGTCGTTGAGAAAGTTGATGCCTCTACCGGGCATGTGCGTTTTGACGGAATTGTCAGTATCCGCGGAAATGTCTCTGACAGTTGCAGCGTGGAAGCCGTGCGGATTGACATTGGAGGTTCCGTAGGTAAAGCACGTTTACGCTCAATCGGAGAAATTCACGTAGCGCAAGGACTCAAAGGTGCAATCGTCCAATGCGGAAGTACACTGCGTGCAAACAACATGACGAATACTCAGGCCAGTGTCGGTGAACATGCTCTGGTCGACGAATACATCGTTAATTCAAAAATATACTGTGGTTCAACACTTCAGCTAACTTCTAAAAAAGGGTATGCTTCCGGAGGTGTCCTGCAGGCCGGAAATCTGATCCGCCTGCCGAATATCGGACTGCCTGGAACTGATGAACCAAATGAGGACGGTGAATATCCTGAAAACGAACTTCCGCAGACTATTTTAGAAGTTGGAATTTCACTTAAAAACCGTAAACAGTTTAATGAACTGGAAAAAAATGCCCAGGAATCTCTGCATTCGCTGCAGGACGATCTCAAGGAAATTACTACTATTCTTGAAGAATTGCAGGAGATTGGCTGGGACGAGACAAAAATCGGTAAATTAACCGAACTCGAGTCAAAGGCTAACAAAAATGTCAGCAATACTTTCTCCGATCTCCGTAAACGGGAAGCACAGGATGGCATCAACGAACTGAACAAGAGCACGAACGGAGGTGCGGTTTTCATCACCGGAAAAATCCCGGCCGGAACCGCAATTAACGTGCGTCGAGCACGCTATAATGTACTCACAAGGACGACTGATAAAGCTTATAGTTTTGCAGAAAACGGAATTCAGGCCACCCCCTGTAAAGAACTGTTGAAACGCTACCAGGAATATTTTCTGAAATTGACGGTCTGATCTTTTAACGAAAAAGCACTGAAGCACTGAAAAGAACGAATGGCGGATATAACTAGAAAAGATGTTGAACGACGTGTAAAGCGCGGTGATTCACTGAAGGAAATTGATATGACCGGACTAAATCTGGATGATTTCAATTTTGAAGGTGCTATTTTCAACAAGTGCAAATTCAGCGGCAGCAGCATCAACCGCTCAATTTTTGCATTTTCACGTTTTGAAGCATGTCTGTTCAATGACTGCGAAATGCAGGAATGCAACTTTCAGGAGTCATCATTTGTGGAATGTGATTTCAGCAAAACTGATTTACGTGACAGTGTATTGATTGAAGTCAACTTCCGGCAGACGGTTTTGCACAGCACCGATTTCAGCGGTTCTTTTCTTCAAGATGTAGTTTTGATCGAAGCCAGCGGTGATCTCTGCAATTTTTCTTTTTCAACTTTAAACGCGTCTAATTTTACCGGTGCGAAATTTCAGGTATGTGATTTCAGCGCCTGCCGCGGTTTCGGTATCAAAGCGGAGGCGGCGGACTTTACGGGTTCAGAATTCAGCGGGGCACGGCTGGATTCATCACAACTTCAGGGTGCAATTTTAAACTTCTGCAATTTTTCAGCTGCATCTCTGCAGGAATGTGATTTGAGTAAAGCCCAGCTTTTTTCTGCGACTTTGGAGAACGCGTGTTTAAATTCCGCGCTTTTGCACGATGTTTTATTAATGGGAGCAAAAGCGGAGGGAGCAGAATTGGCTGATACAGTTCTCAATAACGCTAATCTGACAAATGCGGATTTCTCCAACAGCATCTTTGACGGTGCCGCCATGAGCGGTGTTATGGATCAGGACACAGTTTTTGACGGTGCCAGCCTCAAAGGAGTAAGCCGATGAACTGGAAATTACGCTTTAATCTTAGCCTAATGCTTTTCCTGTTGAGCGCAAGCGTACTTTTTGCTGAATACCGTGCCTATGAACTGGAGGTATTTGACCGGATTGCAAACTCTTCACGCAAAGTCATCACCTCTTTTTCACCGACAGACTTTATTCAAGTAAACGGCGGACCACAGCGTATCGGCATAATTATCAGGGCTTCATGGATCTGCTATGGCGACACATCACTCTATAAAAAAGTATGTCCAACACCTAAAGCAATCAACCCGCGTTTTCAACAAGGCGACCGTGTGCAGATCGTTTTGAAAAAACATCTGACCGATCAATGGCTTGGTATAATAGAAAACAGTTTTTTTCGACCGGGTTTGCGGAGCAATGTATATGGGGTACGTTTTACGGAACGCGGAAATCTGTACACACGTTATTACGAGTCAAATCTAAAAAAAGTGCCTTGAGGAAAAATTCTTTGCCCGTCTTGATCGTTTCCGCCTTTTGCGTTAAACTGCTCAAATATCTTTGATGGTCCCGTAAAAAGTCAGGATGACACCAATGTTTGTCATTCCCGCTTTCGCGGGAATGACAACTAATTACGAAGCCATCATCTTTAAGGGTATCTTAAAATGAGTGTCGCAACTTTGAAATATTTTTTGCTTCGTTCGTAATAACACGCTTTTGGGATTAATTACAAAATTATAATATCGACTAACTAAAAACAGCTGCTTTGTTTTAGCAGTAAACAAACTACAAAATAAAATGGAAAAAATTAAAGCCGCGAGTCTGATGACCGCAATCAAAACACCTTATAGGCCCGACGGTGACGTTGATCTGGAAAGCTATGACCGACTGGTTGAAGCTCAAATTGAACACGGTGTGGAGGGTTTGATCGTTTGCGGAACCACCGGCGAAGGCCATTTGATGGACTGGGAAGAGCATCTGATGCTGATTGCACACAGCGTGAATAAGTTCGGTAACCAACTAGTAATTGTCGGCAACACCGGCAGTAACAACACTCGTGAAGCAATCAAAGGTACCAAGTACGGTTTTGCTTTCGGCATGGATGCGGCGCTGCAGATAAATCCGTATTACGGAAAAACCTCTGATGCAGGACTCAAGGAGCATTTCAAACGTGTTTTGGATTTAGGTCCCAGCATTATTTACAACGTACCAGGACGTACCGGTCAGGATCTGCAACCTGATTTAATTGAAGAACTCGCGGAGCATGAAAATTTAATCGGTGTAAAAGAATGTGCCGGTAACGAACGGATGGCGCACTATGAAGCACAAGGAATCGCCTGTTGGTCCGGAAATGATGATCAATGTTTTGAGGGACGTCACCGGCACGGTTCGCACGGAGTAATTTCTGTGACCAGTAATTTACTTCCCGGACTGATGCGGCAATTGATGGATACTGACGACCTTGAGCTGAATGCCCGTTTGCAGCCGTTGATGGCGTGGCTTTTTCATGTACCCAGTCCTAATGCTCTCAACACTGTGCTCAGCATGACCGGTGCGGTTCAGCCAGTCTTCCGGCTGCCTTACTCACCGGTTGACCGGCAGTCACGCCAGCAGGTTATTGATCTGCTGCTTGCTTTTAAAGCTGAAGACTGGGTGGGTTCCGGACTTGAACTGCTGGAAGACGAGCAATTTATTCTCTGCGCCTGAGAAGCTCAGCCTTCTCTGGCCCAGGCCAGCAGACTTTCCATCAACTGAGTTTTAAAACGTTCCGCGTCAACTTCAAGCGCGACCTGCATATTTTCCTCACCAAGAGGTGTACGGCCGCGTCGATCCACCACGGTCATTCCACGGGTTAATTCTCCGTTCAACTCCACGTCTACATAACGCTTCTCGCATTTAACTAAATCCGGAAAGAGACAAACTCCGGCCGCCAGAGGATCGTGCAGCACACAGCGTTTCCAACCTGAAAGATTTTCGTAGGCCGTGGAAATAAAACCAATGATCTGCAGTAAAAATGCTGAACGCTCATTATTGATCTTCACTAATTCCTGCAGATCCTGCTCCTCCCAGTATACCTCATGGGTCACATCAAGACCGATGAGCGTCATCTCCATTCCGGAGCGGAAAACAATTCGTGCTGCTTCCGGATCATTGGCAATATTAGCTTCAGCCACTGCGGAAACATTGCCGGTGAAAACCGCACCGCCCATGATCACAACTTTGCGCATTCGTTTGGCAAGATCCGGATCCTGCAGTAATGCTACTGCAATATTAGTCAAAGGTGCGGTTGTGAGCAAAGTCAGTTCTCCGGCATATTCATGACTCAGCCGTAAAATCATCTCCGCGGCGGATTCCTCTGCGGGCAACTTTTTCGGTGGCGGGAGGAAAGTATTTCCCAGTCCGTCATCACCATGTACATATGGTGCCGGATTCAAAGGAACCATCAGGGGCTGTTTTGCACCGGATGCTACTGGAATATCGAGCTCCAGCATTTCCCATATTTTAAGCGTGTTGAGTGTTGTTTGACTAACTTCAACATTTCCACCGACTGTTGTGCTGCCCAAAATTTCAATTTCACCCTTCTTTTGTGCCTCTGCCAAGTAAAAAAGAGCGAGAGCATCATCAATGCCCGTGTCTACATCCAGTAATAATTTAATCAACTTGTCCTTTTTTGTTTGAAAGATATGATACGGGGTCACGTCAAAAATCATTATGACACCAATGTTTGTCATTCCCGCTTTCGCGGGAACGACAACTATTTACTAAGCCATCATGATTGACGAATCAGTAAGAAAGCCTGATACAGAGCAATTTGCTTTAAGCGCTAATCCTCCAGCAAATGCAGACTAATTAGACGAACCTTGAGTTCCACTGCAGAGAGTGCAAAAATTGATTGTTAAAATAATAACCCAACAAGGCTTAAAATGCCTTCTATTTTAGCTTTACAGTGAAAATAATGGAAAAAAGACATTTTTTACTTGACAAGTATTTGAAAAGCTATAGAATTCGATAGATATATCTCTAAATTTAACTATTTTTTAGTGATGTTTGAACGAAACCCCTTGGCGGTGAATGGCAGTTCCTTTATGGGACAGTCAATTCTTGACCGTCAGGAGGGGGGAAAACTCAATCGCAGATAACTTCGGTGTGTGCAACTGGCGGCCTGACTCAGAAACAGTCGCTTCGAGGGCTTTTGCTCGGACATCCGAAAAAAATAAGTATAGTTTAGAGGTTGGTATTTTGTCTAGCTGACAAGGTGCTTATAGAGGTAGAGACAGCTCAGAATTATTTTGATGCGTATTCTACTTCAGCGGTATTTGGCCCGGAAGGTGCAGAATCTCTAATTAGAGGATGAACCTCGGGTTTTTGGGAGCGTTTCCCAAAACCGCGTTTGGCTGGAAAACCATGGTGGTTACAGCAGCCGTTTAAAAGGTTTGATGATTCTAATTGTTGAATCACGAACTAACCTCATAACATTTTAAGGAGAGTTATGAAACAATTAAGTAAAATGATGCTAGCCGCTGTTGCTTCCGTCGCAATTGCGGCACCTGCATTCGCTTGGGATTTTAGTGCAAGCGGAACATCGGCAGCATACTTCAACTCGACCAGTACTAAAGCTAGTACATCTTCCAATGCAGTTGCATCAGGTGGTGTCAGTAGTGCAGCGTCAAGTTTGAAATTAGCTTCCAGTCATACAGATGGATCAAAGACTCTTTCTTTGTCCTATACACTTGACTGGGATGGAAACCTGGATGAGACAGTTTCTTTGTCCG
>Ga0233448_1000753_pt1 | contig 32151 bp, 35 predicted proteins | sample SI_124_October20_2_FD_183015 | JGI IMG/M metagenome (GOLD analysis project Ga0233448, IMG submission 183015) | Seawater microbial communities from Saanich Inlet, British Columbia, Canada - SI_124_October2016_150_MG | ecosystem: Environmental > Aquatic > Marine > Inlet | place: Canada: British... | reverse complement strand
GACTCGCGAACACCATTCATCCATTTCCACATCATATGGTGCCACATACTCCATTATATCTTCCTTCAAAGGTTCGCTCCTATCCACCTTTTCGCTTTCTGGAACCATGTTATCGCCACCCCAGTATAGCGAATCATCATCACTGTCATCATCACTGTCGCTCGGATATCCAGCAACTTTCCTCTCAACTTCTTCAGCAATCACCTCGTTTTCAGTCTCCAGATAATCTTTGATTCTCATTTTTTCTTCCTCATTCAAGTGGAGCGCATAAGTGATACGACTATAACAAGTAGATGTTTCTCGTCTGTCTCTGCACTTATTAGCACGGATTATTACATCCGTTCCAATGACGGGAATTCCGAAAGCACGAAAGTTGAATTCTTCCGAAGTTTCGTTCTCGCGTTTGGGTTCCATAAACATATCCATGATAAAAGAATACAGGAAAGAATACAGTAGAATTTGGGACAAAAGTTTTGAAATTTGAAAAATCAATTCTTGTGAAGCAGTTTATTCGCGGGGTATCACATTTATCATGATAGACACAGAATTTTCAATTTTTTAAAAGAAAGAAGAAGAAAAACAAGAAAGAAAGAAGAAGAAAAACAAGAAAGAAAGAAGAAGAAAAACAAGAAAGAAAGAAGAAGAAAGAAGAAGAAAGAAGAAGAAGAAAGAAGAAGAAGAAAGAAGAAGAAAAACAAGAAAGAAAGAAGAAGAAAAACAAGAAAGAAAGAAGAAGAAAAACAAGAAAGAAAGAAGAAGAAAAACAAGAAAGAAAGAAGAAAAAAGAAGAAGAAAGAAGAAGAAGAAAGAAGAAGAAAAAATAAAAAAAAAATAATTTTTAAGATTATTATACAATCTCAAAGAAATGTTTAACACTATTAAAAGACGGAGAACTACGAGGAGGATTAACCGTGAAACGAAGATGCTCAGATAATGCCAATCCAAGAGCACATTTGACACAGCAATCTTTTCCACCACAAAATTTGTGCTGAGAAATCAGAGACTTTCCCCAACAAATCGGACACATCTCGAACTTTTCCATTTTTTCAATTCCATCGATGACAACCCCTTTCGATAGAGCCTTTTCAATTCTTTTGATGGAGGTTGGATGAGGATCTAATGGAATTGATTTTCCCTCATTTCTTTTTGGTTTTTTGGAAAGAAGATGACAAAAACAAGTCATAGATTTTGCGTATCTATATAACTCGATCGTTGCATTTCTTCTTGCTGAAAATCCAATTCCAATCTGATCAAAGGGAAGAACAAAGAAAGTTGCCACAAAGGAATTAAGGTTAAAATCGTAGAACTTTTTGGGAAAATCCACGAATTCGACTATGTATTCCTCACATCCACAGGTAATAACGCCTTTTACAACAGCAGTTTTGTATGATGGGTCAATGACGGGAGGAGAAAAACGGATACAAGTATCCAACCCCAGAAAATATGTAGGAAGAGAAGAAGTAGCAATTTCCACCACTTTTTTCATATCTTCCTCCCCTACCATGACATCAAAATCATTGTATGGAAATGACGGAAAAAGGATGTTGGTTGCACAACCACCTTTAAGGACAATTCTGTCAGAATTCAAAATGCCAATTTTCTTGTAGAAGGAAGCAATAATCCTAACAACTTTGACATGAACCGCAAGTTCGCGGTAAAAAGTTCCATGTTTATGGAACTTAATCTCGAAAGTTTTGCTCATGATTAGAAGAAGATGAAAAAGAATGAAAAACAATTCAAAGCAGAAATATCAGTGTATTAATTATAGTAAATTTTCAAGATAAAATTTATCATTTTTTTTTCGATTTTTTCAATTGATAATTTTTGGTTAATTGTTCTAATTTTTTCTAATTAAACGTTTTGTTTCTATCATTTAAAAGGTAAATCGTCTGAATTTTTAAGGGAAAAAACAAAAATAAGAAAAAAAGAATTCTTTTTCATCTATAAAAGGTTTATCTAATTGAAATTTGACGAAAGAAAAATCAAAAGAAAAATCAAAAGAAAAATCAAAAGAAAATGACTACTATCGGACATCATTATATGACTGTTTATTCTTCTGGAACAGTTCTTGCTAACGCGACTATCTCTCTTCTAGATGCTTCCACGGATGCAACTGCTTCTTTTCCTGCAAACGGGCGTATTACACATGCAACTGTCTACCTTTATGGAGCTGTCAATATGACTGCCGCGTCTCAAGTTCAACTCGGAACTGGTGTTGATGCTGATTGTCTTGTTGCAACCGCTGATGCTCTCACGGGAGCTGAAATTAATGCTACCGCCGTTACAAGCGCTGAAATGTTGGTTCACCCTCATCAACAAATTATTTCTAGTGCTGCTACAACAATTATTTTGAGTATTGGTGCTAATGCTCTTGCCGCGGGAGCTATTGGAGCCAAAATCAACTATGTTGTTGATAGCGTGTATTGAGCTCTATAATTCTTGATGAATATCAAAATATCAAAAAATCAACAAAAAATGAATTATTTTTTACTTTTTATTGTATTTTTTTAAACAATTTTCTCTCATAATAAATTTCTAAAATCATGGATGAAAAAGAAGATATTGAAATTAATCAATGCTCAAGAACATCAGGTAATATATTAAGAATTTATCCTTCAAGCCATGTTGATTTTTTGGATTGTGTCAATCCTCCAATTACATATGATGAATTGATACATGATTTTCATTCATCTATCTTTGATGATTTCGAAACATCTCAACAACTTGAAAAACACACAAATCCTGTGTTTGATATTATTGGAAACGAAATATTTGACTCCGAAAAATGTGTTATTTGTTTCGAGAATTATACGAATATTTTACTTGGTGATTGCAGACACAAATGTGTATGTTCTGACTGTGCAGATAAATTGGAAGACAAAAAATGTCCCATTTGCAGACAACTTACCACAAAGTTTTATTTATTATCTCCACTCAAAAAAATTGAAGAAAAGAACCCTTATAATCTGGATGTTTTAGATTAAAAAAAGAAGTAAAATGTGTATATTTTTCAACTTGATGTTGATTTGAAAGCGGGGGAGATATTATACGTTAATTCATCGTGTTATTTGGTAGAATATTCTGCAAAAACACAACGTTATTTCAGAGAAACTTATGAGGTTTGGGAACTTGAAAATATGGGTTTTAATTTAAGTGAAGAAGCGCCTGAAAGTGATTTAACAAATCCAAAAAGGTTTATTTGCTAATAAATTTAATTCGAATAAATGACACAAAAAATGAATATATTTTATTTTTTTACAATGATATTCTTAAATATCATGGACAAAAAGAGCAAAGATTTTCTGAAGAAAGATATTGAAAAAGAAGAGGGAAAAAATCCTCTAAAATATCCTAGAATTTCTTTTTTTGATAGAAATCTTCCTATTAATTGAGACATTTTTATAAGAAGGTTCTTTTTGTTGTTAGTGTTTCATTTTTTATTTTAAATTTAGCCTAAAAAAAATAGATACTTATTTTTCCTCTTAAATCAGAGAAAAGGAAAGGAAAGAAAAAAATTGAAATTTTTTTAATCCAATCCATATAAATATAACATACCAAATTGTTGAACATCTAAGTTTCATTTTTCTACACACGAATTCACGTTAAACTTAACCTTTTCTTTGTTCTTAAAATGGAAGTTCTTGCTCAAACTCAGACCCCTGCCCTTTCTGGAGAGATGACCCCAAAAGAAATTGAAGACTATCACCAGTCGCTTTCTTTTATTTGGGCTCATATTTGTGGTGAGCTTTATACCATCGCCGAAAGCTTCGGAATTTATTTCGAACGTTTTGGGGATGACGAAAAACTGACACTCGAGTTCTTCGAGTGTTTCTTCAAGGACGATATCAATATCGTCAACGGAAAGCTTTCCGCTGCAAAATTGATGATCGAGAAGAACGCAACAGGACAGAGATACGCGACCCAAGCAACGGTCTACCGAGAGATAATTCTCTCATATCTCCGCGACATGGAAGCTGTGGTGAGACATGGTGAGTTGCAAAAAATTCAGGGTAAATCCCTCGATTTGCCCCTCCTGAAGGAATTTGTTGCAACAACCACGCAATACTGGGTTCAGATTGCATCTGAGCTCGAACCATGGGCATTTTAAACGATGTATTTCATGATATATTTTCAAGATTGTTTGAAAATAAAAAAATAATTTTTTTTATTTTTTTTATTTTTTCTATTTCTCGCTTTCATCATCTTCTTTTTCGGCGTCTTTTTCAGAGATTTTACAGAAATTAAGAAGAATTTTACCAAAAACAAAAGTGAGATTAAATTCGCCGAACATCCGAGAATTCGTGTTAATTTTGTGTGAAATTTATCTAAAAGAAAAAAGAGAAAAAGATTTCAGAAAAACTACCAAAACAAGCTAAATTTTAGGTAAAATTTACGATTTCGGGTGGAGAAACTTTTCAAAATAATTGGTAAGAATTGTTTTACTTTTTTTGGTTTGTTTTAGAGCGCTTTGCTTTGCGCTTTTCTTTGCTTTCCTTACATAAAAAGGAAATTCTTGGTAGTTATTATGGTAAGTTCTTCTTTTATCTCTGTTTGATGTAGCCCGAAAAACTTTTCAGAGAAGAAAAAGAGAAGAAAAAAAGAGAAGAAAAAAGAGAAGAAAAAAGAGAAGAAAAAGAGAAGAAAAAAAGAGAAGAAAAAAAGAGAAGAAAAAAGAGAAGAAATAAAGAGAAAAAAAGGGAAGAAAAAAATAAAAATAAAAAAATAATTAAAAATCCCCAAGATAAATCAAGGTTCTTCCATTATTCCTCATAAGCAACAAATTTCGTGTTGTATCCCTGACAAAACAAACACCTAGCATACTTTCCACAATACCGCGTTATGCTCATTTCCCCACAATCAACGCAATCGACAATCGCCCCTCTCTTATCGGTACGCGTCCCTGCAGTTTTTCTCATCACCAGTTTTTCCATTTCACCGTCTTTAATGTACGATTTTGAACAAATCGGACATGTTGGAATTCGTCCGAAGGTTTCAAATTCAGACACGCAATATTTTGCACAACATGAACGATGAACAATACAACAATCGCAACAACCTATGTGAAAAAGTTTTTCATCCTTATCATCCTTCTTACAGAAATGACAGACATGGAGAGGAGCACTCTCTTGCTCGCCCTCGTCTCCCTTCTCACAGAAACGACAGACATAGGCAGGAGCTTTCACTTCCTTCACTTCCTCCACTTCCTCTTCCTTCCTTTCCTTCTCCTCTTCCTTTCCCTTCCTGTTCTCTTCCTTCCTTTCCTTCTCCTCTTCCTTCCTTTCCTTCTCCTCTTCCACTTTCACGAAGAAATACTCACAATTTCCTGTTGTGTGATTGTGTCTCATGTACAAGCCTTTAGGACAAAACTCGTTTATCTTGCACACCCCACAGTGATAATCGCCCATAGGACGCTCACATCTTTTGCAAGAGGCGGCAAAATCTTGAATACAGCCACAACTACGACATTTCATTGTTATGACTTCATCGCAACGATGACGATGACCACTTTCGGCATGACATCTCCCACAACACACAAACTTCCCACAAATGGGACATTTAGCCAAGGATCCGCGGTTGTGATGAGGACAAGGGGCTTTTTCTTCCATTATTGTGATTTCTTCAGGAGTAAGACCACAATCTTCACTGAGGGTTGTTTCAACAAAACAATGAGCAGATGACATTTCGTAAAAACAAGCAAAATCAAATCAAATCAAATCAAATCAAATCAAATCAATCAATCTTCAACAAACAATCTTGCATTGTCTATCCAAAACATATCAAAGCATTATTTTCAATTTTTTCCAATAAATAGCACTTTTTTACATGTAATTAACACTGTAAAAAATAAATACTTATTTTTTCCTCCTCCTTCCTCTTCCCAATAAACATCAAAAAAAAGAGAGAAAATCAACAGAAAAAAGAGGCTAACTATGAAGAAACTGGATTTCCTTCAGCATTATACACATCTTCATCAGATGAAGATTTATATGAAGGGTTTGAAAGCGATTATTATTCTCTCTGATCATTTTTCAAAAACATAAAAAAATAAATTTTATTTTTTTATGGTAATTTTTTACTTATAAATACAATTTATGGTTGTTTTTGTTTGTAAATTTCATATGCCCTCTTAAGCATAGTTTTATCCAACGCTTCTGTAATTTTTTTTACTGCTCCCGCAAATTTATCTTCCATTTTATCACCTGTTAATGGTTCAGGAAATATTCTTTCATATTTTAAATCTTTTCTTTGAATCCATTCTAATTCCCCAACAAGATCTGACTGCTCTCGTGTGTATCTTCCTCCTTCTTCCACATTTAAAATTCCCTTAAAAATTCTATCATATTTACTTTTAATTAGACTTTTTTCTGGTATTTTTATCATGGATTGTCTTTGCCGATAAATTTCACTTGCTTTTTCATACAAAAACCCGATTATATCATTAACATCTTTTTTACTTTGTTCATCATTTTCTGACATTAAAGGGATTGTTGAATCCAAAACTCCTTTGAAACTAGGGATTGATAATATAATTTCATGTATTTCTCTGTTATAATTTAATTGTTCTTCTGTCAATGGAACACTTTTATCGTAAGTAAAATTTTATACACTAAATCTTCATCTATTCTTATCTTATTTCTGTTGATCATCTTACGAACAGCACTGACAGACGTGGCATGATGTAATTTATCAATTACTTCCATTTTTCACTTCCATTTTTTACTTGTTTTTTCACTTGTTTTTTTCACTTGAATTAACATTAAGTCGTTTGATTAACATAAAAAATGAATGAAATTTAACTTTATTGTTAGTCGTCAAACACAATAGAAAAACAAAGTATCTTTTTGGGTTTACGATGGATGATACTACTCGTTTACAACTGTTAGATATTAGAACTTTCAGTTCAATCAGAAAAATCATTAAAAAAAATAAAATTATAATTTCTCCTGAAATCTATCGAGAACTTTACGAAAGATGGTTAAGCGACGATGCTAATAGAATTCGAAGTGATAACGTCATAATTGGAAAGTGGATCGAAAAATCCGCTATCAACAAATTTATTGTCAAATATTATCAGCCCATAATCAAGGACATCAATGAAAATTTTGAGAATATTACTCACAATTTTTTCATAAAAATCGTTTGTCGAAAAATATTGCTTTCTAGAACTTATAGACCTATTCCGCGTAATAATGAAATTTTTGAGTTATTGGGAGGTGAATACACTTACGTAGCACTATTGGACATTTTTAATTTCATAACAATCGATGCTGGTCAAATCCGCATAAATGATTTACAAAGAAAAATAATAAGAGAATATGACTATAAATTTGATGATGATTATCTCGAGGTATTTAATAAAATTTTTGCCGAGTCACCAGAAAAAGAACAATTGTTATATATTGATTATTTTCCCAGAAAACTTAACATTTTAGGAAGATGTGAAGTTTCTCCTGATATCAAAAAGAAATTTGTTTTAAAAGTCTGGAACGATTTTTCTTTACCAAAATTAAAACAAGAATTACCTATGATGATGGTAATATCTTGGTGTAGAGGAAATAATTATGATTATATGATAAAATTAATGTTAGAAAGCTATTATGTCATTAAACCATTATTTTTCATGGATTTTCCACCAATAAAAAGGTATTTTAAATTGTATCATGCGGAAATTCTTGAGTATTTGTTCTTAAATTTTAATGTTAAAAATTCAGGTATAGTTTCCGTCATAGAAAATTGTGTTCCCAAAGAAAAACAAAGAGAATATTATGTTCATCTCGTAAAATTATTAGGAGAAATGAAGCTGTTTATGTTCAATATTCCTATAGTTAAACGTCTTATTCAAGTTTTTTGGGACGAAAAACTATATATGAAACATTTTATACATACCCCCACCGACAGATATATGTTGGCACAATTTTGTATAAAACGAAAAATACCGACGTTTAATATTATTGATCTTAAAACATTGGATAATCTTGTACGTATTTATGTTTCTTATGATGTGTACAAATATGCGTTATCATGTGAATTATTTGATGTCATCAATGAATTCATTTTGATTTGTAATGGAGCAAAAACTCCAGAAGATAGAGATAAACTTTATCGAAATCATCTTGTTCAAGCGCTCCAGGATTTCATCTTGTTAGTTCCTGATAAAAATATTCAAATTGTTCGTGAAAGAATTTTCCGAAGATTGGATACATTTGAAATGTATACCGTTTTATATGAAATCAAATTTTCAAAAGAAATGGAATATTTATACTATGATTTGTTTCATGATCTTGATTATCGTGTAAATTCTTTTGAAAGAGCTTATAACATCGTTCAAAATACTGGCGTTCATCTTGAACGTATTATTCGTCATTTTCCTGAATCACATCAAATCGCCACAATAACAAAAATAATGTGTAATTTTAATCAATATTTAAAAAATATGAAATAAAACAATAAAAAATAAAATTTATTTTTTAAATTATTTTTTTAAATTATTTTTTTAAATTATTTTTTTAAATTATTTTTTTAAATTATTTTTTTAAATTATTTTTTTATTTTTTCTTTCTATTCATTTTCTAGTTTTTTCTTTATTTTTCTAGTTTTTTCTTTATTTTTCTAGTTTTTTACGGCTGATTTATGTAGTTCAATATCAATTCGGTCTTCATCTTCATATTCTTCTCTACAGGCATTAATTTCAAGAAGATGATAATCGTCTTCATGACTATAAGCTATAAAATTTACTTGATCTTCAGGATTATCTATGATAAATCTGATAAATCTGATAAATCTGATAAATTTCATAAAATACTCTAGAGTTTTGGACATTGACATAAAATCCTCAACTAATTCTTTACGGAGTTCTTCTTCATCAAGAAATGCTTTAAATTTGGCATCTTTTCTCGTAATCAAAATTCCATTTGGTAGAGCTTCTGCAATAAAGCAGAATGTTTTATTTTCATCCCAAAATTCAACAAAATCCATAATAATTTTCTTGGTTTTTCTTGGTTTTTCTTGGTTTTTCTTGGTTTTTCTTGGTTTTTGCCAGAAAAAAAAATAAAAAAATAAGCATTCTTTTTTTAAAATAGAATTTTGGCTTTATTTTTGTTAAGTTAAATTTGTTAATAGTAATAAAAATAGGTAAATATGAGAAGAATAATTTCATTTCTTATTATTTTTTTTGTATGGAGATATAAAACATAATTAATACAGGTTTAGCTTTCAGACAAATCTTATTTGATATTTTTATTTGATTTTCATTTAATTTTTACAAAATGGACGCCAAAAAGGGAAAAGTTCTTCTTACTTATTCTTCTGGTAATATTGCCACTGGTTCTACTTCGGCTCTTCTCGATTTTGGTGATGACGCTGCGGCTTCATTCCCCGCGAATGCAATTATTACGGGTCTTGAATTTTCTCTTTATGGAGCCACAAATACCACGGCTAGTGCCACTCTTATGGTTGCAATCGGCGGAACGAATGTAACTACCACCGCAACTGTTTCATCTACCGCAATTAATGCCAATACTGGTGTTTATGTCCCAATCGCGTCTCGTGCTTTCACTGTTCCGATCACTGCTTCCAACGTTACCATTCAGGCTGAAACGAATGCTGTTGTTGCTGGTGCCGTCAAGGTTGCCATTATTTACGATGTTCCAACAACCGCAGGCACTATGGTTTATACCTCTGCATAAGAACCTTAAGTTTAATATTTTCAATAATAATCCAAAAAACTAAAAATTTATTTTTTTTTATTTTTCTTTTTATTTTCTTTTTATTTTCTTTTTCTTTTTTTATTTTCTTTTTCTTTTTTATTTTCTTTTTCTTTTTTTATTTTCTTTTTCTTTTTTTATTTTCTTTTTATTTTCTTTTTATTTTCTTTTTATTTTCTTTTTATTTTCTTTTTATTTTCTTTTTCTTTTTTTCTCGAAAAGAGCTATAAAATTACCATATTTTTCTTTTCTTGTTTCATGTTGAATTCTTACTAATTCAAACCCTTTAGCCCTAAAATACGAAATATACCATTTTTCTCCCATTAATCCTTCACCATCATAATCTTCGCCATATTCTTTATGTTGTTTGATTATATCCCGCTTCATTCCCTCGTTTTTGCAGTCATGTTCCTTGATAAGAATATATTTTTTTGAAATCCTGAAGATTTCATCCAACATAAGTGTTTTGTTGGTAAAATGGTGAATTGTCATAAAACAACAAACCAAACCAAAGAAATTAGATGAATAATTCAAGGTTTTACCATTGTTTTTCTGGTATTTAATTGTAAGGCTTTTTTCTCCTTTGAATTTGATTTCACGTAAAAGTTTAGGGGCATCTAAAATAATGTCAGTTCCCCATATTTCATCCACATCGAAATAATTAGCTAAACTTTTAGTGATCCCAAAATCACTGGTTCCAACATCCAGAATTTTGATAGTTCTTTCTTTCGGTATTATCTTTAAAAAATTAAACATAGCAATAATCTTCCCCATTCCCCTGAATGTTCGTTCAAAAGGGGTATAATCGTTAATTGTATCTTTTCTTTTTTCCATTTTTTTCTTGTTTTCCTTATAATTCTCGTTTTTTAATTTTCTTTTATAATTTTCATGTTTCTTTTATAATTTCTTCATAAAAAAGAAAATTATAAAAGAAAATTAGAAAAAGAAAAAATGAAGCGAAAAACAACATAAAAGAAAAACAACATAAAAGAAAAACAACATAAAAGAAAAAAACAACATGGATTATCTCGATAGATTTCTTTCTCCACCCCCTATCAACAAAATTGTTGGATTTCAGTCATATGACGATGAAACTCACAAAATCGAGCCATTAGAAAATATTATCAATTTTATCGGGAAACCAATTGTGTTAATTGTTAATGATGAAAAAAAAAGAGGGAGAAAATAAAGTTGAAAATTATCATAAATTATCTAGAGAAAATTACCATGAATTTACTGAAAGAATACGTCCTGTAAGCTTATCTTCTCCGCTATATTCAGCTTCTATTTTCAATGATGAACAATACTTTATTGAACATTTAAAACCCACTCTTTTACGGTTAAAACCTTCTATGCTAGTCGATTTCTATTCGGAAGCTTTGTTTTTATTGGAAAAAAATAACAATCTGAATTATTTGTTTGTTCCTGAGATAATTTCAAGTTTAGAAGAAAATATAATGATCTATAGGAGGGTAAAAAACCGAGATCCAAAAATGTTTATATATAAGAATGATTTTCGGGTGTCAAAAGAAGGTCTCAAATTTGATAAGATGGAACTCATCACGAGACTTTTTATGAAAATACGAGGAAAAAGAGATTTTACTAATATAATCACGAAAGTTTTACTTGAACAGAAAGAACAAGAAAGAATTATGCTTATTTGCCGATATTTTTTTGCAAAATCAACTCTTCCATACCCCTTCCTAAAAAACATGCTAATTTATTTCATTGAAAATGGAAAAATGGTTCCTATTTGCTTACAATTTCTAATAAGAATTATGGAAAATAATGATGTGAGATTTTTAACATTATTAAGCCAAACCCCATTGAAAAGACGCCATAATTTAGAAACATATAATACTTATCATAAATTTGAGTTTGATATTTATCGCGTTATTAGATGTTTCAAACTATATGATATAAGCAGTTATCGTCCTTTAATTATCTCATTAATAACTTATATTGGTAAATCTTACCGTCATTATCGTTATGGTTATCATCATGAAGAATTTATGAAAACTCATGAATTATTGTGGAAACCATAAAAAAGTGTAGAATAAAAAATAATAAAATAATAAAAATAATAAAAATAAGAAAAAAATAAAATAATGAAATAATGAAAATAATAAGAAAAAAACATATATTGATTTTTTGAGATACTAAATTCTTATTTTATGGATAAATCACGAAATAAAGACCAAAAATAAAGAATCCGAAGACTATTTTTTTAATTTCATCATAAAAAGGAAATATAGTGATAATTAAACAAACTCTTAAAAAAATGGCTTCTGTAAAAGTTGGATATTGCGCCGCTACAATTACGGCTGGAACTGGTGCTACCATTCTCGACCGTGAAATGGGAACTGCCATTACGCTTCCTGCTAATGCGATCCCAATCGGATTTGAATTTTCTCTTCATGGATCTACCAATCTTACTGCAAGTGATAATTTCCTTGTTGGTATCTCAACTGACACAAATCATTATGTTACTGTCGGAAAGGCCGTTTCTACTACTTCTCTCAATACTGGAACAGTCATTTATGTTCCTATCGAAACTCCAGTTAATATCTATTCTTCTGCTCAAACTTTGTATTGTGATAGTTCTTCTGATATTACTGCGGGTGCTGTTAGAATTGCTGTTCATTACCGTGAAGGACTTTCAATCCCCGTCGATTGTAATTTGTAAATAAAATTAGCTAATAATTACAACAAAAAAAAACTAATTATTTTTTTGTTTTTAGATATAAATCACCTATTTTTTGAACCTTCTTGAAATTCAAGAAGAATACATCAAAATTCGAAATAAAAAAATAATCTAAAAAATATTCTAAAAAATAATCTAAAAAATAAATAATAAAAAATAAAATGGATGATATTCTATTCTACTTTGATACCCTCTCAAAAGAGTGTATTGAATTTCTTGAAGAAAACAAGGAAATTATGCCTATGAAACAATCTTCTTTTAATACTATTTCTCTTTTTGAAGAAATAAGAAAAAAGTCGAGAAAAGCTGAGAAATTTGACTACCCAGAAATTGTTTCTATGCCTTCCCAGATGAAAAAACGGATGTTCGGCGGAGAAAAGGGAAAACCTTCACTTCTTATGCGCAATTTTCCGCATATAAAAACAAAAATGTTAAAACATATCGATGAAATGGCTTATTCACTTAATTCAGAATGCCCTTCGCTGGCCAAAGAATTTATTGAAAAAAAAATACAAGAACTTAGTGATGCCTTCTCTTCATTAGATGTAAAATTATTCACAAATATTTATGATGATCTTCCCGTTCAATTAGTTGATTTTTATGTTAGTTTTTTGAAAGAGGAAACTGAAATCAAAGAATTTTATCAGTGTTTTGTCCCGATGAAAACACAAAAATTAATTGAAACAACTGAAGTTTATCCCATCGAGATTGAAGCAGGAAATGTGAAGCTGAGAGTTTTAGATAGTTTATCTCCAAAACTTAATATGCATGCCAAATTAATTACTGATGTTGTCCTTTGGATGTGTGATATCGTGGAAGGAAGTAGAAAATGTAAAAAAAATATCTCAATTGTTGATTTCAATATGGAACCTAAATTATTCCCTTCCTCCCCCTCAGAAAAAATGGGAAGAAAACAAATTAATTCAGGATTTACGTCTTTTACTGCTCTTGGAAAAGATAAAGCAATCGTCATTTTCCGTTATGAAGAATTAATTAAAGTTCTTATTCACGAACTTATTCACTCTTTTCTTATCGATAGAAACCTTTATCGTTCCCAACCAATTATAAATTATCTGAAAGATAAATTCCCGAATATTTCACACTATGAATTTGAATGTGATAGATCTCAACATAATATTCTTCTTGGTGAAACTTTTGTCGAGGGGATGGCACATATATTTTATTGTATCTTTCTTGCTAAATTCTTGAAAAAAGAAAATTTATTTCATTATTTCATTAAACTCACAATTCAATGGGGACTTTTTCAAACAGCCAAAATTCTGGAACATTATGGATTTGACAGTTTTGAGGAATTTTTATCTCCTCACTCAAAAAAAGTATTATTGGAAGGAACAAACATAAACGCTTATTACATCATTAGATCCGCTCTCCTTTTTAATATTGCTGGGTTTTACCGTTATTTTCTCAAGAATTGTAAAGATGAAAAAGATATCAAAACATTTCTTGACCAAACCCCTGGCAAAATACCTTCATTTATTGATTTTGTTGATGAGAGTTTAAATGATAAAGATTTCCGTAAAATTATAGCAGTTCTTATCAAGAAAGTCAAAAAAGAAAAAAATACAGGTTTAATTTGGAGAACTTTAAGAGCTTCCCCATTTGTAGTTTTCTTCGAACCTTTCAAAAAAATGTATATCTAATTTTATTTATTCTTTATTTATTCCTTATTTTTGTGTCTTCTTCTTTTCTTTTTTATTTTCTTTTTTATTTTCTTTTTTTAATTAATTTTAAAGTTAAAATTAGCTAAAAATCTCGTGAATAACACTATTTATTTCTTTATTTTTCCAATTTTCTTCCATAAATGACTTGAATTTTTTGTTTTTTACCTCTTCATAAAATTTAATTTCTTTGACTAACGAAACACCGTCTTTTTCTTTGATATTTTCAAGAAAAGTAATGTATCTGTGATATGTGGGTATAAATAAATCTCCGAAAATTTCAAAAATATTGATGGCAAACAATCTTCCTTCTTTTTTCAGGTTTTCTTTTTCTTTTCCCAAGAATTCAGAAATATCGATCTGAAATTTTTGAAATCTTTCATCGTCGATAACAAACTTTGTAATTTCCTTCAAATTGATGGGTTTTCTCCCTTTTCTTTTCTTCAAGATTTTGAGATTTTGCTTTCTCTTGAGAAAACAACACCAAAATATCGTGCTACTTCTTTTAGATGATTTTGGTTTGTAAATTGAAATTTCTTCGAAGAAATAACTGAAAATAGATATCATTTCTAGTAAATGAGTTCCACATTTGAAAATATCAATAGGAAATAGGGCATATTGAATGTTTTGATTTGTAAAAATATCTTTTGTAATTTGATAAAAATAATTCCACGAATAATCACCGTCTTCGACAACATAAAAATCAGCGCTTTCTTTTGAGCCAACAACAACATGCTCAACTTTGCTTTCTTTGAGTTGCTTTGACACAACATCACCTTGAAAATCAAGTGCTTTTTCAAAAATCCTTTTCTTTTTCTCTGTTTTTTCCTTTTTCTCTGTTTTTTCCTTTTTCTCTGTTTTTTCCTTTTTCTCTGTTTTTTCCTTTTTCTCTGTTTTTTCCTTTTTCTCTGTTTTTTCTTTTCCCCCTCCCTCAGATATACCTTTTTTGGATACAAAATAGATATTTTTTGTGTTAAACAAATCAAATGAAAAATTGGTTAAAATGTCATAAAATCCAAGAAAATCTTCAAAATCGTCATAATTCTTGTCAAGTAGTTTATCTAGGTAAGAAATGTCATATTCTTCATGCAACTTAATGAATTCCAAAAATTTAGAATCAATATCCATTTCTTCAAATTTATGTGGTTTAACATTAGGAAATGTCGGATATTTGAGAGTATGAGAAGAAGGGATAATTTTATCACAAATTAAAGTCATTATTTTGCTGAGTTCATTTCTTCTTAGATCAAGTGAAAAATGATAAGTTTGAAAATAAAGATCCTGAACGAGGGGCATAATAAACTTGTAAAAATGGAGGATACCATTCGTCTTAATCATAAGCTGACCAATTTGAGCTTGAACTTTGATCAAATAGACATTGATTTCATCACCAATTTTAAGTAAATCCATAAAATCCATGGGCAGATAAGTATTTTGTATGATAATCTCAATAAAATCATGAACTTCAATTAAAATACCTTCTTCCTTGATTTCTTTGATTTTTACACCAATTATAATATTTCCTTTATTTAGAGACACAAATTTACCGTCAAAACGAACTTTGATAATTGAATAAGAAGAATCCGTTTCTTCAAGTCGTGGGGGTTCAAGCATTTTAATTGATTTATCGTCGATTTCACTACAATAACCCCATTTTGTGCATTTTTTAGAATATTCGTTAATTACTTGATTTCTGATTGTTTTCGCTAATGATTTGCGGGAACGTATAAGATGAGTATGAAGGGTTATATGATCTTCGATATCCTTCTTTTCGTTGTAATTAAACATATCTTTTTTCGTTTATTAAATCACTCTTTCTTTTGTAAAAAGATAACTTCTTTTTATGTATGACTTCATTTTTTTAAATCATGGAAAAAAAATCAGGAAAGAAATCAAAGAAACTTACAATTCGTCAGCATTTCGAATTTACTGAATTTGCCTCAAAAATCGAACATTTACCCAGAGAACAGCAAATTAAAATTTTTCATCATCTTAACAAAAATGGGGTAAAATATTGTGAAACTTATTCGGGTATTTATTTCATCGATATCCCCTTAAAAATATTGAATAGTTTAAAATCTTTTCTTCAAAGAAGACAAATAAAAGCCAAAGAGAAGTAAATTTCTAATTTTTACAAGGAAAAAAGAAATCACGAAAAGAAAAGAAAAATGGAAGTAAAAAAACCTATAATCATCGATAAAACATGTTTTTCTATAGTTGAAACTCATGAATCACCGTTTGCTGAGTTCTTTAAGACCTTTCAATTTCCCGAATTTAGTTTTGAATTTTTTGAAAGAGAATTTATACCCAAAACATTAACAAGAAAAAAACTGGAACAATTACACGGAAAAGAAATAAGAATAATCCCGCTCATACGAAACCTTTTTAATATTTATGTTGGAATAGCAGTAATTGATGAAGGTAATGCCTATTTATATAATAAAAGTCAAAAAGGAAAATTATGCTCAAGAACAAACAAAAATGGAGTAGTAATATTCTTAGCTTGTTCTGACTATGATAAATGTGATACATTCATCCTTAATTGTTTTTATATTTCACATCTTCCTCAATATTCTTGCATCTCTCATAGACATGATAATGACGGAAAATATATGAATAGATCACTATATTTTAAGAAGTATTTGACTAGTATAATTCCATTTGATTATGCCCATTCCGTCAAAACAGATAAAATAGGAGCTTTCATCCGTGATTATTTTGATACAGGTTTTATGATTATGGCTGGACGAGGAGAGTATTATTTTTATCACAAAAAATACACTGAAATATTTCATGCCATTATTCCAAGACCCCTACAATATCTCGGTTTTACTGGTTCCAAATTATCAATTAAAAAATATCGACCAAAATATTATGGTGGAAGAGAAGACGGAAATAGGAGTTTCATTATTATGATGGATAAATTCAATTTTCTTTCACAATCTCAAAAAGACGAAATTAACACCCTTTTCATTAAATATGAGAAAAAATACGATGGAACGATCGGTTCAATTTGGTATAATTCTCGAAACAAAGAATGGGATTATCTTTTAAACATTAATCAGGAGTATTTCTTATCAACGAAATCCAAAACATTTAAAACTTTGTTTGACAGGACTTTCGTCCAGCAAAATTACATAACAGCCCAACCTTCAGATTATGGAGTTATGTTAGATTATATGGAACATTTAGCGGTTCCGCTCGAAGAAAGAGATTTAATTTTCCCTATTTCATTTACTAAGAAAATTCCTGATCAATATTCAATTAAAATTTTTCGTATGATTTTTAATGAAATCAAAAAGAAAATTGTAAAAGGAAAAAAGCTTGACTATGTTGTTGATTTTGAGGCAAACTTTTATAACTTAAATGAAGTTTGGTGGCATGATAAAACATCTGAAATTTCACCTAAAACACTTGATGTTTTCTTGCAAACAAAAGAAGATTGTATTAGAGTAGATCAATACCAAAAAATTACGGGGAAAAATATTAATGTCCTTTTCATTCCATTTATTAACGAATTTAAGTTTCCACAAAATACAACATTAATTACCTATTTTCTTACATTTGGATTGGGTACAAAAAATCTCAGATCTTACAAAGACATTTCCCGCTTTATAACACCCGATTTTTCAGAAAAAAAACCATCAAAATTAGAAGGAAAAGAAGAAAAACCAATAAAGTTGGAAGAAAAAAAAGAAAAGAAAAAGAATTATACTTGTATTATTATTTCATTAAATCGTGATAAAATCAATGCTCTTTTTCAGCGGTATGAAAGGATACTTTATAAAAATACGTCTTCAAAAGAAACATATATTGTTATAGGTAAAATGGATAGAGTGAATGATTATGCGACCAAAGTGTTCATTTCTTATAATTTTCTCGGGGAGGAGCAACAAAAAGTTCAAACACTATTTGATTGGGATTATTTCTTAAAAGGAAAGAATTACCAAATAACACAAATGTCAGATTTTCTTGATGAATATGATGAATTTCCCATAGAAATCTATCTGTTATTAACCTTATTTGATGTGATTGAAATCAAGTTTTAAGACCCCCTTCTTTCTTATTTCAAGAAAAAAATAAGAAAAAATAAGAAAAAATAAGAAAAATAAGAAAAAAATAAGAAAAATAAGAAAAAAATAAGAAAAATAAAATAAAAATGATAGTTAAATTTTTTTCATTATGGTATTTAAACACATATAAAATGGAAGAAATTACAGGAGAAGAAGAGGTTTTAACCAATCTCATTCAGCAAAGATTGGAGAGCAAAAATGTGGAGTTTGAACTTTCTTTTGCACGTTCTCGCCAAAGAAAATTGGTGAATATGAGAGAAGAAAACCTTTATTATCGTCTTTTTCAGAGATATATAACGCATAAAGTCATAGAAAAGAAGGGAAAAGGAGGAAAGAAGGGAAAAAGTGAAAAGAAGAAAAAAGAGGAAAAAAAAGATAAAGAGGAATATACAATTTCTTTTATTGATGATGGAGACAGTGATTTGTTAGTATCACGTATCAAATTTGATAGAAGTTTTAATCAAACAGGAAAAGAGGCATATACAAAAAACAGATTAGAATTCAAAGTAATTGACGATTTTGTTATTACTAATTCTTCTGGGCTCAAGAACGATATTATTATTAACGCCAAACTTTCAGAAGAAAATCCGCAGAAATTTGATGTTGAAAAAATATTAAATAAAAACTTCTATCTAATTCGAGTATTTTACCGCAAAACAATCAACATTAGCAAACATTTTAAGATGGATGTCTCTATTGTGTATAATTATAGTAATCCTCATGGAATTAATTTCAAAACACAAGAGCAAATCCATGATTTTATTACAAATTATTTTAAGGTTGTTGAAAAGGTCAGATATAATCTTGAAAGGGAAAATTTTGATGAAATGACGGCAATGAGAGAGGCTTCTGCAATTTCATTAGAAATGGAAATAGAATTTGACAAGAAAAAAACAAAAGATAATGCTATTACAATTCATGAAGAATTATTGGAGATTTTAAGAAAACTTGGATTTAAAAGATATAATTTAACTGGAGGTAATTTTTCTTCAGACTTAACCAAATATTTAGTGGAAGAATATTTTGAAGATATCCTCAAAGCAAAATTTCAAGGTGGTTATGAGAAAAAAGCTATTACCACAAGAGACATTTTTAATCAAGTGAATAACCTAGATATTTCGATATTTAGTAGAATGATAACCGAACATTGTGTTCTAACATTGAAAGTCGATGGAATTAGGTATATTTGTTTTATTGTTAATTATACAAAAACAAAACAGAAAATCTTCCTGGTTGGTATGGATGAAGGAGTAAAAGAAATAACAAAAAAAGAAATACGAGATATTAAAAGCGAAGAATTTCTGGTAAATCTTCATAAAGCTCATAATTCGATTATTATTCTTGATGGTGAATTGACTGAAAAGGGAAACTATTATCCTTTTGATATTTTTAAGGATAAAACAAGGAATTATTTTGAAGACAATATTCTTGAAAGAGTTGAAGGCATAAAATCCACTCTTTCATCAATCAAAAAAGAAAATTTTTGTGTTAATTTTATTGTTAAGGATTTCTTGGGAGGAGCTTCAGATGACAAGACAGGAGAATATTACAAAAAAGAAAACATGAAAAATACAGAACTCATTTGGAAAAAAACACGCAAAAAAATAGATGATGAAGTGGATGGAATTATTTATATTACCTACCATTCATCACATGTTGTCAGGAAAGGAACTGGTATAAATTCTCCTATTTTCAAATGGAAACCTGCGGAAAATAATACATTTGATTTTCTAGCAAAAAAAGTAGAATTTGGCGATGATAAAGGTAAATTTTATCTTTATTGTTCAGCCACAAAACAAATGATGTTTATTAATAGAAATCTTTTCTATGAAAAGGGATACAATTCGCGATTTAAGAAAGGAAGTTTCAGATATAGATTTCCTATTCTCTTTAAACCCGATGTTCCATTCGATTATGAAGAAGAAATTTATGTTTTTAAGGATGATGGGAGTTTTGACATAAAAATTCAAGATGATCGTATTTATGAATTTAGATTTGAAAAGAAAAGGGGATGGATACCTCTCAAAGAAAGAGAAGATAAAACAAGTATTTACAAATCTCAGGCAACTTATTTTGGAAATAGCTATGAAGTAGCATATACGATGTGGTTAAATGTTATTTACCCCCTTACAATGAGTTTAATCACAGGAAAAGAAGAAATTCCATATTATCTTATTGATAATTCATATCGTAGGAAAAATGTCTTGAAATCTATGGTTAAATTTCATAATTTTGGAAAAGGCGTTCTTTATTTGAGGTTTTTGGAAGGCGCAAATACAATTATAGAATTAGGATCAGGCAAATTCAATGATATTACAAGATGGATGAATGCTTCAATTAAAAAAGTAATTGCCGTTGAACCTGATGCGCAATCATTGAAAGAAGGACGCGAATTTCTTGAAATTCATAAACCCAAAGCAAATTTTCCTGAAATTGAAGAACACGAAATTAGTGCCCAAGATTTCATGAGTTTAAATGATAGTGAAAAAAGTAAAAAAGTTGATGGTGTTGTAAGTCAATTTGCAATACATTATTTCTATGACGAAAAGACGTTTCCAAAATTCATTAAAAATGTTCTGAAGGAAAAGGGTAAGATTATTATCACATATTTAGATGGTAATAAAATTTCGGAAGAAATTAAAAAGGATGGATATATCTCGATAACAAGAACAGGAACTTATGAACCCCTTCTTGAAATCTCGAAGATTGGTGATACACAAATCAATTTTTATATGACCTCAATTGGAATAGCTAATATCGAAAATCTGTTTTTTGTAGATGAATTCATCGAGACTATGAAGGAAGAAAAAATGAAAATTTTACAACAAGGATCGTTTATCGAAGATTTCTATCAAGATTACGAGTATTCCCTCACAGAAGAAGAAAAACAAATTTCCAGTTATTATCATTATCTTGTTATGGAAAAGGAAAGTGAAACTCCGAAGAAAAAAAGAACAACAAAGAAAATAACAATAAAAGAAGAAAATCCAAAAAAGAAGAAGAAAACAATAAAAGAGAAAGAAAATCCAAAAAAGAAGAAGAAAACAATAAAAGAGAAGAAATAAGAGAAAAATACAATAAAAAATGAAAATTATTTTTTTATTGTATTTTTCTTTTTTCTTTTTTTGTTAGATTTATCCGAAGAACATTTCAGGGAATGGTTTCATTCCTTTATATCCTCCTCCTTTCTTCTTTTGGGTCTTCTTTTTTGGCTTAACACTTTTTGAACGTTTAGCAGGTGGAGCACTCTTTGGACGACGTCTTTTTTTAGCTCCAGCCTCATGCAGAATTGTATCGAGTTCTATTGTAGATGGATAATCTTCAAGTTTAGCTTTAGGAATATTATCATATTGAAAGCCAGGTGTTTTGTCAAGTGGTTTAAGAAGGTAATTTCTTACACCTTCTTTATAATCAACATCCTCATCACCATCAAATACATCTTTTGAATAATAAGTAGTACCTCCTCCTTGACCAATCTGTTCTCTTATATCGTCAAGTCCTGTCATCTGAGTAGATTTTAAATGATCAGGAACATTACCATGACTGCTGGCACTAACATCTTCGCCTTTTTGAGCCTTGATATAACGATCATATAATGCATTTACTCCTGGATTATCCGTTCTTGCCTTTTCACGTTTTTGTCCATGATCAATTACAAAACTTGGTGTTCCAAAAATAGACGCTGTCTCCATAGGAAAACCCGAGAAAAGTCTGCTATCTCCCATGCTCATACCGAACATTGGATCATATTGTGTTCCGTAAAGCTGATTTTCACGGAATTGAGCTGGAACAATTCCTCCTGGGGTTGCACCATAAAGAAGTTCATCCCAAGGCATCATTTGCTGATTTTGAGTGGGTTGTTTGCAAATTGCGGTTTTCTTTTTTCCCTTGGTTGTTTTCTTTTTTCCTTTTTTGGCTACTTGTTTCTTGCCTTTTTTTGCCTTGGAAGTTTTTGCCTTCTTCCTTTTTCCTCCTTCATAAAAGTCCATCATTTTTAGATATAAAAATATAATATCAAAAAAATCAAATTATTTACCTTCGTTTTACTTTTAACTAAGCAAAACAAATAATCTTTTTTTATTTTTATTTTTTCATTTATTTTCATTTTCCTTTTATCTTTTCAGATGTGTAAGATGTTTTCTACCCATAACCTCCATAACTCCGCTATCATAAAAAGAAATCTGTCCATTTTGAGCTCTTTTTACCTTTGGTAATCTATTTTTAAAGTCCCATCTTTTCATGAGCGCATTTTTGCGTTCAATTTCCATACCAACATATAACATTAATCTATTCACAACTCTTGTATTAAATTTAGCCATTTCTTTCGTTAATTCTTCTTTTGTAAGGGAAGGCCATAAACGTTCAAATTCTTGTTTTTCTCCAAGATAAAGCCGAATAATATCTTCTCTGATATCTTGTGAATTTTGTAGAGGGTATTTAATACCATATTTTTCCTCAATTAAACTTATCAATTTCATGTTAATAAGAGTAATATTTTGCGGTGTAGTTAGATACTTTCCATAATCCGACAATCCATAATACCAAACGGCCTGTTGTTGTTCTTTCAAATATTTGTCATAAGTTTCACCTTTGATTACGGGATTAAATGTCATTTCCCCCCAAAATTATTAAATGTTTTAAAGTATTGGGTTTAGGTCTTACCTCTTCACCAGATATTATAAGAGAAAAATATAAAAAGCTTGCTCTTATTTATCACCCAGACCGAAAAAAAGGTGATGCCACAAAGTTTATAGAAATAAAAGAAAACTATGAAAGAATAATTAGTTTCCTTGAAGAAGATGGAAAAGAAGATTATATTGATGATGAACTTTTATCTTTAGCTAAAAATCATAAGAAACTAAAAGAAAAAAACGAAAGGAAAAAAAACAAAGAAAAGAAGAAAGAAAAAAGGAAAAGGAAAGAAAAAGAGAAGAAAAAAAAAGAAGAAGAAATTGAGACAAATGCTTACAAAAACATTTATATTATTCTAGATAGAGGAATAAAGACTTTTAGCTTAAAAACTTACTGTTATGATATAGACAAAAAAATAATAGGCTGTAAGCGGGTATTGATCGATATTTACGATAAATCAGAAAATCCTATCATCTATAAAGGAATTGGCGATATTTATTTAAGAGAAAAAAAGGAAAAAATAGAAGAAGAAGAGAAAGAAGAAAAAGAAAAAGAAAAAGAAAAAGAGAAAGAAGAAAAAGAAAAAGAGGAAGAAGAAGAAGAGAAAGAAGAAAAAGAAAAAGAAGAAGAAGAGAAAGAAGAAGAAGAGAAAGAAGAAAAAGAAGAGAAAACAGAAGAAAACGCTAAAAGCAAAGAACAAGAAAAGAAGGAAAAAACGAAAGAAGAAGAAATAACACCTATAATAACTGATATAATTGTAAGGATTGTATAAAAAATTGAATTCAAAATATTTTTTTGTTTAAAAAGAAAACTACTGGTAAAAAGCATCACAATGGCATTCAACAACAAGCATTTCATTGACGTCGAGCGCTCTTCCGAAATAGTCCATTTTAATTATGGAGACTGTTTCGAAGATACAAACCCCGAGAATTTGCACGGGCTTTGCACTCGTCAAGTCGTCATTACTGTTGTGGATACAATTGCAGAAAGTGATGAAGCAAAAATACTTGAGTATATCGAGTATTGCAATGATTTTCATCGAGAGAAAAATTTGAGCAAAACGACTATCAAGTTTTACTATGGAACAACGTTCTTTAGATATGAAGCAAAAAAGGATCACGTTTCCGTGAATGTTCTCAAAACTTTTGAGGGTTGTATCTTTTATGGTCTTCCCATCGAAAACGCACCGTTCTCAGTCATATTCGATGTTGAACTCGATGTTTTGGATGATTTCATCAAAAGTGAAGTGTATACCGTGAGCCATTTCTCTGATTTGGATCATTTGAGAGAACATTTGGGAGTTTCGGTTCTTCCAGCTCACATAACAGTTGATGAAGTGCGATTTCCATATTGCAAAAATTGCCCTTCCTGGGAAATCTGGGGAGCAGTTTAAATCAAGTCAAATCTTGTAATTATTTAAGTTTATGAAAAAATAAAAAAAATATTTTTTTCTTTTTTTTCCTTTTTTTTCCTTTTTCCTTTTTCCTTTTTTTCCTTTCCTCATTGAAAATCTCTTGAATATCCTTAAAACATGTCCCTTAAACGAAATTCAGCTCTTACAAACCTTTTTTTACCGTAAATTGTTTCATCTTGAAAAATGAGCGTTACTGGCTTTCCGATGTATTTTTTTGCATTTTTAAAGTATCCTCTTCTCACTTTTTCGGTTCCTTTTGGTCTTGCCCAAGTTTTCTCACCATTTTCTAGTTTAACTTCCCAAACAACCATTCCTTTTTCTTTGCCCAAACCTTCCTTAAATCCTATAATAGTTCCGTCTTCTTCGTTGTCTTTTTTAAGTTTAAGGACTGTATCTACTCTTTTATTTGGTTTGTAAGGAGCGTCAGGCATACGGATAACAGCACCTTCATAACCCTCTTTTATGTATTTTTCGACATCAATTTCTTTTTTCAATTTGACTATTTTTAGGGGCGCTAATTTTACACGTTCTACCTTAGGAAAGTTTTCACTGATAATTTTCCATCTATCTTTAAAGCCCATATCAGGGTATTTTTCACAATAAAAATCAAATAAAACAAAGGTTGAGCTCTCCAAAATCTTCTCTTGTTCCACTGTCAGATTTTTTGTTTTACGAAAAACCCCCGTAAATTTCTCAAATTCACATTCAAAAGACATAAGTTCCCCATCCAAATAAAGTTCTTCTGGATTAATATCCATAGTTTTTGAGATAGCAATAACAATCCTTTTTAGTTCTTTTCTGATTAGAATTGGTAAAATTGAAATTTCTTTTCCTTTACGAGAAATAACAGCGGTTTTGTATTGATTTACAAGTTTAGTTTTTTCTTCTTTTTTTTTCTTTTCCCCTCCCTTCTTATTCAAATAAACAACAGCTCTGACGCCATCATATTTAGGTTGAACATAAAAAGGGGGTTCAAATTTGTGATGATGGTCAGCCCATTTTTTTAGCAACATTGGTCGAAAATTTATTTTTACTCCCTCTAACTCCCCGTCCTCAGATGAAATTTGCTCTCTTGCCTTCTTATCAGCTAAAGATTTAGCTTCTGAGGTTGCTTGCTCAACAGCAGTTGTTTCGTTCTTTTTTCCGATGTTTTTTCCTTTTTCAATTACTTTTTCTGACTTTTGGATTTTACCATCTCTTACACCCCATTCACGAATAATAACCCCTTTTCCATTTCTTCCAAAAACCTCAATTTTCCATATGTTTTTTCCACCTTCACCCTTAATAAGAGTTCTACTAAAAACAGGGTTTTTCGTTGATGACATATTTTGTTTATTTTTGAAATCTTTATAATATGTTTTTCTTAAGTTTAATTCTTTTTGAATAAATCATACGAATAAAAAATAAATATCATTTTTTATTATAATTTTTATTATGATTTCAAGGAAAATAATTAAGGACTTCAATTTAGAAGAATAGCAAAAAGGTCAGGATAATCCTTTTTCTTTCCTTTGATAAATTTGACGTGTTGAGATGTGAAGATTTTTAGGGCACCATCATCAATATATTTAAAAGGATAAAACAAGAGAGAACCGAGGCTAAATAAAAGCCAAATATGAGGAACATATTTATTTTTGACTTTTTTTATTCTAATTTCTTTGGTCTGGACTTCAATAGCTAATGTCTTTTTTAATGAAATCATAAATTGTTCTTTATTGACTAATAAAGTTCCATCTTCTGTTCTTATCGGGGGAATATAAGGAAATTCTCCCATAGGTATAGATGTATAAAGATTAAGGAGCGTTTTCATAAAATTTGGAATATTAACGTAAGAAATGCAATCAAAATCAAAAATACAAAATTTATCTTTTGACTTAATATAACCTATATTGTTTCCATGTAAATCAACCATAAAATAATGGTATGAATGCAACATAATCATAAAACGATAAAGATTATATAAAAATAGCTTAAACTTTTCGTATTTTGCTTCATCAAATTTTAATGTTGAAACTGATATCAAATCAACATAATCAACCTCTAAAATATCTCCTGAGGAATGTTGAGTTAATTTTAGTTTCCATTTTTTTTGTGTTTTTTCTGGTAAATAATGATCAAGATATTCAGAGGTATTTATATATTGTTTTCCCCATTTTTTAAGATGGTTTCTATAATATTTTTTTTCTTTTTCCAAACATTTTTCTTCTTTTTTTGTTGAGGTAATATCATCGATGTCGGGGAATTGGGCTTTAAATTTTGATATACGACTATTTACTATATCTTGAGCAGAACATACATACCTTATATTTTTTAATGAATAAGGAATAAGTTCTTGTAAATCCTTTGGAAATCTTCTTTTGATTATTCTCAATACGCAAATTTCATCGGATATATCACCGCCAGTTGATAATTTAATAAATTTTCCATTCAACACAAAACAAAAAGAACGGTTTGTATTTACGATTTCTACCATTTTCTTTATTATTTGTGAGAAAATATAGTAAAAAAATAAATAGTTCAATTTTTAACATTTCAAATAACACATAAATTTTATGTGGTGTATATTTTAATAAACTCCAATTTTTTCTATTGTCATATCGATTTCCTCTCCCTCTCCCTCTCCCTCTCCCTCTCCCTTTCTCTTTTCTTCTTTTTTCTTAACATCTTGTTTTAAGGTATTTTCAGGGATATAAATTCTTGCTCTTTTTGGATCTAAAGGAAAGAAATGAAAAATATCAGGATAAATATCAATTTTTCCCTCGATAAATTGAATATGTTCTCTACAGAATTGCCGTAAAATATAGAGACAATCAACATGATCTTGACGTTCTTCCTTCAAATCGTGATTTTTAAGGCAAAATAAAGCTAAATGTGAAGAAGAAAATAGAAGATAAAGCTTTTCTGCTTCCTCTTCAGTTTCTAATTTATGTAATTCGATGGTATTCAATAAAATTTGAAAGTCTGACAAAAATGTCTCTTTCATATAGGTAAAATTTGTAGCGAAGGTTAAACCATTACAAATCATAGGAGGAACATAAGAAGATTGACCAAAATAGACTTTTGTTTCTAACGATCGAGAAAACCCTAATTTTTCAACGATGGGAACAATAAGATCATAATCAATCAAATAAAACCTTGAACGATAATAAATTACATTCATTTCATGTGGATCAACATACCAATAACCTTTTTTCCTCAATTCTTGTTGAAGGGAACGAAATCTCTTAATAAAATGAAGAAACCCATAAATTCTTTTTTTGTTGAATTTTACCTTATTGAAACGAGTATAATGTAAATAAGGAAAACATAACATATCAACATCTTCAAGAGTAGTTTTAACGTTAACCAACCAATTTGCAAATTTACTCATAATTTCTCTATCAACACCCAAAACTTTTGTATTTCGTAATTTTCTGATGATTGTAGCTGAATTTATGATTAAAGAAATATCAGACAAACAATAAGGCATAATATCATCTACATTACCCCCTAAAGAAAAGACAAGTTTTATGTTCTCATATTCTTCCCTGCTACGTTTTGAAATTTTGTAGAATTTATTCCTTATTTTAAAGCAGAACGAATTATAGCTGATAAAAATTGTATCTGTCATTTTCTTCTGTTTTTTGTTGTTATTTTTGATGTTGTTTAACGATAGTGTTAAGAAATAAGAACAAATATTTATATTATCTTCATTTTTTTCATTGAAAACAAAAATCCTAATTTTTATTGAAAGTTTTGACGAAAAATGAACTGGTTTTTTAATTGTATCAATAATAGTAATACATTTTTGCATGATTTGACCATCCTGCCCTTATTTAAGCCCCTTTCCTCTCTCCATATCTCCCTTCTTTTTTCTCCTATTTCTTTTTGTCTTAAAATGGAAGAAATTCCCGCTAATACACCTCTTAAACAAGTTGTTTTTACATAATTGATTTTTACATTGTAGTTTTATAACACCATTAATAATAAAAAATGGATGATAGTATTTTACATATTTCTAGTGAAGATTTACCTCATCTTAGAAACAAAAAAGCAGAAATCAAGGAAAAGAAAAAAAATATTAAGAAAAAAATCAGAAAAATTTTTATCTCTATATGGTTCTCATGTTGCGTTATTTATGTCTATTTTATGTTTCATTTTTCCCCTTCTCTTCTCCCCTCTAAGAGGCAATTATGTTATGATTTAGAAAAATATTGTGAAATTCATCAAAACACACAAAAAACGAAACTATTTCATGATTTTTGTGAGAATTCTTCATGAAATTTATAACATTAAATTATGGAGAATTTTTACGATAAAAATAAAAAATGAATTAAATTATTTTTTTGTGAAATTAAAAGAAAACTTTGACAAAAATTAAAGAAAGAAAAATGTACAGTATTATGAGGGATGATGACGAATACGAAGAAATTTGGGGTGAAGAAGAGGAAGAGGAAGAAGAATTAAGTGAAGAAGAAAAAGCTCAATGGTTATCTCGTTTTTATTCATATGAAATCAAAAGAAAATTTATTGAAACTACAAAAGCATTACGTAAATTACCTGGAGAATACTTTTTTAACTATTTTCAATTTACACCAAAAATATCTAAACTTGAAGAATTAGCGCTATTATCGACACAAGAATCAAAAAATATTAAAGTTAAGATTGAGATCAAAAGTGTTGAAGATTTCAGAATTTTCACTGAAAAATACATGAGATTTGCTCCAATTTTAAAAAACATTGAATTTAGCGCCTCAACGTCATTTGATATAGTAAAATTTTTTATGAACCATTTTCACTATAAAAGTTTAGCGTATCATAAAGAAGAAAGAGGTTTTTTGGTGATAAATAATGTATTAAAAGAGGTCAAATACTCATTTTATGGTGATGGTCGTCTGACTTATAATATGATTATGTGCAATTATAAAATATCACTTAAAGAACTTCTTCTTCACAAGAAATTACGTGTTTTAATACCAGAAAAAGAACATATGACTTCTCTTGAAAAAAAGCATATCGATGTTAATTCTATGTTTGAACATAAATATAAGAAATTTACAAAAATTTACATAGAATTTTTAGAACGGGAAGTTCCAGAGAAATATGTTAAACTTCTTATGGTATTAGAAAAAGAAAAGAGAGAAAGAGAAAGAAAAATGAACGAGAGAGTTAGAAAATATCTAAGAGAAAATACATTAAGATATGAACCAAATATTGGTTCTCAATAAAAAATGAAAAGATAAAATAAAAAAATATAAATATAACACATAAAATACATAGGAAAAATACCAGAAGAAAATGGAAGAGGAAAAAACCATGAAAAAGTATCACAGTGAAGATGAATTTGAATTTTTAGGGGAGATGGTAGGAGAAAGAATTGATGAAATAGAAAAAAATAAAAATCTCAAGTATATTGACATTAATCTGGAAAATGGGCGGAATTTTATTGATTATCAAAATTTTGAGAAAGATATAAAAATTATTGTAGCAAGGGAAGAAACATCCATTGAAATTTATCTTCTTGTCAAATTTGTTTATCATTTTTCTGCATATTTCTCAAAGTTTATATCTTCTCCAATTGTCTGTAAATTTTATTGTTATGGCGAAAATATTTACATCGATAAAGTGGGAATAGTAAGCTACATTTGTCATTTATTTAAAAATTATATTGAACCGCAACTTTGTGGTGAAAATGTTATCTTTGGAAATATTAGACATTTAGAAACAATACAATCTGCCGAATTTCATGTAGATGTAGAAAGCAAACAAAAGATTGACTTTGAACACCTGGAAAGAGAAATGAACGCTATCGTTCTTGGAGGTTTTAATGAATAAATGGGAAACAAAAAAAGATGAGAATTAACAATTCAATAAAAAAAATTATTTTTTATTTTTTATTCTTTTCTTTCTTTTTCTTTTTTTTTTCTTGGAGATGAGAAATAAAGAAGAGAAAAGAAGAGAAAAGAAAAAGAGAAAAGAAGGGGGAAAAAAGGGAGATAAAGAAGGAAAAAAGGGAGATAAAGAAGGGGGAAAAGAAGGAAAAGAAGGAAAAGAAGGGGAGAAGGAAAAAAGGAAAACTGAAGGATATATTAAATTTAATTGTATAGGTTAAATAATACCAAATAAAGTTAAAAACAGACCTAAAATATGAAATCAATTGTAGACTCTATTGAAAAGGTAGGCTATTATGTCTATAATCCAGTAAAGACTTCTCAAATTGAGGGCATACAATTTTGTATGTTGAGTGAGCAAGAAAAAATAAAAATTTCTGAGGTTAATATCATTCATAAGGAAAAATTCACAAATGGTCAACCAATTCCTTTAGGTTTATTTGACCCTAATATGGGAACTGTATCAAGAAGCTATGACTGTTCAACATGTGGTTTGGATTATGTGGAATGTGTAGGACATTTCGGATTACTTGATTTGGGGACGTATATTTACAAATTTGCGTATTTGGATCGAGTAAAAACAATTCTCGATCTCTTCTGTTTTAATTGTAGTAGAATTCTCATTAATGAGGAGATTATTAATAAAACAATGAAAATAACTGTTATGAAAGATAGATTGCGGTATATCAAAGAAATTTTTAGTTCGTCTTCTTCGTCGTATCATTGTAATCATTGTGGTTTTCTCCAACCTGTTATAGCTGTTAAACCAAAAGGAAAAATTACTTATTCTCATAGGTTAGCCAGCTCGAAAGAAGTCTCATCCATTAAGAATCCACTCACTGCTGAAATGGTTTATGAAAAGTTTAGTCGTATTTCTGATAATGATTTAAAAATTTTGGGAATTAATCCTAAATTTTCACGTCCTGAAAACCTTGTAATTAGATATATGCTCGTGCCTCCTCCTTGTTTAAGATGTCCTCTTGGTGGAGAAAAATACAAAAAACCTGATGATTTAGATAAATTAATATCAAATGTCGTTGAAAGTGCTTCAACAATGCGTAATTCGAGAGGAACAACAAGAAGAATTGATGATATTATTTTTGATATCGCTCAAGCTTATAATACACTAATTTTGGGTGGTGCTAAAGGTGGATTAACTGATATTCAAGGTGCTAAATCAATTCTCGAAAGAATTGGAAAAAAAGGAGGAATTATTCGTTCTAACCTCACAGGTAAAAGAGTTGAATTTGCGGGAAGAACTGTTATTACTGGACTTCCTTCACTAAAAATTTCAGAAGCCTCAATTCCTTTACGTATTGCGATGGGTTTGACAATAGAAGAAAGAACAACAAAATACAATATTGAATATTTGCAAGGTTTGGTCGATAATGGAGCTTCTATTTATCCTGGTGCTGGTTTCGTCGAAAGGGCTGGAACAATGATTAATTTGAAAATTGTGAAAATCCCGATTATTTTGGAAATTGGTGATATTGTTCATCGTCATATGATTGAAGGCGATCCGTTCATTTTGAACAGATATCCTTCTCTTCATGAACATAGTATGATGTGTTTTAGTGGTAAAATTTCACCAATTTCAGAAACAATTTCAATTAATTTGTTGATTACTCCGCCATTTAATGCTGATTTTGATGGTGATGAAATGAATGTTCATGTTGCAAAAAGTGTCCAAACAGGAATTGAAGCTCATTTATTAGCAAATGTCAAAAAACAAGTTATGCGCCCTGCAACAGGAGCAAATTACGGCGGATTTATCTTTGATGCCCTTCTGGGGTGTTATCGTATTACAAAATACCCTATTACATTAAAAAAGGAATTGATTATGAATGCCGTCTCTCAATGCACAGTTCTTCCTAATTTTGATAAAATTAAGGATATGTGTGGAACTGATTTTATTTCAATGTTGCTCCCCCCTATTTCTTTGAAGAAGGGAGGTGTTGAAATTAAATTGGGAAAAATTACAAAAGGAGGAATTATCAGCAAAAATGTCATGAAAGGTGATGGTTTCAATAATATTCCTTATCGTATTCACATGGATATATCTGGTTCTCTCATGG
>Ga0233448_1000744_pt1 | contig 32342 bp, 23 predicted proteins | sample SI_124_October20_2_FD_183015 | JGI IMG/M metagenome (GOLD analysis project Ga0233448, IMG submission 183015) | Seawater microbial communities from Saanich Inlet, British Columbia, Canada - SI_124_October2016_150_MG | ecosystem: Environmental > Aquatic > Marine > Inlet | place: Canada: British... | reverse complement strand
TTTTAAAAAATTGAAAATTTTTTGTCTAAGTAAGGTCGGATTTGTCTCTAGCGGAACATTTCAGTGTTTCGTTCCCGGCCCTCGTGGGACACTTCAGCAGCAGTAGCAACAACGGTAGCAGCAGCAACAGCAACAACAAACAACAAAAACAACCATGTATCGCATCAGATGGGATGGGAAAGAACTCACAGCAACACCGGAGGAGATCCAGGAGTTGACAGACAATGGTCAACAGTTCGCTGTCCTCTCCAACACCCCCAGTGTCGCGGAGCCGACCGGCAACAGTGACACTCCCCCGGAACAGCGTTCGGGTTCAACCGACAGTCGGTCGGTGGTGGGGGAGGAGATAGATTGCCAAAAGGATACCCTCGAGCAATCCCGGAGCTATCCAAGCAATGCGTTCACCGCGCCCGGGCCAACCAAGAAGGTGGGCATATCTCAACTGCCTCCGCCAATATCCGCGGTATCCACGGTAGAATTTGCTCAGGAATCCGAGGATTGGGCGACACCAGCGGAGGGGGCGGATCTGGAGCAGGATTTCGGGTCTCACCCCGCTCCCCCACCCCCAGCGTATTTCAGCACGATGTCGGCATCGGCGATATCCGCGGTGGAATTTAATCCGAAATCCGACCTCGAGTCTTCCAAGGTTTGGGCGACACCAGCGGAGGGGGCGGATCTGGAGCAGGATTTCGGGTCTCACCCCGCTCCTCTCCCAAATACCGCTAAATTCTGCAAAGTGCCGGCAACGCCGCCGAAGCAGCAGGGTACCCTACGCCGGCAAGCGCCGAAGGCGCCTGCCCCGCGTCGGGTCAGGCAGGTGAATCACGATTCTGACCCCGAACGTCTACACGGGCTCCATCAGAGTGTGGCCTCTCTGAAAAATTGGGAGGCCGCCCACAACCAGGCGGTGAATGGGCTGAAATACCAGGTGAGTACTATCGAGAAACAGTTGCAGGCGGCAAAACAGTGCAATGATTGGAATGATTGCATGATGCTATCCAATTGCCTCGAAAATCTCGTGTCCGAGATGGATAAAGAAAAGGCTGCATTGGCCGATGTCCAGAATCTGATCCGAGATCAGATGAACCAAATTGAGTCCATCAAGGCCGAAGAGTCCCGACTTCGGACCCGTGGGGCATCACAGGAGAACAAGCGCAAAAGCGTCACGTTCGGTGAATCGCGGGACCGCCGTCCCGGCAACATGGTCAGGACTCGTAAATCTCCGACCACAAACATACCGCATCCCACTGCGATATGTATGTTCGGGTCGAAGGAACATTGTCGTGCGGTTGATTGCAACCGATACCACGTGAAGAATGGTCAGGAAAAACCATTCCTCGCGTATGTGAATGCATTCACATCATTCGATTACGACCCTCCCAACCGGGACGACGAGGCAGATGCACTCCACATCTAGAGGATGTCCAAGGGTGGACAAAAATGTATTTTTATAGTTTTTTTGTTAAATTCGGCTATTTATGGGGCCCATGATATAAAAAAATAATATTTTTATTATTTGGTTTGTTTTTTTTTGTATTTTTATGAACAGTGGGTTATATGTATGTTTACAGCGTTTAATACTCTAAACGAATATGTGTTTAGATACCGGCGGCTCGTGGTTCATTTCGTTGAGCCATGCGTGAACCCGGCGGATAGTTGCGTGGAGTCCATCGATCATTGCGAATATGCTCTGTATTATCTTCACGAGCAATAGAATGAGACTTAAGAATGACGTTGCGGTCATACATAAGATCCTTACGGAGCTTGAGGCGGATAACACGATAAAGGTTAACCAAGAAGATAAGGTTGCGTACAAGACGTGTATCGAAACGCAGAAGACCGGTAGCGCGAAGCATAGCAACAATGTTTTCTACATTCACATTTTGTACGGCCTGATAATTAGCACGGGACACAACATTTTGGTTAGATGGTAAATATGTCAAGTCTTCCGGGGCATTGGCAGCCGCCGTTACGTCTGGATCTGGATTTGCTGGGACGAGAGCCCGGGCCGCGTTAACTCGACCAATCACAGGTTGATTATGCATATCGAGATGTGTGGCTCCTTCGGCATGGGGTCCCATTTGAACCGCATTCACGCTTTGCTCATACAACTGATCAAACAGCACCTTGTTGAAGACCTGATCGCCGAGATACTTAGGCCTATCAAGCTCCATGGATGAGTTACCGCGGAATAACGCGCGCATAAGCTCATAAAGACCGTTCTTAGTAAGTTCAAGATACGGGTCAATAAGCAATGCAACAAAGAGATCCTTAGAGTTGCGAATAAGACCTTGTAATTTAGTACGCTTATCATCATCATCACAAAGCACCTTAAGCATCTCCGCACGAATGTACGGTTCGTCAAGACCATAAAATAGCTCAACAATAAGGCGCTCAAATGTGTAAGAGTAGTTGTAGATGTTAGCCATAGGCATCTCACGCATGAACGCATGAATGTTAATGGGAACCACGTTCATGTCAAGAATATTCTGCATCACAAGATCCCGCTTGGTTGACTTATTGTGGATGTATTTGGAAAGGTCCTCGAGCTTCTCTTTGCGAAGAGAGTTTTCGGTAATATCAACTAACGCGGTAGCATTGGCCTGATTGATGGCATATACAGCCTTGATTTTATTATCGGCATGAGTGGAAATGGAGGCAGTAAGACGCCAGTTTCCATGGTCAAATTGATCATTAAGATGTTCTTTAGTATCTGCTTGGGCGGCGGTTGCGTTATCCGCCTTACCTTCAATATGATTGAGTTGTGTTGGGTTGTTCTTGACGTCATGAAGAAGATATGCTGTAGGAAGAGGGGTGTTATAGTTACCACCGCCCGCGTTTCCAACTGTGTTATCTACAGCTGCAAGCAGATTCTTAATATTCTTAGTCTCATGAATCCATCGCATAGAGCTAATAAGACGCTTGTTAAAGTCTCCTACACGGTTCATATCCAACTGCTCTCGACCATCAACGCTAGAGTTATACATGTCATATAATTGGTTGACATGCGGCATATGCTCGGGCTGGAGTTCAATATCGGGTCGCGCAAGAACAGCGCGAGTTCCGTACTGCAGTTTGAATTCCGGGCCTTGCGATGCTTCTAACTGAAGCAGTTGGTTTCCCGTACGCATTACATACATGAGGTTAGAAAGTGGAGTAAGCGGTTCCCTGTTGTTAATAGACTTGAAATCAGCAAGAGAGTTCATGCGTGTCTCCATATAACGTGGCTCATCACCAAGTTCACGAAGAACCTGGTCAATACAGCCCATCAGACCCATGGATGCCTCAATAACAGCAGCTAACACTTCGGCAGTATGAGTGTTAAGAGAGTTATATGCTGTTATTTGCTTTAGTACATCTCCGTTATGTTGTGCCGACGACATCTGCATCTCACCCGCCGCCGCCGCTGCACCGCTACTTATAATATCGATATCGCGGATCATTGAGAGTTTATTTCCCCCATTATGAAGGATAAGTTTACGAAGAAGCTCAGCCTTCTTAATGAGTTCACGCAACATCGTTTTATATATCGGCATAAATGTACGATATTTCTCTTTCATATAAAGAGAAATTTCACTTAAACTTTCCTCAATATATCGATATTTTTTCTCTGTTCTATCCTTAGCTTCAACTAGAGTTCGCATAACAACCGCAAGTGAGTTAAATGCAACAGATGTAGATTTGGGGTCGTCATACGGACCCATTAAGAAATCAGGCCATGCTTTGTCTGGGTTTGCTACAACACCACTAAGAACACCATTTGCCAAATTCTCAATTACACCACGATATACCCTATTAGACACACGATCAACAAATACTGCAAGATAGTTTTCAAGAATACGATTGAATGCAAACATTATACTGTTATTAACACCCGGTTCCATTTTAATCTCTGTTCCGTCATTATGAAGATCATCAACATACCAATCATGCGCCCCTGTGGTCTTTGTCAACGCACCATTAGTTGCAGGTCGCAACAGAAGCTCAAGAATACTACCCTCCGCCCGACCATCGGCTTGAGGAGCAGCAGGATTGGTCGCATCAATATGTCTACTAACCGCAGAATTTAATTCATGTGAATAATAAGCAAGAGCACATACTTCCCGATCATAGTGATCCTTCTTAGTAATGTCCGTGGCATCATGTACAAGCGACAAATTCCCCGCCGCAGCGAAATTGACGTCCATACCATCCACATTCCAACTACATGTAAGTCGCTGATATGTGTTATTAAGAACACGAACAGTGTCATTAAGCGATACGTATCCGGTTTGCGCAGAGAGACCACTACCACTTTCAAGAGTCTTAGCATCAACCGACTCACGGCCAACAAACAACTTTTCCATAAGATGTTCCTCAAGCCAGTAGATAGAACCCGGGTTCTCCTTCTTTTCATATGGATACATAACCTCAGGTGGGATAAATGGACGCAGTTTCTCCATGAAATGCTTAACATCACCGATGAGCTTTTCAACGAGATCACGAACACCACCAAAGTTAATCTGAATAGACTCGCCGACATCAACGGTAACTAATCCTTGAAGATCATCACTAATACCGAAAATGACTTCAAGAAGACGCTTCATAATAGATTCACGTTTAATGATGTATCGTATGGCGGTATTAATCGCTTTAGGTCCGGGTATGTTGTCAGCATCACCAGCATTGGCGTTTTCATCATACCCCAGAATAGATAGAAGACCTTCCGACTGCCCCGCGCCAATATTGGTACCATCCCACCCATTGTTAGTATTTGATCTTTGAATACTACCTATGCTCGCTGCGGCTCCGATTAATCCACTGCGATCCCCCACATTTCCCAGTGATACATCATCACGAATAAGACTATCGGCAGCCGAATCATATATCGCTTGTAGATTCCCAAACCGATGTTTGTATTTATTCTCTAAATATTGTCTCACTTGATTCCGAACTCCGTTCCTGGTCAGGGTGGCGGGGTGCAGTATTGGGTTAACTCCCTGAATATTCATATTCTCGATCTTGGAATTATCACCTTTGAAAATAACTTCAAGAAATTGTTCCACGTCCGCAACATCCGAAAGAAGCACCTCACGCTGGAATCGCTCAAGAATAGAGTGGATACCACTCAATGCATTGAGCCCGCTAACAACAGTTTCGTGGAAGATAACATGCTTAATGTGGTCGGATGATGATGTGGCATCATGACCGCGCATAAGCCGACTTACCATTTGATAACGTTCTTTCTTATCCTTGAGCTGTCTGAGTTGCATCTGCGTGCGCTTAATTGAGAATCGGAAGCTACCAGTTTCACGGATGTTCTTGGGATCATTGTAGTCAAGTGTACTATCGTCAGCGTCGGACGGGCAGACATTATCACCATCCATACCTTTCGTGAAGAAGTTATCAACACGGCATCTGAATTTCTTCATAAGATTGTGTTGTTCGGCAACCGCACTCTTAATTGCCTTACTTGTAATTTCAGAAGACTTCTTAGTAACATATGCGGCAGATGGTGCAACACGTTCAGTAGACATGTCGTCTTCACCGGGAAGAATAGAGTAGTTATCGTTGTCTTCTTCATAATCACGCGAACGGTTAAAGTTCACGTCATGGCGCCCATAAAGATCTTGCGATTGAATATGCTTGAGATATTCAACATGATCTTTATACTTAAGGAAACCATAACGCTTGTTAACCTCATTCATGAAATCACGAATAAGTTGATGAGACGCATCGTCCTTGCCACGATAATGATTGTACAGCGTATTAATCTCGCGAATAAGCTCAGCAAGCTCGCTGTCTGTGTATTGCTGGTTTTTCACGTGCGCGTAGCGGCGGAATAGAAGACGAACAACCTGCGCGAACTTACCCTCAATCTCAGGAAGCATAGTAATCTTAAGGGTATCTGATTGTGTGTTAGCGTAATTACCGTTGGTAGTTTTACCTTCAAAATCAAAGAGCTGACGATAGAAATCCGCAAGGAGTGGAAGGCGTACGTAAAGCTCTACGACCTCCTCGCTAATCTCGGGGAGTTCATCGTCTCCTCCCAGAATCATACGTACCGGATTAATAAGCTGCCTCTCATTTGGACGCTCCATAAGGTCATAAGTGCCAAGTACGGTAAGAACCTTAGCGGAAAGTGCCTTCAACATATCAACAAACATGGCATCTTCCCCACAGTCAAAGTTGCCGTTAAAATCATCCGCAAGTTCGCCGACACCACGCATGTATAGACCCCAATCGCGCAGAACAGCCAAATCTGCCATGCGACGATTTACAGCTACGTTTAAGTTGGTAGAACCCGCAGCAGTTCCCTTTAAAATAGGGGTCAATGCGTTTGGCAGTGCCGGGTTCACCCCGGTCCTATAGTTGACGAAGACGTTGTGAAACCATCGCGCGTTGCGATTTGGGCGGTTCCGTACCAAAGAGTCAATTAGCTCTCCCAACGCCGGAACTGCATTCTTAAGTTCTCTAATATAATCAGCAAGATGTTGTTTATCTAGATCTTCTTCGTCCTGGCCATCCCCCACGGCAACAGTACGGAGATCGCCCGTAGGCTCCCAGTTCACATCTGCAAGTACGTCCTGAAGCAAGATGAGATCTGGCCCCCGGATGATCGATGTCTCTATTCCGTAAAATGTCTGTTCGGGTCCGGTAGCAATCGAATGCGGGCTAACACCAAGTGTGATAACCTGGTCGTTCTGGTCGTTGATATCGTAAGTCCCCACCGCTACGTTAGGGGCGTTATGCGAGTTATCGGCATGTCTGCCCGCCACAACAGCACCCTTATCCCACGTAGCGAGATTAAAACCAAGCTTACCGGTTGCTGATGTGTTAGCACCCCTACCAATACCACCATGTCCCAGTGAACTCGCAACCAGATACTCGCAAATGTTATCATACATTTCCATTGGCGACATGAAGGTCTTCTTATGTATAGACTCTCCACCCAAACGGTCGCCAATACGCACAAACACACTCATAAGGTTCTTAAGGAGCGCCATGTTGGCAATGGAGACCATAGCCTGCTTGCGGATGCTATCTGCGTCATTTGGCGTCTGAACCAAGAACGGATTACCGGGAAGGGCATCCATCGGGCGTGCATTACGGGCATTGGGGCCGGTGGTTCCGGCGACCCCGTTGAGGTTGGAAACCTCAAACACACTTCTGGCAACACTATAATAATGCCTCTCTCCGGATTTTACATTAGATGCCCCCATGTGTTCCTTGAAATAATTTGGGCGATAAATATCCACATTATTAGGATTTCCATCTTGGACATTGTGGGCCGCAGTATCTACACCACGCACCTCGCTAGGGAAATGCTCAAAGAGATATGCAAGCTCATTACCGCTACGGTCGCTGTACCAGTTAGAAATAACCTGAACACCATCAAGCGTACCCTTAATATCCTTAATATCATCCGGATGTTTCATGATACCGTTCGTGAATTCTTTAAGGTAATGGTCAACAGCCTCAACCGTTTCCCAGAACTTAACACGGGCATTTTTCTGAGCCTTAAGATATTTCTTAATATTTTCCTTTAGTTGCGTACCCTTCTTATTATTGACATCGTCATGAATTCCTTCAGACGAATTAGCCTTACCACTGTAGTTAAGACGCGGGTGTAAATCTTTACTGTTAAGCTTTTTAAGATCATCGGTATATCCATCTTCAATCCTTTGGACCTTCTCACCAATAGTAGCGGCGAGAAGTTCCTGATAGTTTTCACCATACTTATCCATATCCTGCGATGCCTCACGAAGGTTGCGGCGAATCTGTGCGACACGGAAGTAGTAGTCGAACATGGTCACTGCCTTACCAATTGTAGACGTGGACTTGTGAACATCCATACCCTGCTCAAAGGTCTCAGACATCTTTGCACCACCATCAACTTCAGCCTCATACTCCCCAGAACCAAACTTAGCAGAAACAATATCGGCATATCGGTCAACTGTCTCAATAAGCGCGGCAACCGCACCCTTGATGTCCTTGAACTGATCGGCAACCTTTCCATACACCGACATCTCAGAGAGCGACTCCGCATAACTCTGAAGCATGCGAAGCTTACCAAGATAACGCTCGCGCATTTCTTTGCTTACCGCGTCATTGTAATAACCGGTAAGAGCAAAATACGTCTGACGGCGGCGGATATCGCCGAGCTGCGCAAACGACTCACGGAAGCCGTCAAGCTGGTCGGTCATTGGAACATCTTCAGTTCCTAGATTCTTGGCCAAAACCTCAACCGACGCAAGAATGCGATCGAACGCGGCATTGGTCTGCTTGCTAAAGCTGTAAAAGAGAGCCTTGCGAGTAGTCTCTTTATCCTTAATGTGCTTGCCAAGACCGCGGCCAAGACCACCCTCAACCGCCGACATTCCGTACTCACCACTACCACTCTTATTAAGAATACTTGCTATATCTTTATTACGATAAAAGTTTTTAACTAATAATTCCATAGCCTGAATAAGCTCATGAAGAGATTCATCAGATTGGTCCTTGGCGAGTTCGCTACTAATACGGTCCATAAGCTCACTCAGGCGTTCCATACCTGCATATTCTTTAATGGACATTCCCGCCTTTTTAAGCGCCTTATCGATAACGGCAGCATACGCCGGCGTTAAAGCAAGACCCTGAAGAACACGCGAAATAGTATTGGAAAACGCTTTAGAGCCTGGGCGGTGTGGAATATCCTGCTTTTTCAATGGTTGAATAAGTCCAAGAATATCAATTTCTTTACCCTTGCTGACCAACTTCTCAAGTTCAACATCCGCGGGACTAAGTGAAATTGACAGAAAGCTATTGAGCATTGCATGTTGCCGGTCAATCTCAGTAAGGGTATCCTTATGAAGTGCGATATTTTTGCCAACCTTCAGTTTGGCCTTTCCGTCCTTGATACTATCAAGCTTCTGCTCAAGTTGCTTCATGTTATCGGAAAGCGCATTACGGAGAATAGCCAGATTACGCACAATTTGCGCAACATCACCGTGAACGGCTAAGAATTCGGAGTGCATTCCCGTGTGAAGAGAATAGATGAGTTCAGCGGCTGACTGGCACACAATCTCAGGTGCAGCCTTAGGGTCAATAAGTTTAGCACCGAACTTTTGGTTAAGCACCTCTGCGATTTTACTGCAGATTTCCTTATGCACCTTGACATCCGCCTTGAATGTTTTGCGGTTTTTGCGGGTGTTGGGTACAGCCTGCATCATGCTATTAACGAGATCATCACGCGAGTTTCCTTCAACCTTAAGACCCAATCCACGCATGGCATCGGCGATATCGTGGATAAGATTATCCTTGGTAATGGAGTAAATACCCTCAGAATAATCTTCAAGATCGGCCGCACCGGTAATACCCGCGCCAGTTGGGGCATCACACCCACAACCACCACCACCGCTCACAGCCATTTTGCTGTAATAACGCTCTGCGGCACCTTGGTATTGATTCTCACCTTTTCCATTCCGCATACTTTCAGAAAATCGTTCCGCCTCCTCACTTACAACTTTACCTAGTGCTTCGCCAAGGCCTAATCCAGCACGCCTTGCGGAAGCTTTAAGATTGCCTACTGCATCATCTGCTGTTGCTGCCACCTGACCCTTCAATTTACTCATGCCAAAACCGCCAATACTACTAGCTTCAGTTAAATCATCCGCGATGTTGTCAGAGTCAAGCTCACCTTTTCCCACAAACTCCTCAGACATTTTCACCTTACTTGATATACTTACTTCACCAGACGTATCTACAAGCGTACAACAATATATATAAAGTGGCAACATCTTTTTATATAAAAAATAATATACTTAGAAGTTATGTGTTTAAAATTGAAACTATTATTTTTATATAAATAATATATCGTATATCACTATATATTAAGTTATTACTGCATAATAACCGAAATTTTAGTGTAAAATAATTGAGATTTCAATTATAAAGTGAAAATGATTTTTGCAATTACATGTCATTGCGGCAGAAGTATTGGTGATTTATACCCAATATATAATGCGTTACGTCAAGAAGTTATTGATGAAGAATTAAAAAGTTTGGGTAGAGATATCTCACCGGAACTTACTTATTTAGCGACCGATTTTCAACCCAAACTAGGCGAAATTTTAGATAAATTGGAAATTAATCTTGAATGCTGCCGTACGCGATTTTTAACATCGGTAGAATTTGATGACCTTTATGGGTAGATTATTTTATTCGTACATTTATTTTTTTATGTATGTATGTATGTATGTATGTATTTATTTTTTATGTATGTATTTATTTTTTATGATTTCTTAAATAATATGCAAAAAAAACATTTCTATTATTATCGTAGTGTCGCTGTTATTGTTGTAGTGTTATTGTTATAGTGTGATGTCAATATAGCGTGGTGTGGTGATATTGTTGTAGTGTGGTATCATTAAAATCAAATGCAGTTTAAGAACTCCTTTCATTGTCAAAACTTATAGCCGTTATTTCATTAAGTTTCCACTCTTCTTCTTTTGTTAGAGTTTTTGCACGTTTTTTAGCCATTATAATATTTAACGCGTTTAATATTTGTGCATTTGAAAGATTGCTGCCAAGAATAACATCGCTCATTGAATTAATAACATCTTCCGACGAACCGATATTACCCGCAAAAATCTCATCTTCATCAAAATGCGATTGAATAAAATCTATGGCATTTAAATCCATATCTTCTTCGATATCAAATACTGGCACATACATAAAATACACACTATCAACAAATACAGGAATGTCCTTCACCACATGTTTATCACCAATTAAAATATGCATACGCGATTCATACGGACCACTCATGCTTTCATTTAATTTACCAAGCGCGTCTTCGAGGGTATAACGCGGATTCCTCCCTTCGTCAATCGCGGCGGCTTCTACATCTTCAAATATTGCCCAACAAGACATTCTAAAATCATCTTCCCACATTTTTTGTTCCACAGTGTACCCGCTTAAAACATTTTCTGGGATATATTTTAATAGGCTACTATAGACACCTTTCAATCTAGTATAATCTATAAGAGTATTCCTTATATCATCACGTTCACCGTCGATGTTATCAAGAGCATCAATGCGTGTTTCGGAATTTTCATATAACATATTGTCAATATCATTACATACCGTGGTATACGCCTTTTCGACCGACATTCCGGACAAGTCAACATCCCCGTAATTCCACTCATCAAGAACATTTGGCGGAATTAGAAAATTATCACCATCATGTTGGAGATAAATGAATAAATCGCTTTTTTCTAAACTAGTACGCGCTAGTAACTGTAAATATAAGTTAGGGTAATTTTTCTTAGCGAACATTAAAATAGAAAGAGATTTGATTAAATATGGGTCTTGTAAAACTTTATCTTTATTACCTGGACTTTGTGCCGCACATAAAATCTCATAATATTCCCCGGCAGTTGATGCAAGAATATATTGTCGCTTTTCAAGCGTTTCATTAATAATTTTAGTAGTAAGTTGCAATTCTTCTTCTTTTTGTGTATTTTTTGATTTGCGACCACGGCGCCCTTTACGTGCGCGTTTGTCATTTTTAATAATTTCACCATCAATAGGTAATTCACCATATAGTGTGTAAAGACTATACTTCGGCGAACTAGATTTATCTTTAAACTTAGTATCCATTACGGCAAAAGTCTCCGAGTCTGATTCACCATTAAAATCCACACGTGAGGTACCAACTTTATTAACATTTATTTTTTGATTAAGACGATTAATAATAATATCTTTACAGTTATGAAATTCACGATAAGTAGGAATATAATTAGTAATAATCATTGCATTTAACATATATGTGGCCTGGTAAACATCCTCAAGATTATTAGATTTTGCAAGTTTGAATATTTTTTCACGAACTTTTGTGTCTGCTGGACGCAAAAATGTGATGCCGGTTATTGTTTTACCCGATTGTAGAGCAGATGCCATACATAATTGTTCCATTACATCAAATAACTCAGGATCTACAGTGCGTATATGACCCCATAAATCCGCTCTTACACGCCCGGGCATGGTATTAATAGTATGTGGGTTGAATATGCAGGTATGCTAGAGAATATAAGTATGTTTTGTTTAAGATATTAGAGTAATATTAAAATTAATATATTAATTCATGACTATCTTTTAAAGTGAAAATTCCACCATGACGTATGTGTTTTAATTAGAAATAGTGTGATATAATAACTCATAATACCATAAATTACAGTTTATACCCATGATTTTGCGATAACTAAACCACTATAATTGCGAAAAATAGGCCATTTTCATGCCACATCTCTAAAAATAAAAAAAATGAAAACGCAATTATCAATTAAACAAATACAGATATATCGTAATATACTTGATAATTTGTATTTACAGCTAGTCTAAGCACCTCTATTTCGTTAGAAACAACAACTTTAAAAACCAATAATAATGTCTATTCACGTATTCTCCCCGGAAGAAGTTATTGATGCCGTCAATTCTGGCAAAAAGGACGTTCTTCAGATTAAAGAAAAGACTTATAAATCTAAGAATAAAAGCCCGGTTAAGTATCTTGACCTTATTATCAACACCGATAAGCATAGTGGTCCTGCCATATTTTCATTAGATAATGTTGAAATTAATTATGGACTTCCTGACCCTTCATATGATGATGATGATGATGGCGACGGTACTCGCAATCTTTCGGTTGCTACTACTGTAGACAAGGCCGGTAAATTCGGTGAAATGATTGAACTTCTTAACCCATTATTCCTTAAAGAAGTTGATAACAAGGCAGAGCAAAAAATTATTGTTAAGAGTAAGCGTAATATTAAAGAATTAATATCCACGCATTATTCTGAAAATCGTACTGATGAAAAGGCGGGTAAGGCATTTGATAGTCCGCTTATTAATATAAAAGTTGACTTCTCTACTTACCCCGATAACCACCCCCGTAAGTTCTTGCGCGGTAAGCCTAAGACTCAGGTGTTCGATTATACAAAATCATTTATTGATGATGACGGACGTAAACAATATAAGTACGCTACTACTGTGGATGGTGATAAATTAGATGACGCTAACGCCTATATGTTTATTACATCTGAGTGTATTATTAAGACTGGTCGTATTCATATGGAATCTGTGGCTGTTTCGCAGAACTGGATTTCGGTTATTACCAAGTTTGGAAAGATTGTGGTTGATCCTATTTCTGACGGTGGGTTTGATGATGAAGGTGATGGTGATTTTGATGACGCCGAACCTCAAGAACCCGCAGGTAATAAAGACGATGAGGCTGATGAAGGCGAAGACGACGGTGAAGATGATGGTGATGAAGGCGAAGACGACGGTGAAGTTGACGACTTTCTTGACGATGTGTAAAACACAAATTATCATATAATAAGTTTAAATAAATAAAATATTTTTTTTCGTCAATACTAAGAATAGTATTATAATATAATACTTTACAATACTCTTATCCGCACATACCCACACATACCCGCACATACCCATCATCTACAATGGCGACAAAAGCAGATGTAATTAACAGGCTGATAAATATATCAGGAATAGGAGATGCTAAAGCAAATGAGTTATATCAAAAAGGCGTGAGGACAAAAACAGATTTACGTAAGCCGGAAATATACGCGTCATTGTCTCGTGAAACTAAATTTAATTTAAGATATAAAATAGAAAAATGTTTAAAAAAATCCGATATACAAAAATTAAAAAAACATCTACCAAAATCACTAACATTAGTGGGTAGTGGAAGGCGTGGTTCGGAATATTCGCGAGATATTGATTTTCTCACGTCAGAACCATTAAATAAAGTTGTAGAACAAATAAAACTTACTAAAATTATAGTACTCGGGCAACTTAATGTTGGTGAAAAAAGAATATCATTAATTGTTAGAGCCCCTTGGGGTGTAATAGTAAGGGTGGATATATTTCATGCAACTAAAGAGAATTGGCCTTTCGCTCTTTTACATCACACCGGCCCAAAAGATTTTAATATAAAAGTACGCGCTCATGCAAAACGTGACGGTTATAAATTATCACAATATGGGTTATTTAAGAATAATAGACGTGTTGGTGGACTAAAAACCGAACAAGATATATTAAAAAAAATTGGTATTACGTATAAGACACCAACAAAACGCGCAGAAAAGTAATAAAATCATTACTACTCAATTGTTGTGATTGTTGTTATTAATGTGATTGTTGTTATTAATGTGATTGTTGTTATTAATGTGATTGTTGTGATTGTTGTTATTAATGTGATTGTTGTTATTAATGTGATTGTTGTTATTAATGTGATTGTTGTAAATAAAATCATTACTACTCAATCAAACAGAAAAGTAATAAAATCATTACTTCTTAAATGTCGTGAATAAAATTATGGCGTGATGGATACATATTGATGAGATGTGGGGGTTTGTAATTAACTAAATTGTAATCATGAGAGCCGCGGAATGCATAGTGTGGTGTACACCCCGCATGATAATCTTGCGGTTTACCGTACATTTTTTCCCAACCAATTACCTTAAGTAAATTACATGGTGAGTAGTGAATAGCAACCACCGCCACCGTCACCAATACTATAACTAAAAGCACAATAATAACTTTAGCAACAATTCGCTTCCATGACATTAATAACTGATTTGGATTGAATATATTACGTTTGTGATGCTGTTCGTCGTCTTGTGTGTGTTTCTTTTGCTGTTCCTTTAGTTCGTTTTGTTGCTCTTGCCATTGTGCTTGTTGTGCTTCATTCATTTCTCCTACTACTTTAGGTATTATCGTTTTATATTAAATTAACTTTATCTTTACTATTGTCTAATATCGGTTATATATACTTAGGAATAATAATTATGAATTATTAGAAATTATATTGACAAATTTATTACTATATTATCACAACCCAACAATGTAGTAATAAAAAAAATATTATCCAATATATTTTAGATATCCTAGATATAATTAATATCTTTTTTTTTAATTTTCAAGTGAAAGCACAATTACAGCATGTCTAAATAATCATCACCCTGTTTAATATTCTCAGCAATCATATTTTCATTAAGATGAAATGTGGAGTTTAAGGTACCCATCTTTGGCGCTACACCCAGGAGGAAAGACGCAGTCATACCAGAAACGGGATTAACAATGTTATCACGCGCGGCTTCCTCTAATACCTGAATTGGCGCGCTACTACCAAGTCGCAGTAATATATTATTTTGTTCACGCTTACTAAGACCCGCGCGTTCAATACTAGTAATTCTACCAGTGTATGACATTTCATCCGCATAAATCATGTAATGGCGGTGATTTAGATCTTTAACTAACGCGCGCAATTCACTAATGACACGCTTGCGTGCTGCCTCAATCCCAAATAACTGATAGGTTTCATCAACAGAATCGGATTGAATTTTATACGCATCAACAAATTTATTACATATAATTTGGTACATATTAGTTCCGCTAGTCGTGATACCCTGTAGTCCTTTAACACGTGTAATCGCACCGCTATCATCAATTTCATGGCGGATAATTTCAGTAGGCGACGCATATAATACGCCTTCCACTCCACGAATAACCGTATCCAACATTTCGTCTTTTGCCTTAAATACTTCTTTTTCATTAAATGAACTTTTAAATTTACTACTACGAATGTAAATACGAATAATAATACGCTTGGCGTTTTCCGGCGTATAAACAATATAAGTATCAGGCTGCGTCTCGCGCAAGGTACCAATAATATTCTCAAGACTGATATTTTTAAGAATAATATTAAGTTTATTAATCTCCCATCTGATACAATACGGTAGAAGATCGCCGGGCGGTTTAAGAAGCGGGTTCATCTTTGCAAATTCATTAAGCATTATAATCTCATTAGTGTAATCGGGATGCTTAATTTCATTGTATTTCTCAAGGAACACCATCGATGCTACGACAAAATCACGCATACGTATCATTTCAATGTGATTGGCTATTTCCTGCACCCGTGCTTTATCTGTAGCAATTTTGCGTGGAAATGTAATAAGCATTGACGGATTAGACAGTTTGCCTACCACTTTTGCACCAAACAGTTCACGGCCTTTATTCATACTGGATTTACTAGTACCACCACTCGCACTACGGTGGTGTGCATCAAGCATATATTGTGTCAAAACAGCATGGAATGCTTCCGCGGCAATAATACCAGTAGCACACCCATAATCAACTAATGCTTTAGTATGACGCAATTTAATAACTGCAAGAATAGTCTTAAGTAATCGCATGTCAAGGGGATATGACTCCATTGACTTGGCATTAAGATAACTACGAATCAACATACGTGGAAGAAACATAGTTTTTTCAAGATGGTCGGGTACGACGACACCCCGTTCTTCTTGTATTTCATTCATTTGCACATATGCGAGATTTTGGCAAAATTCTTCAACAACAGCAACCATCGCGCCAAGTTCTTGTTTTGTTGGTGCTTTCTTTGCAGGTTCGTATTTAGAAATCACGCGTTCAACGTTAACAGGCATGTGTCGTGTATCAGTCAAGAGTTCGCGAATATTAGAATGTTCAAATCCAAAGAAGATACTGCGATATGTATCACGGTCTTTACCCATACGAGCGAACTCATCCGCAAATACTTTATCGTTAGAGTATTTATATTTAGTTTCAAACTCACTGTCGCTAAGCATAACAGTAGGAAATTTAACCATTTCCACCTTTCTAGCATCAAGATTATCCTCGCCATATGCATATTGTACAATATTACTGCCTTTAACGCACAAACGCAGACAATTAACCATGATTGATTCTAAATTTTTAATTGATTTGCGGTTTTGGTCGCCCGTAACCGAAGTTGCAAGAGCCTTAACGATAAGGTCAAATCGTGCATTCATCGCATTAAAGAAATATTCCGGGGTAGTCATACCACTAATATAACTATTGGCAATAAATCCGCGACTAACGGGATGTGTTTCAAATCGCGAAAAGTACGGTAATGTGCGTTTGTATGAAAAACGTTGCGTTGGACGCTCGCCATTAATCACTTTCTGACCAACCGCACAAATAATATTTTCCATATTATCCATTTTGCCTTTACTTCCGCTAACAATCAATTTGTATAAATTATTAGTATCAGTGTTAATATCACCCAAAATGACCGAACTATAACCATCGGGAGAACGCAATGCATTAATTTGCTGTTCTTCATAAAATTCCTCTACGGTTTTGCCAATTGGTGGGATAATTTCACCGCGGTTTAGTTTATCGGTAATTAATTCAGAATCGGTAATTAATTCTTGTTCAAGTTTGCGTACTTCCGCAAGTGATTTATTACTAATAATCATATCAGCCATGCCGATACTAAACCCATATTGAAATAAATATCCCAATGCCAGTTGCTGTAAATTAAAGATAAAGTCAAGTACTTCTTTTTCTCCATAATCTCGCGCAATTAAAGCGTTTAGTTTGCCTGATTTGCCAACCGCGTCTTTAGCAACGGCACCACTAAGAATTTTACCCTTTTTAATTTCAACCATAATATCAGTAGGGTCATATTTAACATACGGTGCAAATGCATCATTGTATGAGTCGCTTTTACGTTTAAAATCAACGGGCGTTTTTTCCAATAATTTACTTACGAGGTCTCTACCATTATATACATGCTTTTCAGGTTCAATAAAGTCTGGAAGATTAGTACTATACTGAAACAATAACATAGCATGATACCTGTCAAACTGACCGCCGTGCCGCGTAAGTTCATATGTGCCGATAACAGAATCATCCGCCTGCCCAACCATGGGCGAACTATAACTATATGAAATAAACCAATTACGTGCAGACGACATTTCAAAGGTTTCACTGCGCGTTGAAATATGAGTGGGAAAAATACCGTTCATAGCATCACCGTCAAAATCGGCATCATACCACGGACACGCAATCACATTCATACGAAGTGATTTGTTATCTGGGTTTTCAGTAACTACTACGCGATGCCCGCCGATATTAGAAGTTTTAATAGACGGCTGTCTGTTATAATTCATAACATCGCCGTTAATAACATCACGATAAACGGTATCGCCAATTTGCAATATATAATCATCCAAACGATCACGATTATGTTCGCGCCCGGTATCACGCTTTATAACTTTAGAACATCCAGGATATTCTTTAGTACCGTTATTAAAGTAAATAGTTAATTCTTTACGATTGTATTCTTGTACCACCTCGGGTATCTGAATAGTACGTGCAAAACTCAATGGTATACCGACTTCATCTATTTTAAGTGATGAATCTCCGGTAATGACACTACGCACCATACTAACTACACGTTTACCTTGGATATTACGGCGAAACTGCCCTTCTTTACCCTTAAGTCGCTTACCAATGGAATCGGTCGCCTTGTTAGAATTGGGTGTGGTAGTCCCTTTAATAAAATCAAAGTATGAAGAACACAAATCTGAAATATTCTTATCTAAATCTTCGCCTTCTTTACCTGCAGGAAATTCTTTAGGTAATATACTGGGAATTGACTCGCTTTTACGAATAATGTGCTGAATCATGGATGTTAAAGGGTCGTTAGTGGAACGCCCTCCGCCCATTTTGCGCACATCGGGCCGGATTGTGTTTGGCGGAATACGCATTATTTCAACTATATAATTAGATGGGTGAGACTGCACAGTACCTACAAGATTAATAACAGTGTTAGATGAAATACGATTAAAAATATCACGAATTTGATGCGGATACATTTTTAGTTTTCTAACTATTTTTTCGCCTTCTATAAACTCAAAATAAATGCTAATATTATCTTTCTCCTTTCTTCCAATATTTGGCTGAACTTCTTCGCAATATTTGCAAATCATATTCTTTTTACTGGGCGGCTTTGAACGTTTTTGTACTTCCTTAAAACGCTTACGAAGCGGGATATGTAAATAATCTTCTTCTTTAATGGCAGTATGACCGCAATTAATACAAATAATACGAAGCCACTTACGAATGCTCATAAGAAATAAAGGAGAATATACTGGAGAATTTAATTTATAATGTCCGGGATGCCCAAGACAATCAGATTTATTAAATTTGCAGGTCTCACACTCGAAATTATGGTCAGTAGAACCAAGATGCGGGTCGTATACACCGCCCGGCGCTGGTTCATTTGCTCTAAATAAATCATAAGACCTCACGGGCACGTATGAATTACGCTCATGTGATTCATCACCGCCAATTTTAAATTTTACTTTAGAAATCTCGCCACTATAGAGAATTTTAATATCTGCCATTGTTTAATAATTTATTGTTAGTATGTGTGTGTGTGTGCGTGTGTGTGTGTGTGTGTGCGTGTGTGTGGTGTTGCCAATATAATAACAAACGCACCCACACTAATCAAAATCAAACAATAATCTTCTCTTAGTATGATATGATATTCTCAGTTCTTAAATTCAAAATTAAAATTATAGATATTAATTATATATATTGTGCTATTATATGTGTATTAGTATAATATTATACTAAATTTAATTGGTTTAATCATGGCCGGACTATTTAGCTGGCTATGGGGTGAATCCGATAATAATATTCATAATGTTCATGAAAGTATTGAAATTGCGCGAAATGAAGGGGAGATATTGGCGGGATTTGGCACCGCGCAGTTGATTTCTAAAGATATTTTATCGCAAAGTCGTAAAAATCTTAAAAACGTAGATAAGCCTATTGAGCGAGTTCATATTCTTGAGTGTAAACCCGCTACATTATCTCCCACTACCAATATCAGTCTTATTAAACGCAGTTGGTTAGGCGTCACTAAACAAGTATTAGCTGATGCTATTAGTAAATTAAAACGAACGGAAACCGCTATTCATGCCGAATTTGCACCCCGCAGTATTGTATTACGAGAATTACTTGCAACTACGCCTCGCGTTAATTAGATTTTTATAATATGTAGAGATGATATGTATTTTGTTAGATTTTAATTGTATATATTTTAATTGTATATATTTGCCAACTTATTTAACTCATTAATTCAAACTAGAAATTAAAATTATTTTTTGTATATATTATTTAGTAATCATGAATCGCGGGATTATCACCGAAGAAGTGTCAAATCAATTATTGGAATTATTGCCAGAATTACAGAAAACTATTCGTAAGCAGATAATGAATGAAATGCGCATAACAATAGAACGTACCGTAAAAAAAGAGATAAATAGCCAATTAAACGCCGCTATAGATGAAAAAATAGAAAATATAGTAGATGAAAAAATTTCATCGCTAAAATACCAAATAACTAACGATGTTAAACATTCGCAGCTTGCGCTTATTAAGTCTTCTAATGCGAATATAAAAGCACAAGTACAAAAAGACTTAGCAGAAACTATTAATAAAGAAATAGCCCCTAAGATTAATAATTTTATAAATAATATGGGTATGCAAATGGCAGACCATACAGAAATGATTACACGATATCGCAGAAACGTTAACGATGGGCATACTCACGCCGCCAAAGATGCAGTAAGAACTATGCATGCGATGGGTGCGGGTATGCGATATACAGGCGCAGCCGCAATTGAACATACCCCACAATCGCGGGACCCGCAAAAAATTCAGTTTGTACTAGAATAAAATTATTATTATCATTATTTGATGAAATTACTGTTAACGGTATTTTAAATCAACAAAGGTGTAAATCAAAAAATACTTGCAATATCATAATGAAATAATATACATATTAGTCTTATTAAAAAAAATGATTTTTTTAATCTAAATATAATCAATTATAGTCTAATTAGATTAAAATCCTACAGAATGGCTGACAACACCACACCTCCGCGCTCCTATGATGAATTGTTGGCATCGGCCGCACCCTCATCTGTGGTGGTTTCAGATGGGGCCATTACGGTGTTATCTGATTACATGAAAAACCTCCTTTATGGTCTTAATGGGCGCCTGAAGAGTGTGCTTATTAAGCCCGGGGACTCACAAAAAATCAAAAAATCCGAACTGAACAAAGTCCTTGGTGATTTGTCCAAACGGTTCGGAGTCGAAAATCCATATTACAGTGTTGTGAAGGTGGAAGAACCAGCCCGGGGATACTTTCATGGTTATTGGCAGTGGAAGGTCGTTTTCGTTAAACAGACTACACAAACCTACGTCAGCGGGAAACCTGCGTGTGTCTCATCCACACCTCGTAATTGCGGATGGGGAGATTAATTTTTTTATTTGGGTTGTTTGATATTGATAAACGCAATATCATAATGAAATAACATACATATTAGTCTTATAAAAAATGATTATTATTAAGTATTAATCAAAACATATAATTGCATTGACTGTTAAATCTTTTATTCGCTAATATGTCAGGGTGTAGTAATTATGCAAAACACAATAGTAATAATTCTCAAATAAATAAAACCGTACAAACAAATACGAATAAAGTAAACTGCGATTCTCTTCAATACTGTTGTGATCCGAGGTATAGTGAAGATGATAAAATTCCTTTACAATTAATTAATGTAGAAAAAAATCATGAAAATCTACTTAAACATGAATCCGGTGGGATGTATGCGTGGTGATGAGATGTATGCGTGGTGATGAGATGTATGCGTGGTGATAAGATGTATGCGTAGTGATGTGATAAGGTGTGATGTGATGAGATGTATGAGATGTGGTGTGATGTGATAAGGTGTATAATCACGCATACTCTATCATACAAAAAATTAAATGATTTATTTTTTAATTTAGTTTAAAAGAATTAAAAAATATTAATATTAAACAATAACGTCAACATGTCAGCGACACAAACTAATATCGCAAATAAAAATACCATTAATAATAAAAAATGTAATTGCGACGAAGAAGATAAATCCTCAAATTCACAATTACAAAGTTGGCAAAATTATATTAACAGTGAAGAGTTTACAAATCTTAACATCGCCGAAATGAAAAACATATTAAATATTACAAAAAGTATAACGAAAGACATTAAACGTAAATTAAATGTTAAATATTTTAAGGAAGAACATACCGCAAACCCATACTCTCATTTAATTGAATCTATCTCAACAAAACACATTGAAGAGGATGAAAACTATAACGATATATGGAAAATTAAAATGAAGTTTCCCGCAATTCGTATTTATATTTCTATACAATACGATAATACCAACTGCGCCTTTAATGACAACAATCTTCCATGTAATAAAATTTGGCTTACCTCATATGGTGATAAAAACGAAAAACTAAAAATACAAGACATATTTGAAATAAATAATACCCCAACTTCCAATTATGACAAAGACATAAAATATTTTAAAAAATTTGTTAATACGTTAAGTAGATTTTTAATAGGAGAACACTATCCAATATTAATATGTTAATGTTGGTGCCGCATTTACTAATCTAACCAAAAAAATAATTAATATATTTTTTTTATAAGTTGTTGATGATGATAATTACCCAAACACCACTCACAACTACTCTCCTCAATCACACACATACACAACCACTCACAACTACTCTCCTCAATCACACACATACACAACCACTCACAACTACTCTCCTCAATCACACACATACATATCTACTCACAACCACTCACAACTACTCTCCTCAATCACACACATACATAACCACTCACAACTACTCTCCTCAATCAATCACATACACAACTACTCATAACCACACACATACTCATTCATAATCACGCAATGCTTTGGCTCTAGCGCGTAGTGGAATTCCATCAATAGATGTATCATCATAAACAACGGTAATCATTCTGCCCTTCCATTCATTTTCAAATACAGTTTTGCCATTTGGCTGTAATACCCCAAATTCAGTAAATAATCTACGTCTATCTTCATGTTCTCCCATGGGTGTAATATCAAATTCTTTACCGTCTTCGGTTTTAACTTTTAACATCAGAAGACCCGCGGCCTTTCCTTTGCCTTCTGTATAACCGCTAATTTCAAATTCGGCATCCAATGCTGGCTTCATTTTTAACATATTGGGTGAATGATAATTCTTATGTGAATATTCGTATGTTGAATCGGGCTTGCGAATAATTGCGCCTTCATATTTTTCATCTAAAAATTGCTCATAATATCTATCAATTTCTCCACGATTGGTTGTATGGTATGTTTCAACTTGCAATATTTCGGGTGCCGCTTCGCCGCCAAATCGCTCAAATAACTCATCTAGCAACTTTTTACGTTCTTCATATATTAAATTTGGCGTCACGGGAACAAATAAATCAAATACATATAAAGACATATGTTTGGCCGGATCATCATCAGACTCTTCTTTACGCATCCACCCAGACAGCGATTGTAGATTTTCACCATGTTTATAAGTTTCACCGTCAAGATATATAGTAATGCCCTTAGTATCCCGATAATATTGTAAGATGGGTAAAAGTTTATTCCGTAAATAATTTTTGCCCAGATACTCTTTTTTATTGCGTGAATACAAAACAACGCGATCTGAAGCATTAGCATCTCCGCTAGTTTTTTCAATAGTGGCAACCGTCCGTACTCCGTCAAGTTTTCGTTGCACATATAAATTAGAATAATTAATGTTTTGATTACCTAATAATTGCACCAACATTGGCGGGTAAAGTGTAGCTTGATGGGGTTCGCGTTCTTTTGTTTCAGCGGCACTCTCCAATTGTTTATTATATTTACCTAATGCATCGCGTAGTGCTTGTGTAAAAGGATTAGTTTGATTTTTCTTGCCGATGTTTTTGCCTTTTTTAATGATGGTTGATGCTGTTTTATCCCATGTGTCCGAATCTGTATGTTTCTTAAATACCTTAGTCCAGCCGTAAACACCATCGGGTAAAGGCTTTGAATCAAAATAACTATCTTTAATTTTTAAAAAGGTGTAGGTTGCACCATTGCCATTACCATTGCCATTACCATCATCATTATCACCATTATCATTACCACCATTATCATTGCCATTACCATTGCCATTACCATCATCATTATCACCATTATCATTATCACCATTACCATTATTTGTTTGTTTTTCTTTGACTACACGAACTCGTATATGCCATTCTAATGTTTTTGCACCACCGCGTTTTGTTGCTTTTATTACAGGAAATTCCCATGAAACCCGTGTGTCAGATAGTTTACCCGGAATTTGTGTTCTAAAATCGGTGATGTTAATTCCTTTAGATGCCATTGTAATGTTATATTGTTATGTTGTTATGTTGTTATGTTGTTATGTTGTTATGTTGTTATGTTGTTATGTTGTTATGTTGTTATGTTGTTATGTTGTTATATTGTTATATTGTTATATTGTAATGTTGTTATGTTGTTATGTTGTTATGTTGTTATGTTGTTATGTTGTTATGTCTTATAATCAATTTTTAAAAAATATAAAAAAAATAAAAAACTAAATATAGTAGTTTTAAAGAATATAAAAAACTAAAAACATAAAATGAAACAAAATATTCAACAGGCCCTTTTATTAGTGATTGTGATATTGATTATTGCATGGATACTTGACATTAACTCATTATTCTATGGTGTTGTCGGTGCGGGTGCTACTTTGTTAGTTATGGACCCACCAAAATGGACGGGAGGGTATAATGGGTCGAAGACACCACTCTTTGCTGTATCTAAGGGATCCAAACATGAAGATGGATGGGGGGGAATCAATGACACCATATACTTTTATAATAAGGAGGATCCGTATTATGAGTTTACAAATTTTTGGGAATCAACCATGAACATTGATGGAAAATCGTATAAAACAGCCGAACATTATTTTCAATCACAGAAGTTCCTCCCCGACTACCCAAAACTAAGTGAGCAAATTAGAAACGCCACGGGACCCAAGGATGCGTTTGAGTTAGCCCGGCAGAATAATGATCTTACAAACGCAGACTGGCATCCCAAAAATAAAAAAGTACAAGTGATGTTGGAAGTATTGCGTGAGAAATTCACACAAGATGAACATTTAAAGCATCTATTACTCTCTACTTGTAATAAAGAACTGGTTGAAGATTCACCATTTGATACATATTGGGGTATTGGAAAGAAAGGAGATGGGCATAATGTGCTTGGGAAACTATTGAAGCAAGTCAGGAATGAAATTAGAGATTCTATAAATTATGGGCATGCATCCGCATCTGCATCCGCATCTGCATCTGCATCCGCATCTGCATCTGCAGATAATACTTCCAGCGACCCCAAAAATAAGTGTCGAGTGTGTGGGGAACGGGAAAGGTATCGGAATAATTGGGGAAAATTATCTCCGACATGCACCCAGACCTGTCAGAAGAAGTGGGATGCAGGAGATGGCAAGTGTTTAATATGTGGGCAGAATGATAGGTACCCGGGCTCCCAGACATGTTCCCTGACATGCCAAGGACAACTTAGGGGATAACCCAATACTCATACATAACAAAAAAATATTTTTTTACAATTATATTACTGCTATTAGTAATATATCAAAAAAATAAAAACATTATATTACTCTCACTTCCATTACGCGTTATTGGAACAACAACAGCAACAGTTCTTACGGAACCATACCCAACGCGATTTGGCTTTATTAAGGTCAAACTCTTTCTTACTAGCGCTAATAATAGCGTCAATTGCGCCCGGTGCAACACTATCAATCAATAAATGAAGTGCCTCGCGGTCGTTATCTTCCATTTCCGTTTCATCTGCGAGTTTGTGTAAAAGAGCCAATGCTAATGCTTTTTTCTCATCACCAGTCATGTTCTTCTGACGTTCAACTATCATCATCGCAATGGCGGTAATAGCGATAACTGTTCCAGGCGTTAATTCACGGTCACCAATTGCTTTAGCAAAACGCTCGTAAAGCTGATCGAGTAAATATTTATCTAATTCAGCCATGTTTGGTAGTTATTTATATTCTTGCTTATTTGATATATATTATATCCGATATTTGTTTTTAACTTTATTAAAGTTGATAAAAAAATATTATTTACCTTTCAAATACATCTATGATTTTACATAAGTCGCAAAACCACATATTGATGTAATGTCGAATATTCTTTATCAACATCACTCAACCGCTGATACATTGCGCGATTGTTGCGTTCAAAATCTTTAAGCATTGATTCAAATGTTTCATTGGCTTCAACTTTAAATCCCAAGTCTTCTGCGTGTGAAGTAATGGTGGCAATATTAGCCAAGGGTTCGTCATAAAATTCACCATTACTAAATGGCAGTTTAACTGAAACCATTTGCGATGCCTCTGATAACTTTTCACCAGAATACTTTTTGCGAATTGCAAATTTAAGAGTATTATTTTCATCTAACTTCCATGTTTCGTTATTACTATAATTTTTAAGTTTGTCAAAAACCCTTTCACCGTGCATAGTAGTGAATACAAATACGCCGCCGGGATTAAGAATATCTTTAACTAAAGTTAGTAAATTACGAATGTGCGGCACCGTATCACATAAATAATGAATTGCGAAATGCATTGCAATACCATCCACTTTATTTTTTGGGGCATTAAATACTTCAATCTCTTTTTTTAACTGGTCTGCCGGGCTAGAAAGGTCGCCAACTAATACGTGAATAACCATTGCCGGCGTGTCGCGCGTGTGATGAATACCACGGCGGCTTCTACCGTCCTCAATCAGACTATACTTACGCTGAATGAGTTCAGTAAGAGCAACCCGGTCTGAATCAATAAATATAGTATTACGCACACCAACATTTTGATAGCGGTTAAGGTCGGCGCCGCGGCCGGATGCTAAATCTGCAACCCACGCTTTATTTTCAAAATACTGTTTGGTTAATCGCGATTTTATATATGAGTGAAACGCAGTAAATGCCTGATATGAATCGTCCTTAATTGTTCGGAAATAGCCCGCATTAAGTTCCCACAAATCTTCAAATGAAAATGGCGCAATGAAATTCTGCCATATAATATCCGCAATTTTATAGTTGTTGCCGTAATAATGTTGTTCATGACTGCGATCTTCACGAATATGCACTAACACCCACGGTGAATTTACTTGCGGTTGTTTTGGGTCTTTAATTACCTTGCCAAGTTCTACAATTTTACCATCTACCGACTCGGTGTTATCGGGGTGATAATATAAATATGCATATGGATAGTCTGACGTGGCAAACTGAATAGGATATTGGTTTGCGGTTGTGAGGTCAATATCGGGGAATAACTGCTTATATTCCGGCAATAAATTAATACCAAGACGCCGCTGCATATTAGAATCAATACCTACAAATAACAAATGCAATGTATGTTTGGGTTTTTTTATGTATGGGGGTGTGTCAAGCATTGACTTCGGGCATTTAATTGCCAGAAAGTCAATAGTATTTTGTTGCGGCGGCTTCCATTTATAGTTTTTTGTTTCGCGATAACTATCATTGGGGGATGTAATAATAAGACCGTCAATATCATACGGGTGTTTTGCCTCCCATACCGCAGTAAATGCATCTTGCATATTAGATTGGTCTAACACAATAAACTCTTTTGGGGCGCAAGGTATAAACTTAGATATCAGTTTTGCCGTATCAGCCATATAATCCACGCGTTCACTAAACGGTTTTTCAGTTAAGTCGTTATTGTCATACCACATCACGTCAAACAACATCAATTTCATTACACCGCTATCACCGGAAGTATCTCCGCGCAATAATTCCGCATCCGCAATAGTAATTGAAGCGTTGGCGGCAACATCTACATCGCCAAACTCATATAGTTTATCAGAAATAAGCCGGCACCTACCACCGGCAATACTAACAACACAACGTAACCCGTCTGCCTTTTCTGTCAAATAATAACTGATCGGAGGGAAAATGTCTTTATATGTTGTTTTCATAATTGCCATTGCCTGATTTGTAAGTCGTTTTAGACCATAGTGCGACTTAAATAGATGATGTATCTTCTCATTTTTAATAATTTTAGTAGCAACATGATAAATCTCGTTTTGAAACATTAACTCAGACTGATAATCGGGATGGATTGTTTCATAAATTCGCGTAATTGCATTATTTATCAATTCGGCAGTAAGATTGCCTGGTTCGCCGATATGTTCAATTTCAATTTCAAACTGGTCAATATCTGCAAAATCAAGAACTTCGGGTAAGTTTTCTGCCGTCATAGCGGGAGAGGTGATAAATAATGCATCGCGCAATTTTGGTAAATCCGCACCTACTTTACTTAACTGCGCAGAACGCGCCGCCGTAAGGTCAATACGCCAATTAGGAAAATCGGCGTGAGTGAATTCAACACGCACTTTAAAACGCAATAAGGCATCGCGTGAAACAGTAAAAGGCTTACTTTGCGATTCCTTACTTAAAGCAATTTTATGGTCAATATAGCCACGCACACGTACATCGCGAATTGGAATTTTCATAGTATGGTTATCTTTTATTTTTTTACCCGACTCAAACTCCATATGACGGATATATTGTGTTCCACGCGGCAGTGCTTTAGAAGACCGCTCAAATACATTATTGGAAATTGTATTAATTGATTGTTCTAACCGAGCATTAAATCCCTGTGATAGTAGTTGTTTATGCGTATTAACAAATACTTCTTTGGAAACTTTATCAAACCGAACTTCTAACTCAATATTTTCATTACTATTTTTGGAAGTGTGTGAATTAATATATTCTTGCAACAGTCCGGCCGTCAGTTTAGTAATGTTCATATTTGCCTCGACTTTAATTATCAAACCCACAGTAAACTAATTGTTGTGTAAATGTAGTGTGTGAAGTTGTTATATTATATGTGTGTAATATCTATATTAATTTCAATTTTCAATAAAAATGAATAAATATTATAATAACACCAACATATATTTTATGAATATGGTGAGTAAAAAAGTGCTATTTATACAGCAAAGATATTTTTATCATAATACACAGATATATGTTTTTATTTGTGTTTCTATTATAGGAGTTGCTATTACCGCCGGATTCGGCGCATCCATGGGAGTCATTTTATATGAAATATACAATATACAAGATTACTTATGGTGGGGCATGTTATTGGCGACCATTCTTATTATAGCTACTAATTTTATATCTATCATATTTATTGTTAATATCTGGTATAACCACACCCGCGGACCTAGGTGTGATTTGTGGTTTAATGTATAATTGACTTAATGTATAATTGGTTTAATGTTTAATTATTATTTTAAAAGTGAAATTATGTTATTTATATCACTATAAATAATAAGTCGGATATGCTATTATGTCTTCATCTGATGATGCAGACAATGATGACACATTAAGTGAAGAAAATTATATAACCGTAGAAATATCAAGTAATTGTACAGAAAATTCCGAATTGGATTGTTGTATTTGTATGGATGCGCAGGCAACGCATATTATAACGAACTGTGGACACACTGTTGTGTGCGATGTATGTTATCTGAAAATTGATAAATGCCCCATTTGTAGAACCGAAATCACAGATTCTAACCAACCCGCAGATGACGTTATTCAACAAAACAGTAGATGCTGTAGTCAAAAAATAAAAAAGATATGTAGCGCAATATCATTATGGTTCTTAATGAATTTATGGTGTTGGACTGTCTTAATATTTTTAGGCGGGTTTCCCATCACCGAATCTATAGTTATTGTTGTGTTTGTTACACTATGCACTTTAATTATGACAATTAAAGTATATTTTATATGTGATGATGATGATGATGAAGATATTGTTGATGCAGATAATGTATAGTTTGGGTATGAATGGGTTTATTTACTATTAGATTTTTTTTACAACACCAACACTACCATTATTTACTATTAGATTTTTTAAACATGCTAATATATAGAATTTGTATATTGATATATAGAACCTGTTTATTAAATTATATCATACAGTTGTAATAAATAAAATGTCTTATACTATTGATGAACGGCGCAAGATACGCCAGATGGTGGTAAACGCATTTCAATGCGATGAAAATATAGAGTTTTTAGAACGCTGTTTAATACATTATTTTAATTCCCCATTCGCCCATCAGTATATACGAAACAACATTGACGATTTAGTCGCTAACTTTGATGCTGACGCCGATATGCGATTTGCTGAGCCTAGTGCCCCATTTTCTACTTCTATCAATGAAATACGCAAATGTATGAATAAACAATTTCTTAAAGACCGTATTTTACTTATACAAGAATTAGTCATAAAAGACCGTATGGGAAATTGTACCGATACCAACAGTCGTAAGTATATATTACGCGACGGTAAAATAAAAAATCGCCAACCATACCCACGCGTTATAGGCCCGGTGAATGGCAGCGACCTTCCGCGAAATGATTATAATAACGGTCAGCCTCGTATGCAATTTTGGCGATATGGCAAAGACCAAACGCGCGTTGATAGTTGGAATTTCCCTAAAAAATTAGACCAATTGCGTGATGATAGCACTGGTGTTCAAACTTATCGCGGTTCGCACCTTGCTAATATTCATGATATGGGCTCTGATTATGATATTGGCGCAACACAATATAATACACCGGAACGAATGAAAGCGCCCCGCTGGCGCGGTTCCGGCGGCGGTTGCGTCCCGCGCCAATACTATGAAACAACATGCGACCCTAACGAAGAGCCGGTTTATGAATATGGTGAATTAGTTCCACAAAAGCAGTCGCAGACTAATGAAGATGACGGTAATTATCATCACCCACTACATGATGATGAATCGCTATTTAGTTCTCAATCTGGCGCACATCACCTTGACCGATTACATACTACAAGTATTCAAGATTTAAATGATGATCGCGCATGGGATGGTGATAAAGTTGAACAAAATACGCTTTTCGGCGATGACGTGCATTATACAAATAATTATAATACTGTTCTTAAGAATGGCTCAAGTGTTGAATCACTCCGTAGTCATGTGGCATTTGACCAAAAAAAGGTGTTCCGCAATGATAATAAATTTATAAATAGAGCAATAAGCCGTCGTCATGAGCGTGATGTTGAAGAATCTATTGGTGGCGCGGAATTTGATTTTAAGATTTACAAACATGATATGGATTCGTTGCATTGCATGCATGCGCGAGATGCGTGTGGGCCAAGACCATTTAATGACCCGTTCAACCACAGATATAAATCAAACACCCCGGCGTATTTGGGCCTTGATGGGAAGCCCGCATACTACCCTGCGGACCGTCCTGCACCTTCTGTGGGGTATTAATATATGCCAAGAAGGCTTTGGTTAAAAAAAATATTATTAACGGTATTGTGCGGTATATATCACATACATCACATACATCACATACATCACATACATCACATACATCACATACATCACATACACCACATACCACTTATTTGAAATCATGGACGCGCCAACACACTATCGGCATAACTAAATCTACCCGCATCATAACTACCTAAAGGATAACCACCTAATTTTGCACGTCGCTCTACAATAAATTGCGATTTATCTACAATTGAAACTAAAAGCCATAGTATTATAATAATTAGAACATAAGAAAACGCATCGCTAGCCCCCATTTATATACGCTTGAAAATACACACTTCTTATGATATTTTTTATATATTATTTATATTTTTTATATGTTATTTATATTTGTATTTTTTTAATTATTCAACATGAGTGTTATTTATTACAGTTCTCACTTCTGTTATTGATAATAAATAATGATATTTTGCATTAATTTTATCTTTTATAAAATTATTATATGAATTTATAAATTTTTTGATATGTATATCTTCAGTATATTTAAGATTTTTTATAAATTCTATAAATTGCTTTATACTATTTATAATTTTTTCCGTATCGGCATACGGATTAATACCATCTACCAATTGTATATATTTAAGTATTATACATTTTGAAGTATTAGTATTTGATTTATTGATAATATTTGATATTTCATCAATCTCATTATTTAATTCATCAATTTTGTTGTTTTTAATTGTCAAATTTATGCGTCTTAATAAATTTTCTTTTATCTTCATCACAAATTTATTAATCCTATCTTCGCCTATATCATTTTCCCATTGATTTTGTTCTTCTATACTTTTACTCATACCATTTTTGGTTTTCCAGGCGTGTTTAAATCCATTTTTAATTATGGACCGAATCTCATAACTCTCACCAACATCTATGTAATCATAATAATCATCATTAATACTAACAACATTACTAACGGCTCCAGTTCCTGGCGGTGCTGGTGCTGGTGCTGGTGCTGGCATTGGTCCTCCTGGTGCTGGTGCTGGCAGTGGTCCTCCTGGTGCTGGTGCTGGCAGTGCTCCTCCTGGTGGTGGAGGTGGCAGTGCTCCTCCTGGTGCTGGTGCTGGCAGTGGTCCTCCTGGTGCTGGAGGTGGCAGTGGTCCTCCTGGTGCTGGTGCTGGCAGTGGTCCTCCTGGTGGTGGAGGTG
>Ga0233448_1000741_pt1 | contig 32408 bp, 31 predicted proteins | sample SI_124_October20_2_FD_183015 | JGI IMG/M metagenome (GOLD analysis project Ga0233448, IMG submission 183015) | Seawater microbial communities from Saanich Inlet, British Columbia, Canada - SI_124_October2016_150_MG | ecosystem: Environmental > Aquatic > Marine > Inlet | place: Canada: British... | reverse complement strand
ACATGGAATACGTCACGGACAATTTTTTTGATTTTATGATGTCCAGCCATTGCTTGGAGCATATGGTCGATGTCCATGAAACACTAAAAAACTGGATACGCATCATTAAACCAGGCGGTTTTTTAATCATTACTGTACCCGATGAAGACATGTACGAAATGGGCCAATGGCCAAGTCAATTTAATTCAGACCACAAATGGACATTCACCGTTCACAAAGAACAAAGCTGGTCACCTAAATCAATTAATCTGCTTGATTTAGCCATTGAATTTTCATCTTCAATAGAAATTGAAAGAATTCAGTTACTGAATGATTTTTATCGTGAGAACTTAAGAAAACAAAATATAGATCAAACTATTACACCTGTCGCAGAGTGTGCCATAGAATTTATTGCCAGAAAACGCTAGGAGGCTGTCCGAAAACTCATCTTTCCGCCAACTCTGCGTTAAAAATGGTCTCAAAATGCTCATTTACACACGTAAACTGCGCTTTTTCGACAATTTTATGCCTTGATTTGACGAAAACCTGAGTTCTCGGACAGCCTCCTAGGAGGTTGTCCGAAAACTCATCTTTCCGCCAACTCTGCGTTAAAAACAGTCTGAAAATGATCATTTACACCAGTAAACTGCGCTTCTTCATCAAATTTTGCCTTGTTCTGACGAAAATCTGCATTCTCGGACAGTCACCTAAAAATCCCCGTCAACTCTCCAACATCGTTTAAAGTCAAAGCCTTTACTTGCCCAGTATTACTCAAAATATACAAATCATTATCTTCCACAACAGGAACTGAGACACCGCCAGCATCAACGAAATAACGACCAATAATTCGCCCATCATCTTTGCTAAACCAATGCAGATAACCGTAACCATCACCTGCAACTAGGTAATCATTAATGACAATAGGTTTGGTTAAAAGCCTATCAGACAATACCGATTGTTTCCAGATTGAGGCACCATTACTGATGTCTAATGCCCAAACATGACTTTCATCATCAGTCAAATAAATCACATCACCTTGAATGGTTGCACCCGCATAACTGGAATGCTCTTTACTCCAAAGAACAGTCCCTGTTTCCGTTTCAACAGCCGTTATATTTCCTTGGTATGACATGGCATAAACAATACCATCCTGTAAAATCAGATCGGCATCTAAATCAACAATACGCTCTAATTCAGAACTGCCTTTTGGCACGGAGACTGTCACATCCCATAGCATAAAACCATCTCTCAGCCTCAACGCAACAACTTTACCATTGGCAAAACCAACAATTATTTTATCATCCTCAATAACAGGTGCTCCAGCACCTTTAAGAGAAAGCACAGGCATTCGTTGAGCATAAACCCAACTTTGTTTACCTGACAACAAGTCCAACGCAACCACTTTGCCATCACCAGACCGAACAATAACCAAGTTTTTATTAATAATGGGTGTTTCGACAATTTCACTAGAGACTTTATGCTCCCAGATAATAATATGACGCTTCACATCGACAGCAACAACATTGCCTGTCACAGTCCCAATAATCAGATAATTGCCAGATTTAGCAAGTCCATTGGCAACTGATTGGTTTAAGAACAAACTCCACAAATAGTCTCCATTACTTTTATGGTAGACTCTCACCCGACCATCTTGGTCAACGGTAAAAACTTCCTGACCAGTGACAACAGGCTTCATTAAATTATTATTATCACCAAAACCATTACTGTCATATCGACTCCAAAGCATATTAACAGACAGTGGTTTTTCAATTTTTGCAAGTGGCTTCAATAGCATTGCACTGTCTTCTTTCAAAGAGCATCCAAGCAATAAAAACAAACTACAATTAAGAAGCAAAAACCAACGAAGCATGCTTATTTCTCCACCACCGAAACTAAACCTAAATCATCTAATTTCATTTGAATGAATTGGCGATTTTTAGTACCCATTAATAATGCAGCCTGGTAGTTATTTCTAGCTTTTGCAGGTTCATTTTTAAGCGCATGAATATCCCCCAACAAATCTTCGTACAATGCAGTAAAACTACCTTGATTAACATCTTTAATCAGCTTATAAGCCTCATCAATTTTATTGCTTTCAATATAGGCCGTCGCCAATCTCAGACGAGTCACATGCTTAATTTCTGCTGTATTTGTATTTTCATAAGCCCACTTTAAACTGGCAATCGCACCTATCAAATCAGCTTTTCCCACCTGGTATTTGGCAACATGCAACACACTCATCACGGCGTATGGAGTCGATTTATATTCAGATTTTATTTGCTTAACAATTTTTTCTGACAAATCTTTCTTATCATCCTTGAGTGCTTTAACCAACTGTTCATACTGCGAAGATGCCTGCACAGAACGTTGATCTTGATATTCAATCCAACCTTTCCAACCTAGCACGCCACCAATACCGATAATGGCTCCCGCAATAATTGATCTTCCATTTTCTTTCCACCATTTCTTTAATGCTTCGACTTGTTCTTCTTCTGATGCATAAATATCCACAGCTTAATTCTTCCTTTTGAATAATTCGTTTAATTTTATAATGAGTTCATCACGACCAACAGAAAATTGGTCGCCCTGCCCCCTTAGGGGTTTAATACTCACTGACTGTTGCGCAATTTCATCATCACTAATGATAATTGCATATTGCGCACCACATTTATCTGCTTTTTTAAACTGGCTTTTAAAACTACCGCCACCACAATTCATTAATACTTTGATAGCATGACCTTTTTGGCGTATTTCATCTGCAACTACAGCACCTTGTTGATTGGCATTATCACCGACCAATAACATATAAATATCTGGAAATTCTACCTGTACTTCAAGCTGACTGTCTTCGATCAATGAAATTAATCGTTCCATACCCATCGCAAAACCAACGGCAGGAGTCGATTTACCTCCCAACTGTTGAACCAACGTATTATATCGACCACCAGCACAAACAGTTCCTTGAGTTCCTAAATCATGAGTCACCCACTCAAAAACTGTATTGGAATAATAATCCAATCCCCTGACTAATTGAGGATTTATTTGATACTCAATGCCAATTTGATCCAGAATCTTCTTCAATCCGTTAAAATGCTCGGTTGATGCTTCGCCCAAATAATCCAATAATTTGGGCGAATTATCGATTAAATTTCTCATATTTTGATTTTTACTGTCCAAAATCCTCATGGGGTTTTTCAGCAAGCGTCTTTGACTGTCTTCATCCAGTTGTTCATAGTTAGCATTAAAATATTCAACCAATTTTTCTTTATATTGATTACGCTCTTCAAGAGTTCCCAACGTATTAATTTGTAATTCAATATTTTGAGACAACCCCAACTTTTGCCATAAACGATAAGTCATGACAATGAGCTCTGCATCAATATCTGGTCCCTCTAAGCCATACACCTCAACACCAATTTGGTGAAACTGGCGATAACGACCTTTTTGCGGACGTTCACGACGAAACATAGGGCCCATATACCATAATTTTTGGATTTGATGGTATAACAACCCGTTTTCTATTCCCGCTCTAACACATCCTGCCGTTCCCTCTGGCCGCAAAGACAACTTATCACCACCTCGGTCTTCAAAGCTGTACATTTCTTTTTCTACAATATCGGTAACTTCACCAATGGTTCGACAAAAAAGCTCTGATTTTTCTATCACAGGAAAACGGATTTCATTAAAACAATAAACAGACAACAATTCACGAACCGTTGACTCTAGAAAATGCCAATATTGCATCTGTTCTGGTAGTATGTCGTGCATACCCTTAATAACTTTAATTTGTTTGGACATCTTCAGACTAGCTTCCTGCGATTTTATTTCTAATTTCTTTTTCCAGTTCTTCAACAATTTGGTCGTCAGTAACTTTTCGATCAGGTTTACCATTTTTGTAAAGAAGATTAGGCTCACCACCAGTGATACCAACAAAAGCTTCTTTTGCTTCACCAGGTCCATTCACAACGCAACCAATAACGGCAACATCCATTGACTCTTGAATATCTGCCAGCTGTTCATCCAATGAATTAGCAACCTTAATGACATCAAACTTCTGTCGAGAACAAGTAGGACAAGCAATCAAGTTAATACCTTTGCTTCTAATCCTTAAACTTTTGAGAATATCATAGCCGACTTTTATTTCTTCCACGGGATCTGCCGCAAGCGAAACTCTCAAAGTATCACCAATGCCCTCTGCCAATAATATTCCTAATCCTATGGCTGATTTGATACTACCTAGTTTTATACTGCCTGCTTCTGTAATACCCAAATGTAGCGGTTGTTCAATCTGCGAAGCTAATTTTCTATAAGCCGCAACCGTCATCATCACGTCGGAAGCTTTCAAGCTTACTTTGAAGTTTTCAAAATTCAATTGGGTTAATAGTTCGATATGTCTTAATGCTGACTCAACTAGAGCGTCAGCTGTTGGCTCTTTATATTTTTGCTGTAAATCTTTTTCCAAAGAACCTGCATTAACTCCAATTCTGATGGGTATATTCAAATCTGAGGCGCAATCTACTACTGATTTAATTCTGTCTTTTTTGCCAATATTACCAGGATTAATTCTTAAACAATCAACACCTAACTCTGCCACTTTTAGAGCAATTTTATAGTCAAAATGTATATCGGCAATTAATGGAACCTTAACTTGTTGTTTGATTTGGCCAAAGGCATCTGCCGCCTCCATATTGGGTACAGAAATTCTAACAATATCAGCCCCCACATTTTCTAATGCATGGACTTGTGCCACTGTTTTTTTTACGTCACAGGTATTGGTATTGGTCATACTTTGTACTGAAATTGGGGCATCGCCACCAACAGCACAACTTCCAACCATTATTTTTTTTGATTGTCTTCGTTTAATCATGAATTTTTTGAATAATTCCCTAGCGCTCTACAACTGAAGTTGAACTCGCTACTTCAGATTCAGACAAAGTAAATTTAGAAACATTACCTTTAGAATATTTTTTATGGTTAAAGTTTTTACCATTAACACTCAAAGAAATCCCTTCACTATTACCAACCACAAAATACATTGGAGCAACGCCATATAATGTTCTTGTTGTACCTGCTTTAACTAAGTTATTTATGATTTTTTTGCCCTGATTATTCAACACTTTCACCCAAGCATCTTCCGTTGCATTAAAGGTAAATTTTGTTTTATTTGAAACAGCCACAGAAATCTTTTTTGTTATTTCTGGTTCTGGTTTTGACAACGGATTATTTTTAACCGATTGATTATTAATAGGCTGATTATTTTCTGACAATGGTTCTCGTAAAAACACGACTTCTTTAACATTTTTTACACTATTATTATTTGCCTCTGGAACTATTTTAAAATCTCCAACAACATTTAAGTTTTTATCGTTGCTTTCATTTATAGCAACAACAACTGTATTCTTATCCGAATTAGTTGTATTTTCAATCAAAGAAGATTTAATTTCATTATTAACAATTTCATCATCCGTCTCTGGCATTATTTTTTCAGGCATTGATACATCATTTTCAACTTTATTTTGGTTACTTGCCGTTGTTTTCTCAATGAATTCCTTTTCATTTGAATTAACCAATGTGATCGATGAAACATCTTGTGGGCTATCAAAATTAAAAATAGCCATTAAAAAACCAACCAGTAAAATAAAAAAAATGCCATATTTATATTTTATGGTTATTTTTTCTTTTTTCTGTTCTGATAAATTAAAAGAAACCAGTTTTGGCTCTTTGGTAACAAATTTTTCTTCAAAAACATGCAATAACTGTGCTGAAGGAATTTCAAGCAATTTTGCATAGTTAACTAAATAGCCCCGCACAAAGACTGGAGCGGATAATTTATCATAATCATCCTGCTCTATAGCAATGATAATTTCATCAGATAAATGCAACTCATTGGCTACTTTTTCAATACTTAAAGACTTTGATTCACGAATATTTTTTAAAATAATACCAGGGTTTTCAATATTCGTATCTTTTAAGTTTTCATCTATATTATTCACTTTTATACCCAACCTGTAATTAACCTAGATAATCAGTTGAATCTACTACGAACGCCCAAGCACTGAATATTTAGGATTAAGGAATGTTTACGCTCTTTCCCTAAGGTAACTCACAATTTTTTAGAAGCTATAAACTTAAGTAGCACCGTCCTCAGGTGCTACTTACTTCTTGTTATTGTAATCCAGTAACTTTAAGGTTTCTGATGAATCAGGAAATTTTGCTTTTAAAAGTATTTCGTAACTTGATTTTAAATTTCTATTTCCTAAAGCATCTTCAATCTGATATCCCGTCCATGCTGTTTTAGCATTTAAAGCTGATTTTTTTCGGTATCGATCCAAATAAAATTTTGCTTTTTTATATTTTTTTTGTCTGAGACTAAGTTCCGACATTGCAGCCAAAGCTGGTGAAAAACGGGAATCTATTCTCAATGATTTTAAGTAATAGATTCCTGCTTTATTAATATCTGACGATTTTTCTGCACAAATGCCTGCATTGACATAAGATCTTTTTGCTTGTTTATAAAAGGGATTACTCACTGCTTTTAAAAACTGCTCTTCTGCTTTTTTATAATCACCATTACTGCATAAAAAAGTTCCATAATTATGCCTGACATCTGAATTTTTTTCATCTAAATCAATGGCTTCATTAAAATGTTTTTCAGCTTTTTTAGAGTTACCCAATCGTCCATAAAGCATCGCAATGGTATTATGCGCATGAATATTATCTTCATTTTGGTCTATCGCAACCTTTAAATCTTTCAAAGCGACAGCATAGTTTCCAGTTTTTATATATTCAATACTTTTCTGAACATAAATTTCAGAAACTTTAACAGGGTCTACTTTTCTGTCATCATCGTCAACCACATTAACACAACCAAACAATGTAATAGTTAATAACAGAGCATAAATTTTTACAAAAAACTTCATTTTAAACCTGCATTTCCACTATAGATTGAAAAGATTTATCTTTTCCAGATAAATTAGAAACATTACGCTTGGTTTTATCGACTACTTTTCCAACCAATTGCCCGCAAGCAGCATCAATGGCATCACCTCTGGTTTTTCTAATAGTGGTAACAATACCCGCCATGGTTAGTTTATTTTTAAAATATTCAATACTGACTCTACTCGAACATTGATAATTACTTGTATCAAATTCATTAAAAGGAATTAAATTCACTTTGGCAGGAAGACCTTTTAATACCTTTATTAATTCAGATGCATGTTTTTTATGGTCATTAACACCTTTAATCATTACATACTCTATGGTTATTTTTCTTTTTGTTGACTCGGAAACATATTCATGACAAACAGGCATTAATGCTTCAATGGGGTATTTTTTATTGATTGGAACCAATTCGTCACGCAATTCATTATTTGGCGCATGTAATGAAATCGCCAAACTAACATCTGTCAAAGACTTTAATTTTTTTATGGCTGGAACAACTCCAGATGTGCTAATGGTTACTTTTCTTTTAGACAAGCCAAACGCTAAATCATCCGTCATTAACCGTGTAGCTTGTATAACATTCTCAAAATTTAACAGCGGTTCTCCCATTCCCATTAACACAATATTGGTAATTTTGTACTCTTTTTTTAATTCATTTTGAGCAACCCACACCTGACCAATAATTTCAGCAACTGATAAATTTCGATTAAACCCCTGCTGAGCAGTAGAACAAAAAGGGCAATTTAAGGCACACCCTACCTGTGAAGATATACACAATGTTCCTCTATTAACTTCAGGAATAAAAACGGTTTCTATTTGGTTATTTTCACCAATTTTCAATCGCCACTTATGCACACCATCCTTTGACACAGCATGATAAGTAATTTCAGGCATTATAATCGTGGAAATTTGCTGGAGTTTAACTCTCAATGATTTACTTAAATTTGTCATTTGATCAAATTCAAGTTGGAATTCATGATAAATCCACTTCATAATTTGAGACGCACGAAAGCTCTTTTCACCTATATTTTTAAAAAAAGTCTCAAGATGGCTTCGATCAAAGTCTAATATATTTTGTTTGCAACTGCTACTCAAAACGAAACACTTTCTCCACAGCCACACACGGCTTTAGCATTGGGATTATTAAAAATAAAACTTTCATTAATCCCTTCTTTACCGTAATCCAACTCAAGTCCATCCAAAAAAGACAAGCTATCTGATGCAATGACAACCTTGACTCCTTTTTCTTCAAAAATCACATCATCATCATTGGTTTCATTAATATATTCTATGATATATGCATAGCCTGAACAACCTGATTGTCGAATTCCCAAACGCAAACCAATTGCATTTTTCTGCTCAACCATAAATTTTTTTATTCTAGTCGATGCGACATCCGTCAATATAACAGCCATAATTACCTCACAATTATTTGTAACTATTCAGCTCATCCCTCTTTTACCTTGAACTGAAAAAAAACAGGAAAACCTGAACAGTTAAAATTATTTAAAATCTACCGTAATTTCTTGTCTAATTTGTTCTTTACAAATCTCATCCTGTATTTTGGAAATTTCTTGAACACAGTGATTACTCATTAAGTCCTGAAGACTAATATCACTTAAAAATTTATAAATTTGCTTGCTTAAATCTTCCCATAAATCATGTGTTAAACAAGCATGATTATCTTGACAGTTTGCTTTACCTGCACACTTCATGGTACTCACATTTTCATCCACTGCCAACACCACATCGGTTATAGAAATATCCTTTGCAGGCAAGCTCAAACCATAACCACCACCAGGCCCTCTCACACTTTTCACCAAGCCTTTTTTTCTTAACTTCGCAAATAATTGTTCAAGATAGGACAGAGAAATACCTTGCCTCATGGCAATATCAGACAATGTGATTGGCCCAATTTCATAATGGATGGCTAAATCCAACATTGCTGTTACCGCATAACGACCTTTGGTTGTCAATCGCACAAACTTCACCTTAAAAAAATTTTAGGAATAACAAAATAACCGTTAAGCATAGAAACGGTATCATTATATTAGGATAATACATGACAAACTATTTTAGTCAAATATCTAAAGCAATATAGATCGCAGGTTTCTTATTAAATTTATTTGCTCTCCATATCTAGTTTTAACTTTTTTTTTATGTTGAAATGATCACACACATTGCCTTATAGCTAAAAAATATCACTACATAATGATTTGACTGGAGAAACCATGAAAAAAATTGCCTCAATAATGACCTGGTTATGCCTTTGCTTAACTATGCTACAAGCTCATGCAATCAATAAAGGCCCTAATATCTTACTGAAAGAAGGTGTTAGCAAACTTGTTGATTTTCAAAAATCTGGCAAAACAAGTGACCGCACAGCGACCATGAATTTTATTGAAACAGAAATCTCACCTTATTTTGACTTCAATTATATGGCAAAATGGTCTGCTGGACGTGCATACAACCGACTCAATGACAAAACGAAAGCACAAATGGCTGCCAAAATCAAAAGCATGCTACTAAAATCACTGGCAAAAAATCTGACTGTTTATAGTAAACGTCAAATTCGTTTTTTTAGGCCTCGAATGGGACGTGGTGAAGTCAAAATATCATTATGGATTGCAAAACCAGGAAGTTATCCAACAAAATTAGGTTTTAGATTTTATCTTTCTGAAAATGGTTGGAAAATCTTTGATGTCAGCGCCAATGGAAGCAGTGCCGTTGTTTATTACAGAAAATACTTTCGTCAAATGTTACGTTGAACACCAACATAATAACCATATAAATATTTAACATGTAAATTTACTGCAAAATTTGCATATTTCAGACATAAATAACAGTACCCGCATTTTGCTCGGTACTGTTTTACTTTCTAAAAAAACAACGCCCTATCTTATAAAATATTCATTTTATCGCTATAGCCATTTTTTTAAACACTTTGTAACAAGTCTCTACTATAATTGGTTGTGTTAGGTAACGCGCAATAAATAAACTACCCATATTGCGCAAAAATTTTGTTTGTCTTTTTTGTTATAAAAATAGGCGTGTAGTCGTTCTACATAACTATTTTTGTGGCAAAGAAGACAGACAAAAGAGTTTTATGCCCTTTGGGTGCAAGTAAGATGGGTAGTTTATTTGTTGCGAGTTGCCTTAATTACTTTTAAATATTAAAAGGGAGTGGAATGCTAGTACGTACTGGTGTAGCAAATTTATCTAATTTAAGCTTTTTAGTCATTGATGACTTTGCTAATTATCGCTCTATGCTCAAAGGCTTATTGCGTGACGCCATGGCTTCATCTATAGATGAAGCATCTGATGGCGTTTCTGCTGTCAATAAAATAGAAAAAAACCAGTACGATATTATTTTGTGTGACTACGACCTCGGACAAGGAAAAAATGGACAGCAAATATTAGAAGAAGTTAAGTCACGAAATCTTATTAAATATTCGACAATTTATATCATGGTAACCGCTGAAAACACTATGGATATGGTGCTTGGTGCAGTTGAATACCGCCCAGATGACTATCTAACCAAACCATTCACCAAAGAATTACTCTACCGTCGATTAAAAGTCATTCTTAGTAAGAAAAAAATACTAAAATCCATTTATTCTCAAGCTGACAAAAACAATTATGAAGAAGCCATCAAATTATGTGACAAACAAATTCTTGCATTCCCTAAGGTTGCTGTTGAAATTGCAAGAATCAAAGCCGAATTTTGCATAAAATCTGGCAAGAATGATCTTGCGGAAAGTATTTACCGAAAAGTACTTGATATCAGAGAATTTAGCTGGGCAAAAATAGGCCTCGGAAAAATTGAGATGAAAAAGGGCAATAATTTTCAGGCTCAAGAGATCTTTGAAGAAGTTGTGGATGAAAATAAAACCTGCATTGAAGCTTATGATTTATTAGCTGAAGCATTTGAAAAAGAAGATGATTTTGACAATTCTCAAGAAATTTTAATGAAAGCCACTAAATTATCACCCAATGGGCTAACACGAAATCGTGCATTAACCAATGCGGCATTAAAAAATGACGACCTCATTATCGCAGAAAAGGCTTGCAAGGCTGTCATCAAAAATGCAAAGCACTCACATCTAAAAAGCTCTAGCGACCATGTTTTACTGGCAAAAATTCATGTTGAAAAAGACCAACATCAACAAGCATTAAATGTACTCAACGAATCTAAAAAAGAATACAAAAATGATAAGGCGGCTCTGGTTCACCCGCAAATAATAGAGGGAATCGTTTATAAAAAGAAAGGTGATGAGGAAACTGCAGAAAAAATTTTTGAAGAAACTGTTAAAAATTTTTCAGCACAATCCAGCCTATTACCAAAAAATGTTTCTCAGGACATGCTAGACGCATGTGAAGCTTTTGGTGATGAAGAAATGGCTAGCATGATCAGTGAAACTATTTTACAAGAAGATAGTGACGGTAGAAATAGTCGGGAAGTTGCCAAAAAATTCAAATTAATACAAACCAATCGTGACGGCATGAAACACTTTGAAAATGGCGAAATTGACAAAGCATTACCGATGTTTGAAAAAGCAGCCCATGGTTTACCAAGCAATATCAGTGTCCACATGAATGCTGCTCAAGCACTGATTTCAATCATGCAAATAGCAGGTGCAAAGGAAGATAAAAAAATTGATAAAGCCAGAAAACATCTTGATATTGCAAAATCGATTGATGCATCGAATGAAAAATATTTAAAACTAGAAAACTTACTTAATGAATTAAAATAAAAAGAGAAGCGCTATGAGCCACGATGACGATGGATTTTATCCCATATTTATCTCTTCGGTACATGATTTAAAAAATTCACTGATCATGTCTCTGGGAACACTGGATGAAATGGAGGAAAATTGTCAGAAAACAAATGATAAGGAAGGCATGATCCCTGTTAACAAATTACAATATGAATTACAGCGCATCAATAATTCTCTCATACAACTTCTATCATTATACAAAATGGATAATGATTTATGCGCCATCAATATTGACCAGCAAAATGTCCACGAATTTCTATACGAAGGTTTATTACAAAACAGAAGCTTAAGAGAATCACAAGAAATTGAAGTCCATTTGAATTGTGATGAAGAATTAGAATGGTTTTTTGACCGTGATTTAGTCGCAGGAATCATCAGCACAATCATTAATAATTCGTGTCGCTACGCAAAAAAAGAGATCATCCTTAGCAGTGAAGAAAAAGATGGTTTCTTACAGCTCATTATTGAAGATGATGGCAATGGTTTCCCTCCTTCGATCCTAGAAGCAGACGGTAATTTTAAATTCGGTGTTAACTTCATCAGTGGCAGCACAGGTCTAGGACTACATTTTGCAGATGAGGTCGCACGCTTACATAAGCGAGGAGACTTGGTTGGATCAGTCAAGTTAGAAAATAGAAAGAATAGTGGCGGTGGTCGATTTATTTTGAGTTTACCGTGACAATGACATTAAAATAGTTTGGAAAAAAATATTTTAGTCGCAGATATTTAATGCATTATCTGCGATAAAACCTACCTCTACAACACAAAATTCTGTTCAATTTCATCCCGCGTACTGTCTGCAATTCTTGCCAATTCAGTTACTGTTGCACTAATTTCTTCACTGGCAGCTGCATTTGATGAAGCCACATAATTTAAATTATCCACTTGCGATGCTAAACCATCAATGGTCGCACTTTGCTCTTCAACAGAGACCGTAATTCTGTTCAACATCAAATTATTGTCTTCAATTGACTCCAAAATTGACGACATATCCTGATGAACTGTTCGCGTAGTTTCCATACCTAAATCAACATTTTCTCTGGCACTCAACACCAACTCATCAATTTCGCTGACTGATGAACTCACCTGCTCTGCCAGTTTTCTCACTTCATCCGCTACCACAGCAAACCCTTTACCATGTTCACCCGCCCTAGCAGCTTCTATTGCAGCATTTAATGACAGCATATTAGTCATACTGGCAATTTGAGAAATAACCTGAGTAAATTCAGAAATTTGACGGGTACTATCTGTAATGGTTTCCATTTGCCTTAATAAATCATCGATACGTTGCTGACCAGAAACAGTCTTATCGACAATGGTTTTAGAATTTTCATTAACGATTAATGTTGAATCAACAATTTCTCCAATTGCCAACTTACTTTGGCCAACATCTGACACTATTTGTTCAATGGAACTCATTTGATCCGCGGCACCTTGCGAGATTTGTTCTAACGCCATATCTGTTTCTTTTGTTGCCGTTGCCAATTGCTGTGTTTGACTGGTGATCACACCCAATGTTGATGATATTTGGCTCACTGATTTATTAAGATTATCTTTCAGCTGAATCATATCTCCTTTAAACTCAGCATCAATACCCTGACTAAAATTTCCGTGCTCCATTTCAACCACAAAGTTATTCAATTGATTCACCGTAAAACAAATGATTTGAGTTGTATCAATGGTATTGTCAATCATTAACCCGAAATCACCTTGAAGATTAATCTCAGATTTCCGCTCACTAAAATCACCAGCACTCAAGGCCATCAAATTACCATTGACAACTTCCACCATGGATTGCAGGTTTTCTACCGAATCATTCACACTGTTTTTAAGTACCAGCAAATCCCCTTTTGAATCAATCGTAATACGTTTACTAAATTGTCCTTCTGAAACAGACTGAACAACATCATTAACTTCCACAATAATCTGCTGTAAAGATGCCAGCAAATGATTAAAAACCTTACCCGCCTGACTAATTTCATCCCGCCCTTCGGCATCCATTCGTATGGAAAAATCATTACTGGTTTCAACTTGCTCCATCGTTTTAACCAATTTCAACACGGAACTTGCAATACTGTTTCCGATAAAATAAGAAAACAACAAAGCGATGACAACCAATACAACAATGGCAATTAAAGTTGAAAACTGCATATTTTTAATCAAATCATTCAACATTGATGCATCAGCAATCATTGAATTTTTTTGCTTCTTGGCAATTTGATTGACCATTTTTTTCACATTGGTGGCAATCGGTGATATTTCATGAATTAAACGCTCATTTGCTATATTCCAACCCGCTTTACTACGAATATCTATCACCGCTTTTGCAACAGGTAAAAATTTCTTACGAAATTTACCCACTTTACCAAAATATTTCTTTTGTTTTTTTCTTAGTTCAGCTCTTGATAATGTAACAAAAGCACCCTCATTGCCTCGCCAATGTTTCTTAAATGCTTTGATGTACTTTTTTTCACCTGTCAATAAATAAGACCGAATGTCTCCCATAACCTGAGCAGATGTACTTCTCAATTCAGTCATGGTCGTCATTAAATACTTACTTTGCTTGACTTCAACAATTTCAGTTGAACCTTGAGTTGATCGACTTTCCTTAAAAATCATTTTTGCCATATTTTTATTGAGTTTTTTCACAATAGGCAAAATTTCGGTGATATATTTTAGTGTGGCAGGTTTATTTTCAACTTTATGAGCAATGGCTTCAACTGAAGCTTGTCCTGCTTCCAATTGTTTTAACAATTTATTTAATTGCTGAAATGCTTTTTTATCTTCATCAGAAGTCAATAAAACTTGTAATTTCTTACTGATTTTAGCGATATCTTTCCAATTTTTAAGTCGTTGCTCGCTAAAGCTTTTATCACCCAGCAAAACCCAACCACGCAAAGCAGCAATCGATGATTGAATAGACTCATTCAAATCAGCACTTAATAACGATGTCGGCATTCTGATTTGGTTAATGGTTTCACTTAATTCACCCGTTTGTCTTGCCGTTAAAATACTGTAGGCACCTTGCCCCACCATTAAAACAATCAGAAACAGAAAGCTAAAAAATATCTTTTTACCAAGGGTCATCACAAACTCCCATTCATCTTCAATTTATTTCAAAAACTTTTTGCTGGCTATTTTTAAAATAATAAACAAAATAATACCCACCACCACAAAACTTTGAAAGGATGAAATAAAACCAATAAAAATTCTTGTTTTATAAATAATGATAATAATAATAAATGTTATCAACATGATACTCATTAAACCTGACAATCGATCAAAACCAGGCAAAATATCCAGATCTACTTTTCTTTTAATTAAAAGAATACTGAAAACCATCGAAATGACAGGTAAAAAATAAATCAGAAAATTAACCTGTAATAAACTTTGACCGCCAATGAATAATGAGTAACCCACTAACAGTATAGATAGCAACCCTGGAATAGATACAGCATAAATGATGCTAGAAAAAATTATTTTTGTCAGTCCATTAATGGAATCTGTTGAACGAATTAACAAAGTAATCAACCAAGCAATTAATGGTGGCAGAATAAAATAAGCCGTCACCCATTCAGGGTAACGGCTTGCAATTTTAATCAATTCGTTGATGGTCAATTCAATGCCTCATATTTGAGTATAAAACCAGGGGAATTTTTGTTGATGCTGTACTTCAAAAGTTTTAATCTCATCAACATGCTGTAAAGTTAAGCCAATATCATCCAATCCATTCACCAAACAATGTTTTTTAAATTCATCTACTTTAAATGACCATGAATTATTGGGTGTTTCAATCACTTGTTTTTCCAAATCTATAGTCAAAGCGTAGTCCACATTTTTTTCCACTTCAATAAAAAGCTGGTCGATTAAGTCATTATTTAAAATAATAGGTAAAATACCGTTTTTAAAACAGTTATTGTAAAAAATATCGGCATAACTTGGGCTGATAATCACTTTAAAGCCATAATCTAACAATGCCCATGGTGCATGTTCACGAGAAGAACCACAACCAAAGTTTTTTCGGGTTAATAAAATTTCCGCACCTTGGAAACGAGACTCGTTGAGAATAAAGTCTTTATTTAAAGGCCTGTTGCTACAATCCATTCCTGGTTCACCATGATCTAAATAACGCCATTCATCAAATAAATAAGGACCAAAACCACTGCGCTGAATTGATTTTAAAAATTGTTTGGGAATAATGGCATCAGTATCCACATTCGACCGATCCAAATAAGCCACTTTCGAATTTAATATTTTAAATTTTTCCATTGTTAAATCCCTCCTTAAAATTCTTTTCTGACATCAACAAAACCACCATGAATTGCCGCTGCAGCAGCCATTGCAGGACTCACCAAATGAGTTCTACCCCCTTGCCCTTGCCGACCTTCAAAATTACGATTAGAAGTTGAAGCACAACGCTCTCCACTCTCCAAACGATCTGCATTCATGGCCAAACACATTGAACAACCTGGATCACGCCATTCAAACCCTGCTTCAACAAGAATTTTATCCAGACCTTCCAATTCTGCTTGCTGTTTGATCAATCCAGACCCTGGAACAACCAATGCCTGTTTTATGTTATCTGCAACATGACGGCCTTTTACCACTGTCGCTGCCGCTCTAATGTCTTCTATTCGAGAGTTGGTACATGAACCAATGAATATTTTATCGACTTTAATGTCCTTTATTGCTTGTCCAGCAACCAGATTCATATACTCTAAAGCTCGAATCATGCCCTCTTTTTTATCAGGGTCATTGATTGTTTCTGGGTCAGGAATTTTTCCATTCACTGCAACCACCATTTCGGGTGATGTCCCCCAAGTAACATGAGGTGCAATCTGTGTTGCATCCAAGGTAATTTCCTGATCAAATATGGCATCATCATCAGACTTTAATGATGGCCAATAATCGATTGCTTTGGCATAAAGCTCACTGGAGATAAAAGGTCGGCCTCTCATGTAGTCAATGGTTTTCTGATCGACAGCCGCCATACCAGCTCTAGCGCCAGCTTCAATCGCCATATTACAAACAGTCATCCGTCCTTCAATAGATAAAGAGCTGATTGCAGAACCCGCAAACTCAATGGCATATCCCGTTCCACCCGCCGTACCAATTCGACCAATAATTGCCAACACCACATCTTTGGCAGATACATTATCCTGCAATTCACCCTCTATCAATATTCTCATATTTTTGGATTTTTTCTGCAATAAACATTGAGTTGCCAAAACATGCTCTACTTCCGATGTACCAATACCAAAAGCCAGTGCGCCAAATGCACCATGAGTCGAAGTATGAGAATCACCACAAACCAAAGTCATTCCTGGCATAGTAGCTCCTTGCTCTGGACCAATCACATGCACAATTCCCTGACGAGGATCATTCATCTTAAATTCAGTGATACCGAATTCATCACAGTTTTGATCCAATGCCTCAACTTGAATTTTAGAAATTTCATCCTTAATTCCTTCTTCTCTATTGGTTGTAGGGACATTATGGTCAGGCACGGCTAAATTTGCTTGTTGTCGCCACAATTTTCGACTGGCCATTCTCAAACCTTCAAAAGCCTGTGGAGAAGTCACCTCATGAACCAAATGTCGATCAATATACAACAAGCAAGTTCCGTCCTTTTCTCGCCTAACCACATGGGATTCCCAGACCTTATCGTACAATGTTTTATTACTCATTTAACCATCCTAGTTTTTATTAATTATTAGAATATCTATAATTTAATTTTACTTGTTTTTTGTTGTTATCAAACAGTTATTACGTAATATTTCATTGTTTGTTAAATTTAAACAACCAATTATCCATCCACTTTGATTCTTCATCGCAAATTCTTGAAAAAAAAAGATAATACATTAAGCTTAATAATAATGATAAAAAATAATAAAAAGGATTTTTCAAGTCGTGTCAGATAACAGTCTGCAAGGCATTCAGACTCCAGAAATACAAAAAGCTAATCGAGAATCATCTGATATCCGACCCAAAAAAGTAGAGCAATGGATTCAGGAATTACCGCTGGCTAATATTGGCGAAACTGCACGTCAGGTTTACCAACGCCTGAAAGAAATGAATCGACTGGTTATCAACGAACAAAACCGTTTAAAATTGAGCGAACAACTCAGGCCATCCATTCAATACATTACAAAAAATCTTTGTCAACATTTTATCAATTCCAATTTCCCATTAAGCGAAAAAGGCAACAAAGTTGCTCATTTATGCCGTGAATTAAACAGCGAAATGGCCATCGGCTACAAACATGTCATCAAAGATATAACCGTTTCAAGATTATCGATATTGAATAAAAAAACACTGACCATTGCTATTCATCGGTCATTACGATATTTCTCACAACTACATTTTCAATCAGCCATTATTTATGAAACATCTGAAAACCATTTTTGGGTTGAAGTGAATCAATTGTACTATTTCTCTGAACAAAATAAGCTATCAAATATCCCCGTAAAAGATTCAGAGTTTGAAAAAAACTCAACCATTGAAGACATATACAAACAAATTATTTTATTATCACTGTCGTCGCCAACCCATTTAAAACAAAGTGAAATCAAACAATTTTTTGAAATTTCAGCACAATGGGTTAAGCATATCGAACTCTACAAGCCAGAAAAAGATACACAACTGGCGACTTTCATCATCCACCTCATGAGTAATTCACCGCCTAAATACACCAAGCTTTATGGTCGCGAAATCAACCTTTTTTGCCGATGTATTAGCACCAAAAAACTCATACAGGTTTTACATAATGATTTAAAAACATCAAACACCGAGCAAAATAATTTTGGCAACATTGAAAGAAAAGTTATCCTGCACTTACTGCATCACTGGAGTAGCCCTCGCAAAAGACAATCTCCTCGTAATGCAGGGGAAGAAGATATTGAAGTTGCAACAGGAATAAAAGATATTGAGAAATTAATTTTATCTTTAGAAAAAGAAAATAATCAACAGAATCAAGCACAGGAGGCATTACCCAGCGACTGGTTAGACTCTAGTAGAAATAATCTTGATGAGGATGATTTTAATTTAAATGAAATTGGTCTAATGCCTAAAGGTAACGAATTTGAAAATGTGCCAAAGTTCAATACTGACAATATCTGGAAAAATGTTTCTAAAAATAAAGAAAAGAAAACCAGCCTAACTTATCCATGTCGAATTATTGATGAAAGCGCAGGAGGATATAGCTTACTATGGTATACATCCAATGAATCAAAAATCAGAATAGGCGAATTAATTGGAATCAAATCTGAAATGGGAAAATCGTGTGGCATTGGAATTCTTCGTTGGATTCAACAACGACCCGATTCAGGTTTATGCATGGGCATACAAGTTCTGGCACAAAAATGTCAAACCGTTACTGTCACCACCACTAATGATGGTGAAAAAGCCATATCAACGGGAATCATATTTCAAAATAATATCGAAACCAACGCTAATCTCTGCTTTATCACCAACAATACAAATCACCGAAAAGGCTCAATACTTACAATAAAAGAAGGCGATAACAATTACAAAATAAGGTTAATGCAACTGGTTGAAAAAGCACTGACATTCAAACACTATAGTTATGTAGACCTTGAAGCAAGATCCCACAACAAATCTAATCAATCAAATGAAAATAGTGATGATTTTGACTCCGTCTGGTCACTATTGTAATTAATTTACGCAAAATAATTCAAAAAAACACAGTCAAATCTTTATTGTCGATATACACTTACAATGGTCACTTTTTAATTATATAAAATCACCCTAAATTGGGTTTATCCTAAATAAATTAGCTGAATCGTATCGAGAGCGCTCAATGTGTTGAATATTCAGTGCGTTGACGCCCTCAGTAGAGACAACTAATTTATTTAGGTTTATGCGTCTTCAGGAAAAACTGTGAATACAACAATTAATATTCTTGCCATCACTGACACAACCAATGACATTGATACAACCGTTAGTGTATTAAGAAATAGTGGGACCATTGCCAACTACACTCATGCAGATGATGAAGACGGTATGAAAAATGCTCTGCTAACGAAAAAATTTGATATCGCTGTCTGTGAAGAAAGAATTGAAGACATTGAGCCATTGTCACTGATACGATTACTTAAGCAAAATAAAATCAATATTCCACTCATTGTTCTTATCGATGAATTTGATGAAGAATTAACGGTTGAATATTTGCAAATTGGCGCTCATGACGCCGTATCATCAAAAAATCATGAACACTTAAAACTGGTCATTCTTCGAGAACTCAAATCACTAGAATACAGTCGTCAATTTGAATCACTAGAAAAGCAACTCAAAGAAACAGAAGATCGTTGTGAATCCTTAATGGAAAATTCACAAGACGCCATTGCCTACATCCAGGAAGGAACTCACATTGCAGCCAATTCAGTTTACTTGAGTAAATTTGGTTATGATGACCCAGATGATTTAATCGGCATACCTGTACTTGATATGGTAGACCCTGCTGAACATAAAAAATTCAAAGACTTTTTAAGGGCTTATGCGAAACAGGACAATGTAACCACTAATTTAGACATTAAAGGCCAAATGCCTGATGGCAGTACATTTGATGCCTTATTAGAATTTTCTCCTGCAACTATTGAAGGAGAAAATTGTACTCAAGTCACCATTCGTGAAAAAGCTGACAGCAAGGATCTTGAAGCAAGAATTGAACATTTATCGACGCTTGATTTATTAACGGGTCTATTTAATCGTCAATATTTCATGAAGCAATTGGCTGCATTTCTTGAAAAACACAAAGGAACACCCTCACCAGATACTGCCCTAATCTACATTATTTTAGATGACTTTAGAGCCATTAGAAACTCAATTGGCATTGCAACAAGTGATGAAGTTCTTATAGAAGTTGCAGAAATATTAACTGGAATGAAACATCAATCTGAAATGCTTGCTCGATTTGATGACCACGTTTTCACACTACTCGTCCCAGAAAAAACAGCAGATATGGTCAGAAAATACGCTGATACTATTTGTCACCAAATTAAAGAACATCAATTTCAAAGAGCGGGACAATTTGTTACCACAGAATGTAGTATCGGCGTAGAATTTTATGCCAATCACGTCCAAAATGCTCAAGAATTTGTTTATAATGCCGATTCTGCCGCAGAAAGTGCTCGTATGGAAGGCGGAGATCAGGTTCGAGTACACAACCCAATCAGTAAATCATCAACTGACGAAGGTGAAGACAGCTCTGAGCATTCTTTAGAAGCCATTCGATATGCCATTGCAAATGACCGTTTTGCTCTTTTATACCAACCTATTGTAGGATTACAGGGAGATGCTTCTGAAAATTATTGTGTACTATTGAGGATGTTAGATGAGGAAGATGAACTCATCTTACCCAAAGACTTTCTACCCAGTGCAATAAAGCATAATTATATGCAAGAAATAGATGAATGGGTCATTGAAAACGCACTAAAAACACTCAGTGAAAGACGAGCTAAAGGCAGAGAAATAAACCTTTTCATCAAAGTCACTGGCGCCTCACTGGGTGATAAATTAATTTTGAAAATTGTCGATTGCATGAAACGCTTTAAAATTCATGGTAACTGGATTATATTTGAAATTGATGATGTAGAAATACGTTCTCACTTAAAGCAAACTAAAATTTTCTTGTCTGCTTTGAAAAAATTAAAATGTCGATTTGCCCTTGACTGCTTCGGTATAGAAGAGAATATTGAAGCATTCATTCAGCAAATTCCTGCCGATTTCATCAAAATTGACGGATCACTCATTGGAGAACTCCCAAGCAAGGAAGACAACCAAAAATTAGTTCGGAAAATCAATGAATTATCACATGAATGCGAAATAAAGACGATTGCAAAATCTGTTGAAGATGCCAATACACTTGCGTTCTTATGGAGTAGTAGCGTCGATTATATTCAAGGTTATTTTTTACAAGAACCCAGTAATGACCTGTCTTATGATTTTTCTGGGGATGATGACGACGATGATGACGATGATTACTAAAAAATTAACCCCGAGGATGATGCCTCAAATGCAATTGTTTTAAACGTTCATGAGCCACATGAGTATAAATTTGCGTTGTTGACAAGTCACTGTGCCCCAACAACAATTGAACCACCCTCAAATCAGCACCATGATTAACCAAATGTGTGGCAAATGCGTGCCTCAAAGTATGCGGTGATAAATGGCATTGAATATCTGCTTTTTTTGCATAATATTTAATGCGATACCAGAATGTCTGGCGAGTCATCACACAACCCCTGAGAGAAACAAATAAGACATTAGATACATTTCCTCTCATCATTGACTGCCGTGCATTACTGAGGTATTTCTCAACCCATTCCAATGATTCTTCTCCCAACGGTACTAAGCGTTCTTTATTGCCTTTTCCAATAACCCTAATGACACCTTGCTGACTATCAAGCTGATCCAATCTTAACCCAACCAACTCACTTACTCTTAACCCCGCTGCATACAACAACTCTAACATACAACGATCTCGCAACCCCAATTGCGCACCAATATCTGGAGCATCCAATAATGCCAATACTTGTTTTTCAGTCAAGGAATTAGGTAAAGAACGAGACAATTTAGGATGAGATATTTGACAGCTGGGGTCAACTTTTAAATATTCTTCTCGAATTTGATATCGATAAAAACGCTTAATACTTGATAAAAAGCGTGCTATTGACCTTGCTTTAATCCCCTTTTCTACACAAAAAGCCAAATACTTTTGTAGCTCTAATTGCCCCGCAGACAGTAAATCGACATGATTTTGTTTTAAAAACTGTTCACATTTAGCCAAATCACTTCTATAGGCCATCAACGTATTTTTACTCAGACCTTTCTCTAACCACAAATGATCTAAAAATATTTCAACCACATCAGATGGATTATTTTGAGAGTTTGATACCATTTTTATTGCCTAGACTTTAGAGATACCTTAGGGGGGGGGGCGAAATAAATAAATGTCCAAATTCAGCACAAAAAAAATCCTGGAAAACCCAGGATTTTTAAAATTCAATAATCGTTTATCTTATTTCTTTCGTGACAATTTCTCTTTAATTCGGGCTGAACGTCCACGACGATCTCTCAAATAATAAAGCTTAGCTCGATTAACATCTCCACATCGCTTAACCTGAATTTCACCAATTAAATGACTATGAGTTTGAAACACTCTTTCAACACCTTCACCATGTGAAATTTTTCTAACGGTGAAAGAAGAATTAAGTCCACGATTTTTTATTGCAATTACAACGCCTTCATAGGCCTGTAGCCTTTCTCGGGAACCTTCTTTTACTTTTACTTGAACAACAACAGTATCACCCGCTGAAAAAGCAGGAATATCTTTTTTCATTTGTTCATTTTCAATTGCATTTATTATGTTACTCATTATAACTTCCTATTCGTTCCCATTTTATATTGTATCTATTTTAACCTTGAAATCTGGCAGAATATTAGCAAATTAAGCGTCTAATCGCCACATAAATATTCAATATCATTCAATATCTTCTAAATATTGAGTTTGTTCTTTAGAAAACTCTCTTAATTTTAACAAATCAGGTCTGCGTTGGTGAGTTAACTTTAGTGATTGACACATTCTCCATTGAGCAATTGCTTGATGATTACCGCTCAATAATATTTTTGGCACAGCCATCGAATCTACAATTTCTGGGCGTGTGTAGTGAGGAAACTCTAATAAACCTGCGGAAAAGCTATCATCATTAGCTGACTCATCACAACCCAAAACACCAGGAATCATACGACTTACACTATCAATGACAACCAGTGCAGGTAGCTCACCGCCACTTAAAATATAATCACCAACAGACAATTCTTCATCAACACAATGATCAATAAAACGTTGATCAACACCTTCATAACGCGCAGAAATTAAAATCAAATGATCTAACTCAGAAAGCTCTTTGACTTTTTGGTTATCGACTACCTGCCCTTTAGGACTCAAATAAACAACCCGTGACTTTGCTGAAGATTGTTTTTTTATCGCTAAAACAGCCTCTTTCAACGGCTGATATTTCAACACCATACCTGGACCACCACCGTATGGTTTATCATCCACTGTTTGATGTTTATCGGCAGTATAATCTCTAGGATTCCAGGTATCGACTGAGATCAATTGGTTTTCAACGGCTCTTTTTACAACACCATATTGAAAATACTGATGAATTAATTCAGGAAACAACGTCACGATGTCAAAACGCATTAGACACTCAATGTTTTTCAGTCATCAAAATCCAGTTCCCAATCGACAATAATTAGCTTTTTTTCCAAATCAACTGACTTAATATAATGATCTTTAACAAAAGGAATTAGACGCTCTATCTCCCCTTTTATCACCAAAACATCCTGACTACTGGCATCAATCAAATGACTGACTACCCCTAGATATTGCTCAGTTAAATTATACACATCCAGCCCAACAAGATCAGACCAGTAATATTCATTTTTTGCCAGAGAATCAAAAAGATTTCGACTGGAATAAATATGATAATTTAGAAAAGCAAAGGCATCGGTTCGATCATCACAATGAAGTAATTTGGCAACAACGCCTTTATTGTGTACTCGACCATCTTCAACATCTACTTTAAGCCATTGTTTATCGGCATGTAGATACCAAGGTGAATATTTAAGGATATTTTTTCTGGGCTGAGTATCTGAATAGATTTTTAGCCATCCTTTGACCCCAAACAACCCAGATATTTTACCCATTCGAATTAAATCATCGGGTAACTCTGATTGCTCAAACTCAAAAGAAGACAAATCGTAACTACTCTGTGCACTCATTCTTCACCTTATTTCTTCCACACAGGCGATCTCTCTCTTGAGTAAACTCAATTCACCTTGACGTTATTTTCGTACTCAAATGATCATATAGACCATATGCTCACATTTTCCGTGCGAAAATGCCTCGAACTAGGAGGCTGTCCGAAAACTCATCTTTCCGCCAATTCTGCGTTAAAAATGGTCTCAAAATGCTCATTTACACACGTAAACTGTGCTTTTTCGACAATTTTATGCCTTGATTTGACAAAAATCTGAGTTCTCGGACAGCCTCCTAGGCAAAATCTAAACACGCTGAGTAATTACGACAAATCAACCATTAACTATACGACTGCTGGAGAGGCTTTTTTATAGTCATTAATCAAGCTTTTTACACGCTCACTCATTTGACCACCCACTGATTGCCAATACTCAACTCTTTCAAGATTAACTCTTAACTCTTCTTCCCCACCAGTAGCGACAGGATTAAAAAACCCCAGTCTCTCAAGAAACCGACCGTCCCTTTTATTTCTTTGATCTGTTGCAACAATGTGATAAAAAGGACGCTTTTTAGCACCACCTCTTGAAAGTCGAATTCTAACCATCTTAATAAGCCTATATAATTTAAATGTAATATTGTAATATCAATCCAGCTCATCATTTCAAAAAATCAGAACCAGAATCTAACCGTAAACAATGGATTGTACAAAAGTCTCTATAAAAATCAAACTTTTTTACATAATAGCTGAATATTCAGCTAAAAATTGCCTGATTTGATTTTATATGCAAGAATTCGCCTGTTTATTTAAAGTTTTTAGAATGGAGGTTTAAATGTTGGAATTCGTTCAGTTCCGCAAACATTATAGTCACAACGTCCTAATAAGAATGATATTACTCATGATTACCATGATTGTTATCCTTATTTGGCAAGATAGTTTTATTTCCGAAATTTATTTTAAAAACCAAAAAACCGATACTGGACTTATTATCAATGGAGCCATTATCAGCCTGTTTCTAATTGGCTTTATTAAAATGCTGATTACTTTGACACTTTACATACGCGAAGAAAATGCGATCATTAAATTTCTGCGTAACTATTCAGAAACACCTAACACCCCCATTGAAAACATTCATCCCAAAGCCATTATCTCTTCACGTTATTTAATGATGCAAAACCTTTATGATAAAAACACACAAATAGAACATGGCGTCCTGGCATCAGCACTCATCGCTCGCGAAAGCACTCGCATCAGCCTGCCCAAATTTATTAACAACATTTTGATATTAACGGGCGTTTTTGGCACCATTGTTTCACTATCAATTGCCTTATTAGGCGCATCAGACCTATTAGATTCCACCACCAACCTGGGCGGTATGGGAACCGTCATTCATGGAATGTCTACTGCTTTATCTACCACCATGACTGCCATTATTTGCTATTTGTTTTTTGGTTACTGCTACTTAAAATTATCCGATGTACAAACCAATTTAATCAGTGCCATAGAACAAATTACAACCAACTTATTGCTACCTCAGTTTCAAGTTAAACCAGAAAGTGTACTTTATGAATTTTCTGGTTTAATTAGGTCATTGCAAGGACTCGTCACACAAATGAGCAAATCACAAAATCACTTTGAGGAAGTCGAAACAAGACTAATGACTGCCTTAGAATCTTATCATAACAATGTAAAAGACCTTTCCAGTGATATGTCGACAATCAAACATCTCTTACATGAAGGATTCAGGTTACCTGACGACCTAAGAACGGAAATCAAATAACCTATATACAATGATTCAATCTAACTTTATCGACTTTCGCCCAAGCAACCATAATGACCAACAATCAGAAGGTTTTTGGCCATCATTCACCGATATCATGATGGTTGTTGTGCTGATTTTTTTAATGGCAATGGTTATTTCCGTTATTCGCAACATGGAATTGGTCTCACAGTTACGGATGACCATGGAATCAGAACGTCAAGCCACCGAAGAAATTCTGTCAACCAATCAGGAAAAACAATCCCTATCTGCTCGCCTGACTGAAACAGAAAATGAAATTTCTATGTTGCGACTTTTAGCCATGAAACACAAAGAAACAATTGAGCAAAATCATATCACAATCAATCAAAAACGAGACCAAATTAACCAATTATCAAAGAACCTGATTGAAGCAAACGAAAACATAACCACACTAAAATATGACCATCAAACAGCACAAAATAAAATAGCATCACTATCAGACTCTTTGATATTTGCAAAAAACCAATATCAAGTCCTCAACACCCAATACAAAACCACAGAGACACGTTTCAACCAACTACAAGACAACAACAAACAACAAGCAGAATCGTTAAAAATTGCACTGACACAAATCACTGAAACGACTGAAGAATTACAACAATCAAATAATCAGTTTCAACTGCTTGAACAAAAATACAATAAATTAATTCGACCTGCTAGAACAGCCAAAGGAAAATTTGTGGTAGAAATTCGTTTTTATCTTAAAAATAAAAAAGAAAGCATCGAATATCGAACACCTAAAAACAGAAAATACCAAGCTATTTCCAGCGCACAATTAGACGTGCAATTATTACAATACAAAAAACGTTTTCCTAAAAAACTTTATATAAAAATAGTTTTCCCAAAAAATAGCGGTCTGTCTTACAATGAAGCATGGAAATTCACCAATAGAGTGCTTAAAAAATATGATTACTATCATAACTCCAAATAAATCGTCACCACTTATCGTAAAAAGCAACCACTGAGTCAGCCAAAAAGCTCAATCAATATAATAATTCCATTTAAATCCAATACCTTATAAAAACATTGTATTTCTGAAGTAGAACTCACCTCATTTATATAATGGTTTTCCCGTATTTAATAATATGTTAATATAGCCAATAATATAAAATATAAATTAATAATTACAAACAAGGGAATATTAATGAGACTACAAGAAATTGATGCTCAAGAACTTGCTACACTTCTAAATACCAACGAAAATATTCACCTGATTGATGTCAGGAATCACAATGAAATCATTCAGGGCCAACTTGCAAAAGCAAAACATTTGCCACTACACCTACTTCCCCTTAAAATGATTGATATCCCTAAAAATGACAAAGTTATTTTTTATTGCCACTCTGGCGCTCGATCTGCACAGGCATGCTCTTTCTTGAATGCCAAGGGACACGACAACGTCATTAACTTACGTGGAGGCATTTTAAACTGGGCAAGAAATGGATTACCCATTACTCAACACTAAATAAAAATGAAAATAAATACGTCCTGGAAAGGAAAAATGACATTTGATGCCGTCAATAATGACGGTCATCATGTAACAATGGATGCTTATTCTTCTGTTGGCGGCGAAAATAAAGCTCAGCGCCCCAAAGAACTGCTATTATCTGGCCTTGCTGGCTGTACTGGCATGGACGTTATCTCTATCTTGAAAAAAATGAAGATCATTCCAGCACAGTTTGATATCGAGGTTAGTGCAGATTTAACAGATAATCACCCGATTATTTTTTCGAACATTCAAGTCAAATACATATTTAAAGGCAACAACCTACCCCACAGCAAAATAGAAAAAGCAGTCAAACTGTCTCAGGAAAGCTTTTGTGGGGTAACAGAAATATTACGGCAATCAGCAACCGTTGGCTATCAGATTATCAATGAGAATTTAACAGAATAATTATTTTGCAATATCGGGTAAATCTGCCGAATAGCCCATGGCACTTTTAATCACATGATTTTTCACAGGTTTGGCTTTATTAAATAAAGACATGCCTGTATTTCTAGCCCAAACCAATGGCACAATTTCATTACAAAATAACCGTTTAAAAGCATCCATAGCAAACATCATGGTTAAATTATCAGCTTTACGCCAACGCTCATATTTTCTTAACACAGCATAATCACCCATATTTTTATGCTGTCTGACCTTATATTCTTCCAACAATACTTGAGACAATGCCGCCGCATCCAACAATCCCAAATTAACGCCTTGTCCTGCAAGCGGATGAATAGCATGTGCCGCATCACCAATTAAGGCGATGCCTGGTCGAACATAATTCAGGCTGTGCTGCAATTTGAGAGGAAAGGTAGCTCTTGGCTCGACCAACTCAACCTGCCCTAAACGATAATCAAACGCTTTAGATAATATTTTTTCAAACTCCAGCTTTTTCATTACCAATAATTCTTCTGCTTTATCCGCCGTATTAGTCCAAACGATGGAACAACAATCATTTTGTAATGGTAAAAAAGCCAACGGACCTTCTGGCAAGAAACGTTGCCACGCAGTTTTTTGATGACTCAATTCAGGCTTAACTGTAGCAACAACAGCCGTTTGATCATATGACCAACCCTTGGTTTCTATTTGGCATATTTGCCTGGTTTTTGAAGCAGAACCATCAGCCGCAATAATTAATCGGGTAGACAATCGTTTATTGCTGTCTAGAATCACCTGATGATGCTCATAACCTATATCAATTGCTTTTAAACTATTTGGACAAAAATGATGAATATTACTGAATTTTTTTGACTGTTGCCACAATAAAGTCTGAATGGATATATTTTCTACAATACAGCCTAAAAAGGGCTTATCCACATCAATACTGTCAAACTCAACTTCCCCAGATCCTGTTGAATCCCACACACGCATATGACGATAAAACTCTACCTGCTTTTCCAGTTCACACCAAACACCCAATGACTTTAGAATATTAATAGAAGCATTGGTCAATGCCGAAACTCTCAGATGACTGAGTTTATCTGATGGATCATCAATAGGCTCTTTTGGTTCGACAACGGCAATTTTAAGCGGACTTCCACCCAACGCACAGGCAAAAGCATTTCCGACCATTCCACCACCAATAACGACAACATCAAATTGCTCTGTTTGCATAAGGTAACTCACAATAAATAAACCACCCATCTTACGGGCTTTTTATTCGTCTTCTTTGCCACAAAAATAGTTAGAGACGATTCAAAATTAACTTTTACATTTACTCGATCTTTTGCCCACAGGCTTCGTTACTCAAACAGTTGCATAGTTCGACTATGCGCCTATTTTTGCGCCTCAAAGGCGAACAAAAAGGCCAGTAAGATGGGTAGTTTATTTATTGCGAGTTGCCTTAATACTATAAATTAATATTTAAAGAGACAGGACAATGGTCTGAGCCCATTTGATCATTCAAATAATTTATTTCAGTGACCAAAGGATATAAAGCTGAATCCACAAAAAAATAATCAATACGCCAACCAACATTTCTGGCTCTGGCTTTAGAAATGAGATGCCACCAAGAGTAAATGACTGAATCGGGGTATTTTTTACGATACACATCATCCCAACTATTTTCAATGACATCCGTTACCCAGGCACGCTCTTCAGGCAAAAAGCCAATCGATTTTTTATTTTCTTTGGGGCGTGCAATGTCAATTTCTTCATGGGCACAATTTACATCTCCAGCCCAAACAACTTTTCTACCATCAAGCCTTAATTGATTGACATAATCTAAAAAACAACGATAAAAAACCAGTTTATCATCCCAGGCATCTGCAGATTTTCCACCATTCGGAAAATACACACCCAATATACTTAAACCCGCAAAATCAATTCTCGCCACTCGACCTTCATTATCTTCATACCCTGGCAATCCAGGCAACCAGCTCAATTCCGTTTCAATTTTTCTTGATACCCAAATTGATGTACCAGAATACCCCGCTTTCTCTGCACTGTGATAAAAACTAACGTAATCCTGATTTTCTAACAAGTTCTTTGACAATTTATCAGGTGTTGCTTTGGTTTCCTGTATCAATAGCACATCTGGTGACTGACTGGACAAGAAACTTTCTAACTCACCTTTTCGTTCAACCGCTCTAATCCCATTCACATTCCAACTGATTATTTTCATATTAAACCTATCTAAAACAAGTGACTACTCAGCGTGTTTATATTTTACCTGAGTTCAAGACATTTTCGCACGGAAAATGTGAGCATATAATAGTAAGTAGCACCCGAGAACGGTGCGTTCAACCATCTAAAAATAACATTTCAATTTCATGTTACTTAGAAGGTGACCATAATTATATTAACATTTTAGCTCAATATTTTCCGCCCTTCGGCACTACTACTCTGACCGAATAGGCCTCTATGCAATCAGAGCAGTAACACCGAAGGTCAAAAAATCCTGAGCTAAAATTTTGTTAAGATAATTATGGTCACCTACTTATGTGATCATTTGAGTACAAAATAACACAAAAATTGGGTAAAAAATGAATACTCTGAGTAGTTATGAAGACAAATGCTTCATTTTTATACCATTTTGCATACAATATGCTTTGAAAACATTTCTGATTAAAAATGCAATAGTTACAGGCCCTACCCCACCAGGTACAGGCGATATTGCGCCTACTTTTTCATAAATATCTCGTGACGCATCACCCACTATTTGACCGTCTACTTTACTGATTCCCGCATCAATGATAGTCACATCAGGATTATTAACCGCCTCAATCATTTCTTCACTGATCAGGTTAGGCACGCCTGTCCCACTCACAATCACATCGGCATTTTTAACTTCATGCATTAAGTCTGGTGTGTTGACATCACACATCACGACCGTTGCACCTTCATTTTGTAACATAATAGAAACGGGTCGTCCTACAATGTGAGATTGACCAATAACCACGACTCTTTTACCACTCAAACCACTGACACCTGCTTTTTTTGGATACACCGTATCCAGCATACGAACAATCCCCCAGGGCGTACAAGGATGAAGATAAGGGTCATGACTCATCACACCTAAGCGACCAATGTTCAGCGGATGAAAACCATCCACGTCTTTTTCAGGAATCACCGTTTCAATCACTCGCCTAACATTAATTCCTTCTGGAAGCGGTAGCTGAACTAAAATTCCGTTAAATGCAGGTGAATCATTAAAACCATGAATCAATTCTATCAAACTGTCTTCGGATGTTGCCAGGTCAAGCTGAGCAGAAATTGTCTCAATACCCACTTTACGACAAGCATTGAGTTTATTTTTAACATAAATAGCGGATGCAGGATTATCCCCCAATTGAATCACTGCCAGACGAGGCTTACTGGGTAATTCATCAACCTGCTCTTTAACCCAGCTTTTTACTCTTTCTGCAATCGCCTTACCGTCAATCAATTGTGTCATGCTACATCCTTAAATATTCCTAAAAAATTCCTAAAAAATGATTTTATATGAAATGAATCAGAAAACCAATGAAAGATGACAACGATCATTAACCGCAACACCGCTTAAATTTTTTTCCACTACCACAAGGACAAGGTGAATTTCTTGATATTGTTTTTTTGGACTGAGGATCTGTATCACCATCAAGATAAACCCAGCAATTATTTTCTCTCACAAATCGACTGATTTCATGTAATTCACCCAACACGCCACCAACTTTATAACTGGCAACAAATTCAACTATCCCCTTTTTATCTTGCTCTAAACCAGCTTGTGTTTTGACAATTTTGAGTGATTGCCAAACAAGATTTTGCTGACAATCCAAGTCTTTTGGGCAAGTTCGGCAACTCCACGACTTGCGTAAATAGTCAGAATTTAATTGAATATAAGCGGTATACCTTGAACGCATCAATGCTTCAGCCGTTGAAGCTAATACATCTCCAGTAATTATTGGCTGACAACAATGTTCCAATAAAACCCCTGATCCGCAATGACAATCTATATTTTCATTCATTATTTACCGCTCAGTAAAAAAATAGGCAAAAAACAATCATATCACATCGTATTTATTAAAACCTGAATCCGAAAGTTTAATTTATAAAAACTGCTGTAATCACCTGATATTACGATAAAAACATGAAAAATTATGGTAAAATAAGCATCATCAAATTGGTGAGTTCATTATTTTCAGAAAAATTAA
>Ga0233448_1000740_pt1 | contig 32484 bp, 27 predicted proteins | sample SI_124_October20_2_FD_183015 | JGI IMG/M metagenome (GOLD analysis project Ga0233448, IMG submission 183015) | Seawater microbial communities from Saanich Inlet, British Columbia, Canada - SI_124_October2016_150_MG | ecosystem: Environmental > Aquatic > Marine > Inlet | place: Canada: British... | reverse complement strand
AAATGGCCATTCAAATGGTAGCATACTACTTAATTAAAGAAATTATTCTATACATAGCTAAAGCTATTAGCCCAGAGTTAGCAATGGTTATTGCTATAGCACTATCTGTTTACTACTTTGATGTTAATAGTCTTAATGGTATGCTTCAAATGTTTGGTACTGCTGCTGATTTAATCAGTAGTGTTATCACACAAGAAAATAAATATGATATGGAAGCTATTGGTAAAGATAGTGAAAACTTTGCTCAGCAGTACTTAGACTTAACAAATCCTATGAAGGACTTAAACGAGTCTTTATTTAGAAGTGCTGATGGTACAGCGTTAGCTTTGATAACATTGGATACAGTTGCTTCAATGAACCCTGTGTTACCTGAAGTATATTATATGTATAACACAGGTAAGTACGATATTTTATATGACCAAATTGAGGCGGGTAATATGTATGAACAAGCTTATGACTTCGCTGTGTTATCAGCGTAAAGTAAAAACTAACATCTCATATCTACTTTGATGTATGATAGAGATACATTTATTTAAAATTAAAAACATTTAGGAGAAGTTTATGGCATTGCCTTATAATAATATTAATAATAACAGTAACAGTAACAACAGTTACTGGGGCGATAATAGCGATAAATTTAATCTTAATAATTGGTTTGGTGATAAAAATGACCAGTGGAGTATAAATACAAATGCCCCAGTAAGTCCACAACAAGCACAACAAGGGTATATTAACGCTTATGGTAATTTATCAGGGGCGCAACAGAAAGCTTTCATGGAGTCACCTATTGACAAACGTATGGAGTTTCAAACGAATGCTAATAAACAGTTTTTAGATACTGGTGGTTCAAACTGGATGAATAATGGCACATTATCAAGCGTAGGCTCTGCATTACAAGGTGCAGGTGCATTAGCTGGAGCATGGGCGGGCCTTAAGCAAGTTAAGCTGGCTAGAGAAATGATGGGTAACCAAGTTGACCAGTGGAACAAGAATTATGAGTCTCAAGCTGTTACAATCAATAACAGACTAAATGACCAGAATGCTTGGAAGAAAGCTCAAGGTAGGACAGATATGGCATCATTGGTGCCTAAATATGGCAACATAGGTTAAGGAGATATTATGGCAGTAACATGGCAAAACATAGCACCAACTAACGGTGCCAGTATCCTAGAAGCAATGGGCCAAGGTAATAAGATGTTGAGTTCTGGCATTTCAGGTATTGGAGATGCTGTTGAAAGATACCGCTCAGATAGAAGTGACAGAGAAACAAATGAACTAACTGCTGCTATGGCACTAATTGCAGATGATGGTTCTGTTGAAGATATTAAGCGAGCTAAAGAGGATAGAAATGCCTTATTACAATCAATTGACCCTAATACTTCATTTGCTAATTTAGATACTGTTATCGAAGCTTATAAGACTGCTAATGCTCCTGTTGACCCTAGTTGGTCTGCTCAAGAAAAAATTAAACATGATTATAGAATTAGTGAAATTATTGCGGAAAATAAAGCAAAAAATTCAGGTAAAACTAGTAAGGACTACTTAAATCAATATCGTGCAGATATGATAAAACAGAATAAAGAAGCAGGTACCACAAGCAACTGGAGTTTGGGTATAGCAGATGTACCTGCTGATGAGGTTATTGATAAACTTTCTGGGTTCTTTAAAGATAATAACTATACAATGGCTGAACAGAATAGAGCTATCAAAATATTTAAGCAAGCATTCACTTTTGATGAGTCAGGTATCGATGAGTTTATATATGGTGGTAAAGATGTTGAAGAATTAGAAAATGTAGACTTAATGGATATCTTGAAACTTGGTAAATTTCAAACAGATGCATTCATCGAATCAGAGAAAGAAAAAAAGAAGCAACTAAATAAATAAGGAATTCCCACTATGGCCTCATCTTCTGAGATTTTTAGTAGTGTTGTAGCAGGTAAAATACAGAGTTTAGCTTCAACAAGTACACGTAAACGTGAAAAATTATCTGACATTTCAGGTAACTCAACAACCTTTTTAGAAGAAGCTATACGTAATAGTTATTTAGATAATGTATCTACACGAATTGAACAAGGTAATTCTAACTTTTTAGAGCAAGGTACTAACAGGGTAACTTTCAAAAACTTACAAGGTAAAGGTACTGATGCAGATTCAGGTTATTTTACTTTAGGTGATAAAGAAGCTGGATTACGTGCTCTAGGAATTGATGCACCAGAGACATCATTTTATAAAGCTGAAAGTAAAGGTAGGGATAGCCAACGTGCTCACTATGCTAAGTTATGGAATGTGCCTGAAGACAGGATAACTAATGATGTTATCTTTGCTATGGGTAAACGTTCAGAAGAGTTATTTGACAAGGTTGCCTCTGAAGGTCAAGACATTAATAATGGCATTGTTGCAGATGCTACATATGACCCCACATCATTAAAGTGGTCAACAGATAAACGTACTAAAGCTACGCTAACAAACCCATTCACTGGTGTTGATATATACAATGCTATGAACACACCTGAGTTTAATACTAGGTGGTTTGATAACACTCCAGAACAAAACGAAATACGTTCTAAATACGAAGCTGAGAATGGTAGTAATTACTCTAACTTCAAGATGCCTAATGAAGGTCAAGTTGTTGGTAATACACAGTTTGGAAGACCTGCATTTTATTTAAATGGTGAAATTGTTTCTGAGAAATCTACAACACTTGAGGTAGATGGTAAGTGGGTTAATGTTCCTACCATCTGGGATGGTAAGCAATACTCAGATGATGAAGTTGCTGTAATGCTTGCTAGAGGTGACATAGAACCTACTAGTGTACACAAATCAGAAAAAGAAGCAAGAATAGCAGCTAAAGCTAGGTCTATGACTGTAGATTATGGTCAACTTAAAACAGGTCAATATGTTGATTCAATGGGACAGCCCATAACACGTAAAGCTTATGAGAGAAAACAAGCTTTAGTTAACAGTCTTGAAGGTAAGGATACATACTGGGAAGTTTTTGAAGATAGTTTTAGTTCAGGTGTAGATAACTTACAAGCTACCGGTTATGGTTTTGCTGCATTACTCGCAGATGCAACCGGAAACACAGAGTTTGCTACTAAGATGTTAGAGCATTATTTAGATAACATTGATGAAGCTCAGCGTAATGGTGCACACTTACCTCCTATTGAAGAAGTGGATTGGTCTAATCCAGATGCTGCACTGAGAAAGTTAGTGGGCTTACTTGGTGAAGCTATGCCATCTATCATTGAGATAGGTGGTGTTGCACTAGCTGCATACTTTACTGGTGGTGCCGTAGCCGTTGGTTATGGTAGTTTAAGATATGCTGCTGGTAAAGGTGCCGAGTACATGGGTAAGAAATATGTCAACAAACAAATACGTAAGAAACAATTACAAAAAATTAAGAATAGGTCAGCATCAGTTGGTGGTTACTTAGCTGCTAATGTAATGGAAACTGGTGGTATTTATGGTGATGTAGCAGTAGCTGGCCATAGAGATGCTAAAGCTATTACTATGTCTTTAGCTGGTGGTTCAGCTGCTGCTACATTAGAAATGTTCTACCCATTGAAAGTTCTTAAGAAAATGGGCTTAGGTAACCAAGGTACTAAAACTTTATATAGCTCTTTCCGTAAGAATGGTGCGGGTCAAGTATTTAAAGTAATAGGTAAAGAGATGGCTGCCGGAGGTTTAACTGAAGGTACTACTGAAGCATTACAATTTGTAATTGAAGAAGCTGCCCAAGATTTAATTAAGAATGGTCATTTACCTGACATGGCTAGTAGCCAGTTCTTATGGGGTATGGCAAACTCTTTCGTAGCAGGTTTAGTTCCAGGCTCTGTTATAAGTGGTACTACTACTACAACGTCTCAATTAAGTAAACAAATAGATGGTGACCGTAAGTTCACAGATGAACAAACAGCACAGATATTACAAGAAGCAATTGAAGCCGGTAAAAATACTGCTGGCATGTCAGAGCAAGAAATACTTATCAATGAACAGAAGTTAGATAGTGCTTTAAGTCAGTTAGAGCAAAATGAAAGTTTAGACTTCAGTGGATTAGACACTGAAGGTATGGACAACTTACAGAAAGCTTTTGCTTACGTAGATTCCTTGACAACTAGCCAAAATGCTGAGAATGCTAATGAGTCAGACGTAAGTACTGTTGAGATAGAATCTGCTAAGAATGAGCTAATTATGGCCATTAAAGAGTTTAGTACTAATGACTCTACTGTTCAAGCGCGTAAAGAATACGCTACTGATGGTGTTAGATTAACAGCTGAAATAAAAGCTATCAATGACAAGTTTGATGCATTAGAAGCCAAATTCCCAGACAGAAAAGAAAAGTATGATGCTGAACGCGCACGTTTAATTAATATTAAACAACGTAAAGCCAATAACAGAGTTGAACCTACTAATGTTAAACAGCGTAAGACTGCTCGTGCTGAGACTAAAGTAGTTAGAACTGCTATTGAGAAATCAATAAAAAAATTAAATGCTATTAGCCGTAAGTTAAAAGATACTAGCCTTTCTAAGAAACACCGTAAACGTTTAGAACAGGAACGTAATAACTTAGGTAAACATATTAATGATTTACAAGGTAACACGGTACTATCTAAAACATCATCAAAACAAATTGAACGTACTTTACAAAGTTTTGACTTCCAACATAAGTCTGCAAATCTTGATAAAGATGAGCAATTACAAAGTGATGTACAAGCTTTTGATACATTAGATAAAAATGCAGCTGATGCTATCAGTGTATTAGATAATGAAGATTCAACTACTAAAGAAAAACTAGATGCAATGAATGCTTTCTTTGTTGATTATGGTAAAGCTTTAAACGCTAGGGATAGACTAATTGCAGCTATCGGTATAGCTACTGATAAAGTTGAAATTAAAAATTTAAAGAAAGGTTTAGCAGACATAGATGCTAAGATTGCGGGAGTTGAATTAGCTTACGAAAAAACTACTAGTTATAAACCAGCTAAGCCGTCCACTGCTACTGCTAAAACTACTGATGTTCTGTACTCATTGTTTCCTATCAATGATAAAACCTTAAAAGAGTTGAAAGGTCTTAAAGACCAGTTATCAGATACAGAAAAAGAACTGCTTGATGCACATATTAAATTAGCTAAAACTAAAAATACTTTAGATAAACACACAAATGAAACTAAAAATATACACCAAGTTCGTGATGATGTATTACTAGGTACAGACAAACAATTCACAGGCTTCTTAAGTTACCTTAGACTGTTTGAAGAAGGTAAAGATGTAATTTCAGATGTTAACTATTTCATTGGAAGCTTAAAAGATAAGCTTGTTGTATTTCGTAAGGCCTACAATATTGTTAAGAATGGTGGTAAGGTATGGATTAACAAAGAAACCCTTGCAATTGTAACCACAGAGCCTGCAAAGGTAAAGAATGATAAAGGTGTATTAGTTGAAAATTTAGATGAATACTGGTGGGTAACAAATAAATCAAGTAAGTTAATTCATTATATTAATGCTGAGATAAATTTTGGTGAAGCAGTTGCTTCACTTATTAACACAAGTGAACAACTAGCTCCAGGCAGAGCTAAGCAAATTAAAGAAGATGAAGCTTTACGTCAAAGTGCTGAGTTGCTTGCAAAGCAACAACAGAAAACACAACCTGATACAGGGGATTTAGAGAACATTGAGATTGAAGAAACTAAGCCTAAGCCTGTTGTTAAGAAAACTAAACCGGTTGTTAAAAAAGAGACTGAAGAAAAATCTCCGACTAAAGAACCTGAAATCCTAATATTTTATTTCCCTAACGGTGTCCCTATTGAAGTTGACACACGAACTATGGAAATAAGTGATGAAGGTACAATTCGGGTAACTGACCCAACAACAGGCGAAGTATTCCTTGTTGATAATTCTGAACTTGTTTCAAAGAATCCTAGAGACCCTAAATTTGAGCTGTTCCCTGGCTATTGGGGAGGCACAGAGACTGATTTAGCTAAACTTAGTGATGAAGAATTAGAATCAGCAATCACAAGAGTTGATGAGAAATTAAATAATAGGTTTAACGCAGGTCAGCCTGAATACACAATGTATGCAAACCTTAATGCGCTTAAATTTGAAAGACAAAGACGTAATGGTAAAACAGTAAAAATTCTTAAAATTGGTGAGACTGCTACAAAGCAATCAGAAAAGAAAGCTACTAAGTTAGAAATCTACATCAATAAGCTAGGTAGGCAGATTCAAAAGATTAAAGATGAGATTGAATCTTTACGTGATAAAAATGGTAAGTTACCTAAAGCATTAACATATGTTAATCAACTACTAGCTAAGCTGGATTCATTACAAGACAAAGAAGCAGTAGCTAAACGTCAGAGTGTAGTAGTAATTAATAACCTGTTAAGTAAGTTTCAAGATGGCTTCTTGAAGATTAAAGATAGTGCATTCACATCATTTGATATATTTGTTGCTGCACACGCCAAACGTGATTCGTTTTACACACGAAATCCACTTAAAAGTTTATTAGATAAAGATGGTGGTAGTACCGTAGTTACTAAGATGCTTAAAGACATAGGTGTCACTGACCAGAAATTCATTAACTATCTTGGTGAATACTTCTTAGAGTATCGTAAAGCTTTTACTGATACTTTGTTAGAGCCTAAACATGATAAAAATAATCCTAACAGAGATTCTAAAGATGGAGCTTTCACACAACGTACGTTATTAAACTACTTGTACGTAGATATCGATGGTGTTAGAACTTTACCAGATGAAGTAATATTCGCAATGATGATGACATCATTAGATTGGATGAGTATCAATCAGTTTAATTCCGAAGTTACAGATAAACAAGCTATTGCTTTATTAATATATGGTGACCGTAAACATCCAGTTACAAATGCTGAATTTAGACAGTTTGGTAATATGGGTATCTTATGGAATAGTGCTACAACAGAGATGGGTGTTGATATATTTAATAACCTAAATATTAAAGTAGATGCTGAATCATTGAATGGTTTAAAGATTCAAGAATTAACTTATGACATTTTAGAATCTGTTGATAAAAATGGTACTGTAATTAAAGACCCAAGTATTGGGAAAGAATTACAAGTAGCTTTAGGACAGATGGCTTTAGTTATAGCATCAACTGTACATACTAAAGACAGTAAGCTTGGACATGATGGTATAGTAAAAATACACCATACAACATACTCACATGTTGAGTTTATGCAGAATGCTGAGTTAAAGAAAATTGTTGGCAATACTAACCTTACGAAAAAACAAAAAATAGCTATTGAGAAAGACCAGGCACGTAGAATTAAAACAATTAAGTTCCCGCTACTGGACGGTACATATAAAGATGTACACGGTTTGGAAGATGTAATTGAAAGTTTTAAAAGTAACAAAAAGAATATTACACTTATTAATGGCACTGAATCTAGGTTAGCTGAGCCGTTACTAAGCCCAAGTAAAAATATTCAAAAGTATGTGCGTAATAGCTTTATAGCTTTACCTGATAAAGTTCAAAAGTTAATTGAAAAACTTCAGAATGTTGAATGGATAGGTAAACAAGAAGCTTTAGGTCTATTTGGTTTAGTTGATGATACTAATATGGATATCTTATTAGATATTCAAGATATTGAAACTAAACATGATGAAAGTGTAGATGGTTACAAGACTTCTAATGAAGATAAACGTAAAGACGTTAAACAAGTTAAAGATTACATAAAACAAGGTTCACAGTCTTTCTGGTTTAAGTATATTGCACAGAAGCAACATAGAGTTAGAATTGACAGTAATGGTATAAATGGTCAACGTAGTAAGATACACAGAGCTTTATTCATGCCTAAGTCAGCTGATGTCTTAATTAAATCAGAGTTAGACAGAGCTTTATACCAAGTTAGTATTGCACAAGCATTAGGTTATGGCATTGATAAGAATGGTCTTAAAGGTTCACTTGTAGAATTTGATAGAATTCTTGAAGTTACTAATGATATCGTTGAACTAATTAAAGCAGGTGACGTTAAAGGCCCTGCATTTAATAAAGCACTAGCTAAGTTACTAAAAGATGGTGATATAAGCTCTAGTATGCACGTAATTGAGGCGTTAGCTTCATTAGCTAAGTATCATCCAACCAAATCATTTAAAACGGCTAAATTAGGCGTTGAGACTGATGGTATTACAAATGGTTATGCGATTGCTCTATTACAGTTTTATGGTGTACCTGACGAGTTACTTGATAACGGTACTGATGAAGAAATTGCTGAACATCTAGCACAGGCATTTGCCCGTGTAGGTGTGATGGTTAAGCCAGGCGAAACAATGGAGAAGTTCATTGAGCGTGGTGAGTTAGATGTATATGAATCACTGGCCTCATTCATACAGAAGACACTTGCATCAAAAGATGCATTGATAGATATCAATGCAGAGCGTAGTAAAAAAGAGGGTGAAATAACTAAGGATAATTTAGATGCTCTAACTATTATTCATGGTGATTTATGGGATAGCGCTAAAGACTCAATCTCTAAATTTGGCAGAAATCTTGCAAAGAACCCACTAATGATTAGTGGTTATGGTGCTCAAATTAACAAGATTATTCAAAACTTAGCTGCTGATATCATTCCTAAAATATACAATGATATTGCAGAGTTACAAACAAAATATAATAATGCTGTATCTGAGTCAGATAAAGCTGCTGTAGTTGCAGAAGCAACCAAGTATGAAGAAGCACTAAGCTCATTCATTCAAGTTGGTAAAGATAAAAATATTCCAATAGTTGCAATGCTTAAGAAAGATGAGCTTAAATCATTTACCTTAGATAAAAGACAAAGCTACACTATACAAAAAGACTTTAAAGATATATTCACACCTGCTATAACTACTGCATTAGATGAGTTCATTAAACCATTAGCTAAAGCACGAGATGCAATAATAAAAAGTGGTGATATTCAATACAGAGCCTTTAAACATGAGTATACAAAAGCATTAAAGGTACAAGCAGATAAGCGTGGTGTTGCTGTAGAAAAGCTAACACTAACTGAACAGAAAGCTATTGCTGAAAGTTTAGCTGTAGAACTAATGCCATTAGTGTATGGCCCTTGGTCAAGTGACGATACATTAATACAAATTATTAAAGACATTCGTTTAGAGAATTCTTCTAATCGAAATGATGTATTGTTCAAAGAACAGAGAATACAGTTTGCTGTTAAAAACGGCAAGAAATTTAAGGTAGTAAATACTACTGGTAAGAAGTCTATTATTGCTTCAAATTTCCAGAGAGAGTATGTAACTCCAAGCGTTAGTGCTTACACAAATACTATCCAAAACATTGATTCAGTTATATTAGGTGAAGCATTACTTGAGAATCCTGAAGTGTTGGCTATCTTTGATGCAATCATGTCTAACGTCACTGATGCTCTAGATAATAGTAATGAGTATAATGAAGCATTCAGAGATGTAGCACTTAACTTTAGTGTATTAGAAAAAGCTTTAGAAAGAACACTAGCAGTTAAAGGTAATTTAAGTAAAGAAGCTATTGAGGCTGTTAACAAAGATTACAGAGAAAACTCACATGAAGCAACACAGTTACTTAACAAGTTAGAGACTACTAAAGACCCTGCAGAAAGAGCTATTATTGAAAGCCAGATTGCTGCATTAGGCTTTGATGCTATTGAGATGGGTTTCCATGAAGAAGTGGCTAGAGTTGCTCGCATGAAGAACATCATGGCACAGGTATTTGGTAATGAGTGGTTAGAGAATGCTACTATCAGTCAGATGTACTTACCAGAGACTCTTAAAGAGATTGCTGATGGCAAGGCAACTATCGAAAGTGTTAAAGTTGAGACTAAAGTTACTCAACAGAAAACTACTACAGCACTACAAGGTACTTCGGTACCATCAAACATTGTCAAAGGGTTTAAGAGTGCTAAAGATGCTGCAACTAAGTTAGCTAATAGCAAAAATCAAACTAACTATATTAGATATATTGCTAAGATGTTAATACCTTTGTTGTCTGAAGACACTAAAGTTTCATCAGATTTTGATAAATATCCTAATCCACTATCTAAAGAAAAACATCGTTCATATTATTCTAAAAGTCTTAATATGGTGTTATTAAATCCAACAGACACTAGCACTATATTATTGCACGAGCTGATACACGCAGCAACTCAACAAATTTTTGAAGGTAAATTGACAGGTAAACGTAAAGCAGCGATAGAAAAAATGTTTGAAACCCGAAAATTAATCGCAGATATTTATTATGCAGATGTAAAAGCAGGCAATGTAGATGAAGATACTCAACATAGTATGCAATATTTTATGGATGGTAAAGACTTTGTACCAGCAGAAGATATGGACATAGTTGATAATTTCTTAGACCTACCTGCTACGGCACAGTTAGATGAATTTTTGACTATGGTACTAACAGACCAGCGTGTACAGACGTATTTGAAGAGTAAACAGTACAAAGGAAATAAAACTTTATGGAATAAATTCGTAGAAACTGTGCGTAATTTACTAGGTTTAAAAGACAATACATTATTAGATGAAGCATTAAGTGCAAGTTTAAGTGTAATTGATGTTTTAACTACAGAAGCCGACACCATCGAAGCAACCCCAATAACTGTAAATACTCAAAAAATTATTCCAGAATTCACACCAGAAGAATCTTATAAGTTATTTGAAGATGGTGAAGGTAATGACGTACTAACTAATGCAGGGCAAACCAACGCTATCAATAAAATGAAAGAATGGTGGAAGTCTGAAGATAAGCTTTTTGTATTAGCAGGTAGAGGTGGTACTGGTAAAACTACAATCGTTAGTAGAGCATTACAAGAATTAGGTGTTGCTAAAAATAGCGTTAAATTTGCTTTGCCTACGCATAAAGCTAAAAAAGTAATAGCAAATGCTACTGATGGTTATGCAGAAGACCATTTTACAACACTAGCTAGTTTATTAGGACAAACAAAACGTTATGATAAACGCACAGGCTCATTCTTCTTTGCAAGAGATGATGATAAATTTGCTGCATCTATTAGAAAATTGCAAAAAGACCAGACTAAACTAATTGTAATAGACGAAGTATCAATGGTTAGTGAGAAGTTTTCTGATGAAATAGTAAAACTATCAAAAGAGTTAGATATACGTGTTATTTTCATGGGTGACAATGTTCAACTGCCTCCTATTGAAGACACTAAAGGTAAGATTTCACTATCTGCAGTATTCGATAATGTAATGGGCTTTAATCAAAAAATTGATTTGGGCATTAACATTAACAACTATGTTAAGTTAACTGAACGTATGCGCCAAGGTAAAGATTCACCTATTTTGGGTATTACGGATATTCTTGCCAACACAATTGAGTATATCTTTAGAAATGCAAAAAGTTACGATGGTACATCTAAACAAACAGGTTTTGTTCTACCTAAAGTACCTGAAAATGGTAAGCAAGATGGTGTACATTACGCAGAAGGTACTGTTATGGGTGGCCCGACAGACGCAACGATTGATATGTTTGTTGAAGAGTACATTAAAGACCCAGCAAACGTTAAATACATACACTTTAACAAAGAATCTAAACCTCGTACTGTTTCAATACGTTCACGTATACGTCAGAAATTATTTCCAGAGGTTGAAAATGCAGGAGATTTAACAGCAATGCCTTTCATAAAAGGTGAACGTATTGTTCTAGGGGAAAGTGTTGCTACTGTAGAGGGTAATACAGCTAAACTTTCATCAGCTTTACATAATGGTGATGAAGTAACGGTAATCCAAGAATTAAATGAGGCAAGAATATCAGTTGAAGTAGGTGGACAATATAAAAAGACATATTATGGTGTACCAGTAAAAATACTTCAAGTTAAAACTGATGATAATGTAATACACCATCTAGTATTTGAAGATGGACAACTTACTAAACGTGTTGTTCACAAACAAATGTCACAAGGCCAGCAAAAATATAATATGGAAAATAAAGTTATTGCTGAAGTTACAACAGCTGAGGTATCAGCTGCATACTTGATTAATACACATAAGTCACAGGGCAGTACCTACAAAACTGTGTATGTAGATTATGAAAATATTATGGGTAACCAAGGTTCACCAGACTGGTTAACAAAATTATCTTCATTATATGTAGCAACATCTAGGCCTAGTGAGCGTCTTGTGTTAGTTGGAACTGGTGACTTAGAGTTTGGTGCGGAAGGGAAAGACTTACCTGAGAACATTACAATAACTAAAGATTTAGAACAAGGTGAAGTGGCTAATAAAGATTCAGATACTTTAGGTTCATTAGATAATGAAGTAGACGCAGAAGCTGAAGAAATTTATAAAACAAACTCACTTAAAACAACAGCACAGAATATATTCAATAAGCTTAATAATATCTGGACGGGATACTACCCGAACAGCCAAGAAAAAGAGGCGCAAGCAAGCCACTTACAGCGTGTATTAGACGAGATTATACTACCGACAGGTAATGCGTTAGATAACACAACAGTTGTGCTTAAAAAGTCAGAAATTAAAGCTCAAGGTGAAGTGTCATTAGGTTCAGAAACTGTAAAAGTACACATTAATAAATATGCACCTAATAGCTACTCAGAGCAGACAGCTCAAGAAGTTTACTTACATGAGTTAATTCACATCTTAACAAGTAGTAAGTTAGCAAAAGATGAGAAATTTAAATCAGAAGTTACTGAGATTAGAAATGCTGTTAAAGCTGAGTTAGATAAGATGGCTAATCCTTATGAAATCTTTTTACATAAAGATGCAGATGGTAAAGTTATTTACTTAACAGATAAAGATGCTGAGATTGAAGCCGCTAAACAGCAATACAACTATGTGTTTGGTGACAGTATGCCAGATGAGCACTACTTAGATGAGTTCTTAGCTTATGCATTAACTAACAAGCATTTAGTTAAACAACTAAGTAGTATGTCAGCTAATGTCGTACCTTTATGGGACAAAGAAAGTAGTGCTAACATAATTACTAAGGTTGTCGATTTATTAACAGAAGTTGTTACACGTATTTCAAACGTTTTAAACAAAAAGTCTAGACCTGCTAATTTAGAAATGGAGATATTTAATCTCACTAAAGATATGGTTACAGTTAGCCATGAACGCAGTGGTACGATTAAATATGCTATTAGAAAGCAACAGCTAACTAAGAAGTATGACTCAGCTAATGTAATAGTTTCTGACTTCTTAAAAGATGCTGCAGCTAAAGGACTTAAAGTAACTTCTGATGCATACATCAAAGGTGTTGATAAACTTACTAAAGACGGTAAGATTGATAACTTCTTAGCTAATATATTGTATGACACTAAGCTAGTAGCATTAATGACATCTACGTATGGTGAGTTTATTAATAAACATCCTGAATTACAGGCACGTTTAGATAAAGCGTTCCAGTACTTTAAACCTAACTTACGCCACAACATAGCTGCACTTAAAGCTGATGCATTCGGTGGAATTGATCAAGATTTCATTAAGCTAATGTACAAATCTCAAAAAGAAGTTGATAAAGCTCGTGTTGCTTACAAAGAACTAACAGAGAAATCATTGTTAACAGCTTTCTTAGATTTAGAAGCATTGACAGATAATGAGAAAGATTCAATTACTCGAGTATTACTAAAATCAGACTTCTCAATATTAGAAGCTAGTGGTGCTTACAGTATGGAAGCTGCTATTAGACTATTAACTGATGGTAAACAATTAGCAGTAGAAATAGCTAAATACGAAGATACCTTAGACATTGATAACAACACGCACTATGCTGTTCAATCATCTGAGTTAGCTAAATTTATGATGACAGGTAAAGTTCATAATCGTAATCAGTATAAGAATGCTCATATGATTGTTAAAACTAATCCTAATAAGCGTACGCATCAAGGTACTAAAAAAGAAGAAATACAGGATATGGATGTGTATGTGACATTACTAGCATTACAAGATGCTGAGTATTCACCAAGAAAAGATGTAGCTAACGTTGCAGCTAGAGAATTTGCTTTAGATAGTGCACATAATGGTATCACACATATAATTCATCACCATATTGCATTTAAACAAGAGTCATTAAATGCAGGTTTTAATGGTAACCCTGCATTGATGACTAAAGGTTATATTGCTACAATAACAGACTCTGATATTCAAATTGAATTTGCTCCTAATGATGATGTAACACGAGCAGACATGGAAAAGAAAGGTTATATTTTTGTGGATAACTTTGAAGTAATCACTGGCTTACATGATGGTAACTATGGCATTTATGTTATCAAAAATAACCCAGATATAATGAGAACTAAAGGTATTGCCTCTGTTACCTCTAAGCATCATGCGGGTACCTCATTTAAAGAAATTATCGGCAGAAACCCAAAAGCAGAGGGACAGATAAATGCTGTGTTTAGAAGATGGCGTAAGAAACAGACACAATCACAAAATACACTTGATGCACATCATACTATGTTGCCCATCATTAACGAAGAAGGCAAAATTGTAGATTACTCTATCCACATGCAACATGTGATGTTAGAGCGTTTATTAAAGCAAAAGCTTGCTTTCAATGAAGTGATGCCTACAATGTACAGCCATCAACAAGATAAAGTAGCTTCAGAAAAAATAAATAAAGAAGCTATGGATTTGTTGTATCAACACACACAACTTAACTATGCTAAAGCACCACATAAGTTTGTTAATATTTTAGATGGTAAATACAAAGAGGAATACTTTGATGTGTTACCAAGAGCAACACGTAACTACATACTTTACATAGCTAAACGTGACAGTAAAAAGAATAAGCAAATATTCAATGTAGAGCAAAAACTATTAGATGTAGTATTTGGTTACAAAATGCCATCAATATCTAATACTATTTTATTTAGTAAAAGCTTTAAAGCTCAACGTTATGCTAAAGTTGTTGAAAAACTCATATTTGAAACAGTAGCATTAGCTAAAGTAGCTATTGTTATTAAGATTCCAATTGTTCCAATGGTTAACTTTACAAGTAATTTTATTACATCTATGATGTATGGAGTACCGCCAGGCTACTTAATTAAAAAGTGGCGTGAAGGTTACAAAGAACTTGTTAGATATCAAGAAGATGCACATAAATTACAACTACTTGAATTAGATAGACTAGGTAACCCTAAGTTACGAAACGACCCACAGATTGATAAGAAGATTAAACGTTTAACAGCTAAACTAAATAAGAATAAAGTAGCTAAATTTATTGATGCAGGTTTATTCAACTCAATCACTGAAGACATTAATAAAAATGACTTTACATACCGACATAAAACTGCAAGGAAAATTAAAGATAGTGTTATAGGTCAGAAGTTAGATGGGTTATTTAAAGGAAAAGTTTTAGATGTAGCTAACCAAGCTTACATGGGCGAGCAAACTGCTACTTTTAAAACAATGATGCACTTTACTCAAGTGAGTGACTTTATTGCACGATACGCAATGTATTCACATGATACTGAAGTTAAAGGTATCAGTAAAGACAAGGCATACACACAAATGGTTGAAACATTTGTTAACTATGACCAGCCTTTGAATAGATACTTACAGTATGGTAATGACTCAGGTTTATTGTTCTTTGTTAAATACTGGATTCGTATTCAACGTGCCACATTTAACTTAGTTAAAGAGAAACCTCTTAATGTTGGATTATTGTGGATAGCTAATGGTATGTTAAACTTAGATATTGAAACTATCATGGAATCTAGTGTACTAACTGGTAACTTCTTCCCTACAGAGGGTGGAATAGCTAAAGTACTAGGTGAAGTTATTATTCCACCTGGTGTTGAAATATTAAGTGGTGAAGGTTTCTAGTCTACGTCTTCATTAAGTATTCGGAGTACAACATATACTCCGAGCATAATACTGATACCAAGTACAAAAGGTACTGCTACTACGGATAATATCAATACAGCAATAATAATTGCTGAGATACCCATAGTAGATAATATTACTTTAAGTTGTTTAAACATCAGCTGTATCGTTAAATAGGCCTGTTTTAGGTAATTTTTTATCTGTTACTACCTCTGACTCAACTACTTCATCTTTAGTCTCTAGAATCGTAACCTCGGCTGTTGCACCGGCATTAGCTCCTCTAGATACTGAGAATGAAATATTTAAATCAGTATAGCTATCTACAATATTACGTTCTTGTAGAAAGCCTCTGATAGCAGCATGAATGTCATTATTATTTAGTTTAATGTCCATGCTAGCCCCTTAGTTAAACAACTTCTTACCAGCCGGCTTAGCAGCAGTAGTGGTAGAACCACCTACAACTTCTTTAGCACGGTTAATAACTTTACCAGTATTGCGCTCAGCCCATTTAACTGACATGACAGCTTCTTCAATACCTTTAGTTTTTTCAGCAACTGTTAGACCTGAGTCTGCGAAGTAGAAATCTTTAATCTCATTTTCTTCTTTAGTTTCTGCAGTATCAACCCAAGTACCCGTACCATTATCAGCACGTTTGTTAACTACTTGCTTAAAGATAGCAGCTTTAACTTTTTTACCAAGTAGTTGTACAGCTACATCTTTAGCAGTAGGTACTTCTTTCTTCTTAGTGAAGTCATACACATTAACCATCTTTTCTTCAGTAGCGTCATCTACTGCACCAATGTCAGTTTCAGTTGCTGTAACAGCTAAGTTATTACTTACACTGTATCCTGGAAGATAATGCTTCTCACCTTTAGCATTCATGTAAGTTACTTCACCTTTACGGTTAGTTACATAAAATGTCTGCTTAATTTTTTTACCTGCATCATTTAATAGTGTAATATTTAATGAACGTGCTCCAGCTTTTGACTTGTCAAAGTAGGCCATGTCTACTACACAGTCATAAATACCTGTATCCCATAGAAATGAACCACCACCTGTTGATAACTCTTCGACTTTAACGTCTTCTTGCATACTTAAATTACTCATAATTTAATCCTTTTATATTTTATTGCCGAGAATATAATACTCTAGAGCTGGCAACATACCCTAAAGTGTTTTAAATTTGTGTGAGGGTTCGGAGAACCCAGAGTTTACCTATTTAGTCTTTCGAACAGGTAATGTGCAACCTTTCATAACATGATGGACGTATCGCCAATGAGGTTTGTCTTTAGTACCAAAGTTAACTTCCATTGAGTTTATCTTTAGTTACTGGTTTAATTCTATACTCTTCATCATCATGCCACATAGGTGCTACATCTATATCGCGCCAACTTTGGTAAGATTTATCACAACATAACTTCTCTAGTTTCTGAATGGTATAGCCTTCAGCCCAAGCATGGATTTCTTTAGCATGTTTACGTGGTTGCATATTTGCCCTCCCAGGCCAGTTATTTAATTAGGTGAGCATTTTTACAAGTGCTCAACTTGATTAGCTTGGGTGTCTTTGTTTGCCAAGATTTCAGCCTCCATGTTAGACATCTTAACGATGCCAAGTTAGACCATGCTCCCTTTAGAAGGGACATCTGAAGTAATCTATCGTACTAATTTGGGGACATTTTCTCTAGTGTCCAGCTAGTCAACTTTGCCTTTTACTCCTTAGAGTTAAAGATAAAATATGGTGAGGGTTTTCACACACTAGTACCCTCGGACTAGCTAATAATAAGGAGTAGGGAATAAGTAACCCTATCTTTACGTGCTTACTGCGCGTACATAAGACAGCAGTAGTGCCTTCGAAATCAAGTTAGCAGTAAAAACTAGGGAACAAGACCCTAGAAAAGGGCTGCTAACTCCCTGATGTACTCAAGTCAACGATTAGGTCAGGACATGTACATACGATAGCCCTGGTTACCGTTCTTATGCACTGCGCAGGAGATTAACCGTTGCACATCAGATGATGTACTCATCTATGCTATATATTCTGTTAAACTTGCGTTCGTGTAGCTAGTGCTCTTCTCCTCAAGAGAGCTAAACCCTCCCAAGTTATTACTAGCTACACACCCCATTTAAAATATAAAGCCAGAGCTGTTTAAGCCTTGTACTTTGTATTGTTTCATTAGGTCTACCGTTTTACGAGCTAAGCATCTGGTTAAATAGTGTTTATAGGCCGCATCGTAATTTGCACCACCTTTAGCAGATCTATCTGCATAGTCTTCAGCTAGGGCTGTGCATAATTCTTCTTTTGTTAATTCTGACATAATGTTATTCCTGTATGGGTGTGAATTCACAAGCAGTATGTCCATTATCTGAATTGGTCCAATACTTACGTGCTCTTATCATTACAACTTGGCTATCATCGACATAACATATACCATTCAGCGAATCTAATATAGCTTTACAGTAATTATCGATATCTTTATTGTTATCACAAAACTTGCCCAGTTTCTCCTCTTTTTTAGACTTAAGCCATGAAGGTGCCATTGGCACAAAGAAGTCTACTTTAGCGTATACGTTACCTTCAATAGGTACAACACGTATATCACTAACAGCTATTTTCATAGCATCCATGTATTTTTTATAGGGGCCTTTATAATAGGTTGAAAACCTTGATACACAAGGCCTACTTGCTGGGACTGGTGCTACCTGAAACTTTACTTTCACTTTTAGACTTCTCCTCAAAAGATTTACAGAACTTAATAGGATACTCTATTTCAGTAACGTTCGCTAAAAGAATACCAACATCTTCATCCCACACTTGTTCAGCGCGTACACAGTAAGCTTTACCTTGCCCATCTGGGTAACAAAATTCACTCATTTCTTTTTCTTTTTGTACTGTTTACGTTGAGTACGTTGATTCTGTTTAAAGAACGGCTCTCCGCCATCTTTTCCTGATTTCATAATTACACCGCCTTATTAAATATTTTCCAAAACCCATCAGGGTCAAAGAACATTCGATTTTTTATATTCGCCCTGGCCTTTACACTGTCCTGGCCCATGGGAGTACCTGAAATAACTGGACGTAAAACTCTAGCAGCATCTAAGCTTTTATGTAACCTAGCTGCGACAGTTTGTTTAGTACAGTTTGTTTCTTTAACTAGTTCAGGTACTGTCCACACAGAGCCATCACTAAGTGTATATTTTTTAAATACACCTTTACTGTTATTGTTACCCTTAACTAGAGGTCTGGTTAACCATTCTATATCTCTAGATTGTTGTAAGCGTGTTCTAGCAGTAGGTAAAGCTATTCCAGCTAATTCAGCTAGAGCCTTAGCAGTAAGTGATTGACCATCAGACAGTTTGTATTCAGTTAACTTTTTGTTATTACCTGCCACTATGTGTCACCTAAGTAAATGTATAAAAGCCATCCTTGATATAGAATGCTTGCCCCAACTAAGTATTCAAATATCATATTATTTCTCCTGGGTAGGCTCTAACCACTGTACACGTCTATCTACAGTATCAGTAACAGCTTCTATTAATTTGTGGTGTTTTAGTTCTAATACTGCACGCTTAATAGTTGAAAAAGATTTATCTATAAAGAATTTATGTTGTGTAATAGCTGCAATATTTACTTTATTAGCTGCTGCGTATATAAAGATGTCTTTAGCCGTGTTAGACAGGTTAAATTCACCTAATACTGTGTCTACTTCATCCTTGATAAGTTGTTTTTTACGCCAGACTTGAGCGATGTTTTCTAATGCTTGTTTTTTCATTATTTGCTCTCACATTTGATTATTACTTCAATGTCAGCAGGAAATTCAATCCTGTGACCATCTTTACCTACTACAGCTATAAGTTCACACTTTAGCTTAGGGGTATTCTTACATGACTTTTCTACTAAGTCTTTTAATAACATTAATTTTGTACTCATATCTCCTCCATAAATTAGGTGGTAGCTTTTAGTTATAGAGTCGTAAAAGCTACCGAAAAATGACTCGGCAATTGGTTTAGTTTATAGCCCCCCCGCTAAAGGTTAAACCGTGCGCAACGCAGAAACACCTACACCCCTTCACGGGTATTCCCTGAATGGTGTACCATTTAGTTGTACATAAGTATCATATAAATACCTTGTTACATCCATGTACACTTCGTCATAGTTATTTAATTCGATAACTTGTTTAAGCGCATCTACTGGTAGCTCGTTTTCGTGCTGACAGTAGTTGTATCTATTCAGAATTTGCTTCTGGCTTTTGTTTAAAGCTCTAGGCATCGTAATAATTATGTAGTCTATCAAGTACATGTTGAATATTGTTATCAATGAAAGTTTCTTTAATCGTCCACATACCAACTGGGCTACGCATGCGTTCATTAACAGTATCTTTAGTTAGTCGTGCCTGATATACATACTTAAATCCTAACATTTCTTCATCATCATTAACAGAATACATAGAAGAATCTGCTAGTTTTAGTTTAGATAGAGGCATCTTCTTACAGCTAATCACTGTAGAGAAAAAGCTTTCAATACCTTGGTTCATCAGAGAACCTTTAACTTTAACTAGTGTCTCATTGACCATCTCAGATTCGTTGTATACATCTGATGTATGAGCTAAGAAAATTATATTACGTGTTGACTTAGCTACGTCTTGGGCCATCATATTCTTCATGAATTGAGCATATGCTCCCCATGCCTGCATAGTGTTAGATGAGTTAATCACTTTAGTGCTTTCATACATATCCATTAGATATGTGAGACTGTCGATAACAATTGTGTGTATCTTTGCAGTCTCATACTGAGTGTCTCCAATCGTGATTTCTTCTTCAGACTCTACTGTAGATATAATCATAGGTACATGGTCAGGATCAGTAATGGTGTACTGTATAAATTTAGATTTAAAGGGTAATTTTTTATTGTTTTCACAATTTAAATACAATACGCCTTCTGGGTCTTTGATATTCTGCAAACTTGCAGATTTACCTGCTGCGGATTTCCCACAGACTAATACTAGATTATCATTCATGTTAGTTTCCTTTGTGTTTTAGTTTAGATTGTAATGCTGCGTTAACTTGTGTACGCAATTCGTTTTCAGGTAGTGGTACTTTTAGCTTGTTATTGAATGCAGCCATTAAACTATCTAGCTCACTCATATCAGCTCCTATTTCGATGTATACACACCCTAGGCGATACATCATACTTTGGCGATTGCCTATTTCGGTATTAGCTAGGAACCACCTCTCTAGGTTAGATATGGCTCCTGCGTCAACTACAGATTTAGCGTATTCACTAGCTTTCTTAGTCTGAGGGATAAATAGAGTTGCATCTAATAATTTCCCATCATTATATGAATAGTTCCCAGCGTGGGATAACCATTTACGCGCAATATCTTTAGTTTGACTATCTACATCAAAAGGAAGCCACGTAAATACATTACTCATAAACGCGCTATAGTCCTGTGAGTTTAATTTTAGGTGATGACTTAGAGGTAAGATAATTCTAAATCTATTTTTAGATTCAGTATGCCTTTTAGTAGTAGCAAACATGTATGTGTACTTCTCTAGTAGTAGCGCTGCTGTTTCCATCTGGACAGTTCCATCTAAATCTAAGATTACTAAATCAAATCCTGGAATTGCATTCTCACCTTTACGGTGTCCATCTGTATACGCGTGGGCAGTATAGTGAAATCCTGTCGCACTCACCATTTGGTGCAGTTTGGTGAATTTAGTAGTATCTGGACGGTATCCTTCAGTCATATGGTCACTGTATGCCACATGTACTTTATTTAGGTCAGTCTTCTTTAAGGCCTCTCCTGAGAAGAAGTCAATACCGTCTGTTTCAGACTTCCGAATAATAATATTATTTTTATACCCATAAGCAATAGCTAGGTTCATTAAGTCTTTCTTTTGTGACTCTGACCCTTTATAGAAAGGCAGTTCTTCAACCAAATCTACTTGGGTTATTTCAGTGCCTACGTCAGCAATGTATTCAGCTAAACGTATATACGCACCTTTCTTTGTCATGATGCGATTAAAGTGCTCACCTGAATCTTCGATTAATTTAATAGCAGCTTCTAAGTGATTTTGCTCAATAGTAACTGAACCATCTGCGAATGCATATGCTCCTGCTAGCTTCAACGCTTTGTAGTATCTATGAGCTAATTCAGCTTTTGCCACTTCTTGGTGGGCTTTAAGAGAGAATGCCTTCTCTTCACATACTGTCTTATAAGTTAATAATAAGATTGTGTTTTCTCTGTTGATCTGTAGTAATGTGTTGAATTTAGCTAAATTAGCTAATTTACCTATGTGTTCACTAATGTTCTTGATGATTACATCTTGATTAGGGTCTATAAGCTTATCAAATTGCTCTTCTGGCGTTAGTTTTGTTAAAGTGGTACTATGTTGTTCATAACCAAATATAAGTCTTCTAGCGTAGCCTGTCTCGAGCATCTGTTTGAAGTCTTCTTCAACCTTGCCACCATCTAATAATTTAGTAGGTGTGCCAAACAGCATCATATTAGTTGGAGTTTTCCCATCTAAATCTGTGTTTCGCTTATTTTCAGAAGTACTTTTAATAAGTTTTTGTTTTACTTTACCTACATCATATAATTCTAAGAAGGTATTAAGCATTTCGAAGTTGCCTTGTAAATTACTTCCTACTTCATCCATCTCTAAATTCATAGAGCCTGCTTCAGCTAGTAATAACTTATGGCGCATTTGTTTTGTTGCAGGTGCAGTACCTGAGTCAAAACTAAATAGTAATTCACCTGCACTATCAAACTCTTTTTGTAGTTTTTCTCTGCAAGCATCTTCGTCTTCACCAGACTTAATAGCTTCAGCTCTAGCTAGTTTGCCTATGTTTAGGGCAGCCCTATTAGGGAATACATTATCTAGGAAATTACGTTTGAATTCGTTGATAACTAATTCTTCGATAATATTAGTTGAGTGACCTTTACCTGTGCCAGATGGCATTAGATTAAGCGCGTAAGAGTTAACCGGAATTACTCCTCTGTCTTGTGTTTCGATGTTTGTTCGCATCATAGATGCAACCTTACTTAAATAGTACGCAGTAAGTATTCTAAAGAAATGTTTGTTAGGCGATTGTGTTTTAGCAATCAGAATCTCTACAATATCTTCAGAAAGTTTAAAGTAATTAGACATAAAGTATCCTTTATTTATCGTGTAGTGTTTTTTCGAATTTAACTAAAGCTTTATAGTAAGCTGCATGAGTCTTATTCAGGTTGAATACTTCATTAGCATAATCTGCAAGGGTGGAATACCCTGAAATGCCTTCTTTTTTGTTTGTGTATACATCTTGTAAATGCAACAGCTGTTCTGTAGTTAAGGGAGTATAGTCTCCTTTCTTGCGTTGTATCTTTTTAGGCTCTACAACTACCACTTTATCTTGTGTAATTAAAGTATTTAAATACTCTTGTGCTGATTCTAACAGCATACTTAATTGTTTAATTAATTTCATATCTTCTCCTTTATAACGTTAATCGTCCAGATGCTTCCAGCATCTGGGCTTGTTTACATATTCCAGCAACCTCACAGTAGCGGCAAGCTTTAGCTTCGCCGCGTACTGTTTTAATTACTCCTACCATTCCATCATCAGCTAATCGTCTATTAGCTTCTTCTAGACTATCAAAATTCTTAGTTGCTCTAATAGCACTAGGTTTTTTGAAATACTTGTATTTAGTTTGAGACTCCCATAACTCTTCGGAAGTGCATAGAGGCAATTCCTCTTGAGACTTATCTAAAAGACTATTGATGTCCTTTAATTTAGTTTTAATGTAGTGATCTGTCTGTTCTACTGGCCATAAAGGATAAGACTTAGTGATTACTCTCGATTGTGGGTACTGAGGGTCACGTCTAGCTTGTGCACCCGACCAGTCTGTGAATATAAATTGAATATCGATTGTATTTTCTGTAATTCTGTCAGGTGCTAACCACTTATAGATACTTCCCTGTTGGGTGTATTTTAAAGCGTTAGAGTCATAGATGTATGTCCATACAGATGTACTTTTATAATCTGAGATAGTTCCATCTAATACAAGGTCATACTTTCCAGAGATGATGTAATCACCTACTGTTGTTTCATGACGTTGTTCTATGTACACTGCTATCTCTGAGTCCTTAACAGGTCTGTCAGGATTGATAATAAATATCTTATCCATATTAGAAATGCGCATAGCGCGCAGAGCTTTAGATACGTTTCCACGTTCTAGCCATGCATTCTCTGCACTAGCGTGTATAGCTGATCCCATTCTGGCAGCTACTAAGTCTGCGAGGTCTACTTCACTTTCTAAATCTCCGCTTTGTGCTTTAAGTACAAGAGCTCTAGTTGGTTTTAGCAGAGATGTGGCACTAATTACATTAGTCCTTCCATCGTAGTCATAGTCATCGTACATTAGCCACACAGCTAGTGGCAAACTAACATTACTGTTGTTTGTATATTTAAAGCTCATTAAATTTTTCCTCAGTTCAAATTGTTGCAAAAAGGTTCGGAGAACCTATTTAGTTTTAGAAGCTTCCCTTGTTGGTAGCTTACAGCCTTTCATGACATGCTGAACATATCGCCAATGAGGTTTGTCTTTCGTACCAAAGTTAACTTCCATGTTTACTTCTCAAGTGGTTTAACTCTGTATTCATCTTCTTCGAACCACATAGGTGCAGTATCTCCCATGTCCTCCCAGTGTTTCACTTTAGTATCACAGCATAGTACTGCTAACTTCTGAATTTTATAACCTTCGGCCCACTGGTGAATTAGTTTTGCGTGTTTATGTTGTTGCACTACTCTACCTCCTCAGGCGTTATTTAATTAGGTGAGCATTTTTACAAGTGCTCAACTTGATTAGCTTGGGTGTCTTTGTTTGCCAAGATCTCAGCCTCCATGTTAGACATCTTAACGATGCCAAGTTAGACCATGCTCCCTTTAGAAGGGACATCTGAAGTAATCTATCGTACTAATTTGGGGACATTTTCTCTAGTGTCCAGCTAGTCAACTTTGCCTTTTACTCCTTAGAGTTAAAGATAAAATATGGTGAGGGTTTTCACACACTAGTACCCTCGGACTAGCTAATAATAAGGAGTAGGGAATAAGTAACCCTATCTTTACGTGCTTACTGCGCGTACATAAGACAGCAGTAGTGCCTTCGAAATCAAGTTAGCAGTAAAAACTAGGGAACAAGACCCTAGAAAAGGGCTGCTAACTCCCTGATGTACTCAAGTCAACGATTAGGTCAGGACATGTACATACGATAGCCCTGGTTACCGTTCTTATGCACTGCGCAGGAGATTAACCGTTGCACATCAGATGATGTACTCATCTATGCTATATATTCTGTTAAACTTGCGTTCGTGTAGCTAGTGCTCTTCTCCTCAAGAGAGCTAAACCCTCCCAAGTTATTACTAGCTACACACCCCATTTAAAATATAAAGCCAGAGCTGTTTAAGCCTTGTACTTTGTATTGTTTCATTAGGTCTACCGTTTTACGAGCTAAGCATCTGGTTAAATAGTGTTTATAGGCCGCATCGTAATTTGCACCACCTTTAGCAGATCTATCTGCATAGTCTTCAGCTAGGGCTGTGCATAATTCTTCTTTTGTTAATTCTGACATAATGTTATTCCTGTATGGGTGTGAATTCACAAGCAGTATGTCCATTATCTGAATTGGTCCAATACTTACGTGCTCTTATCATTACAACTTGGCTATCATCGACATAACATATACCATTCAGCGAATCTAATATAGCTTTACAGTAATTATCGATATCTTTATTGTTATCACAAAACTTGCCCAGTTTCTCCTCTTTTTTAGACTTAAGCCATGAAGGTGCCATTGGCACAAAGAAGTCTACTTTAGCGTATACGTTACCTTCAATAGGTACAACACGTATATCACTAACAGCTATTTTCATAGCATCCATGTATTTTTTATAGGGGCCTTTATAATAGGTTGAAAACCTTGATACACAAGGCCTACTTGCTGGGACTGGTGCTACCTGAAACTTTACTTTCACTTTTAGACTTCTCCTCAAAAGATTTGCAGAACTTAATAGGATACTCTATTTCAGTAACGTTCGCTAAAAGAATTCCAACATCCTCATCCCATACTTGTTCAGCCCGTACACAGTAAGCTTTACCTTTCCCATCTGGGTAACAAAATTCACTCATTTAAAAACTCCTTAATTTGCTTAATCGTTACTCTATTAGGCAATGTTTTTAGTTTATCCCAAGACTTGCCTATATCTAATTCACTTAGCATAGGTATATCTTCAGACTGTATAGATGGGTGGTTATTCCACTCCATTTCTTCAATTAAAACATCATTTAAAAATTTAATAGTTTTAGGGTCATTTTTAACTAAAAAGTATGCAGCATCATGAATCATATTGATTGGCAGTATATCTTCACATAGATTTGCTTTTTCAATTCTATGATTAGTAGCAATCACAGCTCTATTAAGTAGCATCCCCCATGATTGAGTTACAGCATTATTAGCACTTCGTACTTCAGCAACAGCTGGGTATGGTGTTTTTATATTATCCATAATAGATTTAGAGATAATAGGAGTGTTAATACGTAAACCAAATGCGCATTCCATGTAGCCATGCTTAATTGCGAAATGTTTGTTTTTCTCTGCAAACTCATCAGATACTGCATACAGTTTATGATAACTATTTTCAATCTCTATTGCTTCACTCATAGGGATACCTGCATTCTTATGTAAAGTAAATGCTGTACCTCCATAGGTAAGAGCAAACGTAGGGCCCTTAGAGGCCTTTCTCAGGTCTGGATACTTAATTGTAATAGAGTTTATGCTATCTACATCTTCAGGGTCTATATCAGGCATTTGAGCCTTATAGTATGAATATGCGTTTAGGCAGTGTGAGTCATACCCCTGAGTGTATATTTTAATTCTATTAGGGTCTTGGGAGACAATAGCATTAATACGTGCCTCTAAAGCATTATAGTCAGCACCAGCAAATAGGAATCCTTCTGGGGCAACCACACAACTTTTAATAAGTTTTCCCATCTTACCCTGTGCAGGTAAGTTAGTTAGATTAGGTGAGTTACTAGATAGTCTTCCTGACTGCGTCCCTCCTAATTTTAGATTACCATGCAGGAAATCTCCACCAGCTTTAAAAGCTTTTAGGAATGTTCCTGTTATCTTAGATATCTCTGATATTTTCAAGATAGATTCTATCAGTGTGACAGCCTCTGGATTATCTGTGTGATTTATAAGTTTTTTTAAAGTCTTTGCATCAGTAGCAGGGCTTCCTCCATCAGTCTTATCTAAAATAGGCAGGTCTAGGTGAGTGTGCAATATAGTTGCTACTTGTTTACCAGAACCCGGGTTAAATTTAATTTCTATAAAGTCTTCAATAGGCTTTACTTTTGTTTTTAGTTTAGCATTAGCAGCATGCATAGCTTCTTCTTGAAAGGAAAGGTTAGCTGTTTGTACGATATCAGAGGCTTGTAAGGATTTCCTTAACTGTGCTTCTTCTTTATCTAATTGAGTGTATGCACACTCTACTACTTCCTGGTCTAGTGGTAATCCCACTAACATCATTTTTAGAATAGGCTTAATACTTGGTTGAAATATTTCAACATAAGCTTCAGAATCTATCTGAGCTTCATATTTATCATAGACAAACCATGTAGCTAAGGTATCAATTAAGTTGTATTTTAACAAATCTTTCTGAGCATGCTTAGTTGCGTCTGTGACATCTAAGGCGTAGTTTCCCACGTACTCTATGGAATTGCCTTTAAGTCCTAAATCTACTGTAGTAGTAGAGTTCTTAGCTAAGTAAGCTAACAACATTGTGTCATCTACTGTTTCAAATACATCAAGTCCTTGCTGCATTCCTTTATAGTCTGTTTCAGTCTCCATCCACCAGTTACTAATCATTAACTTAGCATCAAATAATGCGTTATGCATAATAAGAGTACCTGAGTAATTTACTAGGAATTCTTTAACATTCCAGTATCCTGTTTCACGTATATCAATAGCAATACCATTATGCTTGTCCCACGCAAAAGCGATGGTAATAATAGCATCAGTTAACTTTAATCCTGTGGTTTCAACGTCAACTGTAAGCTTAGGATATTTATATAAACTGTCTAATAAATCCTTTTCAGTATCTAGTGCAACAGAGTATTCTTCTGTGTAGATAACTGCAGATTTTACAAAACCTGATATAGTTTTCAGTCCTAAATCAATTAGTTGTTGGTTTTCTGGTTGCTTATATAGTGATTTGTAATTAGGTACATATACACATCTAAAATCTTCATAGCCTTCTAGCTGCCCCATCACAGATATACCATAATTTTTAGATACCTTAGTAGCTTTAGTAACCCATTTGTAGTAGTTGCTATCTGCAATAACTAAATTAGTTATAGTAGTAGGCAGTTCCTCTAGTATTTTAGCTAACCAGGCTTTTCCTACCTTAGCTGTGACTTTTTTAGGGTTATCATAAATCAACTTGTAAGTTTCAGTATGTTCTTTGTGTATCCCCAGTTCAGTTAAAGGCTTGTAATAATAATCATTTAATGACTGGAAATTAATTGCATCATCTTTTATTAAGATGGCAGTAGTAATATTAGCCATAATTAGTGACGAATAGTGTGGCTATCCGATATTAGTTGTAGGATTTTTGTAGCTTTAACAAAGTATTCTTCAGAGTGTGTCTCAAAGAATTCAAGAGCGTCAGCTGAAGTTATTTTGTCTATACTACTAGTTGCTTCAATAGCTCCCACATAGTATTCAAAAGCTAATGCTTTTGCCAGTGTGTCTATTTCATTCATTTATGTAGATAGTCTCCCCGACTTGTGCTGGTGGGTGTTGTGAATTACATACCCATAGGATATCGTAAGGCACTTCCTCTGTTATATCATCTGCATATAAATCAGTAAAGTATATTAACACAGCAGGGGGATTTGTATTACAGTAATTTATAACAGGTTCAAAAGCTGTCCCTCCTCCACCTGTAAAAGGTAAAGATAGGATATCTGTATAGTCATTTATTTCATGTACAGCATGGATTTTGTAATCACAATCAATAATAGTTAGTGTTTTAGGATGATAGGTTTCACGGATACTTTCAACTTCAGTCAACAACTCCTTTATCTCTTCATCAGTGACACTGCCACTAGTATCAATAGCAATAACAACATTACCGATAGTTTCAGAATATAGACTAGGTAAGTAATGATTTGGCATATAGCGTTTATTAGGACGTCTCCATGAATAATCAGTATTAGTTCTATCAGATAAATATCTAGATAGTAGTTGTCTCCAATCAAGTTTAGGATTAATTAGATTATCAATCATTCTGGAGATTTCTCCAGGGATTTCTCCTTGAGCTTTATTTGCCATCATAGACTGTGTCTGAGCTTGCACAATGATACTAGTTAGTTGTGCAGTAAGTTCTTTTTCACTTATAGCGTCTCCTGTACCTTCCCCACTCTCAAGTAGGTCTGGTGCGAAGTCAGAATAATCTTTTGAGCTATCATAAATTAGGTCATATACTTTTTCAGTAGTCATATTAGCGTACTGTTCATCGTATAAACCTTCTTTAGGCAATCTAAAGTCAGCTTTTACTAGCATGTAGTTAATTACATAATCTCCTGCTACGTTCCATAGAACCTTATCTCTTCCTCCTAAACGAGTTAGGTGTTGGTAGGCCACATGCCACACTTCGTGTGCCATGAGTCCCGTAAGTTCTTCTGTAGGCATGTCTTTAATAAAGTCAGGGTTGTATAAGATATTTAACCCATCTGTGGCTGCAGTAGGTATTATTGTAGTTATTTTGTGTTTTAAACGAAGACAGATAGTAGATAGAAAAACAGATTTAGACATTAGCTGAATCTTGGCATACCGGATTTTGTCTTCTACATTTGTTTCCATAATGTTATCCTATCATTAGGTGGGCGTTATCTGTAACCCACTTGATAATTAAAGGATGCCCCTTTAAGTCAGGTGTTTTACTATAAACATCTTTAAGCGTCAGTAACTGCATTTCTGGTGGAAGCTTGCCAGTTACTTTTATGAGTGCATCGATATTACCAGCATTCATGTTATGACTTATCAATGTAGTGATAGCATATTGCTTATCAGGTTCAGAGTTTCCAGGAAGTTTTACTCCTGTAGGATTATTAATCATATCTTCAATAGTAGGCAGTGAAGTATAAATATCACAATAGGCTTTGAATTCTGTAGCAGGTCCTTGTCCTACAGTACCTGACATTAAAGCATAGTCTACATAATCAAATTTAGAGGTGTGCTTTATGATGTCAGATAGAAAACTCCAGGTACGTGGGCATGCAAATGTATCATCATTATGATTTGGATCGAATGTGTGTAGACGTTCTGGTCTAAATTTAATAAATGAAATCACACGATGGTCAATACCATTATTATTAGCCCACTCTAACCAGTCATCATGACTAATAACTAAGTTCAAGTGAATAAGTCGTGATTGCATCGCAGTACTTAAACGATTAACTACTGCTTTGTCTGTTGTTTTATTTCCTGCACACACTACCCATGTATTTGGATGTAAGTTGTAGTCACCAACTTTTCTATCTAATACAATCTTGTATGCTGCAGCTTGTAAATTAGGTGTCGCACTATTCATTTCATCTAAGAAAATTAGCCACCCTTTTTTTCCTTTAGGAAGTTCATCAATACCTTCCAGTGGAAATATAGATGGTGGAGCATAGCTCATACGTAATCCATCATGTGTAGGAAACCCTAATAAATCTGTGGGGTCTGCCTGTGCTAATCTTAGGTCACGTACTTCTAGGTCTACGCTCTTAGCTAAATTATTAATGATATCGGATTTTCCAATACCTGGTGAGCCTACCAACATAGGTACTTTATCTGCTCTAAATAAGCGCTTCAGTCCTTGGATAGTGTCTTTCGGTGTTATCTCTAGTGACATATCATCCCTCCAAAATATTCATAGTCATTCTACGGTTGATAGCATCTAAATCTAGAGTTGACTCTAAATCTAATACTGTCTGTGTATGTTCCTTTTTCCTGATAGGTTCAGGTGGAATGTGTTTAAGTAATGCAGGGTATAACTCCCATAGCTTACGTAACTGTGTAGTTGTATTAACAGCGTCCATACTCTCATCTACGAATGTACGTAGTTGTACTTTCTCTGAGTTTAAAGCTGTGCCTTCTTCTACGATTACTTGTGCACGTTCAGCCAGGCTAGAATCTAATTCTAGAGCTATAGTTGACGAACTATAACCAGAGCCTTTTACCATCATAGGCATAGGATTTTCAAAGTAATAAGACCAAGTGGCTTCATAACCGTTATCCATAACTTTAGTACGCGCATGCCTATCCTTAGCTAATATTTCAATTGGTAATTGCTTTGCAATAGCTTCGTACTGGGCGTACCATAGAAAATAGTTTTCTTTGGCTAGCTCTTCTTTAGCATTTCCTAATTTATGTTCAGGCTTCTTGAAGATATCTAAGATTTCTCTAGTAATATCGTCTTTTTTAACTTGACTTAGTTTCATATTATTCCTCTTATTATTAAAATTTACATTGGTTAATCTAGATTTTCATATATAGCTATTTTGATAGCATCAAATATGTCATCTAGTTCTTCTTCTTTTATTGAGTTGCTGTTGATTTCTACACGTACTGTTTCTTGATACATATGTTTTATAGTACATAGGCACACATCATCTTCGTTAATAATTTCGAAAGATGTTGTTGAAATTTCGTTTAAATTAAGCATATTCGTGAGAAGGGACGGAGTCCCTATATTAGTATAAAAAGCTTTGAAGCTCTTCGTAAACGAACTGTGAATCTTCGTTTAGCTTATCTAGTTCATCGTCAGTCAAGGCTTTACCTGAATCTTTCCAGTTAGCCTCTAGAATCGAAGAATCTTCGAACTCAGGGTATTGATCAGATTGCCAGTCCATGTCGGTGACTTCTATGTTTTTAGTATTCATTAGCTCTTGTGCTCTTTTACAGTTTTCCCATGAATGTGTTCTTGGAATGCTGATTCAATAAGGTCACTAACTCTGGAATAGAAGTGGTGAACCTCATTATCTTCAGACTCACCCGCTTCTATTTCATCAATCATCATTTCGTAAGCTTCATTAATATCAGCTTCAAGTTGAGGGTAGTTATTGATAGCTTCGAAAGCATCAGATTTAGCTTTTTCTATCTGGGTCATCTTCATTCTCCTTTTGGTTAAAATACTTTACGATAGTTTGAGGGTATACCTCAGAAAAGTTTCTGACTTCATCACACTCATTACATTTGTGAGGATACTGAGGTGGGCTAGTCATCAACACAGTGTCTGTATGTCTGACCATTTCTCCCATTCTGCACTCATCGCAGATATACTCTTTCACGAATGTCTTCACTGGTGTTGTTTTAATTGGCATCTTTATTCTCTTTTATTTTTTTCTATGGATTGGGATAGGTATTCCACCATCATTACTAGTGGGTTCATCTTCACATTCGCAGTTCTTTAGTTGCTTACGTACTTCAGCCATCTCAAGTGTCAGTCTAGTAACAGTATCATCTAAGCGTTCTACGTGTTTTATTAATTGCTTCCAAGGTTGTTCATCAATAGCTCGTTGCCATTTGTCTTCTGCTTTAGGTTTGATTCTAAATACTAGTGTTGGATACTCAAAGGTAGCTAACG
>Ga0233448_1000734_pt1 | contig 32574 bp, 43 predicted proteins | sample SI_124_October20_2_FD_183015 | JGI IMG/M metagenome (GOLD analysis project Ga0233448, IMG submission 183015) | Seawater microbial communities from Saanich Inlet, British Columbia, Canada - SI_124_October2016_150_MG | ecosystem: Environmental > Aquatic > Marine > Inlet | place: Canada: British... | reverse complement strand
GAGTGGAACAAATTAGAAAATACAATAAAGACACTCGATCAAATACCTGACACACATGGTATCGGTTTAGCTCACGCTTATTCTGGCACAATGTCGTTAGATATAGATGACTGGAAAGAAGCTGATAAGTTATTGAAAGAACATAACATTAACTTGCAAGACCTTTATAACGCACCTGACTCAGTGGCCATCAACTCAGGCAAGGCTAATAGAGGTAAACTATTATTCGCTATGCCGTTCGGCATCACGTTACCTTCTAAAAAGATAACCTATCGAGATGATACTAACTCTAACCAAGTGGCATATGAGTTAAGATGCGCTACTCAATCAGGTTTAACGGTGCAGGATGTACTACCACCATCAATACACCCTGAAACAGGACTACCTTATAAGTGGGATGGCAACGGGTCATATAATAAGTTACCAACTATCCCTCAAGCAATACTCACCTTGTGGCAGTCTTTACTAGTTGAAACTACTATCAAGACCACTACAGAGTCTAACGCTTCATGGGATGAAATAACAGACGCACTCGAACACATCTCACCAGAGTCATCAAGAGACGAGTGGGTGCAAGTTGGCATGGCACTACATGACGCAGGGGTTCACACTAATAACCCAGAACTAGCACTACAAACATTTAACACATGGTCGGCTCAATCAGAGACTAAGTACAAAGGTGAACAAGACATACTAACAGCATGGAACTCATTTAAACCATCGTCAGGTATTTCACTTGGTACACTATTCCACCTTGCTGGACAGAACGGTTATAAGAGACCACTACCATCAGCAGCAGAGTTATTCGCACCCATCAATGAGACCAAGCAGGTCGAAGCACCTGTGGACATTATGAACGGGTTAAGACCACCCGCGCCAGATATAGACTTATCATTATGGCCTGACGTGTTGGCAACTAGAGCGCAAGAAGTATCAGAAGGCGTGGGTTGTGACCCAATCGTTCCCTTATTCGCTGGACTAGGTGCAGTCTGTGGTGCAGTGGACGCACGCATCAGATTAGAGATAGTCGATAACTTCTTAGTGCCACCTGTATTGTGGATGATGACCATCGGTGATCCTGCAGATAAGAAGTCACCTGGTTCAGTACCCATGTTCAGTGTTCTTAAAGAGATTGAATTAGAAGATAGACCACGGTTCGCTCAAGAGTACCTGGCATGGGAAGCTAGAGAGGCGGCATATAAAATCAGTAAAAAAGTATTCTTAGAGGAAGCTGGTTCTGCTGAGAGACTGTTAGATCCAACTATACCACTACCAACAGTGCCAACTTTAGATGGTCAACCTGTACCACTTAAAATAACAGTATCGGACATCACATCCCAGAAGTTAGTCAGACACGCAGCAGAAAGACCAAGAGGTTTACTGTGTTATTTAGACGAAATGAACTCATGGGTTAAGAAGCTCACGGATAGATCATCAAGTGAAGACCGATCAACCTGGACAGTCTCGTATGAGTCTAAGGGTTATGAGATGGATAGAGTGGGTGCAGGATCTATTCACTGTGATAACCTAGCAGTATCAATTTACGGTAATATCCAACCAAAAGTATTTAAAAGGAACGTGCATAACCTTGCCGAAGATGGGCTAGTCGCTCGATTCATCCCTGGTGTGTTGCGTGCTAAATACAGTAAGAAAGGCAACCCAGTACCAAATATATTAACGTCCAAGTCAGTCTATGAGCAGATGATACGTAGAGCATACTCAATCAATGATCAAGTGTATAAGCTATCAAGTGAAGCGTATGACGTATATGACGAGTTCCAGGACTGGTACTACGAAGCAAAGAAAGACGAACGCGTTTTAAATTCAGACGATGTTTTTATGACCGCGTTTGGTAAAGCCGAAGGTACAGCAGGACGACTAATATTAATATTCCACCTTATAGAAGACCCACATAATCCAGTAGTATCAGTCGATATAGTCGAACGGGTGATCAAGATTGTCAAAAGTTACATAATCCCCTCGTTCAGATACGTACTAGGCGAAGTGGCTGGGTTAGTCGATGATTCACTCGATGTTTGGATAACAGATCATATTATCCATAACGCGGGCGAAGTTGATCAGCTTTCACTAAGAGATATTAAGCGATCAGCTAGACGTAAACTAGATGATTTATCACCATGGCAGGCCGAGGATTCAGTCAGAACGTCCATGCACATGTTAGAGCAGTGTGGCTGGGTTTACCTGGCAGAGGACAAAGGTAAGCACGTTGTCTGGATAATTAATCCATCACTCAAAGACACGTTCAAAGAATATCGAAATGAGGTCATCAGAGCCAAGCAAAGACAGTTGGATAGTTTTATAGATTCAGCGAACGCCAAAGGTAAAAAAACCCCTCGCAAGTTTGTCAAGGGGTTTGAAGAGCTGGCAGAAGTCTAATCTAAATCAGCATCAACTTCTCTTATACACTGGCGCACCTCTTCACCAATGTATTTTTTAAATTTAACACGCACCCCAGCGACTACTTCTAACCAGCGTTTACGGGATGTAAGGCTATCGGATCGATTAGTCGCTTCCAGATAATCCTCGTATGTCCAGGTATCAATCTCTAAGTTACGCATTAATATCCCCATGTCTAGCTTGATTAATTAATATATCATGCACTTCTGGGCATAACATTTCAACTTGTGATAATACACTAACCAGCCTGCGCGGTGCTGACTTCATATCTCGATCACCACGTTCCCACTGTAAATAAGTATTCAGTGGCACGCCTAAATAGCGGGCCATTTGGGTTTTATTTAATTCGATTGACTCGCGCCAGTTTTTTAATTGTTCATTGTTCATTATAAACTCCTTTTTCATAGTTATTAGCTACCGCTCTAACAGTTGCATCCTCATCGTCTTTAAGATACCTATAATATTTACCATGCTTTGCTACTAGCACCCGAATGTCAGCATGAGGATCATCTTTAAACTGATCATGGTACTTATCTGAGTAATGGGCCACCGTTGTTCGAACACGCCAGTCATTATCATCTTTAAACTGCTCATGGTACTTATCTGAATATTTAGCTACCGCATTTCGAACATGTTTATCCTCGTCATCTTTAAGATATTTATGGTACTTATCTGAATATTCAGCTACCGCCAGGCGCACCTCGAACGCTCTATCATGTCTAAGGTGATCATGGTACTTATCCGAAAGGCTAGCTACCAATCCTCGTATTGTTTTTGTATTATCATACCTAAGCTGATCATGGTACTTATCCGAGTAAAGGGCTACCACTTTTCGTACATCAGTGACCCTATCATATATAAATTGATCATGGTACTTATCCGAGTGTCTAGCTATCATTATACGAATTTTGACATTAGTATCATCTTTAAGGTACTTATGATACTTATCTGAACACTTTGCCAACAATTTACGAAAAACCAGCTCTTTTTTAATGCAGTCGTCTATCTTTATATCAATGTCCATAATACTCATTATAAATACTCCTCTATAGTCGATTTAAGCGTCTTTAATTCGTCATTGTACTCATCAGTTATCTCAGCATCAATGTCATCAGATACGGTATTGTAGGCCGTCTCAAACTCATCAAATACATTCGAAATGTCATCTATCACATCTTGCGTATCAACAGCGGCCTGGTCCAGGCGTTCTACTAGATCATCTACTAAGTCGATTAACTCAGACTCACTAAGACCCGCGCAACCACCATTACCAACTAAGCTACCCAGCTCAGAATTATTTAAGTGTTTTATATTCATTATTTATTCTCCTGAAGTCCTCTATATAAGTCAGCTCTATAACTAACTTCACTTGCACTTACTTGTACTTCGCAGTCATCACCTACTTCAATGTAAACACCATCAATGTCTTCATAAGCATGGCAACAGTTCTCTTTAAACCATTCTATTGCTTGTTGTATTTCAATCTCTGCGAACGTCTTACCCTTTACATCAATTAATTCACTCATTATTTTTATCCTCTATTATTTTAAAAATTTTATATTGACCAGTCAACTCAGCACTGCCAGGTTCTACGTTTATCATCTCAGCATCCACCAGGCGGCCAATACGGCCTTTATAGACTAGATCAACAGCTGTTAGATCATCAGCATCAAATCCATCTGGTACTTCATACGTATTATCGTAATTTTCCCAGCTAATAACTTGCACTGATATTTGTAGTTTAATCTTATTCATAAACTATCCCCAGGTGCGCATCAATACCAAAAGAATTAGCACGCTCCATTGCATCTTCTTTATTTTTAAAACGTAAACCTATATCCATACCTTCAACCACTACGGTATAAAACTTAGTTAGTCGATTAACAGCCTGGTATTCACGCGCTGCAGGGTTATAAACATATTCCCCGCGTTCAACTTTTCCCATAAGATCATTTTTAATATTGCTCATGGTTATACCTCCGCTGCTATTAATAACCTGGTGCGCTTATCTTTACCCGCTGATTGATATATTAGTCGATTATCCAATAACCAACCAACAGCCCGCTTTAGTGTTGAAAGGCTTGTATTTTTAAATGCTATTTGCTGGCGCATACGGGTTATAGTTGCACCCATATCCGCGTTAATATAAGCGAATACAGCAGCAGATACACCTGGCATTTCCGCCATCGTATACCCGCGTTCATTAACTAATTTTTCCCGTAATAAATACGCCTGCTGTGTTTTGATCCAAGGGTCTTGTATTAATTTTCTATTATCCATTTTATTTATCTCCAAAAATACCAGGCTTGCACCTAGTTTTATTATTAAAGGTTATTTATTTACATTATCAGTATAGTATCTTTCAATATCAGACCAACAGCTTTCATAGTTGTTTACATTTTCAATATCACCACTTGGATCAATAACGGATACTGGTAAAAACATACCCGCGCTGCGATTGTTATTTATAAAAACGTCTATCATTGTTTTTTGTTTTTTATTTAGTTTTCTCATTTTATGTACTCCATTTTATTATTAAAGTTTTTCTCACTGATCTTTAGTCGATCATCTATATACCCTGTGTTAATATTTTCATTCATTTCCTTTTCTAAATCAGCAATCGCTTCACTTACCATATCCTGTACATAATACATATCAATCATTCCCTCGCTACTGCCCTCCATCATACCGACAGCCCAATTCCATTGCTCATCTGTATCTACTGATGCTTGGTACTTGTCCACCCAATCAATCATTAGCTCATCATCGGGTTCATATGTTTTCTGTAGTAGTTCAATTGCTCTAGATACTTTCATTCCAATATCTCCTTTTCTAAGTCCTCAATAGCCTGTTGTAAGGTATCTAGTTCATAACTTCCCAATCTATCCGAAAACAGTAGTCCTTTAAGTTCATAAATTACTGCTCTAATATTATCTATTTCTATTTTATTCATTTTATGTACTCCATTTTATTATTAAAGTTTTTCTCACTGATCTATTGATCATATATAACCACGTGTAAGCATGGTTATAAATTATCTATAAACCTTTTTAGTTTGTTTGAAATGTATTGTTAAAATAATCTTTTTGTTTGGCTTTAAAACCAGGCGCTGCCATCTGATTGATAATTTTTTCAATAGTTGATTTAACACTGTTTACATTATCTGGATCAAGCTGCGTTAATTCAGTATCTACCCTTCGGACAAATACAAACACGCCTAAAACCTTCACATATAAGTTTCTAAACATTGAATAGCTGCCTTTACTCATAGTCGTATATCTAATTTTCAAACTATCACTATCAATATAATAGGTTTTATCGCTTAAAAAGTATTCAATACCTGATTGCTCCAGCACCTGGCCAGGTTTTTGTCGATTAGTTAAAGCACCTTTGAAGGTTTGAGCGTTTTCCCCCCAACCTTTTTTAATTGTAATTTCCATTTTTATCCATCCATTTTATTTTAAAGTGGCAAAATTGCCATTGATCTTAGTCGATCATATATAAACACTCATAGAATGCTTATAAATTATCCCTAGATAGTCGATATATCGTATTCCCCCAATGATAAATAATTAATCATAGCATCAGTAAGCAAAAACAAAACAACCGCGAAAAGGGTAAATATGAGAGTGTAATATATACTCATTGCAGCGTAAACCGTCAAACGCTCCAATAAGGTTAAGTCTGATAAATTCATTGAAAATACCCCTTATACTTATTTTTAAATTTGGCCGCCTGGTTTGTGTTTGATTCGTATTGTTTACATTCATTGCACCAGCTCGCACCGTTTAACCTGTCCTGTATTAAAAGCCTTTTATATCGATATTCAATACTATACAGCATTGCAGGCTCGTTTATATCCCTTGTAAAAACAATTGATCCATTAATAAAACTCATTTTAGAATCAATATTATTTTCTTTATAATTGATGATTTTATTTATATTCATATTACACCGCCTGGCTTAATAAAGCTTTTACACCGCGGCCATTATGCAATTTAATAAGTTTATTAGCCATAAAATCCCAATAGTTCGATAATAATTTGTCTTGATCTTTATCGCTTGCACCTGGTGCTAATGATCCATATTTTTTAGCACGTTCAATAATATCATAATTAGCAAAATCAATATTAATGCAGCTGGGTAAACCTGAAAGCCACTCACTTAAAGCAGGTGCCAGGCCAATACGATCAACCTGCCAGCCGCCTTCTTTTTCAAAGGTTTTAAAAAGCTGGTTAATTAGCTGCTGGTTTGTTTTTAATTTGATCTCTAATTCATAGCCTGAAAAATCAATACTATCTAATAAATATTGATTGTATAGATCATGTGTTTTTTTGCTTGTTTTCATAATATCCCCTTAATTAATAATTTTCATAACCATCAAACCATGCACCATTTACGGCTGTATAGTTTAATTTTCTTTTATTGGTGCATGTGCTGCTTGATGTTTCTGGATCATTGCACCAGTTTTGAGCTTGCTCTAAAGTTAAACCGCTTTTAATGGTCCTTTGCCCGCCTTCGAAAAACATTCTAATTATTTTGTATTTATTATTTGTTTTCATAATATCCCCTTTATAGTTTATAAATAAACGTGCTATTAATAAAACCGTTTATTGTTTTGGTTAAGTTATAGCCATTATTGATTAATCGCTGCTGGGCCTTTTCGCCTTTGTCGATTGATTTTGCATCGTTCCAATTAACGCTTATTATCTTTTGATCTTTCGGTTGATATCCATACATAATTATTACTCCATTTTATTATTAAAGGCTCATTATCTCAATGAGTGAATGTATTATATATCATTTCAATGAGTTATGCAAGTTTATTTATTTCAATGAGTTAATTATATATCACTGGCGACAATGGCGACGTTAAATGTATATATAGTTTTAGGGATTATGCGGTTATTCTGTTGAAAATGGTATATATATTTTTTTTATATCCCGTAAGTAGCCATTGTCGCCAGTGCTTTTTGTCGCCATTGTCGCCATGGTTTCAATGAGTTAATTATATAGACTCATTGAGTATTGATATATTAATAGCGTTAATTGGTTTTAATCACTGGATCATTTTATTTATTAAACGCTGCAAAACTTGCACCCATGGGTTAATCTTTTTTCTGATTCTTTTTGCCATTTTATAACGGAGGGGGGGGGACACCCCCGAAGCCGTGATAGTTTGTTATAGGGGTGGTACTCCGAACCCCCCGTGAACTTTTTAAACTCGGAACTCATTGAGATTTAATTAAACTCTGAAAAAATATAAAAATAAAAATTTACAACCCCTTGGTGTAACACATGTTATACTTCCCCACATGGCATACGAACCCCCTATTACCTTAACTGGTATTCCTCACTTCTTAATACCCCCTGACACTCCTGACTTCTTAACTGATTACAGTTGGAATACTATCCTTACTGGTCTAAGACAAGCTGAAACGCTAATGTCTATCGTTACTGATAGATTGGGTCGACCTGATGAGTACGGTAGGATACTTGCTTGGATACATAGAGATGTTGAGCGAGAAACTGCTTATTACAAGGCTCGTGAGATTGGCACGGACAAGCTGGTTGATGAGATGATTGACATTGCTGATGCTGTAGATAGTGTTGAAGACGTGGCTAGAAGCCAGTTGAGAATATCGACTCGTAAATGGGTAGCTGGTACGTTCAATAGGAAGAAGTTTGGAGATGTTAAACAGGTTGATACGACAGTAACTTTGGACATTAGTAAAGCGATGGAGGAGGCTCAGATTAGAGTGATAGAACACAATACCCCTAGGTTAATCATAGATGCTGAAGTAGATGGGTAAGATATTATCTAAAGGGCCATCGTCTAAAGAGCAAGAACTACTTTCTAAGATATTGGAGTTTAAGTACGACCCTGCTGGTTACATCCTGTATGCGTTCCCGTGGGGTACTAAGAATACACCACTGGCTAACTTTAGTGGACCTAGGCAGTGGCAGCTTGATGTGTTTGAGAGTATTCGCAAGCATCTGATGGTTGATCTTGAGAAGTCTAAGATAGGGTTGCCTAGTACACCTGTGTATCTGGCAATATCGAGTGGACGTGGGATCGGTAAGTCGGCTATGCTGGCGATGCTCAACATGTGGGTAACGAGTTGTTGGCTGGGTAGTACCAGTATCATCACAGCTAACACGGAAGCTCAGTTACGTTCGAGAACGATGGCCGAGCTTGGTAAGTGGCACACGATGAGTATTAATAGGCATTGGTTCGAGAAGAGCAGTATGAGCTTACGGCCTAGTAAGTGGTTCGCAGAGGTGTTATCGGCACAGCTGAAGATGGACACGCAGTATTACTATGTTGAAGCTCAGTCGTGGTCAGAAGAGAATCCAGATGCGTTCGCGGGCGCTCACTCGCAGGTTGGGATGATGGTGTCGTTTGATGAAGCATCGGGAATACCTGATCCGATATGGCAAGTGACTGAAGGGTTTTTTACTGACCTAGCACCGCTAAGAATGTGGGTGAATATTTCTAACCCTAGACGTAACACAGGTAGATTCTTTGAGTGTTTCCACAGGGATGCTAACTTCTGGGAGACTAGATACGTAGATAGTAGAACAGTAGAAGGTGTTGATGGTACAGTGTATCAACGGATAGCGGATAAATATGGTGAAGACCATGACGTAACTCGGATCGAGGTGAAAGGTCAGTTTCCTAGAACAGGTAGTAATCAGTTTATTGGTAGAGATACAGTAGAGGATGCTACGACTCGTGAAGTAGAAGATGACAGTGGCGCACCACTGCTCATGGGTGTTGACGTTGCTCGGTTCGGAGATGATGAGAGTGTGATTAGGTTCAGACAAGGTAGAGATGCTAAGTCGATAAAACCTAAAGAGTTTAAAGGACTGGACACTATGGAGCTGAGTACCGAGGTAGCCGACCTGATAGATAAGTACAAACCACATGCTGTGTTCGTTGATGGTGGTGGTGTAGGCGGTGGTGTAGTCGACAGGTTGAAGCAGTTGGGTTACAGAGTGATAGAAGTACAATCGGGTGAAAAGGCTGCTGACAGTGATAAGTATCTGAACAAGCGTGCTGAGATGTGGGGTGAGATGAAGGAGTGGTTGACCTATGGCGTGATAGATAATGACCCTAGACTGGTAGAAGACCTCACAGGTCCTGAGTATGACATACACATGAGGGGTCAGATAAAGTTGGAGACTAAAGCGAATATGAAGAAGAGGGGGTTGTCCTCACCAGATCATGGTGATGCCCTAGGACTGACCTTCGCAGAGCCTGTGGGTAGAGTAGACATGAACCTCAATAAACGCAGAGCTAGGATGGCTAACAGAACAGCTGTATCGGATTATGACATATTCAGCACATAGTTGTGATAAACTAAGTTATAATCGCGAAAACTAAACAAGGAGAAAGATATGTCGTTTTTATTCGGAGGTGGCGGTTCAGCACCTGAACCTAAACCAATTCCAACAGTACAACATGAAGAAGTTAAAGCAGCGGGTGACGCAGCACGTAGACGCTCAAGATCGGCTAGTGGTAGAGCATCAACAATGCTGACCTCTGGTGGACTAGGTGATCTTAAAACATCTGTGGTCAAGCTACTGGGTGCGTAGATAGATGGCTTGGAGAGATCAGTACACTAACTATGGCTCGTATGAGTCAGAGGTAGCGCGTGGTAAGATAGCAGGTGCTAGACCGTTCTATTCGTTCGGTGAGATAGATACGTCAGGTGCTGTAACTGATCACATGGTGTGGCCGATGGCTGGCACACCTGCTCTAACTGTACCTACGGGTATTCAGATGAACATTAGTTCCACAAGTGTTAATGATGCGTCAGCTGGCACTGGGATACGCACAGTTAAGATTCATTACTTGGATACTTTATTAAACGAGCAGACTGAGGTTGTCACCATGAATGGTACAACCGCTGTTAATACGGTAGCAACAGACATTAGGTTTGTAAACAGTATGCACATCATGTCAGGTGGCACGTCTAAAGACGCGGACGGTGTTATTAGTTTAAAGAATAGTTCGATTACGTATTCGCAGATTTTAGTAGGTAAGAGACGTTGTAGCTCTAGTGTTAGAAGAGTACCTAGGGGTAAGAGACTGATGATTACATCGTTATATGGCGCTAGTTCATCAGGTACAGCCGCTGCGTCTGCTATAGTAAGATTAGTAACAACGGGTGTTAATGGTGATGATTTTACATCTGATTCTATAACATTTCCACACGCTGGTATTGCTGTTCAAGACACATCTGCTACAATGAACTTAACCATGCCCTTTCCTGTAGAGGAAGGTCAGGTTGTAGGATTAGAGGTAACAACAGATAAGTCTGCTATGGTGGATGCTGGATTTATGGGGTGGGTAGAGGATGTATAATTGACTGTAACAAAGTCGGACTTTGATCCTACGGTATTAGGTCAGTATGAAGATCCTCCAGCACTGCTACACTTTCAATGGGAAGGTAAGCGGTGCGGTAACTCTGTATTCAGGTATGTGTTGGCTGAGATAATAGAGCCTAACGAGATAAATGCTCGGACTAAGCGTACAGAAGATGAAGCTGGTATGACTGAAGAGGAACTTTGGGAAAGAACGATTAATAATTTAAGGGAAGAGTGATGGTAGATTTAGATCAGGTACTTCATAACTTTAACAATGTTAAAGGTAACAGAACCACTTGGGAAAGCCACTGGGAAGAGATTGCTGAAAGGGTATTACCTAGACAGACAGGATTCGTAGGCGACCAAGTAAAAGGTGAAAAGAAGACACAGAAAATCTTCGACTCTCGCCCACAGATAGCACTAGACAGATTCGCTGCGGTCATGGACTCAATGTTGACTCCAAGACAACAGAAGTGGCACAACTTGAAGACAACAGATGAGTCTTTGAACAAGGACCATGATGTTAAGGCTTACTTCTATGAAGTAAACAACATTCTACATTCAGCACGATACTCACCTAAAGCAAACTTCGCGTCACAGAACTTTGAGCGCTGGATCAGCATGGGTGCGTTTGGTACTGGTAGTCTATTTACTGACTTTGTTCCAGGTGTTGGTCTAAGATACCGTTGTGTTAATCTAAGAGATACTTACTTCCTAGAGAACCATCAGGGAATTATTGATACTGTTTACCGTGAGTTTAAGTTTACAGCTCGTCAAGCAGTTCAGCGATGGGGTACTGACATGATGCCTGAGCGCATTGTGAAAGCGTTAGAAAACCCTAAACAGAACCAAGAGTTCACATTCGTTCATGTGGTTGCACCCAGAGATGATTTCCAAAGAGGTCGCATGGATGCTAAAGGTATGCCTTACTCCTCATACTATATCTCAGTTCAAGATAAGCAACTAGTAGCACCTGAAGGTGGTTACGGTTCATTCCCATATTCTATTAGTCGATACGTGACTGCACCAGATGAAGTCTACGGACGCTCACCTGCAATGACAGCACTACCTGACATCAGGATGCTTAATGAGATGGCGAAGACAGATATTCGTGCAGCTCATAAACTAATTGATCCGCCACTACTATTACACGATGATGGTATGTTAGGCGGTGGTGCGATGACAATCAACATGACACCAGGTGGTCTAAACATGGGTGGCGTTAGTCGTGACGGTCGCGCACTGATTCAACCACTACAAACTGGTGCTAGAGTTGATATTGCTGAAGCTAAGATGGAGCAGCGTAGACAAAGTATTGATAACGCGTTCCTTGTAACATTGTTCCAAATCTTAGTTGACACACCTAGAATGACTGCTACTGAAGCTCTTATTAGAGCGCAAGAAAAAGGAATGTTGTTGACACCTACTATGGGTAGACAACAGTCTGAAGCACTAGGTCCTCAGATTGAACGTGAGTTAGAGTTGTTACAGTCGCATCAGATGTTACCACCTCTACCACCAGCACTAGAAGAAGCAGGTGGTGATTACGAGATTATCTATGATTCGCCAATGTCGCGTATGCAGAGAGCTGAAGAGCTTGTTGGTGTTCAGAGAACGATGGAGCTGTTAGCACCATTTGCTCAAATTGACCCGACTGTATTAGATGTGTTTGATAGAGATGCTCTTGCTAGAATGACTGCCGAAGTATCAGGTGTTCCAATGCCTATATTACGTAGTCCTGAAGATGTTGAAGGTATTAGAAAGCAACGTGAAGAAGCAGAACAGCAACAACAGATGGTAGAACAAGCAGGTCCTATGGCAGCTGCTATGAAAGATGCTGCTCAAGCTAATCAGATGTTGACACAACAATGAACTTAAACCCACTTACAATCCATAGACAGAGAGCGTATCAAAACACTTTCAATAACCACGAAGGTAAAAAAGTATTAGCTGATTTAAGACGTTTCTGTAGAGCGACAACACCTACAGCAGATGTTAATAATGAGCGAATTACTTATCTTTTAGAAGGTAGGCGAGAGGTGTGGTTGAGGATTCAAGCATATTTAAATTTAACAGAAGAAGACATATACAACCTGGTTGAGGAACACACCCCAATCAATGAATGATTTATAACAACGGAGTAAGATAATGGAAACAGGTACTGCCGCCCTATCGGGCGATAACGGTGCTAGCAATGCTAGTGCTAATGAAGGACAAGCATCAGCATGGAACGCTGGATTTGATGAAGACACTAACGCCTATGTAGATAACAAAGGGTGGGGTGGTGTTGAAGATGTGTTGAGTTCGTATAAGAACTTGGAGAAATTTCAAGGTGGTGCTAAGAACCTAATTGAAATGCCAGGTGTTGACGCATCGGACGATGATAGAAGTAGTTTCTTTAATAAACTAGGTCGACCTGAAACAGCAGACCAGTATTCTTCAGAGTTACCTGAAGGTGGTGATTCTGATTTCTTTAACTGGTTTAGAGATACCGCTCATGCTCAAGGCATGACTGATTCTCAAGCATCTGGTTTACTTACTGCTTATGAAGAGATGAATGCTTCACGTATGGAAGCATACGAGACTGGTCAGAGAGAAGCATCTGAGAAAGCAATCGGTGATCTACAGAAAGAGTGGGGTCAGGGGTATGATGCTCAGATGGATATGGGTAAACGTGCTGTTGCTGCTCTAGGTTATGATGAACAATCATTGACGGACTTAGAAGGAAAGATGGGTACGTCTGAAATGTTAAAGTTATTTGCTAATCTTGGTTCTAAGATGGGCGAAGACTCTTTTGAAGATGGTTCTCGTGGTAGCAGTAACGGCTCATTCGGCCTTACTCCTGCAACAGCACGTCAACAGATGTCTGACTTAAAACTAGACAAATCATTCATGGGTGAATACTTAGGTGGCAACCCAGACGCTGTTAATAAAATGAAGCGTTTGATGGAAGCTGCTCATGGATAGCATTGAGGTTAGAATGCGTATTGTGGAGGCAGTGCTTCCACAAGCATCAAGAGTTGGCTTAATAGATTCGGAGATTATTGTAAAAACTTGCACAGTGTTGGAAAACTATGTGTTAAAATCCGAATTAAGTGGGAAGAAGTCGAACCCGCAACCTAAGAAGGTAACAACTAAGCCTCGTAGATGAGACAACTTAGAATGACCCGATTAGTTTAAGCCCTATCATTACGATGGACAAGCTGCCTTAATATCGACTGAATTTTTTAATTTTAGGAGCTTGTTATGAGTTTTGAAGTAAATACTGCGTTTGTACAGCAATATTCGACCAATGTTGGTTTATTATTGCAACAACGAGGAAGTAAGTTGCGCGAGTGCGTAACTATGGGTAGCTATACGGGTAAAGCCGCTAAAGCTGTTGAACAAATCGGTTCTGTTACTGCACAAAAGCGTACATCACGCCACAGTGACACACCATTAATCTCTACACCACATGATGCACGTTGGGTATTCCCAACTGACTATGAGTGGGCTGACTTAATTGACGATGCTGATAAATTACGCATGTTGATTGATCCAACTAGTCCGTATGCTCAGAACGGTGCATATGCTTTAGGTCGTGCTATGGACACTGATATTATTTCAGCTGCTCTTGGTACATCTAAAACTGGTGAGAACGGTACTACTAGTACAGCGTTTGCATCTGCACAACAGATCGCAGCTGGTGCAGCTGGTCTTACTGTAGCTAAGCTACGTGAAGCTAAGAAGATTCTTCTTGCTAACGAAGTAGACGTTGAAAACGATCCTTTATACATTGCTGTAACTGCGAAGCAATTAGACGATATGCTTGGTACTACACAAGTAACATCTGCTGATTACAACACAGTTAAAGCACTTGTACAAGGTCAAGTAGATACTTTCATGGGCTTCAAGTTCGTTCAAACTGAACTTCTTGGTGTTGATGGTTCTTCTGATCGTAGAGTTATCGCCTGGGCTAAGTCAGGTGTTCATTGTGGTGTATGGAACGACATTTCTGGTAAAGTTACAGAACGTGCCGACAAGTCATACTCAAATCAAGTGTACGTTAAAGGTACATTCGGTGCTACAAGAACTGAAGAAGGCAAGGTTGTTGAAATCTTGTGTTCTGAATAATAGGAGAATATTATGTCTAGTGTAAAAGGTACTAATATTACTGCGATGGACGCAACTCCATCGACAAAGGTTAAATCTGCTCAAGTGCATGGTCGCATGAGAGTAGCATTTGATACATACGAGGCTTCATCTTTGGTAGCTGGTAGTGACATCACTGTTGCTCGTCTACCTAAGGGTGCAACTGTATATGACGTTGTTATTATTCATGATGCGCTGGGTGCTTCATCTACTTTGAAAGTAGGTGACGCTTCTGACGATGATCGTTACATTACTGCTACAGCATCAACTGCTGCTAACGGTAAGATCATCATGAGTGAAGACGGTGTTATTGGTGGTTTCGGTTATGAGAATACTGCTCAAACAGATGTGATTATCACAACTGCGGGTGCAACTATCTCAGGTACTATCAAATCGGCAGTTTACTACACAGTAGACTAAGCTAACCGAAAGGGGTGAGATACCCCTTTCCCAAATTATGAGGTGTGTAGATGTCATCAGTTGTAGATATTTGTAATAGAGCGCTTGACAAGTTAGGTCATGGCGCAATCACAAGTCTAACAGACGGTACAAAAGCCTCGAACCTATGTACAAGAACATGGGATATTGTCCGCGACCAAGTGTTGCGTGACCACCCATGGAATTTCGCAGTACAAAGAACGACTACTGCGCCAAGCGCTACACTTCCAGACTGGGGGTTTAGTTATCAGCATCCTGTTCCATCGGATTTATTACGGTTAATAGAAGTTCGTGATTTATCAGCAGGTGAGTATCAAGTAGAAAGTAATCACATCTTAGCGGATAGTGATGTTCTATATATTCGATACGTTGCTAGAATTACAGATCCTGTTAAATTTGACTCTTTATTCGTTGACGCTGTTTCATCAAGACTAGCATACGAGTTATGTGAAGCCTTGACTCAGAGTAATACTAAACGAAATATTCTCTGGGAAGAGTACACAGATGGATTAACTCGCGCTAAACGGGCTGACGCTCAAGAAAACCCACCGATGGTTCTTGAAGAGGACGACTGGGTTAATGCGAGGTATTAAGAGTGCCTAAAGCATCACCGATACAAAATCAATTTAATGCTGGAGAGCTATCTCTACAACTCAAGGGTCGTACTGACATTGACAAGTATGTCAGCGGTTGTGAGACTTTAGAAAACTTTTTACCTCAAGTACACGGCCCTGTTAGGAAACGCCCAGGTTCAAGATTTGTAAAAGAAGTTAAAGATTCATCTAAGACAGTTAGATTATTGTCTTTTGAATACAGCACAGAACAAGCGTATATTTTAGAGTTTGGTGATCTGTATGTCAGATTCTATAAAGACGGTGGTAACATCACAAGCGGTGGTAGTCCTTACGAGATAGTAAGCCCTTATTCACACACTGAGGTGTTTCAACTGCAGTATGCACAATCAGCAGACGTTACTTACATCTCGCACCCCAACCACCCTCCTTACAAATTAGCTAGAACAGGTCATACTGCATGGACGCTAACGGAAGTAGATTTTGATTGGCCTGCGTTTAATGATGAGAACTCTACAACTACTACAATTACAGCATCTGCTGTTACTGGCACAGGTATTACATTAACAGCATCTGCTGCTACATTTGAGGCTACTCACGTAGGTTCTTATTTCAGAATCATTGAAACGATTGAGTCTAAGCACGATGAGTGGGAAACAGCTAAATCGTTAGTTATAGGTGATTTGCGTAACTACAATGGTAATTTATACAAAGCAACTACTGCTGCAACAACAGGAACTCGACCACCTATCCATACAGAAGGTAATGAGACTGATGGCGCTACAGGTGTAGCTTGGGATTTCATGCACGATGGTGCAGGATATGCTAAGATTACAGCGTACACCAGCAGCACTGTTGTAACAGCAACCGTTGTCAAAAGACTACCAGATAGTTCAACGGGTGGTTCTAAGAGATGGTCAGAAGGAGCATGGTCTTCTTACAGAGGTTATCCTAAGACTGTATCTTTCTATGAAGATAGATTATGGTTCGCAGGTAGTTCATCAAGACCTCAGACATTATGGGCTTCTACATCAGGTGATTATGAAAATCACAAGTACGGTACAAACGATGACGATGCTCTAAACTACACGATCAACTCTCAAGAGGTGAATACTATTGAGTGGTTATTACCAGGTAAAGTATTATCTGTTGGTACATCAGGTAGTGAGTTTATTGTAAGCGCTTCTTCATTAGATGAGGCGATAACTCCAACCAACGTGAAGATTGTACCTCAGACTACTTACGGTAGCACTTCAATCAGACCTATTAGAATTGGTACAGCTACTGTATTTGTGCAGAAAGCATCTAGGAAAGTTAGAGAATTTACGTATAGTTATGACAATGATTCTTACGTAGCACCTAACTTAACACTGTTAGCAGAACACGTTACAGGAACTGGTGTTGTGGACATGGCATACCAACAAGAACCTTCTCAGATATTATGGTTTCCTTGTAGTTGCGGTACATTAGTAGGATTAACTTACGATAGACCAAATGATGTAGTTGCTTGGCATAGACAGACGTTATCAGGTGATGTTAAATCCGTAGCAACTATCCCACACTGGGATGCCGATCAGGACTCTACATGGTTAGTTGTAGAGCGTACAATCAACGGAAACACCGTTAAATATATTGAATATATTGAGAAATATCTAGCAGACAGTACAGCGTTCTTTGTAGATAGTGGACTGACTTATAACGGTGCGCCTGCTACAGTAATAAGCGGACTAGGTCATCTTGAAGGTGAGACAGTATCAATTTTGACAGATGGTTATGCTCACCCTAGTTTAGTAGTGACATCAGGTAGTATTACATTAGGTAAGGCTGCTTCTGTTGTTAGTATCGGACTACCTGTAGTATCAACATTAAAGACTATGCCTTTAGAAGCAGGTGCTGCTGACGGTACTGCTCAAGGTAAGACAATGAGAATTACTAATGTTGTAGTTAGATTCCATGAGACAGGCCCTCAAGTGTTCTACGGTGCGGATACAGCAGACATGGACGAATATCACATGAGAAAGCCAGCTATGTTGATGGGCGCTCCTGTAGACTTATTCACTGGTGATACTGAACCTCTACCATGGCCTGAAGGTTATGAGGTGTCACCACAAGTCACACTACAACATAAACTACCACTGCCTTGTACGATTCTTGCGGTGATGCCACAGGTGCATACTTATGATCGTTAGAGATTGGGAAAAAGGTGATATTGATAACATGACTGTACAAGACAGCCAATTAGATATTTTAAGTCACATGGATGATTTAGACATCGAGCCTCTTGCTAAGATGGGTGTTGTGTGGACTATTGAACACAATAATGATGTATTATGTGTTTGTGGTTTATCACCACAGTGGACTAACCGAGCTGTTGCTTGGGCGGTATTATCTGAAACAGCAGGTAAGTATTTTATAAAGTTACACCGAATTATTAGAAAATTATTCAACAGTGTTGATTATCGTAGGATTGAAGCAACCGTTGATATTGATTTCAAACAAGGTCATCGTTGGATGAGAATGTTAGGGTTTGAACCAGAGGGATATATGAAAGCATACACACCATCAGGTGATGATCAAATACTATACGCACGGGTGAGAGCATAATGGGTTGGCAAGCAGCACTAATAGGGTCTACATTATTTTCAGCAATGGGTCAAGCCAAGGCTGCTACTGCTCAAGCACAAGCTGCTGAATATAACGCTAGTCTTGCTAAGATGGAAGCTAGTGCTGAGGAAGCCAGACGTAGACGTGAATCTAGTAAGGTCATGGGTAAGATGCGAGCTGGTAGAGCCAAGTCAGGTGTTACTACTGAAGGTACTCCACTCATGGTGTTATCTGAGTCTGCTGAGATGGCTGAACTAGATGCTCTTAATGCAAGATGGTCTGGTGAGACTCAATCAGAGGCATATAAACGAAAAGCAAGCTCCGCACGTAGTGCGATACCTTATACGGTAGGTGCAACATTACTAGGCGGATATTCCGCATACAAGAAAGGATAATAATGCCTAAGATTCAACCATACACTCAAAAATACGGAACACCTACTGCGGTGAGAGCTACGGGTGAGGAGTTCGGTGCGGCTACTGGTCGTGCGTTACAACAAGCTGGTCAGTTCGGTATGGGTGTTGCTGCGCAGATGCAGGAAAACAAGACTAATGAAGATAAACGTAAAGTTAAGAATGTTTATCTGAAAGCCCAGAAACAGATGCTGCTTGAGAGGGATGCGAATAGGTCAAATGTGAAATATTGGGATAATTATCCTACATGGGCGGAGGATAACTTTCACCAAATGTTTGATAAAGCGTTAGACGAGGAGGGTTTAGAGTTAAACGATGCCTCTAGAACATACTCAGATGATTTATTGCAAGAGGGGATGTTCTCAGTATTTAAAAACGAGTCTGTTTATGCAACGGCTCAGAAAATCAATATTCGTGTTAAGACTCATGTGGAAAATGGTGAGATAATGGCAAACTCCATCGCACTCGACCCCTCTCTTTTTGATGAATATTGGAAAGGTATTGATTCAGATATTGACTTGCAAGGCATACCTGCCGATAAGAGAAGTATTCTTGTGGCTGACAGAGAAGAACTATTACTAAATTCCAGAAACAACGCCTTCTTGACAAAAGCTGAATCAGCAGATGATGTTCTTGATGTTCTCGACACATTTAAAAAAGATGATTTGAATAAAAAACTGATTCCTCAGCAATATCAGGCATTTATAAATAGAGCTGACACGTATGAAAAATCATATAGGAACAGAGAAAAAGCTGCATTGATAGCGTCAGTTGGTGATGAGCTTGTTAAACTGAATACGGGTGAGTTTGAGCGTACTATAACAGACGAGCAGATAATTAATGCTTACGGTGATGATACTGATGCAGCATTACGTAAGATCCGCCAGTTGGAGATAGCTGAAGAAGATGGTCAGTTGTTACAGACATTTGGTAAGATGTCTCTTGTTGAAAAACAATCAGAATTAAAGAAGCAAATTGCTGACATATTAACAGGAGATTATTCTGCACAAGAGGCACAACAATCTCAAAAACTCGTAAATTTAAATATTAAGTTAGAGGATCAGTTACATACTGATCCTGTTAAATACGTACATTCTTATTCCGAACCTGTTAATGAGGCTTATGAGCATTACTCGGTATTGGGTAGTACCGAAGGAGCTTCCCCTGATGACATAGCCGATGCTTACCAGTCGTATCTAGCGTTAAGTATGACTACTCAGAGTAGTTTCTTTGGTGCGAAAGATGGTGTTATTCATGACAATGTGCGACTATTATCAAAAGACGAAATCACATATTATGAGAATAAGTTTAGGTCTGTTGTTACTGGAGCTGGTGATACATCTGCTGAACTCAATAACTTGCAAAATAAAGCAGGTGTTTATTGGAAAGATGTTTATGCTGAACTAGCTACGAACCTTCCTGATGAGATATACACTGCCTCGGATATGTCACATAATCCACAAGCTGCTGCGAAGCTAATAGCCTTGTCAGGTACTAATGTTAATGACCTTATCTCAGAGTCGACCATGAGATCGTCTATTAGAATAAGCATCGAGGATGCTACACAAGATGTTAGGAAGGTACACTTTAGAGCAGATGATGGCGCTCAGTTGTATATAAAGAAGGTGAACAGTGCGATGAAGTTAGCGGGTGCTTACATGGGTGAGGGCATGAGTGAGCAAGATGCTGTAAACGTAGCTGTTAGGAATGTGACAGGTAGTTATGTTTATGGTGATTCTTTTGCGATACCTTCTGATAACCAAGATGTTAAATCACTAATACACAAATCAGATAGATTCATTAGTGATTTTTACAAAAAGACAGAAGATGGTGGATTTGCTGTACTCGATGGTATTAGTATTGACGCGCCTGATGATTTTAAAGAAAAACACCCTGATGTTGTGAGAAAGGCTGTTGCTGATAGAGGATACCTTGTTAATAACCCGAAAGACCCCAACTCTCTGCTATTGAAATACACTGTTGATGTGACTACAGGACATCAGACATTCGTAAGGTCAAACGGTAAAAATCTTGTAATAAGTTACGATGATATTTTGAATATTGTTACCCCTGTTCCATCAGTAGGTACTGAAAAGAAAAGAGATGTGGTTGCTGATCCTACCCCTGTCTCATCGGCAGGTACTAAGAAAGTAAGAGAAATAACTATTGACACTACTCCTGTTCCATCAGTAGGTACTAAAAAGAAGCGCAAGCGGGGTGGTAGTTAAAGATGGGTTTCTGGGGCAATCAATTAGACACAGGACAAGTTAGATCAGGGTGGATGATACAAGAACCTTTCTCAACAGGTCTTGATGCTGTTAGTGACTACACTAAGTATACTAATCCTTACAATACATTCTTACGTGTAAATGAAAGAGAAAAGCTCGACTACACTCCTGATTCTTTAGAAGAGTTCGAGTTTAGAAGAAGTTTCAGAATGAGGCATGGTGGTGGTATAGATGCCGTACCAATGGACGACTTCAAACAAAAGAGAGACGACTTCATTACTCATGCCGATGCTCAGAAGATGGCGGAAGAAAGAGGACTTGATCCTAGTCGATTGCCTAAAGATGAGGAACATTCCGTAGAGTATTGGGATGATTTATTAGACGCTATAGACGTAAAGACTAAATTAGAAACCACTATATCAAGGGTTCAGCCATCAGCGTCATTCATGGCCGCGTCATTAGGTACTGGTGTTATAGCATTCGCCCAAGACCCCATAAATGTAGCCACATTCTTTATCCCTGTCGTGGGTACTGGTGGGAAAGTAGCACAATTTGTAGCGAAAGGGAAAAGTTTGATCGGTAGAGTGGGTAGACGCGCAATAACTGGTTTTGCTGAAGGTGTTGCAGCATCTACTGCGGTAGAGCCTATTTATTACGGTCTTACAAGACAAGAAGATTTAGACTACGACATGAGTACCGCTTTAACAAATATTGCCATTGGTGGTTTATTCGGGTCAGCTGTAAATGTTATAGCAGGTCCAACTATGGAAAGAGCGTTCTTTGGTAAAGAAGTTGCTCGTATCTTAGACTCACTTGATGTTGATTTAACTAAAGCTATAACTAAACGAGCAGAGGACGGTAAGCCTCTTGCATCATATAATCAGATACAAAGTTCTGAGTTACAGGGTGTTATGTCTCAAATCATAGCGAACTCGGATAGAGAAACTGTCGAGGTTGTAATGCGTGCCGCCATCAATCAACTGATGAAGGGTGAGAAAGTAGACATAATGGGTATTCTTTCAAAGAGTTCAGGTGTCCAGTCATTCGTTAGAACAATACGTGATACAGATACTGTATCTACTCTAAGTAAGATTATTGGTGAAGTTGCTGAGGACATTAATAGAACACTTGATGTTGATGGTGCTATAAGCAAATCGGAAAGGGTATCCATTGTTAATAAGATGGAAGGTGTTAAGAAAGAACTTGCTGAACTTGCTGAAATCAGAGAAGGTCTGAAAGCACAGAGTAAGTTAGAAGGCGGTGGTGTTAAACAACAGATGGAAGTTGTCAAAAAAGACAAAGTGTTCGCTGACGCTGAAAAGAAATTGCAGAAATCATTAGATGGTTTACTAGGAACACTTGATAACTCCAGAGCATCTAAGCAAGCTAAATCTGATATTAAGGATATGATTAAACGTATCCATAGTGGTGAGATGTTGGAAGACGCTATCACTGAAACAGACAATCTGTTGAAACTATTACATCATTTATCACCTAATGAGTCGAGCATTAGGGGTGCTTCTAACATTAATCGAAATTACAAAGGTGTTGATAAAGTTGTTAAAGAGACAGATGATCTTATTGAAAAACAACAAACGCAAGTAAACAAGGCCGATGATGCGTTCCTTGACGATGAGATAACTGAATTGGATATAATGGTTAAAGACGAGGTTGATGAAGCTGGTATGAATACAATGGGTAAAGATATGACCAAGATAGATGAAGCACAATCAAAGGTGATAAAAATCATTGATGACTTTAAAAAATGTAGGATGTCGTAATGCCAACTTTAAAACAATGTGTTAACAATGTCAAAAAGACAATCGATGATGTACTAGATGATGATTTGATCGGTGCTAGAGAAGAACTTAATTCCCTGACTAAGATGATAGATGAGGGAAAGATAGAAGATGAGAAAATCTACGAAGCTTTGGCAGAGTTAGTCGGTACTGTCAACACAATGGTGAAGTTCCAAAAACGAAATACAATGCTCAACACACTCGCGCAGGTGCGTATGTATCGGTACATGGAAGAAAACCATATTGATGCACCTTTGCGCGGTCTTGAGGGGCTGATTGCAGGTGTTCAGTCTGGGAAATATGGTACACGTAAGTCACTAGAACGTAGAATGGAATCTGTCAGAGGTAGATACCTTGGTGGTTTTTTGAGAGATTTGGAACAACATCCTGACTCCAATGCTCTGTTTTTAGACACGTCTCCTGAAATGGATAAGCAGATAAATAGAGCGTTGTATGACCACAGTGGTGGTGAGAACATATCTAAGAATTACCCAGAACCTATTGTAAAACTTGTGGAGTTGATGCACAAGTATAGTGAAATGGCACGACTTGAAGCTAACTCATCTGGTGCGATGATAGGTAAGTTAGACAACTACTCTGTTGCTCAAACACACGACCCAATAATGTTAATAAGAGGTCGTAAGAATAAACAAAAGGGTTTAGATGAACGTGAGGACTGGATTGCTTATATGAAACAAGCACTAGACCCAGAGCGTACGTTTGGTAAAGCAGACCCTGATGAGTTTCTAAACAAAGTATATAACAATATCATTACACGAGACCACAAGTCTGCGAGTGATACATCGCTAGATACTGCACAAATTAGCTTAACTGGTACTCGTAATATCGGCAGAGCTATGTCGAAAGAGAGAGTGCTTCATTTCAAGAGTGCTGACGACTGGTTCGATTATAACAACCAGTGGGGTAAGAAAACAGTAAAAGAAGCCTACATTTCAGGAATGATGAAGAAGACTAACGACATTGCAATGATGCAGATGTTAGGACCTAATCCTCGTAACAACCTGATTAAGATAACAGAAATGATTAAGAACAAACTTCCTGATGATCGTCCTGATGAGAAGATTGCATTGGGTACAGCGTGGGGTAGAGACGGAGAACTTACGAAATTACTTGATGTTGTTGATGGTACAGCTAACAGTATAGTACCAACTAAAAGAGGGGCGCAGATGGCATTTGTAAGCGCTGGTTATCGAGGTGTTGTCACTATGGCAATGCTTGGTAAGATGGTGCTTGCGATGATACCTGACCTTGCTGTATTCTCTCAGAACGTAAAGAGTAATTCGAGTGGTGGCTACGCTGGTGGAATATCAAAAGCGTTTGGTGCATTGATTGAATCTGTTGGTGGTACACCCGAAGAGAAGATACGAGTTGCTAGAATGATGGGTATTTTCCAAGATTCTGTTATTCAAGGTGTTGGTGCGAGATTTGGTATAGACAGAGATTTCTCATCGGGTATGCAGAGAAGTGTCAATATGTTCATGAAACTCAACGGTGCTGCATGGTGGAACGACAATCTTAAAATGTCAGCAGTTATTATGTTCTCTAGTGAAGTGGGTGATGGTATCACTAAAGGTGCTAAGTATGCTGATTTAAATGCTGACTTGAAACGTGGTTTATTGCGTAATGGTATTGGTGAACATGAGTGGAAAGTAGTATCCAAGATGGAAACGATAGATTATAAAGGTGATAGACTAGGCGCTCCTGAAGGCATACATAACATATCAGACGATGTAATCAAATCATATCTAAAAAGCAAGGACCGACTGGTCAGTAAGCGATCAATTAATGAGGCACGTACTGAATTAGAAGATACACTTAGATCATACTACGTAGACATGGCAGAATACTCAGTGGTTACACCAGATGCTAAAACAAGTAAGGTGATGTTCAAGACTGGCCAGCGCGGTACATTCATACGTGAGTTTGCCAATGTTGTAGGATTGTTTAAAACATTCGGTGTTTCGATAATGCAGAAGTCACTTGGTCAGGAGATATTTGGTAGAGGTTATGCTTACAACCCGAACATGGGTGTTACTAGGAATGCACTCAAAGCACTATCTGAAAACAGGAACGGTGAACTCGCTAACGTAACATCATTAATGACAGGAATGTTTGCATTAGGCTACGGTTCAATATATTTAAAAGACATGGTTAGTGGTAAAGAGTCACCTGATTTAAATGACCCTAAAACCCACATGAGAGCATTGATACAAAGTGGTAGTTTGGGATTGTTAGGTGACTTTACTGTGAATCAAGTAATGAATAACAGATATGGTCACAATCCAGTTGCTAACATGATTGGTCCAGGTGGTGGAACAGTGAATGACGCTATCAATCTCACATCTGGTGCTTTTGAGTTACTTCAGACAGGCAAGAGTGACAAGATTAAGAAAGAGTTATGGAATACGGTTACTGGTCACACACCATATCAAAACCACTTCTTACTCAGACCTGTTATGGACTGGGCGTTATTGTACTCAGTACAGGAAGCACTTAACCCAGGTTATCTTCGCAGAATGGAAGGATTCGTTAAGAAGAAATCAGGGCAAGATTACTACGCACCGCCATCTGAAGGTGGTATTATAGGGGCAATGTTAAAATAGCATTAATATAGGAAATAACACATGACAATTAGTACAACGGAATCACGTAAATCGTACACAGGTAACGGATCAACTGCATCGTTCAGTTTTCCCTATAAGTTCTTAGCAGACGGTGACTTAAAGGTCTATGTGGATAATGTCTTAAAGACACTAACTACTGATTATACATTATCTGGCGCAGGTGATGCATCAGGTGGTACAGTAACCTTCGTAACAGCACCTGCGTCATTAACATCAGTAGTCTTCTACCGAGATATGGCAATCACTCAAGAAGTAGATTATATCACTGGTGACGCTTTCCCCGCAGAGACCCACGAAGAAGCACTTGATCGTTTAACAATGATCGACCAACAACAAGAAGATCAGATTGACCGAGCTGTTAAGTTACAACTTGGTGATGAAACATCTTCAATGGAACTACCACTTAAAGCTACAAGAGCCACTAAGATGCTTGGTTTCGATGCTGATGGTGATCCTATTATGTCTGCATCTACTGTTGATGAAATAGATGCTTCGGTAAGTGCCGCACTTGGCTCAGGTGTACTAGCCACAGCATATCAATTTACAGGTGATGGCACTACAGTAGACTTCACATTAACAGGTGGTGTCACTGACATACTTAACTCACAATCTGTCATTGTTGATATTGACGGTGTAACTCAGCATACAGACACTTATACCGTATCTGGTAAAGTTGTTACATTCAGCACTGCACCTCCACTTAATGCAGATATTCAAATACGATACAATGCTTATCTTGGTACAGCTACAGACGCAGCGAGTGCTACCTATAATCAAGGTGGAACTGGTGCTTCTAGTAGAACGATAGAGAACAAGCTACAAGAGTTCGTATCAGTTAAAGACTTCGGCGCTGTGGGTGACTCTGATGGTGTTGGTGGAGGTACAGACGATACCGCTGCTATACAAGCAGCTATAGACTCAGGAATTGAGTCAATATTCTTTCCAGAGGGAAACTACCTTGTAACATCTACGATAAGCCTAGCGCAATCAACCGCTTTGTTTGGAAACAATCCCGCTAGAAACGCAGGTTCACACATACACTTCATGGTAGCGGCAGACGATATATTGTTTAGGTCAAACTTCGCTAATACGTCTTTAACTAATATCTATGTAACCGATATATCTGATGACGTTTATAGCGCAGGGGTTAGGACTAGATACAATACAATGGCTTATTTCACCAACGATATCACATACGTTGATGTTGACACAAGAATAGACAGTTGTACTTTTGTAGGCTTTAGAACCACGCTACATATAATCGGCAGGGGTCTATTTGCATACAATACTATTTTCGCGTTAACAGCAACAGCGGTTAAGTTTGATAGAGACTCAAGATGGACAGCATCGACATCAGTCGGACAAACATTACTCACCGCGCACAGAGCGTACAATATAGATAACTGTAGATTTCATGGTATGGGTACGGGAACCTATATTCTTGAGAATAATGGCACTTATAAGACTGAACTTTCTGGTATAAAGTTTACAAACAATTACATAGACACTAATGCAGGGATACTAATAGGAAGTTGTAAGGCATCGTTATTCGCAGACAATAATCACATTTATGGCTGTGAAGGCGCACTATTTGATATACAAGGACAGTGCATAGACACAGTTATAACAGGTAATAACTTCTCTGGCTATGAAGATGCTATTTATCAGACAACAATGTCTCCAACTCAATGGTATGGCAATTTCATGGCAGTATCGGGAACAACATCAAACCTGACAGTTGTAGGTAATAACATATCAAGGGTACGAGGCACTGTATTCTCTTTCGGTTCGACCACGACTAATGTAATTATCACAAACAATACCTTTGACCACGCTTTAGGCGATACTATAGCCTCTAATGCATATATTGTTTACCTATCAGGGACATCTACAAGAGGAAGATTTAGCAATAATATAATCCATGTGACCACCACATTTGCTTTCCTTCCAACATCTTATGCTGTATCTGGTGGAGGAACTATAACCGACTGGCAAGTATTTGATAACATCATAAACCAACCTACACTCGCAGAGTCTAGCCTTACTAATTACCTAGACATAGCAGTGCAGGAAACAGGCACATGGACACCTGCACATGGAAATTTTGTTGCAACCTACACAGTTCAAACAGGTACATATACAAGGATTAATGATGTAGTACACGCTAACATAGTAATAACAACATCGGCAATTACCCTTCCAGATGGTTCTGGATTTAGTATCTCTTTACCAACAATCGCTGGGAAAACACCTGTAGCGGGTTCTTGTTTAGGCTCGTTCTCATGGGAGACTGGTGACACAAGAACTCTAAAAGCAGTATTACCACAGATAAATGGTTTTACTGTGGTAGGTACTGGTGTAGCAATATCAAACTCATCTGGTAACCTGACGTATGACAACCTAGTTGATCAAGCAGGCACGATGAGAGTAGCAGTTACATACAAAATAGCTTAAGAACAAAGGATTAAAATTATGTATAACTCAGGAAACTCAAGTAAGAACGTAACAGGCGCATCAATAGTAGATGGCACTGTTGAAACAGTAGATATTGCAGATGATGCAGTCACAGCTGATAAGTTAGCCAACTCAGTTAATACTGATATTGCCACAGGTGTTACAGCTAGTACAACAGCAGGAGATGCTCTACCTAAAGCAGGCGGTGCAATGACAGGTGCTATTACTACTAACTCAACATTTGATGGTCGTGATGTAGCAACAGACGGTGCAGCACTAGACGTATTAGACCTTGCTATCAACTCAACAGCAAATGCTGCAGCTATTACTATTGATGCTAATGAGAATGTAGGTATTGGTGTTACTCCTAATGCTTGGAGTGGTAGCTATACAGCTTTAGATATGGGCGATGCGTTTGGTGGTGGAATTGCTGTAAGAAACGCAGCCTCATCTCCGCAATCACAGGCGTGGGTAACTTCAAATACATATAGGTCTAACGATAGCACAACAGACACCTCTGGGTGGACTGCGAAAGCTGGTCATTTATGTGCGGCATTAGGTATTGGATTACAAGGTGGTAGCGCACTTAAATTTATGACCTCTGGGTGGACAGCTGCTGGTGCAGTCGTGTCATTCACTGAGAAAGTCACAATGGATGGTGACGGTATTAAATTCAACGGTGACACAGCAGCAGCTAATGCCTTAGATGACTATGAAGAGGGTACTTGGACTCCAGCTTATACAGCGACTAGCTTGGTAGCTACTTATTCTACACAGATTGGAACATATACTAAAGTTGGTAATCTAGTTACTCTTAATTGTAATATCTCACCAAACGCCATAACAACAGCAGGTACAGGAAAACTAACAATAACTGGACTCCCTTTTACTGCTGCTTCTACTGCTTCAGGTAAATCCTCTGCTTCTATTAGTCACTCATATGCATGGGCAAGCAATCCACCTGCAGCAGGAAGAATTTTAGCAAACTCAACCACTTTTGAAATGGCTAAAGCAACAGGAACAAGTACCTTTACTCAGGGTGCTGATTTAGGCGCTGGTGCACTCTTATTTTTTACAATATCATACAGAGTTTAATTAACCTAAATGGATTTTAGGTAGAACAATTTAATAACAGGAGAGCATAATGGCTTTAGTACAAAGAAATGAGTTAGACAAGACAGAAATCGTAGGTGAATTTAAGATGGTTCAATGCCGTCACGCAATCTGGGTAGAAGATGATGTTACTGGTGAAGTGATTGGTGGTAAAACATTCAACAGACACGTAATCGCACCAGGTGATGACACAACAGGTGAACCTGCTGAAACACAAGCAATCGTAGCAGCAGTACACACTGATGCAGTAATCGCAGCTTATGTAGAATTTCAAGCAACACAAGAAGCTACCTCAGTCTAATGCACAACCAGGAATAAATTATGGGATTAACTAAAGCAACAAACAGAATGACCGCTAATGCGCATATCAATTTAAGAGACTTCGGTGCGGTAGGTGATGGAGTTACGGATGATACTGTTGCATTACAAGCTGCTTACGCAGCAGCCAAAGCAGAAAAACTAGCCTTTTATATGCCAAAAGGAGATTATTTATTTTCCTCCCCTCTTGTATGGGACGGTTATGTAGATGTTTACGGTGACGGGTCAGCTGACGGTGACCAAGACACACGGCTACGTAAGAACGGTGATTTTGTTGGTATCACTATTGAAGCATCAGGAATGCGTATTAATGACTTTACTGTAACTAGTGTTGACGCTCCTAGTTCTGCTCTCCCGACCGCGGGTGATACAAGTGATGGTATTTATTTTAAATTAAGTCAACTTTCTACTATAGAAAGAATTACTGTGAACTATCAAGGTGGCGATGGTTTTGATTTACGTCAAGGTGGGCACTGCAACTGGAATGCAATAATGTCAAGATACAATGGCGGTTCTGGGATAGTGATTGACGCTGCTAATAGCTATGCTGTACCAAATAGTTATTTTAATGCTAACACTTTTTCAAACATAGACGTACTTGGTAATGTTGACCACGGTCTATGGCTTAAAGATGGTACTAATGAGTACAATGTTATGACTAATCTAGTTACCCAAAATAACGGGAAGCACGGATTGTTTTGTGAGTCTGCTAAAAACCATATATCGGTTTATGCTGAAGTTAATGATAACGTAACTTTCTTTCCTGGTGGAACAGGCGGCTCATTAGGTGACGGCACTGGCGGGTATTACGATATTACTCTCTCAACTAACGCATACAGGAACTTTATACACGTACTACACGCAACAACAAACAACTCCATTTACAATGCTGACCCTCGTACAGCCTTTATTAATTACTCAGTATCAGGAGGAACGATAGAAGCATTTACTTTTACTGGTCCTCGACAATCTCTGAACGACCTTGGTAATCCTGTTTATTTACAAGGAGTAACAGCTGGTGCAGGTGCAGTAGGCAAAGCTGGCGGCTCAGTATCTATCGGTACTGGGGGAGCGGCAGGAACAGCAGGTGCTTCACCAGGTGGCAGATTAAATCTCTCTACTGGTTCTGGTATTAACGGTGGAGAAAAAGGTTTTGTAATGGTCAACAAAGATGATGATGCCAATTTTATTATAGGTAGTGAAACTAGGTCAACGACAACCGCAATACTGGAGTTAAAAAGTACAACCCAAGGGTTTGTATTACCTAGGATGACAACCCTCCAAAGGGATGCTATCGCGTCTCCTATAGAGGGGATGATGATATTTAATAAAGACACTAATGTTGTTAATTTCCATAGTGGAGCTGCGTGGCTTGCGATTTAAATAGATAAAAACTTAAAGGAATAAACTATGAATATAACAATTACACAACTAACAAGAACCGCACCAGATGATATAGTAACAGATGTATATTGGACTGCTACACTAACGGTTGATGGTAAGACAGCTTCCACTGTTGGCAAACAATCATTTACTAGAGGAAATACATCCCCTAAGCTTGTACCTTTTGCCGATCTAAATGAAGCTGCTGTGATGGCGTGGTTGACAATAGACGATGGAATAGAAGCCATCCTACAAGAAGAACTGGCTAGGAGTGTTGTGCCAGATGTAGTATTAGGCGTACCTTGGAGTAACTAATGTATAACCAACAACAATTCAAACAACATTTAAGGAGAAACAAATGAAAGCATTCAAACAATTAAGAGGCGCACGAGGTGAAGCAACTGGTGCAATTAACACAACAGATACTTACTACGCAGGTGAACTAGCAGCAGCTACTAACCAGGCAGTAACTATCCCAACAGACGGTAATATCTGTGTATTCAGTGCTAATGGTGACTTCTATGTAAGATATGACGGTAGTGCAGCTACAGTACCAACTGGCTCTATTGCAGCATCTACTGTTGATTTAAACCCAGGTATCAGAGATGTATCAGATGCAACAACATTAAACATCATTGCCCCAGCTACTACTAAGATTACTCTAGCGTTCTACGCATAATGCCATACCTAGAGATAGTCCAGGGTTTATTATTTGTCCTCTTTGCGAGTGGCGGGTATTGGCTATCTCGCTTGGCTTCAGATGTTAAAGCACTGGAAAAGAATATGAACTCATGCCAGACCGATATGCCTTATAAATATGTGCTAAAGGAAGACTTCAAAGATAGTATAGATGATTTGAAGTCAATCATTGTTGCTCAAGGCCAGAAGACAGATCATCTTATTGAGAAGTTATTTGAGAAGATGGAAAACAAGGCGGACAAGTAATGGCAAGGACTAATCAAAAAGTAAGAGACAGCAAGGGGCGCTACATTAAGTTGACCTTACTGAATAAGGTTAAATACTTCTGTAATGCTATGATGACACGCATTGAGCGTTGGACTAAATCTCTTGATTAGTTTGCTTACTAGCCTAGCACCTATCTTAGTAGGATTCTTTGCTAAGTTATTCGCTATGAATCAACAAGCTAAGGCTGATGCTACCACTCAGATGCTAGACATTATGGCTGCTAGGTCTCAGAGTTTACAAGATGCTAGAGATGCTGCTTCTAAAGAGAGTCCATATGCTGCCCTTAACAGACGAGTTATCTTCTTTGTGATACTAGGTCTCATTGTTTTCACTTTAGTAGCTCCTGTAGCCTTTAATGTGGACACAGTGATACCAACTGTACGTGAAGGTTTTAGTTTACTAGGGATTCAGATAACACCTGATGAGATTGAGTATGTAACAGTCAAAGGTATGCTGAAGTTCAATGAGATATTTGAGTGGGCTGCTATGATAGTGGAGTTTTACGTAGGCACACAAGCTGCAAAGAGGACGTAGATAATTAACCTATGTTATGTAGTCAAGAAGCAGTCAAGAAACAAATGCTTTAGTAGATAGGGTTACAGAGGTTTTAATGTTAAGTAACAATAACAAGGAAGTTAAGTAATGATAGACAAGATTAGCAAGTGCGTTGTGGTTTTTGCAGTAGGTGTAACTTTATCGTTAGCATCAATGGCGTTCTT
>Ga0233448_1000723_pt1 | contig 32991 bp, 36 predicted proteins | sample SI_124_October20_2_FD_183015 | JGI IMG/M metagenome (GOLD analysis project Ga0233448, IMG submission 183015) | Seawater microbial communities from Saanich Inlet, British Columbia, Canada - SI_124_October2016_150_MG | ecosystem: Environmental > Aquatic > Marine > Inlet | place: Canada: British... | reverse complement strand
AAAAACCTCTTGCTGAATCCATACAAGACTTGTCAAAAGCTCCTCTGGAGTGGGCTGGAACGCGATTGGGTGAATTACCGGAACTTTTGAAGTATGCAAAGTTTGTGGTTAGTAGTGAGACAAGTGCCGTTTATATTGCTGCTGCCGTAAAGACACCTGTCATTTGTGTATTGGGAGGAGCTTACTTTGGACGTTTTCTACCGTATCCTGAGTCGGCCGGACAAAAAATTGTTTTAAAAACGGTCTCGTATCCAATGTCTTGTTTTGGCTGCAATGCGGATTGTGTTTATGAATTGGATAAAGATGAACCTGCGCCTTGCATCTCTAATATCAGTGTTGACGCAGTTTGGCAGGAAGTGGAAAAAATAATTGAAGACGGGAAGAATTGAACTGACGAAGCCTAAGAGTTTTCTGAGAACACAGGTGATCTTACAGAGATTGAAGTAGTTAACTGGAAATAAATTTTTCAGTTTTACACTTTTCCTTCAGTCTTTTTCCGCAGTTCAGCAATTCGGTCACGCAATTCCGCAGCTCGTTCAAATTCGAGAGATTCTGCTGCTTCCCGCATTTCTTCTTCAAAACTAGCAATTTTTTCTTCCATGACAATTACAGTTTCGTAAACCGCAGTTTCTTCGGCTGCATAAGCATCGCTTTCCAGCATCTCATTCATTTCGACAGGTGCAAAGGACGGTGCGATTTTACGGAAAATTGTTTTCGGCACAATACCGTGTTTTTTGTTGTACGCTTCCTGTTTTTTACGACGTTTTTCGGTCAGGTCGAGGGTGATCTGCATAGATGCCGTAATCCTGTCTGCATACATGATTACACGTCCATTAACGTTACGTGAGGCGCGTCCGGAAGTTTGAACAAGTGAACGTACCGATCGTAAAAAGCCCTCTTTGTCCGCATCGAAAATTCCAACCAGTGAAACTTCCGGCAAATCCAAACCTTCGCGGAGAAGGTTGATCCCCACCAAAACGTCAAATTCTCCCGCCCGCAAATCATGTAAAATCTGGGTTCGTTCCACCACATCCACATCTGAATGCATGTAGCGCACTCGCACATCAAGATCGTGATAATATTCCGTGAGGTCTTCCGCCATCCGCTTTGTGAGAGTGGTGACTAGCACGCGCTCCTTACGTTTGGCCCGCAGACGAATTTCATGCAGCATATCGTCGACCTGTCCAAGCACCGGTCGTATTTCGATTATTGGTTCAAGCAAGCCTGTGGGTCGCACCACGAGTTCCGCCATTTGACCTTCGGACTGCTCCATTTCGTAATCTCCAGGAGTTGCAGAAACATAAATCAATCTTTGCGGAAACTCGACAAATTCCGGAAACTGCAAGGGCCGGTTATCAACTGCGGAAGGTAGCCGAAATCCGTGTTCCACGAGAGTAGATTTTCTTGAATAATCTCCCTTGTACATCGCTCTGAGCTGCGGCAGAGTCATGTGACTTTCGTCGACAAAAATCAACGAATCATCCGGAAAATAATTGAGCAATGTTGCAGGAGGAGTTCCAGCCGCACGTCGATCCATGATACGGCTGTAATTTTCAATTCCGGAACAGGAACCGGTTTGTTCAATCATTTCCAGATCATACTCGGTACGTTGCAAAAGGCGCTGAGCTTCCAGTATTTTGTTATTTGCATGTAGATCTTCGAGACGTTCGCGGAGTTCTTCCCGGATTAAACGTAAAGTTTCCGGAACATGTTCGGCAGGCGCGACATAGTGCGAGGCGGGATAAATAACAAAATGCTGATATGACATTTGCTTTTTTCCGGTCAGTGGATCGAAGCGGACCAGACTTTCAATTTCGTCGCCAAACAATTCCACACGAATTGCGGATTCTGATTCCGCCAGATAAATATCTATCACATCGCCACGTACCCGAAAAGTTCCTCTATGAAAGTCAATATCGTTTCTGCTATAAAGTAACTCTACCAACCTCGCTACAATAACCTGCCTTGAAAGGCTTTCTCCCACCTTAAAAATAAGCAGCATTTTTTCGTATTTTTCCGGCGAACCAATTCCGTAAATGCAGGAAACACTGGCCACAATCAGCACATCGCGACGCTCCAAAAGCGAACGGGTTGCCGACAAACGCAAGCGGTCAAGGTCATCATTGAGCGCTGTGTCCTTTTCAATGTAAAGGTCACGGCTCGGAACGTAAGCTTCCGGCTGATAGTAGTCATAATAACTAACAAAATACTCGACCGCGTTTTCGGGGAAAAAGCTTTGGAATTCGTTATAAAGCTGTGCTGCAAGGGTTTTATTGTGCGCAATAACCAGGGTGGGACGCTGCAGTTTTTGAACTACATTGGCCATTGCGAATGTTTTTCCGGAACCGGTAATTCCCAGCAAAACCTGATGCTTATGTTTCTGTTCAACACCATTCACCAAAGTCTCAATTGCCTGAGGTTGATCTCCGGCAGGTTTGAAATCAGATTGAAGATTAAATTCCATAGATTTAACTCTTAATTATCAATCACTTCCTTTGGCCACTCGATCATTCCCTGCGGATAAATCACCTCCAAGGAATACAGTCCGTGCGGCTTTGCGGTAATTCCGGCTAACTCGCGTTGACCGCTTTCAAGAGCTTCAGCAACTTCATCAACGCTTTTGCGGCCCTGACCTACTTCAACCAAAGTTCCGGTAATTATACGTACCATATGCTGCAGAAACGAATTTGCTTCAAATTCAATTTGCAGGGTAGAGTAGCGGAAACGCTTTTTGCTGATCAATATTTCACGAATATTTTTAAGTGGACTTGGAGAAGAGCAATTTGCGGCGCGAAATGCGGAAAAATCGTGCTCTCCGATTAAAATTTGCGCTGCTTGCTCCATGCTCTTTATGTCTAAAGGCTGATTAATCCACCAGCTTTGCTTGCGGGAAAAGGCTGGCTGATAAGGCAGGTTGCAGATAAGGTAGCGGTAACGTTTTCGGATTGCACTGTGCCTCGCGTGAAAATCCGGAGAAACAGTTTGTGCGTATTTTACTACAATATCGTTCGGTAAAACTGCATTAAGCGCAATACGCCACTTTTCCGGAGTTTTAAAGTTTTCTGTAGAAGTCTTAAAATTTGCTGTAAAATTAAGGGCATGAACTCCGGAATCGGTACGTCCCGCTCCGTTAACTTTTACTGACTCACCGGTCAAGCGTTTAATTGCTTGTTCGAGTGTGTCTTGAATGGTGGGTGAATTTGGTTGAACCTGCCAGCCTTGATAGCAGGTTCCGTCATAGGTCAGCAAGAGCAACCAGTTTTGTGCAGAAGGCACGGGAGATTTTCGGAAGCTTTAGCTGTTTGCTTGTTCTGCCAGCGCACGTACACGGGAGGGATCATTACCGGTAACGCTGTCAACTTCTTTGCCGTCTTTAAGCAGGACAATATATGGAATTCCGCGGACTCCGAAGCGTGCTGCAGTCTGCATATTTTTGTCAACATCAAGCTTGCATACCTTTAGTTTGCCATCCATATTTCCGGCAATTTCATCAATCAACGGAGCCAATGCTACGCACGGACCGCACCAAGTTGCCCAAAAATCAATGAGCGCATAGCCCGTTTTAGTTTCTTCTTCAAAGTTGGAATCCTCAAGGTGAATTACCTTGTCGCTTGCCATATTTTGCTCCTGTTAGGGTAACGTATTAAATCCGGAAACTGTTGTAAAAATCCATTCCTGTCCGCATAAAACACGAACCGAAACTCATAATTCTGACAAATATACATGAGAAAAACAAGTTTATTCCGGACGTTCTTTGATAATGATGCTTAATTTTGCTTGAATTAATCAGCTTAAAATCGTGCCTTAAATCGCTTTTGAAAGGCAAGTCCGCGGAAAAATACTGCTTAATAACGAATATCTTTTAGTTTTATGCGAGAATAAATGGCCTTCATGCTTCCTGTATGTAATAATTAACACTGCAGATTACTCTCACTTAATTAAGCACAGAAAATGAATGAGTGAATTGATTCAACAAAAAATACGTCAGTATCTGGTTCATTCTTTTCTATATTATCAACTGGATGAGTCAATCATTTCTGACAGACATTATGATGAAATATGTACGGAAGTTTTACAGTTAATGGATACTCATACAAGCTCAAGTCATCTGCCTTACCATGAATTAGTAAAAAAAAGTCTTTCAGTAGATGCTTCCGGATTTTCTCTCAGAAAATATCCTGCTGAGATCATCAGTTCTGCGTTGCACTTGCTCTATCAAAATAATGCTGTTAAATCCATGACCTTTGACACCTTTTTAACCCGTTTTGGTTATAGTCTATCCTGAGACCCTGAATGCCTAGGAATACAATCGAAAAAACCGCTCAACAGAATGAACATCCAGTTCCCCAGGAAGAAGAAAATATTCCTCAGGAAGAAGAGTCACTTCAGTTGCTCTGTCAAAAAATAAGGGAAGCACGAATTTCCAAAAAACTTTCACTTGAAAGCGTTTCAGGCCACCTTCATATCGGTGTCAAAATTCTGGAAGCAATCGAAGAAGGTAAACCAAAAAATGGTCCTACACCAGTTTTTTTTCGCGGAATGGTGCGTACCTACTGCCAGTTTTTAGAATTAGACAAGACCGAAATTGTCGAGAAAATAGAGAGTCTCCTTAAAGTTGAAGACCCTGATCATAAGCTTAATACTAAAAGCCTTAAGCCTGTCTTCGCCAGCAATGATTCGCATCCGGTTCGCAATGCTTTTACAATTCTAGTCATTTTACTTGGTGGATACTTATTTTATTCTCTTTATTTTGTGCAGGAGCCTTTTTTCCTTGCGGAAGACAATGCTACTAATCCGCAACAATCCGTAGTAGAAGAGGAAGCTGCAACAGAACCTGAACAAAATGTTGTTGCTAAAATTCAAGAAACTGCGGTAGTGGCCGATTCAACCCAGGAAGTAGCCGATAAACCTGAAGTGCAGGAAGAATCAACTGAGCTTGCTCCTGTAGATGAAAAACAAGTAGAGACTGCCAAAAGTATAGAACAGCTAATAGTAGAGACTCCTGTGGAACCTCTTACCCTTGAAGTAGAAGCCTCAGAAGGCACTTGGGTCAGCATTTCTGTTGACGGAAATGATATTGAAGATTATCGAATTGAAGCAGATGAAATTCAGCAGTGGGAAGCAAAAGAAAATTATCTGTTAACACTTGGAAATACACAGGTTGTCAGGGTTTTACTGAACGGCCGAGAAATTGAAACAAACCGTACCAATCAGTTACTGACAGATTGGGTTGTTGACGCAAATTTACTGCCGTAATTTCATAAAATATATTGCCCAGAAAGTTGAGCTGTTCTGTGATTTTCCTACAGTGTCAGTTGCTTCAGGGCTCTGAACGTAGCTGACCAGTATCACTTGTCTCTCGTTTTAAGTTACTTTTTAAAGCAACCTTCAAGTATATATTTGCAGCAAATCTCTGCCATTGAGAGTTAAAATTTCATGCAGCAAATCCCTCCGTTTGAACATGGTAAACGCTACCATCCGCTTAGTCAGCACTATCGAGAACAATTTGGTGAAAAAGTATACAAGGTAAGTGTTTCGGTCGCAGATTCCTGTCCAAACAGAGAAGGTCGTAACGGTATGAAGGTTTGTATTTTTTGTGATGAGTGGGGTTCCGCGGCATATCATCAGCAGCGTGATCAACCGATCAGGAAACAAATTCAAATTAACCGTGAGGCAATTCGGAAGCGTTATCGGGCAGAAAAGTTTTTAATTTACTTTCAGGCTTACACTAATACCTTTGGCCGTTTTAAGGAGTTGGAATCTCTCTATCAACTGGCTTTAGAAGAAAAGGATGTTGTAGGACTGGTGGTGGGTACCCGTCCGGATTGTTTGCCTGAAAGGGTGCTGCGGAAATTTGCTGAAATCGCGCAGAAATATTATCTTTCAGTGGAACTTGGAGTACAGACTTTTGATGACGAGCAGTTGCTTTTCCTTTCTCGTGGACACGACAGTGCATCTTCTCTAAAGGCAATCCGCAAACTGAAAACAGTATCCGGAGTGAATTTATGTGTGCATTTGATGTTTGGTCTTCCGGGCGAAACTGACCAGCAAATCAGGGAAACCGCGGAAATCTTATCCGCACACGGAGTTGACGGAGTAAAATTACACAATCTGCATGTACTCAGGAATACTCCACTGGAAAAGCTCTATCGCGAATCCCGCTTTGTACCATTAGAGTTGGAAGAATATACACGTAAAGTAAGTATATTTCTTGAAAACCTTTCCCCGGAAATTGCCGTGCACCGTCTGGCAGCAGTCGCTTCACGCTGGGATGAGTTGATTGCACCAGCATGGACACGTGAAAAAATGCGGCCAACTCAATTTATTGACGATTACCTGGCGACAAAAAACACTTGGCAGGGCCGTAAATTTATAAGTAGCAAAGGTTGACAAACTAGTCGGTTAAGTTTTCAAATCTTGTAAATAACTCAAACTTTTTTGCTTTACAGAAATGCAGAAAATTTTTATTTAGCGCAGCTTAACAAAACTGTCAGCATTTTTTATGATAAATTGTGCTGATGTTGAAATGACAATTTGTCATTCTTAGACTATGATGATGACTGCATTTATAATTCTTTATCTTGAATTTAAAACAAAAACTAAACACTTACTCAAACAAAAAAATGAATATTAATTCAGAAAATGATAACTCAGTTGGACTTGACGCCACTGAAATAGATTTGAAAGAAGCAATTGCTGATGACTCGGATCGAGTATTAATCAAGCGGATATTGGAATTACTGAGTGACGAAAAGGCCGAAGAAATCGTTTTCATAGATGCAAAGAATCGTTCCAGTCTGGCGGATTATCTGTTAGTCTGCCAGGGTCGCTCACAGTTACACTGCAGAAGTATTGCTCAAAATGTGGAGTTTCATTTAAAGCATGAAGGTGAAATTTCGCTGGGACTCGAAGGTGAGCGGGAAGGCAACTGGGTGCTTTTAGATTACGGAAACATTATCCTGCATGTGTTTCATCCGGAAATACGCAAGTATTACAAATTAGAAGAGCTCTATTCAAAACGTCCAGGTGAGGAATATGCCGACAATTCTGATCCTTCAAAATATAGATATTAAGGAAGAATAATGCCAGACGAGGAGCAACCGGAATGGCTGGAGACGCTAGAGAAAACTCCTCTAACTTCACGTTTACGGCGTAAAGAATCTCTGAAACGTTTCAATACCTGGCGTATCGGCGGAGTAGCAGAGTGCTTGATTGACGTAGTCAATGTCGCTGATTTAAGTTTTTTACTGCCCTTCATCAGCAAAAACCGTATCCCCTGGTTTATCCTTGGTAAAGGTTCCAACCTGCTCATTCCAGATACATTCTGGCCCGGAATAATCCTGCATTTGAGCGGAGAGTTCAAAAGTTGGGAGCCCCTCGAAAACAACAATCCATCCTGTAACCATAATGGAGTTTCCGCCGGTGCTGCACTGGCCGATGTGACATTTGCTCAACGCTGTGTAACTCAAGGATGGTCCGGGATGGAATTTTTAATCGGCATTCCCGGAACGATCGGTGGAGCGGTTGCCATGAACGCCGGTGCACACGGAGGTGAAACTGCGGAATTTTTAGTGCAGGCGGAGTGGATGGACATGGCAGGCAATTTACACACTTCTGCACGGGAAGAGTTGGAATTTCGTTATCGCTTTTCAGAACTTAATGGTAATTCTGGAAAAATCATCACCCGTGCCGTTTTTCAACTTCAGCAAACTGATCCGGAAAGCGTTGAAAAAAAACTGCACGAATGTCAGCAATTCCGGATGGCAAAACAACCTTACAATCAACCAAGCTGCGGTTCAGTTTTTAAAAATCCTCCTGGTGATTTTGCAGCGCGTTTGATAGAAGATTCCGGATTAAAAGCTAAAATGTGCGGCGCTGCTCAAATCAGTCCGATCCATGCAAATTTTATTGTGAACCTTGGGAATGCTACATCCGCAGATATCTTAGCGTTGATCGACACCGTCCGGGAAACTGTTTTTAGCAAGCATTCTATTTATTTGGAGCCCGAGGTTCAAATCCTGCAGAGTTCAGTATATAACTAAATTTCAGCAGTTGAATTTAAAGTGCTTGCTCGCAACCTTTAACTTTCCTGACTGATAAAACTGAACTGCCTTACTCCAACTGCAAGTTTTGATTTTCCATGCAGGATCTCAAACGACAATCGAATCGAAGACCCGCCGTACGTAGACTTCGGACATCCTCAACAAGTTTCCGGAAAAACCGTAGTAATCCCATCCCAGGACTTCCAGTAAAACTTCGCAAACCGAAAGCAGAACCGGCTAACAGAAATTCCTGGGTACCAACGTATTTTGTAGAAAATGAACCGGCTTTCCTGCGCATGAAAATACGCTGGCTGATTCAAAAATTTATTGGAATCTGCGGTCTTGTTTTTATTTTATGGTTGGCCGGAGGCAGCATTTGGGTTGGACAGACATTTTTTCAACAACCACTAACAAAGGTGCTGATTAAAGGCAATCAGTTGTTGGACGATGTTGATGTGCTGAGAATGAGCGGACTGCGTCAAGGGCAGCATTTATCTGACCTAGAACCCTACCGACTCGCGGAACGTCTGCAGACACATCCTATCGTGAAAAAAGCGGACATCCGTAGAAAATTTCCTGATGAAATTCACCTTAGGCTTACTGAGTATCAGCCAGTTGCAGTGCTTAAAATTTCACAAGAAAATAATATTTTTTCACCTGCATCACTGTCAAAAACCAAGTATGTGCTGATTGGTAAAAATCAACGTCTACTCAAACAATTGCCGATTGATGTACTGCGTGATTCCCCTCACAAAAAATTACCGCTTATTGATGGTCTGACTGTACAGTCGTTCACGCTGGGTTCACGTCTGGATTCACCTGTTTTGGAAAGAGGATTAAGATTTCTGGCAACATTTCAGCAAATGACTGCAGCGCAAAAATTTAAACTGCCTAAAACTCAGCTTAAGCAGGAAAGTCAATTCCGAATCGTCGACTGGACTACCCAGCCTATTCACATTGATATTTCAGATCCCCTCAATCTAAAAATCAACTGGCCGCTGAATGTCTTTAATCGTCAACCAGGCTCACCAGAACCTTTACGTACTGTTCCGCTGACGATCCAGATGGGTAGTCGCAATTTCGGAGAACGTTTACTAACCTTCCAAAATATCTATGCTGTCCTCGACAAACAGCATCCAGGATTAAAAAGTATTGACCTACGCTATAAAAATAGGGTATTGGTAGTACCATGACCTAAATTTAAAACTAAACTGTAACGTGGACATTTTGTCTGCGCACATTTAGTGGAGCAGTGCAATGGGCTTGTTGGATGAACTGGTGCAGGAAGAAGATCTGGATCCGGAAGTAATGCGGCAAACAGGCAGCACCTACCTGAACCTCTCGGAACTGGAGAAAATACGGCATTTGATCCAGATGGATTTGCTGGATGAATCCCAGCTGTTGCGAAATTTGTCAAACCGTTATGGACTCCCTCTCCTGTCCAACACACGTGATGAAGTCCAAAATCACGAAAAAACCCTTTTAGCAAAACAACTTTATGAACGCACAGGTATTTTGGCCATGCGTTTTGGTTCAAAGTGTGCGGGGCTGTTGTCAGTGCAGTCAAATTGGTTGAGCATGAATCAGGTTGCCTTTCAGTTGGGTGAACCTGTTTTTTGGCATTTAGCTCAACAGCAGCAAATAGAGGCTCTGCTTGAAACTTCAGAATTACCTGCCACGGAAGGAAATTTTTCTGCAACAGTCAGAATCCAGCAAATATTTGAAGAGGCAATTTCCCGCAGATGTTCCGATATTCATCTTGAACCGGAAAAAAACAAACTTCGAATTCGATACCGTATTGACGGTTACCTGCACGATGCTGCTTCAATACCGCTGAGTTTCCACCCGCTGATTTTATCGCGTTTAAAATTATTAGCAGGAATGGACATTGCTGTGCGACGGAGACCTCAAGACGGTCACTACACCTACCGCTCAAATGGAAGCCGTAACTTTGACGTTAGAGTTTCGACACTGCCAGGTCAATCAGGTGAAAAACTGGTGCTGCGACTTTTGGATCAAACACCTGTACAGCACAAATTGGAAGCGCTTGGTTTTTTCAAAAATGATTTGGAAATGCTCTATCAGGCAAGTCAGGCTCCAAACGGCTTGATCCTCATGGTTGGACCGACAGGCAGCGGAAAAACAACCACACTCTATGCGATACTTAATGCACTAAATTCACAAGAAAAAAACATCCTGACTATCGAAAATCCCGTTGAATATCATATAGAAGGTATCACACAGGTTTCCGTCAAACCTGAACAGGGATTGGGGTTTGCAGAGACATTACGTGCAGCTCTGCGTCAGGATCCGGATGTTATTTTAATTGGTGAAATAAGAGATGAGGAGACAGCGAGCATTGCGGTAAAAGCCGCGCTTACAGGACATTTGGTCCTTTCAACACTTCACAGCAATGATGCCGTGACTGCAATTCAGCGCCTGCTGAACCTTGGAATTGCACCTGATTTATTAGCAGAAACTCTGACTGTTATTGTTTCCCAAAGACTAGTCCGTCGTCTTTGTTCACATCATAATACTGAAAAAACGCTCACCAGAAAAACTGACAAAAATTGTCTGCGTTGCAGAGGAACAGGATATTCCGGACGCATTCCGGTTTATGAAATTCTTAAAGTAAACACGCTTGTACGCAACCGGATACAAGCAGGTGAAACTGGAAATAAATTAATACGTCCTGATACAGAATTATATTTTCATACAATGGAGCAAACTGCCCAACGACTGGCCAAAGAAGGTTTGACGGACTGGAAAGAACTGCAGCCGCTCTTACTTAATGTTTAAGAGTGGTGTTTTATCTACTGTAAATTTCAGCGCTGATCATCATAGTAAGTTACGCAATGTTTCACTTTTGCACGATTTTAGCAGGATAGGGTGTAAGGGAGCATGAAATTAATTGCAGTTGTTCTGTAACTCGGCCCTGCTTAAGGTTTGACAAGGTTGTAGTTCTACTATGCTTATGATAGAATAACAGATTAATTTTAATCTTTTTCTATGAATATAAATTCATGAGCAACTTTTCAATCCTACTACTGAAAGATAGTGATGTTGGTGTAAGCCAGTATCACTTTGGGAAGAAACTGCTGTTTTTTTTGTTGATGCTTTTGATGCTCGGAGCTGCTGCATTAGCTTGGAAGTTTTTTGAACAACACCAAACTATTGCAAATCAGAACCAGTTACTTGAAAAGCAGGAGAAGAGTCAGGTTGCCTATCAACAACGGATTGATCTCTATGATGGGCGTGAATCACGGATTACCTTTCTTGAAGATTATGTTGAAGAATTGAAACAGGCAGAGCAGAACAGCAATGTAATGTATAAAAAACATACAGCCTTGTTTCGTTCAAACACCCACAAATTGGATGAATTACATAATTTTATTTGTCAGACACTTGAAACCCAATGCGCGCCAAATCTCAATATTCAGGCAAATCCACAACAGACGATGCTGTGGCTGGAGCAGATAGCTGATGATTTTGTGGCCTTTAATCAATCTTTGCAAAAATTTGATTCACGACGCAGAAGTTTTGAAGAGCAGGCAAATACAATTGAGCAGTTACGCGGGCAGTTAGTTGAAACTGAACAGAGTTTGTCTGAGCATATGGAGTTCCTTAAAGTAAATCAGGAAACTGTTTCTCTGCTGACGAAGAAGATTAGTAAAGCTACCGGTATTAAGCTCAGTAAAATCACTAAAAGCAAACGAACAAAGACAAAAACAGGACGAGGTGGACCTACAATTTTAGACAGTTTGTCACTTGACTCACCGCAGGCACTGTTAAGTTCAGGGAATTTACGTCAGTTTCTCTACAGCAATTCTGATGATTACGATGTAACAGTTGCTCAACTGGAGGATTTGAACCAGTTGATAGCACGGAATTTGAGTATCTGGAGACAAACTCCCACTACGATTCCAATACGCAGCAGGGCCTTATCTGATCGTTACGGTATGCGGGTGGATCCGTTCACGAAGAAACGTGAATTTCACGGCGGCATTGATTTCAGAGCACGCAGAGGCACTCCTGTTTATGCTCCCGCGGATGCAGTTGTCAGAATTGCAAGTCGTAAAGGCGGATTTGGCTTGCTGGTAGAACTACTGCACGGCAGGGGATTTTTTCCAGGAAAGAATAAATCGGTACGCTACAGAACACGGTTTGCCCATCTCTCGAAGTTAAAAGTAAAACGCGGACAGAAGGTGAAACGCGGAGATTTATTAGGATTGGTAGGAAGCACCGGACGCAGTACAGGTCCGCATTTACATTATGAAATGATCATCAATGGGCGTCGTACAAACCCCTTACTGCCGATGACCAGATATAATCCTGACCAGCGTCTTTATCGGCATTGATTTACTAGCAAACAAACCAGCATGTCAAACCAAAATACTGCAACAAGCAAAGGCCTAGGCTTCCTTGGTGAGGATTTATTTGTGGAAGGTACGATCCACGCGAAGAAGAAACTTGTTGTCGGTGGAACTGTCAATGGTTCTGTTTCCGGAGACCAGGAAATTGTTATTGCAGTAACAGGTAATGTAAATGGAAGAATAGAAGGAAATACCATCTTGGTTGCCGGAAAAGTGGCTGGAGATCTACTGGCCCACAAACGCCTGGAAGTGATTCCATCCGCAACTATTCAAGGGGAGATGCAGGTGCCTTCCGGACAATTGTTAATTCATGAAGGTGCCAAATTAGAAGCACAGTGTAAGACCCTTTTCAAGGAGCTTCCACAAAAACAAACAGCTTCCTGATTTTTAATTTTAGCTATCTTAGCTGCTGTATTTGTCTGCAGTGTTTTATTATTAATGTAAAAAATGCTTTATCCTACTGCCAAAAATAGCCTGAATAAGCAAAGCCGGCCCGTCGTACAAGCTAAACGGTTGAAGAACCACGACCGAATTCTCTACGTAAACGGGTTGTTTTCACCGCCTAAATCACCAGAGAATACAGTTGGTCTGGCAAAAGAGTCTGAAGAATGGCGTTCACTGTTTACCATGGTTTTAATTGCTGGCTTTGGCGCGGTCATGCTGCTGATCTCTGTTGTAGGAAGTTATGGTATTTTAGCAACTAACAGGCTGGAAGCACACGAACAAGTACTTGTTCAAAAACTGGATTCAATGGAACTTGAGAAGATCTTGATGACAGAGGAAATTGTTGCGCTGAAAACAAATCCTGCCTATATTGAATTGATTGCCCGCAAACAATTGGGTTTGGTACGTACAGGCGAGGTTGTTTTTTATCTGCCTGAATCCACTGAGAGCATTCCTTAAAAAGCAGATTCCTGCAGAATAAATATTGCTATCTCAAAATTTTCGTCCTTCCAGTTTTTCTATTGCTTGATGAACAACTTCCGGAATCTGAGTAGTTTGATTTTTTTTATAGTTATAGCAAATCACAATACCGGTACCTTCCGCAACCGTTTCAGGATGCTGATCACTGACAATCAGGTACTCCATTGTAAAACGTTTCTCATGCATTTCCGTTATTTTAGCACCCGCATAAACAGTATCCGGATAAGTGAGAGGAATTCGATAGCGGCAGGAGGTTGATCCTAAAATAGGACCGACTCCCAGGCTATCCACAATGTCCATCCAGCCCAGTGCTTCAAAATATTGAATACGTGCACTCTCAAAATAGCGAAAATAAATTGCATTATTTACATGTTGAAAAGAGTCCATATCCCCCCAGATAACAGGAAGTTTCGCCACAACAGGATAAGATTTTAATAGTTCTTGCATAAAGTCAGCTCGATGAGTCAAATTGAAAAACAAAAAATAGAAAGGCCGTTTAAAAAGGCCTTAATTATCTGTAACGGAAATCCTCCTCCTCAGGCACTGCTGAAGCAGTTATGGCGGGCAGCTGATTATCGGGTAGCCGCTGATGGCGGCGCAAATCTGCTGCCTGCTTTAAACCTGCTACCTGATGCAGTGGTAGGAGATTTCGATTCCCTGAAACCGGATGTGCAAAAACAACTTCCGGAAAAAATACTCTTTCATGTCAAAGAGCAGGACACTAATGATGCAGACAAAGCAGTTCGACATTGCCTGAAACTTGGATTTAATGAAATTAACCTGCTTGGCGCAGACGGTGGACGGCAAGATCAGTTCCTCTCCAACCTGGAAATTCTCTTTAAGTATGCTCCACGTGCACGTCTCATCATTTGGACTCCACTGGAACGCATGGAGTTTATCCTGGACACATGGAAAGAGACTCTCCCTCCCGGTACGACTCTTTCACTGCTCCCTCTCTTCGGCGGTGCTCAGGGCGTTGTTTCACAGGGCTTAAAGTTTGAATTGAACAATCATGCTTTGCTGCCCGGAAAATCGCCTTCCGGAGTTTCAAATCAGGTCAGCTCCAATCCTGTCACAGTAAGTATCGGTGAAGGCCAGCTTTTACTCGTAGTTCAGCACAATGCAGATCATGTTTAAATTGTGGAATCAAATCAGAGTCAGAATTATAGTTAAGCTTAGAACACTGTAAAGCGTGGAAAAAAGCACGGTTGTGGTGACAAATTCCGGACAGAGCTTGTACTCCAGAGCAATGATGGATGCCAGTACAGCCGCAGGCATAGCTGCCTGAAGAATTCCAGTACTGCGTTCCATTCCTTCAAGACCAAAAAACGGTACCAGCAGCAGCGCCAGCACAGGCCCTCCTATCAAACGTACAGTACTCGCAGCAAAAACGTTGAAGTTAATCTTTATTTTATCGATCTCGCCCATCTGCACTCCAAGAGTAATGAGCATCACAGGAATCATCGCCTGTCCCAGCAAACCACTCAGACGTGACAGAAAAATCGGCACTTCAACATCTGATATGTTGAAAGCCAGTGCCGGAATCAAGGCCAGCAATGCCGGCGTTTTAAAAACGGAAAAAACCGCAGTCACACCGCCGCTACGAGCCCAGCTTGCCACGCCCACACAAATCACAAAAGAAATAAAAACGATTGCCAAAAAATATATAGTCGCCGGAGTGCGTGATGCATCTCCAAGCCGAAACTCAATCAGCGGCAGCCCAAAATTTCCGACATTGCCAAATGTTGCAATCAAGACAAATGCAGCTGACATTTCCTTTGATTGCCGAAGGGCTTTGGCCACCAGAAAGCCCAGAAATGCCACAGCAAGCTGCGCGGCAAAAATATAAGCTACCATCTGCAATGCCAGATCTGCTTCAATTTGAGTCTTGCTGATAATATTGAAAACAAAAGCAGGCACAAAAACAAAATAAGCCGGTCTCGAAAGTGAGCGCGCTTGAACTTGTAAACGCGGTCCAATGAAATAACCAATTACAACCAGAATAAAAACCGGTGTCACAACATTAAGGAATACAAAAAATATCCCACCGATATTATCAAAAAGCTCAAAAACGTTCATTTTCAAGTTGCAAAAGTTTTAGTAAAATTTTTTAATCAACAAATATTTATGGAGCTGTTTTATCAGGATGCTCACATTCTTTGACAATCACACAATGTTCACAGTCAGGTTTTCTTGCTTTACAAACGTAACGTCCATGCAGGATCAGCAAATGGTGCGCGTCCCTTTTCCATTTTTCCGGAACTACCTTCATCAAATTTTCCTCAACCTGCAAAACTGTCTTTCCGGGTGCAAGTCCGCTTCTGTTTGAAATCCGGAAAATATGAGTGTCCACTGCAATTACAGGCTGTCCGAAAGCTGTGTTCAATATAACATTTGCTGTTTTGCGTCCCACTCCCGCGAGCGCTTCCAATTGCTCTCTGTTTTGCGGAACCTGAGCTGCGTGATTTTCTACCAGAAGAGCGCAGGTTTTGACTATATTTTTGGCTTTCGTTGGTGCAAGTCCGATGCTCTTGATGTGCGACAATACTGTTTCTGCACCTGCCTCAAACATCTCTTGCGGAGCCGGAAATGAGGCAAACAATCCCGGAGTAACTTTATTCACCGAAATATCCGTAGCCTGCGCACTGAGAATTACCGCAATCAGCAATTCAAACGTATTACGGTAGTAAAGCTCAGTTTCCGCTTTTGGAATTGAGTCATTCAACTTCCGGAACAGACTTTCAATCTTGGTGGATTTCATGAACCGATTATCTTATTTCCGTTTAATTTTTAGCAAATTACTGAAATCTGCCTGGCATCTGTTAAATTGACAATTAGCGCTAAAAAAATGACAATAGTCAGCAACTCAACAGGGATTTTAAAAAATTTCAATCTGCCAATATTCGCAACTTCAAACCCATCAATAATTTACGTTTATGAAAAAAACTGATTTTCTACCACTGAGAATATCGGTCCTGGTAGTATCCGATACACGTACCGCAGAAACAGATACATCCGGAAAAACTCTTGCGGAACGGCTCACTAAAGCAGGACACACACTTGCAGAAAAGTGTTTTGTTCCGGATGATATTTACCAGATCCGCGCCGTACTTTCACGCTGGATTGTGGATCCGGCAGTAGATATTGTCCTGACCACCGGAGGTACAGGACTCACAGGCCGTGACGGCACACCTGAAGCAGTCAAACCATTATTTGACAAACTAATTGAAGGTTTCGGTGAAATGTTCCGCTGGGTATCTTTTGAGGAAATTTTCACCTCTACTATCCAATCACGAGTCACAGCCGGTGTTGCGAATGGGACTTATATTTTTTGTCTGCCTGGCTCTTCCGGAGCATGCAGAACCGGATGGGACAAGATCCTCGCCACACAACTCGATATCCGCAGTGGACCCTGTAATTTCGCAGAAATGCTGCCTAGACTAACTGAGTATTAAACGCAGAGTAATTAGTCAATAAAAACATATATTATTCCGTAAAAACATACTTAAACGCCTGCGCTAATCAGTAGGTGTTTAAGCTTTATGCTGCCTGCAGCTTCAGAAATTCCTGCACCACAGGTACAAGTCTGCCCATACCTTCTTCCTTTGGACACACCACGGGTAAGCCCAGACGTTCTTCAAGATTTTTTTGTTCAGCCTTCAGTTCGTCTTTAGTTAGCTCAGAACCATTCAGCGTCACAGCTAAAGTTTGAGCGCCATAAAGTCGAATCAATTCCAGCTCCTCTTCAATCGGCGGCATCGGCCAAAGTTCACGGTCATCGTCTGTGAGATAATATTTCTGTTTCGGCATGCACTGCAGGATCACGCCTTTCGCCAGTGCACTGCACAAGTATTCCGAACCGCACGGTCCTGAAGGATTTCGTAATGAAGACTGACCTTCGAGTAAAATCAAATCTGGATTCTCCTCCCGATCGCAATGCATGATTGCAGACTCAAGTTCACCACTGACAAAATCATTGAGTGTAGAGTCTAGAATAAATCCATAACGTCCTCCCTGCAGTTTCCCTGTCTGCCCGGTGTAAATCATTTCGGTACGTATTCCATGCTCACGGCAGGCATCTCTCAGCCAAATACTGGAGGTGCGTTTTCCTAAAGCGCAGTCTGTTCCAAACATGGCAATTCTTGGTGCACGCACATTTAAAATGTCACCTGTCCAGAAAGCATGATCCCTGGCGCTTTTCGGTTTTCTTATATCTAGCAGTTCAGCGTGATTTTGCTTTGCAATCTGCACAATTTCCGCATCATCGCTCAAATAGTGGTGTAGACCATTAACGATATGCATACCGCAGGAGAGTGCTTCCAGCAGTTCCAAACGTAAATCATCCGGAATAACCCCACCTGCCGTGGCAATCCCAATAATTGCGTATACTCCGCGGCCGCATTCTTCCGGTGTTTTATTATGTTTTGAACTTTGTGAGTTGAGAAAATCTTTAATCGACGCATGAATGGGGATGTCAACTGCTTTCCCGTCGACCAGTTCTCCTGCGTCTTTGCCTGCGGTATGCTGATCGATAACCGCGAGAATATCGTAATGCTCCGATTTACGGACAAGTCCAAATGCTGTTTTTGCGTTATGGGAATCGAATTTTCCGCTGGTGAGTAATATTGCCGTTTCTTTCAATGGTGCTCCAATTTAAGTATTTTTTGATTATTTGCTGCTTAACCGGCCATTACATTGACCTCATTAATTATGTGTCGTGCTTCAGTAATTTTTTAAACAAAAGTGCATCTCCTGAAGGATTCCGATAATAATTTTTTCGACTGCCTGTTTCTTTGTAAGCAAGTTTACTGTATAATGAAACAGCAGATTTATTGGCCGCATGGACTTCCAGCCAGAGTGATTCTATCCTATCCGACTTCGCAAGTATTTCCAACTGTTCCAGCATAAATTCTGCAAATCCGCGTTTTCTCCAGTCCGGATGAACACCTAACCTGAGTATTTCGAGTTCCGGAGGTACAGACTGAAACGCCAACATACCTATCGAACAGACAGCCGGAATTTCCAACAGCCAATTGTTAAAAGCAGGCTGCTTTTGCATTTCATGGTAATCTTGTTCATTCCAGGGAGAGGTGAAACAGAGAAAATCCATTCCCATCATTTCTTTTGCTGAAGGCTGCAAAGAAATTTGAACATCACGAAGGGTATATTCGGAAGTCGCAATCATTACTTCTTCTACAATATTCTTGAAAAATAACTTGTAAATTACCAGAAGAATGATTATAAATATAGGTTTAATTTATTATTCTTAAAAGAGAAGTGGAAACTTGTTTGTCAAGGGATGAAGACAGCAGAGCCGTTTCTTTATGATTCACATCAGAGCCAGTTAGTCCGACTTCATCCTGCGGGCGTTTAACCAAGCCATTATAAGGAGATTTTATGGCTGTCATATCAATGAGACAATTTTTAGAAGCTGGAGTTCATTTTGGACACCAGACAAAACGTTGGCATCCCAAAATGTCACCGTACATCTACGGCGTAAAAAACGGAGTTCACGTAATCGATCTGCGTCAGACCTTAACAAAACTCAAAGAAGCCTATGAGTATGTGAAGGCATCTGCTGAAGAAGGGCGAGTACCGCTTTTTGTCGGCACAAAAACCCAAGTTCAACGCATTGTCAAAGAAGAAGCTGACCGCTGCGGCAGTCCCTACATCAATTTCCGCTGGCTAGGTGGTTTACTGACCAACTTTGGTACAGTCAAGCAGTCCATCGCACGCATGAAATCCTTTGAAGAAATTGCCGGTGAAGACGGAAATTACGAAGGTGTCATCAAAAAAGAAGCTTTGATGATGGAACGTAAACGCGTGAAATTGACACGCTCCCTCGGTGGAGTACGGAATATGAAAAGCGTTCCGTCCATGTTGTTTATTACAGATTGCCACAGAGAACAGCTTGCACTGAAAGAAGCGCAAAAGTTAGGCATTCCAGTAGTTGGTGTTTCTGATACAAACTGTGACCCAACAGGGATTGACTTCATGATTCCGGGTAATGATGATTCACCGCGTGCAGTAGCATTGTTTGCCAGTGTAATTTCGACTGCAGTCTTGGAAGGCTTAGCTCTTCGGAAACAAAACCGAATTGACTCTGCTCCGGTAGAAAAGGCACCTGCTAAAAAAACCAAACCTGCAGGAAAAGATTTTGCAGGAAAAGATGGAGTTGCTCCTCAGAAAAAAGCCGGATCCACACCCATAAAAACTGAGAAGAACGTTCCAGTTGCGGAAGTGAAAGTTGCTGAGAAAAAAGCTCCAGTTGCGGAAGTGAAAGTTGCTGAGAAAAAAGCTCCAGTTGCGGAAGTGAAAGTTGCTGAGAAAAAAGCTCCAGTTGCGGAAGTGAAAGTCGCTGAGAAAAAAGCTCCGGCAAAAAAAGCAAAGCCTGCAGCTAAAGTAAAAGCAGCGGAAAAAAAGTCCGATGCGGTTAGCGAAGACAAAACTGTTGAAAAAAAACCGACAGTAGCAAAAGCAGCTAAAAAGTCAGACTCAGAAAAATAAAGACTCCTTCCAGAAGAATTTCCGGATTTACATTATGTATTTCCGGAAACCACATTAAAACTAATTAAACAATTGGTAGAATAAAAAAGATGACAACGATTACAGCGTCAGCAGTAAAAAATCTAAGAGAAATAACCGGGGTAGCAATGATGGATTGCAAGAAAGCCCTTGTTGAAACAAATGGAGACATCGAAGCTGCTCAGGATTACCTGCGTAAAAAAGGCCAAGCCAAAGCTTTAAAAAAATCCTCTCGTGAGACCAGTGAAGGTGCCGTCTGCTTTGTCACAAGTGCGGATGGGAAAAGCGCAGGTTTAGTGAAGATTGCCTGTGAAACTGATTTTGTCGCACGAAACGACATATTTCAGGCATTCATCAAACAACTTGCAAATCAAGTCTGTGTGCAGGGTGCGGACAATCTACTGGCACAACCGCTGGTTGAAGGTGAAGGAAATGTTGAGGCTTTGTTGACCGGAACAATTGCTGAGTTAGGTGAGAATATGCAAATTCTCGGCAGCAGAAAATTGGAAATCAGCAATGGTGCAGTAGGCGGATACATCCACAGCAACGGAAAAATTGGGGTGGCCGTACCACTGGAAACAGATCAGCCTTGTGATGATATACGTCTGGAGGCATTAGCCCGTGACATTGCCATGCATATTGCTGCATTTCCTGCTGAAGCAGTGAAAGCAGAGCAGGTTTCAAGTGAAGTACTGGAAAAGGAAAAAGAGGTCTTTACTGCACAGGCCCGTGAATCCGGAAAGCCGGATAATATCATTGAAAAAATGATCGATGGACGTTTGAATAAATTCCTCAAAGAAATTTGTGTAGAAAGCCAACCCTTTGTGAAAGACCCTCAGGTTTCAGTCAGCCAACTGGTTGAAAACACGGCTAAGGAACTTGGTGTGAAGATAAACTTCAATACCTTTGAAAAATATCAGTTCTAAACGAAAAATTATGACCCCGAAATTTAAACGTATTCTACTGAAATTAAGCGGAGAAACTCTCGGGGGAGAGCAGGGTACAGGATTTGAGTATGATACAATCCGGGCCCTTGCTGAAAGTGTCGTTGCAGTACACAATCTTGGCGTAGAAGTAGGGATTGTGGTCGGAGGAGGTAACATTTTCCGTGGATCAAAATCCGCAGAAGGAAATGTCGGCCGAGTTGCAGGAGATCACATGGGAATGCTGGCAACAGTAATCAACAGTATCTGCCTGCAGGAAATACTGGAACAGCGTGGAGTGTTAACCCGCGTCTTGTCTGCAATTGAACTGAATGCTATTGCTGAACCATACATCAAGCGCAGAGCAGATCGACATCTTGAAAAAAAGAGGGTAGTTATATTTGCAGCTGGAACAGGCAATCCATTTTTTACTACCGATACTGCAGCAGTCTTGCGCGCCTCTGAAGTTGGTGCGGAAATTGTGATCAAAGCCACCAAAACAGATGGTGTGTATGACAAAGACCCCATGCTTCACTCTGACGCAGTACGTTACGAAAAATTAAATTACGACGAAGTACTAAATCAAAATCTACGAGTAATGGATGCAACCGCCATTGCTTTTTGTCGTGACAATCAACTTCCCATCCTCGTGCTTGACTACCGTGCGCCTGACTCCATTCTCAAAGCAGTGTGTGGTGAAAAAATCGGAACCCTGATCAACTAAAGAGAAATATGACAATGGAAGATACACAAGAAGTTGAAGAAATGGTTAATCACAAAATGGATCTCACCATTGAGAGCCTGAAACATGATCTCAGCAGCATCCATGCAGGGCGAGTATCTCCAGCAATGTTGGAGACCGTCAAGGTAGATTACTACGGAAACCCTACTCCAATCAGCCAGGTGGCAAACATCTCAACACCTGAACCTCAGATGTTAGCGATCAGCCCCTGGGAAAAAAATATGATCAAGGAAGTTGAACGTAGTTTACAAGCAGCAAATTTAGGTTTCAGTATCTCTAATGACGGTAATCTCATCCGTGCAGTTACCCCTCCGTTCACTGAAGAAAGACGAAAAGATTACGTCAAACAAATTAAAAAAATCGGCGAAGACACTAAGATCGCTGTACGTAATGTACGAAGAGACGGGAATGACAATCTGAAACAGATGGAAAAAGATAAGCTGATCTCTCAAGATGAGGAAAAAGTAGCTCAGGAACACGTCCAGAAAGTAACAGATAAGCATACAGATCTGGTGGATGAGTTAGTAGCCGCAAAGGAAAAAGAACTAATGACACTCTAGGACTTAAATGCTGGCAGCACTACTGCACTCAATTTGGCAATATCAAGTTTTTAAGTCTGTCGTATTTCGCGGCGGAATGGCATTTTTAACGGCCTACCTGCTGATTGTGTGGATTATGCCGAAGGTGATTCGATCATTTAGAAAAAGGGGCATCACCTCAGATTTTATCACAGCTCCTGCTGACACAAAGCCCTACACCGGGGCGCCTCCCATCATGGGCGGTGGGGTTTTGATTATGGGAATAGTTTTTGGTGCAGTACTCTGGTGTAATCTGAACCAGTACGTTGTTGCTCTGTTGGTGATCCTGCTCTCGTTTGGAATTATCGGTGCAGTTGACGATGTAGCAAAAGTCATCAGCAAACGACGGGTTGAGTCTGGCCATGAGGCCAGAAAATCGTACAGCGAAAAAGCAGATGGAATCAGCGGACGCTGGAGACTAGCTGCTCAATTTTTCGTTTCATTGGTGGTTGTAACCGGATTATATCTGTTTGTCGATATTGATGGACATTTGGTGGTACCACTGGTACCGCTTAAAACAGCGTATCCGTACTTGCCTAAATATCTGTTTATTCCATTCATGACCCTCATCATCGTTGGCGGTGCAAATGCGGTCAACCTGACAGACGGTATGGACTCACTGGCGACTGTACCTTTGATGACCTGTGCCATGTTTGTCGGTCTGGTGGCATATATAGGAGGAGATCCGGAATTAGCAGCAAGGTTGAAAATACCAAGTCTCTCTCCTGATATTAAAGAATTAGCCGTACTCTCAGCATTAGTCATTAGTGCAGGTGTAGCTTTTCTTAAATATAATTCCCCTCCGGCTTTGATTTACATGGGTGATTTGGGGGCACTTGCTTTAGGCAGCATGGTTTCGGCCATGTTTATTTTTGTAAAAGCAGAATTGTTTTTACCGATTGTTGGCGGAGTTTTTGTGTTTTCGGTACTCTCCTCTATCATTCAACGAGCGTTTTTCAAGTTCATCATGTGGAGGAAAGGTCGAGCCATAGCAGAGCGTTACCGCTTTTTTTTACGCTCACCGTACCATCATCATCTGCAACGCCTCTGGACATATTCTGAAAAGAAACAGGATATTGTCTCAGTTTGGATAATTTTGCAGAACAAGTTGGGAATTGACCCTGTACCTGAAGAAAACAAGTTGTTAACTCCGCAGGAGGTTAACAGTCGTGTGATCTGGCATATGCACCTGAAATCAATCTGGCTGTTCGTGCTTACACTGATTATTTATTTCAAACTCCGCTGAACTATTATCAGCAAAGAATAGAGAGTTGTTTTTTTGCCTGATGCTGATTAGGATAGATGAACCAGAAAGAATGTTGCTGAGAGAATTATGAAATTAGAAGGTCAAACTGCACTGATAACCGGAGCCGGAAGAGGCATTGGTAAAACAATTGCCTTAAAATTGGCAGAGTCCGGAGCAGATATTGTGCTGGCGGATATGAGTCCAGAAGTTGCGGAAGTGCGTCTAGAAGTGGAATCATTGGGTCGTAAATGCCTGACTTTTGAAGCAGATGTAACCGATTTTGTTGCCATTGATGAAATGGTGAAAAAAATTATTGAAGAACTCGGAAGTATTCACATTTTAGTTAATAATGCCGGAATTACTCAGGACAACCTTTTTATGCGTATGAAACCGGAACAGTGGTCAAAAGTAATTGACGTCAACCTCAATGGTGTTTTCAACGTGACCAAAGCCGTTATCCGACCTATGGTTAAGCAGCGTTCTGGGAAAATTATAAATATCTCTTCTGTCGTAGGCTTTTCCGGAAATCCCGGACAAGTAAATTATAGTTCAACAAAATCCGCACTGGTTGGCTTTACCAAATCGCTGGCACGTGAAGTTGGAGCACGAGGTGTTACAGTCAATGCTGTTGCTCCGGGATTTATTGATACTGCAATGACACAAGCTCTCAATGAAAGTCAGCAGGAAGTAATCCTGCAGCAAATTCCTCTGGGACGCATGGGCGACGCAGAAGATATCGCCAACGCAGTTGCTTTCCTGGCCTCTGAAGAGGCTTCGTACATTACTGGAACAATTCTGCATGTGAACGGCGGAATGTACTAAAATTTTTGTACTAACATAAATAGAGTTGACTTTTTTTCCATTTCTAAGGAAAAAGAAAGCTCGATTTTAATCTTATTAACCCTTTAATTGAAAACAAACATGGAAGAAACACAAGCGAAGGTCATCAAAATCATCAGTGAACAATTAGGTAAAGATGAGTCAGAAATAAACATGAACTCAAATTTCATTGAAGATTTAGATGCAGATTCATTGGATACAGTAGAACTGGTAATGGCACTTGAGGAGGAATTTGAAGTTGATATTCCCGATGAAGCTGCAGAAAAGATCACTACAGTTCAATCCGCAGTCGATTTCATTACGGAAGCAAAAGCCTGAGTTTCCGGTAAATACTTCAGAAGATGAGCTCCGCACTGTTGTTCAGGCAGTGCCAGTCATCCTTTCACGTTGTCATTCTGAAAGAACATGGGAAACCGCGTAGTAGTTACGGGGCTTGGATGCACGTCCCCGCTCGGCAATGATGTCCCCACCTCCTGGGAAGCCTGCATAAATGGGCAGTCCGGCATAGACAGGATCACAAACTTTGATCCTGAATTATACCGTTGTCAGATTGCAGGTGAGATCAAGAATTTTGTGCTGCCTGAAATTATTCCGATCAAAGAAGCTAAAAAAATGGATCTGTTCATTCAGTATTCCATTGCTGCCACTCAGGAAGCTTTAAACGATTCCGGACTAGAGATTACTGAAGATATTCAAGAAGAGGTCGGAGTCTCGATGGGTGTCGGTATCGGTGGTCTGGGCTGTATTGAAAAATACACGAAGATTCTACTTGAGAGTGGACCCAAACGTGTCAGCCCGTTTTTTATTCCGATGACGTTGAGTAATTTAGCACCGGGTTATGTCTCCCTTCTCTTTGGAGCGAAGAACTATACCGCCTGTACTGTTTCCGCCTGTACATCCTCAAATCACGCAATTGGTACCGCAGCACGTACGATCGAACGCGGCGATGCAAAAGTGGTAATTGCCGGAGGCGCCGAATCCAGCGTGACTCCACTGGGAATTGCGGGTTTTGCCTCAATGCATGCGCTCAGTACCAGAAATGATGATCCTAAGCGTGCAAGCCGTCCTTTCGATAAAGACCGTGACGGTTTTGTGATGGGTGAAGGTTCGGGGATGTTAATTCTTGAGGAATACGAATTCGCCAAAGCGCGTGGAGCGCGTATATATTGTGAGATAACCGGCTACGGATTCAGTTCGGACGCATTTCATGTGACATCTCCTTCTGCGGAAGGTCCAGCCAGAGCAATGAAAATGACTCTCAAAGACTCCGGTTTGGCAGCTGAAGATATTGACTATGTCAATGCGCACGGTACCTCAACTCCAGTCGGTGACCTTAACGAACTAAAAGCTATAAAAATGGCTTTTGGTGAAAAAGCCGCACAGCAGATTTCCATCAGCTCAACCAAATCCATGACCGGGCACCTTCTCGGAGCTGCTGCTGCAATCGAGGCCGTTTTTTCCATCAAAGCCCTGCACCATAATTTTATTCCACCCACAATCAATATCGACAATATGGATCCGGAATGTGATTTAGACGTTACACCTAATACCGGAAAATCAAAGGAATTGCGTATTGCTATGTCAAATGCGTTTGGTTTCGGCGGAACTAATGCATCAATAATATTTCAGAAAATGGACTGAACCTTAGACCCGCAAGTTCCTGCCAGTCAAACAGGCAGCTTTTCAATAATTAAGCAAAAAAAACAACCCCATCCTTCTTCCAAATAAAATCAACATGAGCAGCACAGAATATCAAGTCGACCGCAGAGAACTACAATTCGTCGTTAATGAAACTTTAGACGCAGGAAAATTGTGTGAACTGCCCGATTTTTCAGAATTTGACGAAGAGATGTTTACGATGATCATCAATGAAGCAAGCACTTTTTCGGAACAAGTACTTGCACCACTTAATGAAAATGGAGACCGGCAGGGATGCAGAATTGAAAATGGTTCTGTCGTAACTCCGGATGGATTTGCCAATGCCTGGAAACAGTTGGGCGAAGGCGGTTGGTTAAGTATGAATTTGCCTCCTGAATACGGAGGACAGGGTCTTCCGGAAGTTATTTCGATCATTGGTAAAGAAACCCAAATGGCGGCCAATCAGGGTTTTACCATCGGCGCATCGCTCACTTCAGGTGCAGCTAATCTGATTTACACTTTTGGTTCAGCAGAACAAAAAACTAATTTTTGCGAAAAAATGTTTAGTGGCACATGGTCCGGATCCATGTGTTTGACTGAACCTCAGGCCGGCACTGCAGTTGGCGATGCAGCCACAACTGCAACCAAACAGGACGCAGGGCATTACCTGATAAAAGGCACAAAACAGTTTATCACAAACGGTGACCACGACATGGCGGATAACATCATCCACCTCCTGCTGGCACGTACCCCGGATGCTCCGGAAGGTACAAAAGGCATCAGCCTTTTTATTGTGCCTAAAATACGACTGGACGGTACTCCGAACGATGTAAAAGTTTTGAGCATTGAGCATAAAATGGGAATCAATGGCTCACCAACTTGTCTGTTGTCTTTTGGCGATAACAATGATTGTCAGGGTTATTTACTGAAAGCAGAAAACATCGGCATGGCACAAATGTTCCAGTTGATGAATGAAGCACGTTTGCTCGTTGGTTTGCAGGGTCTTGCAGGTGCAGGTGCAGCTGTACAAAATGCCTGGGCTTATGCCAAAGAACGCACCCAGGGTCCATCAGCGGTTCATCCCGGAGAGAAAGCCTTAATCGTTGAATTCCCGGATGTACGCAGAATGCTGATGCAGATGAAAGCTGTCACTGAAGGACTCCGCGCACTGATGTACACTACGGCATGGTACATAGACATGGCAAAGCATGGTCCAGAAGAAAGCCGTGAAAAATACCAGGATCTGCTTGACCTGCATATTCCAGTTTGCAAATCCTTCGGCACTGATCAGGGCTTTGAAGTTGCCCGTGTAGGCATCCAGGTTTTGGGCGGTGTTGGATTTACTCAGGATTTTCCGTTGGAGCAAAATGCACGTGACCAGAAAATTTCCTCAATCTATGAAGGTACAAATGGCATACAGGCACTCGATCTGGTTGGTAGAAAATTCAACACCAAAAAGGGTCAATTACTGGATGTTCTTGTAGCTGAATTGAACTGGTTTGACAATAATACGCCTGAAGGTGAACTCGCAGGCTGGGTTGCTGAATGGGAAACTTATCGTACACTCATGCTGGAAAGTATTGCCTGTTTGAAAAAAACAGGAGAAAGAGAAGGCAAAGACGGTTATGTACTTTATGCAGTCAATATGCTGGATTTAATGGGTGATGTACTCTGTTGTTTCTATTTACTAAAGCAGGCAGAGACTGCCCAGAAAAAATGGAAAAGCATGCTTGATGGTGCGGCTTCTCAAGCAGAATTACTTGAGGAAAATGAGGAAGCACAATTTTATTGGAATAAGCTGCGTACCACCGAATTTTACGTCTGGAGCGTTTTGCCCCGTGCTCTGGCAAATGCAAAGACTATTAAAAACGCAAACCTCGCACCTTTGAGTGCTTGTTTGTAAGCAGACTTATTTCAGGAAAAATGTGGAAGATTTCATAACTCAGTTCAAAAACAACCGCTTTGTTCGTTACAGCGTTCTGAGCGGTTTTGTACTGCTGGCCTATTTATTGGGTGGAGCAGTTGCCATTCTGATAGCAGTTTCAGGATTATTTCTTGGTAGACTGAGTTACAATGACGTTATTGATGATCTTGATATTTGAAGTCTATACTTTAAGAAATCCCTCTATAAAAAACAGCTCAATGTTTATTTGCCCCAGCAACAACCACAGTTGTTAACAGAGCAATCCAGCTTGTAAACTGAGACTCTCCATCGTGAAACTCCACTTTGCTACTTCAAACACTAATAAACTCCGGGAGTTGTCCACTCTGCTGGAACATGAGTTGATTTCAGTACCCCTTGATTTACAGGAAATTCAAACCACCGATCTGCATGAACTCCTGAAATTCAAACTTCAACAGGCCTATGAGGAGCTTCATGCTCCGGTGATTGTAGAAGATACATCTTTGTATTTTGATGCCTGGAATGAATTGCCTGGACCACTTATAAAATGGTTTTTAACAGGCTTGGGTTTGGAGGGTATAGTACAGGCTTTATCCCAGTTTAAAGATAAATCCGCGCAGGCAGTCTGTTGCTTAGCTTTCACAGATGATGGAAAAACCATGCATTTTTTTGAAGGAAAGTTGAAAGGGTTGATCGTGGAACCAAGAGGTTCCCGTAATTTTGGCTGGGACGCAATTTTTCAAGCAGCAGGACAGCAGCAAACTTTTGGAGAAATGTCTGCGGAAGAAAAAAACCGTATTTCACCACGTGGAAAAGCGGCGGCCGAATTTAGGCAGTTCTTAAGACTGCAGGCAAAGCAAAGGTAACATCTTCCCGGACTATTTCAAGATCCCGGACTTGACTTGAAGAAGACATTTTCCGCAGTTCCGTAATAATACCCTGTACAATATCCTCAGGTGCAGAAGCGCCTGCGGTAATGCCAATATTCCGGACGCCTTCCAACCATTCCGCTTTTAATTCAGCTGCGGATTCAATCCGGCGTGCTTTGACTCCGGTTGTTTTTGCGACTTCCAGTAAACGCACAGAATTTGAACTGTTCTGCGCTCCTACAACAAGTACCAATTCTACTTCCTTACTCAAGGCTTTAACCGCATTCTGACGGTTTTGAGTTGCATAACAAATATCGTCTTTAGCCGGTCCCTGAATTTTTGGATAACGTTTTTTAAGCGCATCAATTATTTCTGCAGTATCGTCCATAGACAAAGTGGTTTGTGTTATGTAACCAACTTTGTCCTCATCTTCAACTTTTAAAGCAGCAACTTCTTCCACACTGCCTACTACGATTATCCGTTCCGGTGCTTCTCCAACAGTTCCTTGAACTTCTACATGATCGTGATGTCCGATGAGGATAATTGTGTGTTCTTGCTTAGCATAGCGTTGGGCTTCTCCATGCACCTTTGTCACCAGCGGACAGGTTGCGTCAAGCACCTTTAATTTGCGTTTTTCCGCTCTTTGCCGAACTGCCGGAGCAACTCCATGCGCTGAATAAATAACATGTGAACCTTCCGGAATTTCATCAATATTTTCCACAAAAACCGCACCGTCATTTCTCAGGCGCTGAACAACATGCTTGTTGTGTACAATTTCATGCTGAACATAGATCGGAGCACCGTAAATTTCCAAGGCCTTCTCTACAATAGTGATCGCACGATCTACACCTGCGCAGAATCCTCTCGGACTGGCCAGTACCATATTAAGCACGGACTGTGAGCTGTTTTTATTCATAGATATTTAAAATGACGAACATGGTTTGCATTTTGCTCTAATTAGTTTATAAAGGAATTGACAACATATCAATCTTTCAGCAATACAGTTGCAAAAAACTTTCAACCGCAACCCGGCATGACTAAAGAAAAGAAACACCGTAAAGCAGACTGGAAACGCTTGAAGGGTACCACAAATTTTTATCCGACCTATGTCGACGGTAATCTTGACAAAGTCACACCTGCCGCTGCGACATACAGCACACAGTTTCAAACAGTCATTCCGCGCTACAATCTTTCCATGTCTGAAACCCGCAATGCCGGTACTGGACCAACTTTTTTGGAAACTGCTTATCAGCCTCCCACAAAACGTGTGCAACAGCATGAAGAATCTACGGAAACAACCCCGGAATCCGTTGAGGAAAAGTTCAAAACGCCACGCCATAAAAGAAAGAAAATCCGTACAGATTTTTGGGAATAACAGCTCACCGCGGATTAATTCATAAAAAAAACAAAAAAATCCCAGACAGTGCTATAATGTTGCTCTCTGCAAAATAACTGCATCCAATTGCTGAAATTTTTGAGTCATGAATACTCCTCCTGAGAAAATACCTGCTGCCAATTAGCAACCCTCCAAATACTTAGTTAAAATAGCTTGACAAGAACATGAATAATTTGCTCTAATGATATGTTTATCACAGGAAAATATTCTCTATGTTTGAGACCCTTTCAGACAAATTAAGCGGTTCGTTACGTAAGGTACGTGGCCGAGGCCGTTTGACCGAAGACAATGTCGGTCAAACTCTGAACGAGGTCAAAATGGCACTGTTGGAAGCAGATGTCAATTTCAGGGTTGTCAAAGCGTTTTTACGTTCAGTTAAGGCAAGGGCAGTTGGAGAAGAAGTACAAGGAAGTTTGACTCCCGGACAGCAGTTCATCAAGATTGTCAACGAAGAATTGACAGAAATGATGGGTGGCGCAAATTCAGGCTTGGTAGAACCGGAAACTGCTCCGTTGATCACAATGCTGGTTGGTCTGCAGGGTTCAGGAAAAACATCATCCGTGGGAAAACTGGCGCGGCTTTGTCAGACAGAAGGCAAACGGCCTTATTTAATTCCTGCAGATATTTACCGACCGGCTGCAATAAGACAGCTTGAGGTTCTGGCTGAGACTTTAGGTGTTTCCTGCTATCCCTCAACGACGGATCAAAATCCGCTGGACATTGTTCGGAATGGACTTGAGGCAGCAAAGCAGGAAGAAGCGGATGCGGTTTTTATTGATACCGCAGGACGCTTGCATATTGATCAGGAATTGATGGAGGAATTGAGTCGGATCAAAGAATCCGTCATGCCTCACGAAATTATTTTTGTTGCAGACGCAATGACAGGCCAGGAGGCAGTCAGCGTTGCAAAAGGTTTCAACGACCGCCTAGACATCAGCGGGGTTATGTTGACCAAAATGGATGGAGACGCACGCGGTGGCGCGGCGCTGTCTATCCGGGCCATTACGCAAAAACCGATTAAGTTTATTGCGGTTGGCGAAAAACTCGAAAATTTGGAAGCATTCCATCCGGAAAGAATTGCTTCCCGAATTTTGGGCATGGGCGATATGCTCTCACTGATTGAAAAAGTTGAAGATTCTTTCAGTGAACGTGAAGCACTGCAGATGCAGAAAAAGCTGAAAAGCAACGAATTCACGCTGGAGGATTTCAGAGAGCAGTTGCGTTCTATGCGTAAAATGGGTTCAATGAAAGACGTGATTGGGATGCTGCCCGGGATGAATGCTTCTGCAATGAAGGACGCAAACGTTGATGAAAAAAAGCTGGTCCATATTGATGCCATTATTTCATCAATGACCATTAAAGAAAGACAGAACCATAAACTTATGAATGGTTCACGGAGAATGCGGATTGCAAAAGGAAGCGGTACAAGTGTCAGCGAAATAAACCGCTTGCTGAAACAATTTGTGCAGATGCGCAAAATGATGCAAAAGCTCTTGAAAGTCTCCAATCCGGGTAAAGCTATGCGTATGATGCAGGATATGATGCCTAACTGAGAAGATTTAATACAAAGAGATTTATTCTTAAACCTTAGAAATGAAATTTAAACCTAAAACCTGAAACATTATTAAAATGGTTAAAATACGTCTTGCCAGAGGTGGCACAAAAAAGAAACCTTACTACCGTGTTGTAGTCGCTGATCAACGTTGCAAACGCGACGGCCGTTATCTTGAACATATTGGTTTTTACAATCCAATGGTTACTGAAAACCGTTTTGAGATTGACGCTGAGCGTGTCAAGCACTGGCTTTCAGTAGGTGCGCAACCGACGGATCGTGTCATCAGATTGATGAAGCAGGCAAAAACAAACGCGTGATTAGCCTGCCGTGCTAATCGTTTTCTTTGATAAAGGCCACGTTGAGTGACTTTAGTGATTATGATGATTTGACATGGTTCGCAACCATTGTCGGCGCACATGGAATCAAAGGTGCGGTTCGAGTTAAGTTTTTTACAGAAACGCCTGAATATTATTTGTCTGTTAAACTTTTCTTTTTAGAAAATTCAGGGCAGTTGCTACCCTTAAAAGTTTCACGAATCCTGTCCTCAAAAAAAGGTTGGATCATACTTTTTGAGGGAATTGATTCGCGCAATGCTGCGGAAAAAATTAAAGGTTGCCGTTTGTTACTGCCCGATGAGCAGTTGAAGCCTTTAGATTCCGATGAATTTTTTGTCCATCAAATTATTGGCTGCAGAGTCGAAGATCAAAATGGACGTTTTTTAGGAGAGGTCACAGATTTTCTGGAAACCGGTGCCAACAACGTTTATGAGGTGCATGACGGCGAAAGTGAATTTCTCATTCCGGATGTTCCGCATGTTGTTTTGGAACTGGATCTTGAAAAACAGCTCATGGTCATTGATCCGCTGCCCGGATTGATCGAAAATTTAGCACCGGAGAGTGATGCTGCACTTTGAGGTTTTGAGCTTGTTTCCGGAAATTTTTTCTTCTTTTCTGGAGGAGAGTTTAATTAACAGGGCGATTGAGCAGCGCCACCTGCAGGTAGATCTGGTGAATTTTCGCAGGCATGGCCGTGGAAAACATCTTCAGGTAGATGATACGCCGTACGGTGGAGGTCCTGGAATGGTGCTGAGGGTTGAGCCAATTGCTCAGACAATCGCGGAACAAAGAGAGTTTCATCATGCTGCTGGACGTGAAACGTACACAGTTTTAGTAACACCGCAGGGGCAGCCTTTTACACAGGCAAAGGCCAAACAGCTGAGCCAGCGGGAAGCAGTTTTGACGTTGATTTGCGGACGCTACGAAGGATTTGATGAGCGGATTCGCAGTTTGGTGGATGAGGAGATTTCAGGAGGTGATTTCATTTGCTTAGGCGGTGAGGTCATCGCGATGACGATGATCGAAGCAGTCAGTCGTCTCGTCCCAAATATCCTCGGTAATCAGGAATCAGCAGAGCAGGAATCTTTCTCTCAATCATTGC
>Ga0233448_1000718_pt1 | contig 33079 bp, 43 predicted proteins | sample SI_124_October20_2_FD_183015 | JGI IMG/M metagenome (GOLD analysis project Ga0233448, IMG submission 183015) | Seawater microbial communities from Saanich Inlet, British Columbia, Canada - SI_124_October2016_150_MG | ecosystem: Environmental > Aquatic > Marine > Inlet | place: Canada: British... | reverse complement strand
ATTTAAACCAATGTTGGTCATCCGTACCACAAAGATATAATCCATGTACTCTTTCAAGATATGTTCATTCATACCAATCAGGGGAGTGCCTTTAGAGAATAGATATTCAACCCAATCCATTTCTTCTTTATATGCTACTTCAAACATTTCATATGTTTCATCTTCAAGCTCTGCAGCAATCTCAACGAATCCTTCACTCTCATCTGTTCGTAGCATTTTAAGTACACGCTGAACAACATCTAAATGGATCATTTCATCTCTTGCAATTAGCTTAAAGATATTAGATGAACCAGCCATAAGTTTAGTTGGTTGTTCAGAGAAACTCCAGTTGGTAACAAACGTGCAGAAGAATCTAATACCTTCAAACATATTAAGAACAAGTGCAGCTTTGTAAATTGCGGTCTTAATCATCTTTTCATCAACTTCAGGGAAAGGTTTTGCCATACCATGATTAACAGCGGTTGAGTTAGCATCCATTCTATCAAATACACCTGTTGCCCAATCGAATGCACTTAAAATAGAAGTAGCTCTTCTCTGTACTTCTGGATCTGATGTGATAGAATCAACAAACACATCCACATCATTATAGATTGCACGAACCATTTCAGTATAAGACTCTGAATGAAGTAACTCATTGTTCTGATGGTTTGTGATATATAGTTCCCACTCAGGGTTATTACTAATACCGCCATTATTGAATAACTGTAAAGGGGCACGACCAGCACAACTGTCTAATGTAATAGCAAACTTTAATCCAGATTCAAAGATGTGCTTACCAGCTTCATCTAATGATTCGAAGTTCACTTTCTCTTTTGATAAATCGATTTCATTCTTACTCCAATTACCAATAGCCCTCATCTCTTCCGCGAACTCTAAGATCCACGGATACTTCGGATCGTGATATGTTTGGATATTTCTGTGACACGAGTTCTCACCTAAAAATAACCTTGTTCCCTTACTATGTACTGTTTCACCTAGTGAAAATATTTTACAACTCATGATATATACTCCTTCTTTAAATTGAACACGCACCAGATTCACACCCCTCAAGGATCACTTCACTAGTATTTTCTTTATCTTTACTTCTGATATAATATAAACTCTTTAGTCCATATTTGTATGCAGTAATAATATCTCTTTTAACTCTATTTGAATCTAGGATCTTTCCTTCAATTTTAGTTAGGTCATACCATTGATTGACACTCATACCTTGGTCAATAAATTTCTGGAGAATTGCCATCAACTTAATGTATTCTGCCGATGTGTTATCAGGCATATCCCAAGCTTTCATGTAATACTTTTCTTTATCATAATCAGGCACTAAACTCTTAACTGTATAAGATGCACTTTCAAATGTATCTGTAACACTTTGAATAGGATCAATACCTTGTGTGGAATTAGAAACCAATGAAGAACTTGCCGTAGGTGGAATAGCAGACAATGCTGTATTTCTCATACCATGTTTGGCAATATCTTTTCTTAATCCTTCCCAATCACATAATAACTTATTATCAACTATCTGATCTACATTCTTATTATAGGTATCAATAGGTAACTTACCTTTAGAGTATTCTGTTCTATCGAAATAAGTACATGCCCCACGTTCTTTAGCTAATTCCATAGAGGCTTTAATTAATCCGTATTGGAATCGTTCAGCCCATCTATGTGTCAACTCTTTCGATTTGATTGTACCTAATCTTGCCTCTGACTTAGCTAAGAAATGCGCGAAGTCACTGATACCGATACCTAAGAATCTATAACCTTTTGTAGGCCATTCTGCCGCATCTAATGGATATTCTTGGATATCAATAAGGTTATCTAAGAACCTAACCATTAAAGCAGTTAAATGATCTAAGTGTGTAATGTTAGATATCTTACCAAAGTTAACACAACCTAAGATACATAATGATACTTGACCATTTTCTAAGTCATAGTCTTCAACGTTTTCAAATTTAGTTTGTTTAAGTCCGTCAAACTTCATAGCCTTAGTTGGCAAGAATATTTCGCTGCACAGATTTGTTTGTGTTACCGGTTCAGAGAACATACCTTGCTTGTTAATGTTATCAATGAAGTGAATGTAAATTCGTCCAGTACCAACACGTTCCTTAACTAACTTGTTAAAGATTTCTGTTGCGGGAACCTTATTCTTTCTAATACCACGTTTATTCTCATACATCAAGTACGCTTCATTAAACTTCTTAGTATCACCATAATGCTCAAATAGCTCAGGTACTTCTTCTGATGAGAACAAAGTAAAGTCTTCTTTCTTTAATACTCTTTCAATAAAGATCGAAGGTAACCCAATTGTATAATCAATGAATCTAGCCCGTGTAGTATTCGAACCTTGATTGTTCTTGTATTCTAATACATCCATTATCTCCCAATTGAATATTGGGTAGTTGACTACTGTAGCACCAGAACGTAATGAATTTTGTGTGAACTGTTTTGAAGCCGCCTCAATTGTTTTAAGTAAAGGTAGGGCTCCAGTATGCTTAACAGTATTATTCTTAACTGGTGATAGGATACCTCTCACAGGTCCCATATCAACACCAATACCAGCTCTTCGTGCAGTCATAATACTTAATGCGTATTCAGATGATAGAATAGATTCAGCGGTATCACCCATCTTAATCTTACAACATGATGAGAACATTTTCAATTGAGTTCTTACACCTGATATGATTGGAGTAGGTAATGATATCTCATCATCCTTCAAAGCATTATAAAACTCAATAATCAACTTAGTTCTATTAGTCTCTTCAGCAAAGATAACCATACCAATCAACATAAATGTCTCTTGTGGCATCTCTAATAGCTTATCAGTCTTTGCATCCTTAATAAGATACTTAGATTCCATTTGAACAATAGAAGCATAACCCCTATTAAAGTTATTATTATGATCTAAGAATGATCCTAAGTTAATAATCTCTTCATCAGTATATGACACTAAAATATCTGGTGAATATAATTTACTCTTAACACGAGATTGGATATAGTCTAGGAATGGAATAGCATCAAATGAATCATATACTTCTTTTCGCATATGAGATATAAGTAGTCGCCCAGCATAAACATCGTAGTCAGGTGTGGCGGGGCCAATCTTTTCAGCAGCAGATTTAACTAATGTTTGATGAATGTCAACAGTTGATATCTTATTGACGAATTTGATGTGTGCGTTTAAAGCAGTACTCGATACTGATACATTTAATCCATCAGAGCATAGCTCCAGGATCTCGTGGATTTTATCGTAGTCTAAAGGTTCAAGGGTACCATCCCTTTTTTTGACGTGTATGGTAGACATAGGCTCAATTCCTCATTCATTATTTAATTGTGTTATAGGGAATATTATACCCTATTTTGATCCAAAAGTCAACTAATATTTGACGATGTTACGAAAATACCTTCCGTTGTATTATATATAGGGATACCTGCAAAAGTATCTACTATGTTTTCTAAGGTTATTATTGAACCCTTAGGATGATCTTCATCAATTGTATCTGATAGGATATATTGTTTTAATTCTAAATCGCCTTGCGCGTCTTCTATGATAAGAAGATCACTTGTATCACAACCAAGTTCTTCTAATGCTTTCATGATAGACTCTTCAGACATGCCCGTATCTTCTCTTAGTAAATACAGAGCTGCAGCATATGAAGCAATACGAGACTTGCCAAATGGGACCTTTTCCATGATTCGTTTGATGTTGAATACCAAACGATGGAACGTAGTGAACGCATCTTTTTGCTCATTGGTTTTAAGGTCTCTTGTTTTAATAAGATTTTTACCAGTATCGTCGATGATTCCAAGATCAAATGCTTCCATGTCTTTCCACGGAGTGATCAGTGTCTTTATAAATCGATATGTGTAGTATAAATCTGCTGCTTTTGATATTCCCATTTATAATTCTCTTAATGCGTTTACGATTGTAGCGTCTAGTGGAACTTCCACATACTCCGACTCAGGTAGATAATTTAAATAAACCAAGAAGGTCTTAGACACACTCTTCAATGGACAATCAGTATTATACATTAACATTAATGCAGCTTCCAATGGTCCAAACATGTTACCTAGTATGGTAATATGGTTTAGTATAAGCCTTTCCTTCAAGTCGTCATCGCGGTAGTACCGTTTAATCAATCTGTTGATGTATTTAAATCGAGCTAAGTCCGACTTGAAGTCTTCTGTAGTAGCCCAATTGCTAGCTTGATAATGCTTCGAAGCATATAACTCAAAGGTTTCTTTATTCAATTTCATAATATAAGGGGGGTTGGTTTATTTCTTTTTCTTAAGGACCTTGTCTTTGAGCTTAGCCACCATACCTTTCTTCTTAACTTCTTTCTTGGGAGCTGATTTAGTACCATTGAACTCATCAACATCAGCTTTAGATAATTTCATTACTAACATTGCTGCACCATTAGCGGCAAAAATACCTTTCTCAGTTGCTACCGCATTTCTAAATTGACCTTCTTTCTTATACTTCATGTACTACTCCTTGCATATATCAGCGATCCAAACATTTTTGGATTCACCATTTAAATTGACTTCTACGTAATTACTACATAGTTTATTTATAGTGACCTTTTCTCTAGTTTCAGTAATGATGACCTCATCACCAACCCCAAACAAATTGCCGTTGATGTATTTCTCTCTAAGCATTGATATTCTCTTTAACTTAGTTTCTTTACGATATGTAGTGGATTCTTTAAGTCCCATACCAGAACGGACAGCATTCATTAATGCCTCAGCTCCTTTAAACCCTTTAGGCATTCCTTTAGTGAATGTAATGAGATCATTATCAGTTGCTGCAGCTCTTAACTTAGAAGCAGACATACCTGATACATCATCAGAATCTGGATCTCTTTCACCAGCGCTGATTACATTAATGCCTCCATCAAATTCATAGAAACCATGTTTTGACTTAACCCCGTTGTACTTGTTTAATGCCTTATCAAATTCTTTAACTCGATCAGAACCAACAACAACAGTGCATTTTTTAAACCCATCGTTATGAGCAACTACTAATGCATCGAAGAAACTTCTTACAGACTTATCCATAAGTATCGATCTAGCATGCTTAGGGTACATCTTGCGCATGAACTTAACCTTATCACTAAATCCTAATGGATTCTTCTTCGCATCAACAGACTGTGAAGGGTATACACGATGTACTCCAATTGCGAGCTTCACCGATGCGTTAAGTAGCTTCTCATGACCATTCGTAGGGGGGTTGAATCTACCAAAGTTGATAACTACACTTTCTGCAGTTGCTTCAGCAATACAATGGTCTTTAAAGCTCTGAATCATTTTGAACCAGCTCTAGCTTTCTTAACGCGTTCTTTATCAGCCTTCTTAACCTTAGGTTTTAGCTTCTTGGCTAATTTGGCAATTGCCCCTTTCTTCTTGTTCAATTTCTTCTCTAACGACGCCCGTTGAGTAAATGACATATCAGCTTTATCCTTACCCTTCATAATCTTCTTAGCTATTATATCTCTGGCTTTCTTATTAGCAGTCTTTTTAAGCTTTTCAGGGTCTTTGAGTTTCTTCTTAGACTTCTTCATGCCGATCTTGCGTTTAGCAGCACTCTTTTTAAATGCTTGCTTCATCTTCATGCGTTGCTTAGCGTTTAATGCCTCATCAACTTCTACTTCTATATTATCCTCTACCATCAGATTCCCATCCTTTTACTATGTCTTTACTAAAATTATTAAAACTAAATTCCATTCTATCTACAATCTTCACTGCACCGTTTGTTAAATGATCAATAGCAACATAGCCTTCAGCCCCTGTTACTTTATAACCATCTTTAGTCTTTACAAAGGTATTTATATCATCTATCTTATTAAGATGTCTCATTAACTCTCTCTTAGCATCAACCAAGTGATTCTGCATATCAAACATTAATACAAGATTCTTTGTATTTTCGTTATTGAACCAATCTAATGCTTCAATCTTCTTAGCATTCTTCTTAGCCTTACCCTTATCAGATTTCAACTTGTCAATCTCTTTGTCATATCGATTATGAATCCATTGCACCAGTTCTTTTACATGAGTCTTGGTGTTCTTAATTTCACTTTGAGCTCTTACCTTGGTATTTCTAAAGGTGTTAATGTATAGATTAATCTCTTTGTTTGTACTAACATCTTTAAGAACACCAGAAGATATCTTATTAAACAACTTGCCTGCTAGGGACAAATGTTTAGTGATAGCATCTGTTTCTTTCTTGGTTAATGTGGCATTAGGAACTTCAGGTAAGTCTGCAGACTTACTCCATACAGATGATGTGCTTTTAAATTCAGATGTCTTAACACCGAATGAAGCATTCATAGTTTCAAATGATGATCCAGTATACTTAGTATGCCATACAACACCAATCTTGGCAGTTGTTATCTCTTTAGCATCTTCGACTGGCACTGCATATACAATGGTGTTTGGGTGGAACGTAACATACTTCTGCCCATCAATGGTTTCGTTCTTAAGATCGTTCTTAGTGAACATAATGTCACCTTGATAGACACCTTTCTTAATACCTATTTTCTTCAATTCAGTATATGCAACTTTAAGCTTATCAGATAAATCTCCTGAAGTGTCTGCATCAATATCACTATGTGACTTATACACTTTAGGCTCTTTGTTGAAAATGCCTTTTTTAGCAACAAAGAACTCTCCGTCAGTAGGATCAATACCAGCAAATACTGCTGGAGCTCCGTCCCATTTAACCGTGACAGCTTTGGTATCATTAGTATGACCAGCAAGCATATTACGCAAATCTCTTAATGCATTGATAGCAGCACGTGTACCATTAACACCACCATCAATAACCATGTCTTCAAGATGCGTCATGTGAGTATTCTTAGCTTCTGCTAAATGTCTTTTAAATGATTTCATTATGTTATCCAGGAAACAGTGTACCGAAAGATGCCTTGAATGTTCCGCCATTAACAGCAAATGTTCCTTTTTTAGATAGAGTCTTGGTGTCGTTAACCATATTTTTAAAGTCTATGTAATGGAACCAAATGTCAGTTGGATCACTATCTTTGATATTAGCAATATATCCTTTATCACCAGGCTTATCCCCAACTAACACATCAATCAAGCGTTTCATTAAACCTACAGCAATGCTTTCAGGATCATTAATCTTGGATCCGTATCCCAACTTTTTCAATTGTTTCTCAAAATCATCAGTAGTCTTTTTCATGTCTTTAAATATTTTAAAGTTCATTAGATCTTTGTTGCCCTTGAATAGCTCTGATAATTCAATAAACTTCTCAGCTGCTTCTAGTACATCAGGGTATCTGAATGACAATTCCCCTTTGAAAGATTGATTGCCTTTGCTGTTATCTTTTGAGAAGGCTTGGAATAAATTAGAGATGCCAAACAAAGTGTTTAGTAATGCTCTAAACTCTCGTCTATCCTGGAATCTTCCTAACGATATTGGATCATGTTTTGGATATGCTTTTACTTCAACAGCCTTCTTATCAATACGCAAGTCTGGCTCAGTACCACCACGTGTCTCTTGGGCTCTGCCGTCAAACAACCAATATAAGGAAATTTCACCATTACCAACTGTCTTATCAGGAGCTTCTTTAAACAGCTTGATGAAAGTCTTCTTATCCTTAGGATGAAGCTTTAACTTAAAACTCTTCTTAGGAATATCATACTTACCATGCACCTTCTTTTCTTCATCTGTCAACTTGTCGTCAATGATGACTTGAAAGCTACTGTTAGCTGCTTCGTTTAATATATAACCTTTAAAATTGTCCATGAATATCCTTAATTTACATCCATCCAAGCTTTCACTTGAGGGTTATTTGGTAGTTGATTAGCCCAAGAAGAGATTTTCTTGTTTATCTTATTGATTTGACGATCGAATTGAGCATTGCCATCCTTATCGTCTTTACCAGTACTATTGTTTTCGATAATGAATAATCTCTTACCGAACAAACTCGAGTATGACTTCTTATTACTTTGAACGCCTTTCCACATTGAAGTGACAGCTTTAGATCCTAATGATCTTCCACCATCTTTACCCCTTTGCATATCACGTTCAATAGAGGTATCTAAGAAGGTATCCACAAACACCATTGAACATTCATATCCAAGTTTCTCTAAGGCTTCTTTATGTGCTTTGATCTTACTATCATCTTTACCCGTACCATCAATCACTAAACCAAGTCTGCCGTTTATAGCATGACCTTCTTTGCGTTTAGTTGTTTTCTTTGATATGCCCCTAACGATATCTTTAGCATAGGCTTGCCCGTCAGGCATTTCCATATCCATTAAAGATAACTTCATGGCCTTTTCTAATGCAGAGTCTGAGTTGATATCTTTAAAGTTTAATGATAGTAGTCCTAATTGACCAACAACATATGACTTACCAGAACCTGGGCCGCCAGCCATGAATATTGCATGAAAGATAGACTTATCGTTCTTACCTTCTTCAAGGTAGTGTTTGAATTGTATCATAATAGGTTAAGTGTTTATATAGACTTATTTATAAGTTTTCTATAATAGCGTCTAAATCTTTTATATCACTCCACTTCTTCAACTTTCTAAGTTTAGTGGGGACTCTACGCATAACCTTATCTTCATTAATGATACCTTGGTGTGCTAATACTGCCATCATAGCAATAACATCACCAATCTCCTTTTCTAGGTTCTTCAAATTAGCTTCTTCAGGACCAAATCGAAGTATCTTGGATACTTCTTGCTGAACTTCAGCGCATTCTTCAGCTAGGATTATCAGTGCTTCGTTCATCTTTCTCACCTATAACAAAATCACCTGCTTTGAATGCATCATCCAATACCAGATGCAACAACTCACCGGTTAGCTTATTAAATTCTGGAGTGCCATGTGGATCATCATCGGTCCAATCAACAACATCATAATCAAAATCGATTGACTCATTAGTTTTATTTAACTTAATAGATTCGTATTTAAATACAACTCCATGATACTTACCACCTTCCAATTTAATAAACCAGTGTTCCTGCTCCATATCCTTCTCAACGAAGGACCACTTATCGTATAGTTTTTCTGTTGTCATAATAATCCAATGCCATTCCTAATAAAAGGAACGGTGTCCATAATAAAATAAATCCCACCATAACCACACCTATTATTGCTAATAGGATAATCATAGCTAAGATGTTTAACCAATCAACTACTTCTTGCATCTTGGTGAATTTGGCTTACGCTTACATCTATAGCTGCCGTGGCTATAAGTCTTCTTACTTAGTCTATTGCCGTTGTTATCTTTGCGTATCTTTACGCCATCAATTGCTGTCTTACTCATGTTTTCCTTCCCATTTTAAATACGCTTTTAACGTTTTTGTATTTGTACATTATTTGTTCTTTACTTTCCGCCATAATAGTTCTGCCTGTTCCATCAAGGAACATCACACACCACTGCTTAAGAATCACTTTCCTTTAAGATGGCTGTGAGTTGTCTCTGCAACTTGTTAAATTTAAACTCCCACCCATCACACTCATTACACTTGTTCTCATACATCGTGGCGTAATCTAACTTCTTAGTGAAAAATTGTTTAATACGTTCTATATATCTATTATACATGATTTACTCCATAATGTCAAGCATTAACGGAAAGATCTCCGCAATTACTTTTGCACATTGCTTTGCAACTTCAATGTGTTCTTTCTGTGTGCCATTAGCACTTCTTAACTCAATGTAATGAACCCAAGAACGTAAAGTTCCGTTCATATACATTCTGCTCATTGTATTCCCTTCTGGCAATACAGCACGAGCTTGTTCTTTTGCAATGCCGTTCTCAATGGCCCAGTTATAAGCATCTAATGACTTCTTAATCAATTCCTCTTGCTTAATTCTCCACATAGCAGACAATGCAGCATTATCGGTGTCGATTGAGTTCTGTCTATTCTGCGTATCTTGAAGTCTTGCTTCTCTTAACATGAATGCCATATCCTTAGTAGGATCAGCATATCGTTGAGAAAACTCTTGGAACGAGAATGATCTGTGTCTAAGGATTTGACGTCCAATGTCACGTGTAGTTTCGATCTCCAGGCACGCTGATACTGTCTCTAACGGACTCCAATGCTTATGTTTAATAAGATACTTAATGAGCTTATCACTAGTCTCTTTGTTGAATTGATTACTTGGATTAGATACCCTTGCGCAATATGCAATTAGATCCTGAACATCATTCAGGCCTGCCTCTTTATACTCTTGGCTTGGCATACTATACGATACCATCTTAACCTTAGTAGTAGTAGATTGGTGATCTACTCTTTTCACTTTATCTGTGCTCTTAATACTATTTGTTCTTTCCACCACTATATCTCCTATACTGTAAATTTACTATAATCTGCTGTTGGTTGATTAGTATCTACTGATAACGTTTGTGCATTATCTTCAACATCATACAACCTCATCTTTGATCTATCAATCCCCAACACAAAACGTTTAGTGTCTCCTGTTGGATCGTTATACCTATTTTTCAACTGTTTAACCTGTATCTGATTTCTCTCTTCCAATTCCTCAGTAGATATCAATGCGAACATTAAGTCAGCCGTTGCAGGTAGTCCAAATGACTCAGACGTATCTGTCAACGATACATCTGAATTATCATAACCACCACGAGTAGTTTGAGTAGCTGTCAAGATTGGAAGATTGTTCTCCATTGCTAAACCTCTCAACTCTTCTGCAATTGCTTTAACATACGTGTATGATCCAGAATCAGCTTTCATTCTACTAGAAGCACAAATGTTTAGATAATCAATGCAAATCAAATCAGGAATGAAATCCTTCTTCAACTTCAACTCACCTAAGAGTGCCCTAAAGTGAGTCGCATTAGCAGCTCCCGTTGGATACTCTTTAACAATCAACTGGCCCAAACCTTTATTAGTGATAGCATTCATCTTCTTATCAAACATATCTTTGGACAGATTCTCTAATTGAGATATAGGCACATTCATTAAGTTAGCATCGATACGTTCAGCAACTCGCTCTTCACTCATTTCCATAGATATGTATAACACATTTTTCATTTGAGTTAGGGCACCAGCAGCAACATGACACATAAACAAAGACTTGCCTACACCAGTACCAGCTAATGCAACGTTTAACGTCTTATTAACCAATCCACCTTTAGTGATCTTATTGAACATCTCTAAGTCGAATGGAAGATGTTCCTCTTCTCTATGATAAAACTTATAACGATCATCTGAGTTCTCGATGTAATCGTGACCAATGTTGGTATCGAATGATACAGCTAAGGCATCACTCAACAGCTCGGGAAGAGCATTCTTGGTTAAATCTTTATGTTTGCCATCAATGATTTCAATTGATTCCATAATAGCAAGGAATATAGATCTATCCTGACACCACTTCTCCGTTTGATCGATTAACCAATCTTCATCAGACTCAGCAGCAGGAGCATTCAAATCGTTGATAACAGAATACACCTCTGTAACCATATCAGCTGGAATGGATGCTCCATCTTGCAACTCAACACTTAACGCATTAGTAGTAGGAAGATTGCCATACTTTGTTACGAATGATATAATCTCATTGAACACCAGCTTGTATGGACCATCAAAGTACTTCTGCTTTAAGTGAGGTATAACTCTTCTTGTATACACCTCATCATGAATCAATGAGCGTAGAATTAGTGTCTCTAAATTCACTCAGAGTCTTCTTTAATCATTGAAGCATGACCAATCTCGTACTTAGTTTTAAGGAATGATTTAAATTCAGGCAATGCTAGAATAGGCTCCCAAAAGTCTTTACCTAAAGCTTTAGCTCTCAATTTAACATCAGATACTTCACCTGTCGCAATATTTACTGGAGAGTACCAACCCATAGTAGGCTTAACAACAAATCCACCTTCAATAGCTGCATCTAATAAACCAGTATATCTTTCAATACCACCTTCCCAAGTAACAGAAATTGGAATCTTGCTCTTCTCTTTAACGAATCGAGACTTTTCAACATTAATAATGAAGTTATATCCTTTAATGTCTTTGCCATCCTTCTCTTGTTGTCTACCAATGATCCAAATGTTATCAGCTGAGTAATAGATACCTGTACCACCTGATACAACAGCTTTAGAGAACATCTCCATTGTTTGGTATGTATGATTGATAGCGAGCATAGGAATATCTTTCATTGAAAGATATGGAGTACACATTCTAAATAGACCTTTCAGGGCTTTGGCTCGTGACATATCAGCAACACTCTTCTCATTCATAGCATCATCCATTTCTTTCTTGGATGCAAGATTACCAATAGAGTCAATCACAATGATCACTTTATCTTCCTTAGCAATCTCTTCCAGTTGATTCACAATGTCAAACTTCAACTCTTCAACATTGGTGATTGGTGTGTGTAACACTCTGCTTGTATCAATACCAAAGCTTTCAAAGTAACTTTGGGGGCTTCCAAATTCTGAGTCGTAGAATAGGATGATAGCATCTTCATGTTTCTTAAGGTAAGCCGCAGCCATTAACAAGCCGAATGAAGTTTTAAAGTGCTTCGATGGTCCTGCCAATACAGTTAGTCCCGATGTCAATCCTCCATCTGGATTGCCAGACAGTGCAACGTTTATCATAGGTACTGGGGTGGGTACCATATCCTGATTTGCAAACAGTTTAGATTTAGACAGTATTGCAGTCTCTTTGATCTTACTATTCTTTTGTAGCTTATCCATTATTCCCATATACATTTCTCCTGTTTGTAATATACTATATTATACACTATTCCTTACTTAAAGTCAACGTTTTCATAAGCAAAATTAATTGCTCCTGTAGCCTCTCTTTCTAATGGTCGATTATTATACCAACCGCCATTCTCTCTATCGATCTGAGTACACATCTCTGCGATTTCATTTGAACTGATAGGGTACCTTTGTTTGATTGCTCTCATAGCAATCGATACCATTATCTGATACATCTTACGATACCAACCGGTCTCACTGATTGTATTATACTCAGCAACTAGTGCCTTATTAACGAATGGACAATTGTGATAGCTGTCCCAAGCAATTGAGGTGTTTGTCATTTGGTTCTTTCTGTACTCTAATATTTGATTGCGAACCTTCTCAGGCAAACTGTCTAATAATGCATTTCCTGACGGCTTTTCAGCGTATTCTATGCTGTCCATTAGCACCACTGGACTCATTAACTCCCCAGCATTCGTGAATATGAAGCTATGAGCACCTGCATAATTACCAGGAACGAAGTACATACGACTCAAATCTTTAGTTTGTGGATCACCGATATCCCCCAATGTCTTATTCAAAGCAAACCAGAAGTGTTTAATCTTATTCGCTGGGACGTTCTCTGATAAAGGAAACACCAATCTAAACTTAGGATGTTCTTTGGTTGATGACGCAGTTGAGTAACACACGTAAGTGTATTGACCATACAGATCATGTAACTCCTTTTCAAGGTTGCCTTCAAACACATGATCATCAACATCGACAGCTGCCCAACCAGCCCAATTAACAACACTCTTGTTAGCTCTAGTTGTATTAGGAAGAAAGGTTGCAGGACTCATTAATGGAGCATCTTTCTTCTCCTTATACTCAACTGAAGATAGCTGATGTAAGAACTTCATGAAATCATCAGGAGTCTCGAACTGCATGTTCTTATCAGTCTTATTGTCATACAGATTCTTGAATATTGTTAGGCTAATCAAAAGAAGTCCTCCAACGATACAGTGGACTCAACACTCCAACCGATAGCATCAAAGATTGGCTCGATCGGTTTAAGGAATGTCTTTTGGAACTGGAGATCTCTATCAACATAATCATCAGCTTTGAATTCTTTAGGAAGATACTCAGGGAATGATACTACATTTGATTTGAGAGGATTGGGCATCTTCATGTATGTAAACTTAATCTTCTCTCCACTTTGTATCATAGTATGCTTATTGTCTAGGTTTCTCATGTTAATAGCATCATTATATATCAACGCTCCCCTAACATGAATAGGAGTCCCTTTAGCATATATGTCACCATCCTTACCTCTCCATTTATCAATCTCTGACACACCTCTAGGGAATGATACTTCATGAGCAGCCAATGTCATGAAGTGTTCTTTAAACTTAGCAACTTCTTCTTGTGTATCAGACTCATCACCTTTAATAATAGTCTTAAATATGTGTTTTAGTGCATCACGACAAGCAGCAGGTGTAGAAGACTTAACAGCTTCCAATCCCATAATCTTCAACTTAGGCTCGGCATACTGTACCCCCTCATTATTATGAACATTCAGGATGTATCGTTTCTTGGCTGTCCATATTCCTTTATCAGCAATAGCCTCTCGTTTCATTACCATCTTCTCAGCAATACCACCTAATGTCTTAAATAGATCTGTGTACGCTACTTCAAGCACCTTCTCCAACTTCTCATGACAAACTTTATCGAGGAATGCAACAGGGTTGTTAGGCTTAACAAGCTGAACGAGAGGATCCATGTTAACATAAACACTATCAGTATCAATAGCAATAATGTGATCATAATTAGTGGTCCCCATAATATCATTCATATAACCATTCAAAGCTCTTTCAGCCCACTTAATAGTTGTTTGACCAGAAGTCGTAATAGCCTCAGCAACATCTTGATTAAAGTATCTAAAGTATTGGTTGCCCATCGCTCCATATAAACTGTTCATCAAAATCTTGATAGCCATCTGTTTATTCTCAGCAATGTTGATATCCTTTTCAATCTTATAGATAGCTTTCTTATCTGACTTAGCAATACCTTCCTTCTCTTGTTGATACTTCAGCATATTCTTCTTAACCACAACACGTTCAGCATATAGATCACCAATGATACGAGGAATCGTTCCTAACTTATCATTTCTGAATCTTAACCCATTAGCAGCAAGACCTGAGTGGGGATCATTATTACGAACCTTTCCATCCATAATAGCTTGAATAGATACTCCCCCTTCTTTCATTACAATAGTCTCGGGACTCATGTTATACTGACAAATGATGTTCGGATATAGTGAGTTCAAGTCAAATGATACTACCCAATTGTGTAGTCCTACCTGAGGAGCTTTAACATAACCACCAGGATAATCACCCTTCTCAGAATGGATATTAGGAGGAACTACAACACCACGACTTGTTAAGTCACGATATAAGATAGAATCCCATACTCCTACAGTACCCATACATTCAGCATAGTTGATACCAGCTTTGTATGACACAACCATTGCGAGTGTGATCAGTCCCATCTTATCTTCTAATCGTTCGATCAACTCAACGTCTTTGATGTTATAGTCGATAAACTTTTGATGGTCTTCCTTGTATAGTGTATATAGGTTAGCGTGTTCTTCATATGATAACTTACGTTCGCCTAGAACTGTATGTGCAACATGATCCAACTTGTAGGACTCTTGCTGTCCATACGAATAACCAAACTTCTTAAACAGATCAAGGTAATCGAGAATAGCAACACCATAGATGTCCCACCAATGAATCTCTTTATTCATTATCTTAGTCTTACGTGGACGATTGTATCCCCAAGGACTTAATCGTTTAGATTCTTTCAATGAACACACTTGAATGATTCTATTCACGAGGTACGTCATATCAAAGAACTTCACGTTCCAACCAGTTACAATGTCAGGATAGTTTAATGCCCATCGATCAATGAAGCAAGTTAATAGATGTTTCTCATCAGTACACTTTCGATAGATAACTTCACTATCCTTCATATATGATTTAGAAACATCATAGTCATTAAGACCATACACATAGTAAGTGTTCTCTTTACTACTCTTCATAGCAACTGAGATCACTTCATAGTTTGCTTCTTCTGGTTTAGGGAAACCTTCATCAGATTGTACCTCAATATCAAGAGACAATACATTAACGATTCCACGTTTGAATTTGATTTCTTCAGGGAATTCAGATGTAATGTATTGGGATAAGAAGTTGCCCATTCCATGTAGATTGAAGTTCGAGATTTCACTCGATTCATTAATCTTGGTTTGAGCATCACTCATCGATGAGTATCTGATAGGTTTGGCGAAGTGACCATCAAGAGTCTTCCAATCGGTTGGAGTATCCACTTGATAGTACATTGTAGGTTGGAAAGGAACCTTTCTTGCTACTGCCTTGCCGTTTTCATATCCTCTGTAGAGAATGTTATTGCCACGTCTGTAAACGCTTGTGTAGAATTTTTCATTTGTCATACAGCCATTATACAGTAAATACGGAGAGAAGTCAACAAGTACTACGTAATTATTTTCTGGGTTGGTGTGGCGATTTGACCTGCCATTTCAGAATGTTTGGCTGCTAGTTCAATACTAGGAACGACAACCCACATGATGTCTGATTCTTTAATAGGCAATTCATCATATACTGCATAAGCCATATACTTCATAAATTGGATACTACCATCTTGTGTTGGTAAGATAATGTAAGGGTTAGTTACTGTGATTAGGTTTTCGGTGGAAGATTTGATGTTACAAAGTAACTCTTCACCGGAGTTTAGACGTACGATATGTGAATCCATAATATTTCTCCATTGTATAATGGGGCCTTGCGACCCCTTAAAATTAACCTAGTAGTAGTTCTTTAGCTTTTTTACTAAATTCACCAAGGTTAATTGTTTGTGGTTTCTCTTCCTCTGGCACTTCATTTTCAAGACCAATCAATAAGACGCCATCTACAATATCAGCACCAACCACTTTAATAGTCTCAGCTAAAGTAAATGATCTTGTAAAGTCTCTTGTTGAAATTCCTTTATGAACATAATCAGTTATATCATCGGTAAGAAGTCTTGTACCTTTCACCGTTAATACACCCTTCTCTAAAGTCAAATCAATCTGATCTGATTTAAATCCAGCCACTGCAATTTCAATGAAGTAATGGTTTTCACCCTTCTTAATTACATTGTATGGTGGGTATGATTGTTGTTTCTGGGGGGTTTGGATCGAATCAAATAATGAATCGAAGCCGAAGAACAAATCTTTTTGAAAGTTTGTCATGTTGTTTTCTCCTGTTAAGCGAGTTAAATTATAGAGCAACTCATGTCACTCTTCTACTATAGGACCCCGAAGGCATCCTATGGGTTTATTTATACAAAAGATTGTGGGTTCATGAACATATCAGTCAATACAACTTTTAAATCTTCAATTGATCCATTATTATCCACCGCATAACCTTTCATAGTTCCTGATTCAGTAACATGATCGATAGTCTTCTCAACTGCATCTCTTTGTATATTTAATAATGTAATACCTTCATTATCGATCCAATCAAATTCAATTGGATATCTAATGTCTGAAATGATTATGTTCTTCTCATCAATATCATTAATCTTTTTAATGTTCATTCGTAATGAGTAGTCAGATCCATGTTCTTCAAACAACTCATCCCACCAAGATACTAATAGCTCGCGGGGTGTTATATCACCATGTCCAGTGTATGTGTACCTGTATCCATCTTCGTGTGGAATAATCATTGTTGAATCTTTAAACTTTCTATCGTAAAACATGCTCTTTGGCATATCAAAATGCTTGGCCGCCATCTCTTTAGGTAAATCAGCAAGTGCTATAATTGCAGCACCTCCTAGAATCTCTGCTATCATTTCAGCAGCAGTATCTTTACCTGACCCTGCTAAACCTGTTAATGCGATTATCATGTATATTTTTTATCGTGTGCTTTATTAGTGCCGTAATCACCATCATATGAATGAAGAGACTCTGAATCAAATGATAAGTACTGGCCAATACGTGTACCTCGTGTAAGCTTCATATCACCTACAGCAACATGCATACAACCAGCCATACACCCATCATAACCCGAATCGTATAGACCTGATGTTAAGAACACACCATTACGATTTAATGTAGATCGAGTGATAACCCAACCTGCTTCATTCATACCAACTTTGATAGTATTCTCCATGATCACTTCATACAGACCTGTTGGTAAGAACCAATTACCTTTCTCATTAGGATGCAACTCTGTAGATCCACGATGGATCTTCTCATCTTCGTTAATAGTAAATAAGTTACTTTCAATACGAAAGATCTTATCTACACGTAAGTCAACCGCGTTAGGTTGAACATCACCTTCTCTTACACCACTCAATTTCGACCCTGAGTTAGGTCCCATAATATGTTTCAAATCTCTACTCCTTCTTTCCAATTAATGAAGCTAACATTAGCCTCAACCTGATGCTGATTATACCATTCTTTTTCATTAAAGTCAACCTCTATTTCACACTTACCAAACTCTAATCCTGTTGGAGTTTCATCGAACATGATATCATTCATACCAGCCCATACTGCTGCTGACGTATCCCAACTGTTAATGTAATAGTGGTAAGGTCTTACAAGATCAATCTCATTAGGACCATCTACCATACCAAGGAAATGTAAACGCTTCTCATCTGTATCAGCTAAGATGCCTTCATCCTCAAGATACTTCATCATGTGCCACCTTGATAAGAACCTTTGTAAGTTGTTATCTTTCTCTACACCATAAGCGTTAGGAACACCAAGAATGGATACACCGATTAGATCGATCCAATCCTGTTTAAGTGCCCACTTAAAGGTTTCAACGTAATCATCAAAATCACCTACTTCTGACTGAGGAACGAAGAACGTTTTGTATCCTGCCTCTTTAAAGATATGACCTAACTTCTTCGCTGCATCAATAGTCTTTTGACCAGGCTCCCCAGGATAATCAGACATTACGATATAATCAGCATTGATCTGTTCAGCCATTTCTAATAGTTTATCTGAGGGATACATTGGACGACCTTGCTTGTACATCTCGAAGGCAGAATTATCTAAAATAATGTCTTTACCGTCTTGGAAGGTGTTACAATATGCAGCACCTTGCTCTTCAACAAGGTGTGCTAAGGTTAAGTGGAGACCACTTTTGTTTGCTGCGTAGCCTGCGAAGGCAGGTGGTGATATGTGACAAAATCTCATAATGTTACTCCATAATATAATTCAAAATGACTTTTTATAGAAGTCTAACTATACAACGTGTTAGCCACCCATAGCCATAGTGACCATATCGTCCCAATGTTTCTTTGTAGCTGCAGCACCGAAAATCTTAGTAAATTCTTTCTTCATCTTACCATGATTGTGGTTAGAGTTTTCCATATTATCAACAACCCATGCAAACATCTCTGCTTCCTTATCTTTCTTACCTTCTCTAACTTCTTTAAATGTCTTCATTTGTATACTCCTTATATGATCCGTTTTCATTATCTTCTGACACACTAATAGTGATGTCTCTATGAGGATATTTATAATTAATAGCATCGCAAAGTGAATTAGATATCATCTCACACGACTTAAAGTCCAATTCTAACGTAGAATCTTCATATAAGCTCTCTAACCATCTCTTGAATATAATAAACTCAATGTCCCGATCGTCATGCTTAACTTCAATACCTACTTTAAAATGAAAGATGTGTCTATGGTCGTAACCTAAGAACTTAACTTCACTCAACTCAGGTTCAGTCAGCGCAGCAGGGAACTTATGAATTCCTTCCTTTGTAAACCTAACCCATATCATTTGTTTTTTTATTTTCATACTATGTATTATACCCTATAATGAGTTAGAAGTCAACAGCATCTGCCATATCTGTCATAACTAATGGATGACTCATACGGATTGAAATCAACGTTGTACTTTGGTTTCAACCATTGAATGAACCCTTCTTCTTGAATCTCAATGTAAGCTTGAGTCAGGTTATTCTTTGGTTCAACTACCCACTTGAATACCCATGACTCATTTGCACGAGTGGAAGTAAGAGCTTGTCTGAACTTAGTAGGAGAATATCCTTTGCGTTGCCACTCCCTGTGGTTATTCTCTAACCACTCAAGCTTTAAAGAGGTGGATCCAACGTATACACATTGGTCTCCATCCCAAACGCTATAAACTCCTCTAGATTTGCGTTCCATTACTTCCTAGTGAAAGCTGCTAATGCTTCTGCTCTTAATGGCGAATTTGGTTCACCAAACTTACCTAAGGCAGTTAAAGTAACAGTAGTTGAATTAGTATCCATAACACCACGCTGAGATACACAAGTGTGTCCTGCGTCAACCATTACGATGATATCGTCTGATTCAGTGATGAATGACATAGCATGAGCAATCTGTTGATTCAAGCGTTCTTGAATTTGAGGACGTCGTGCAAAGTATTGAACTAATCGATTCATCTTAGATAGACCCAACACCTTATTCTTCGGAATGTATGCTACATGACACTTACCAATGATAGGTCGCAAGTGATGTTCACAATCAGAGAATAAAGTAATATCTCTTTCTACCACAAACTCATCTCCTTGTGTCATCTTATTATCTACCGCTGTACACTTAGGGAACGTGTCTGCTCTCAATCCTGAAAAGATCTCATTAACATACATCTTAGCTACTCTATTAGGTGTATCAATTAATGAATCATCAGTTAAGTCTAATCCCAATTCTTTAAGAGTTGATTCAACATCTCGTCTAATAGCATTGATCTTGATTTGATCATTCACGTGTACTTTATCTGTCATTGGAGTTTGTACTCCCATTTTAACTAAATACTCATTTACTTGTTTACCTAAAGACTCGTTTTGTTTACTTTTGTCGTGCATATAATTCTCCTATACTGATACGTTACAATGTGATTTAGGTGTTTCCCAGTAATCAACAGCAACGACGTTGACTCCTAGACCTTTCATTTTCTTCTGTGCTACTCTTAATAACCAAGCAGCTAAGTTCTCACTTGTTGGTACGAAATCAACAAATACAAACCCTTCATACTTCTCATAGATTGCTTCGCCTTGACCTAACACCTTTACAAGCTTAGGAGTGAAGTAGCCATTATCTTGCTCATCCAACAACGAGAAGTCCAATTTACCATCTTTACAGTAATCAGGAACCTCATGAGGAATTAGCGGATCATTGATATCCATAATAAACTTATGATCTAACGTATCATCTAAGAACGTCTTAAACCAATTCAAATGTTTAAAGTCTGTGACCATACCACGTTCTAGTTTATCAGATTCTAAATGAACCTTTACTAGACCTTCGTGGCCGTGTAAATGTCTACACGCTAAACAGCTATCTTCACTGTAATCAGCATTCAACGATTGATTATGGACACGATGCCCATAACAAAAACTAAAACTCTTATCAATCTTCCACTTCATATTGTAACTCCATTATTAATTATTATACTACGTATTATACACTATTTCGACTCAAAAGTCAACTTCCCAAGGGAAATTAATCCACTCACCAGTATGCTCTCTTACCCACGAACAGTCATCTTCATTATCCTTTCCAAACAACACCATAGGTTTAACGTATTGATCAGGATACTTCTGTCTAATCATGGCCACCGTATCTCTAATAGTCTTACCAGAATCGTAAATATCATCCAACACGATAATGGTATCCCCTAAAGCAATAGTATCAATAGCAAAAACAGGTTCTGTAGAATCCCCGTCACGTGTTTGATAATTAACAATCGACATCTTGGCAGGGAGGATGTTAGATAGATGTACAGCCATAGGTAACGATCCTCTATGGAGGCCTACAATGTTGATATTAACATGACCGCGCATGATCAGCGACTCTATCTCATCTTTAATCTTTGCAAGATCTCTCACGTATTGTTCATTAGTATACTTAATCATTTTAGGTACCCCACGAATTGCCAAACAAATTGATGTGTAATCTAGGAGAGAACTTATAACCTTCTCTCATACACAACTCTGCAACATTCTTTTCTGTCAACTCTTGACCTTCTAACGTCGCACCTTCTGGCATTAAAAATACATCCTCAATCTCTACACCCGCTTCTTCATAGGCTGCAAGGGCAGCTTCAACTTCAGCTAAATCGATCTCATCTCTAACAACAAACTTCAAGTTAATGTTTGAATTAAGCACTTTATTCATTGACAATAAGCATTCAGGATCAATAGTAACATTCTGATCTTCACCGGTTAATGATAACTTAGGAGATACCATCCACGTAACTTCAGTAAACATCGCGTTTGTGTTATTGAAATAGTCAATGAGTACCTGCTGTACCATCTTCGACCCATTAGTCTCAAACGTAAGATGTTCTAGATTCACTAATTCAGGTTGTTGGAACAACTCAACATAAGCTTTCTGCCAACCCAATAAAGGTTCACCACCTGTCATACACAAGTGAACATTATCCTCGAATGATAAGTTACCTGTAAGGAGATCTCCTAAATTTGACGCAATTTCATTAGTCTCAGCGAAAGGACTTAGATGTTTATACTTTTTACTCCATGATGCTGAAGAGTCACAGCCGATTTCAACTACCGGAAGGTCCTCTACTGATTTGATGTTAGTAAGATCTACCAGCATGTGAGGCATCTCTTCCTCAGGTATATGATTGTCTCTTGGTTGCCCGAACCCAGCGCATGTTAAATTGCACCCGAAAGTTCGGAAGAATACTGTTGGTGTTCCTACCCATTTACCTTCACCCTGTACAGAGTAAAAATACTCAGAATATCTGATCTTTGCCATTCACTTCTCCATTATATAATTTAAACTATCTTCATGCCACAACCGACAAAGAAGATATCTTTTGACAAAAAGTCAAGTCGTTGTGTTGATTTTGTATTTCGTACTGCCTCTCTAAAATGCTCTTGCTTTGACTTGTACTGGAAGTTGTCAATAACATCCAACAGCAAGGCTTTCTTAGCCTCTAAGTTTTGTTCAGCCCAAATTGCTTTAATTGTATCATCTGTAATCTTTTTCATGTTGCACCTTTCATTGTTAATATACTTATATTATACAACAAAACTAACCAAAGGTCAACGGAAAATCCGTATTTATTTTGTACCGATGTTATACTTAGGACAAAGTTCCCAATTAGGCTTCTCTTTATGAGAGATGATTTTGATTTGATTTAAAGGTGCAATATCACCAACAACACTTACAGTTTCAAGTAGTCCCCAATCGGACATTAATGTGACTATAGTGTTACGTCGGCCGACATCATTAACTGTTAAGTTAGAGGGCTTGCCGTCTAACAGAAACAGTTCTTTAAAATGTGTGATGAAGTATCTACCTTGCTTGTGTAATATGTGACACGACTGATATAGTTTAGAATCTCTCTTGCTAGCCACACCCATTCTTGTAAGGGTCTCTCTGATTTTTAAAAAATCGTCAGGTTGAGCTAATGCAACTTCTAACATAGCATCTGGGCTCCAATCAAAGAGCTCCTCTTGTTGATCCACCATGATTTATTTTTTCCTTTATTCTTTTCAATTCAATTGGGTTGAAAAGAGGTAAAACGTTTCTTGCCTTTTCGTTACTATATCCATAGTAAGTCTTTAAAGCATCAATATCATCAGACTCGGAAGCCTTGTTCCATTTAGAAAATCTTTTCCTCTTTCTAATGATATTTATAAGAAAGGAAAACTGAGGCTTACCATCGAGGTGATGATTGATATTCATCTCATTAGCATATAGCACAGTATCTGGGAAGTATGATAGACCACGATTAATCATAAACGCAGGGTAGTCTTTATTTTTTATATCAACATCCCTGAAGTGATAAAACGCGTTATTGTTAATGGCGTTTAAATACGAGAACGGATTACTAGTTAGCTCATTAGTATTCTTATTTAAGTGGTCCTTTGGAGTCACTTAAATTTACCTTGGGCCATAATCTCAGTGAGACAAGCAACAGTATTCAATTCATGATCTGCAACAAATGCATTCTTATATTGATATTCAGCTAACGTAATCACCAATTGAGGAATGTATTCATCGGACACATAATCCAACATGTTATCATAGATCATTCTGAATACTACAGCTGGTTCCATGTCGATATTATCACTTACCCATTTACGCATACCCTTGAAGTTCTTATTCTTTAAGTCAGCCATAAGCCCTTTAATAGACGTTTCAGATAAAGATACTAATATACCAGCATCAATTGTACCCGACATGCCATATCGTTGGCACTCGTTAATGACACGACGCCAATCAGGAATGTACTTCATAATCAATTCAGCAACAACTTGTGGCTCAGCCTTAACATTCTCCTGTTCAAGGATGTATGTTAATCTGGTCATGAACATACCTGCGAGCTCAGCTTTATTGCCAACGTTAAATTCATACACAGAACATCTTGAATGAAGAGGCTCAATGATCTTATTCTTGAAGTTACAAGTTAAAATGAACCTACAGTTGTTAGAGAATTCTTCAATGAATCCACGTAATGCAGGTTGAGTAGATTGGGGGTTTAAGTAATCAGCCTCATCTAAAATGACTACTTTATATCCTCCCTGTAATGAAACAGTTGAAGCGAACTGTTTGATTTTACCACGAAGAGTATCAATGTTACCATCTTCCGAACCATTGACTATGATATAATCGAGATTGAGCTCTTTACATAAAGCACGAGCAACAGTAGTCTTACCTACTCCCGCAGTACCTGTAAACATCATGTTAGGCAATTCACCAGTTTCTACTATCTGTTTAAACGTATCCTTCAGTGGTTTAGGTAAGATACATTCGTCAATAGTAGTTGGTCTATATTTTTCAACCCACAAGAACTCTTCTCTTTTCATTTACTTCTCCATGATATAATTAGGTGAGAGTTTCATACACACTACTCTCAAAGTGCTCAGAGGCAGGAGGTTTACACCTTGGCCTTGTATTCTTTATTATACACTATTACCGTGTATAAGTCAACAGGTTACGATCCTGTAATAGATTCGTATAAGTCTTCTACATCGTTATTAACAGCTGTTACTTCAGCAAGGTTTTGCTTATAGTAAATGTTGACAACTTTACGTAAATGCTTCTTATCAATGCCGTGCTTCTCATTAAGACCCATAATAGCTTCTTTAATGAATTCACGCTCTCCCTCCATTCTAGTGAGGGAGTCCGAGCAATCTTTAATTACTGTTAAAATGTCTTTCTTATCTTGTTCTGTTAATACCATTTGTATCTCCATTATATAATTTGGTGGGCCTACTTGGAATTGAACCAAGACTCTGCCGATTATGAGTCGGAAGCATTAACCAGTTATGCTATAGGCCCGGAGCGGATAGTCAGAATCGAACTGACCTTCATGGGTTGGAAACCCATTGTATTACCGATATACGATACCCGCGATTTACTACTTAATCTTCTTCTTCTTCTTCTTTAGGTTCTTCTTTTGGCTTATTAGCATCAAGGAATGCTGTTAAACGATTACGTACAGTACCAACATCGGCTAATTCAGCACCTTCAAAAGCACCTCGTTTAGTCACAATATCAATGATCTGGACACATGCCGCAATATCAGATAATCCAATACCAGCCACATCTGCTTCTGTATTTGACTCTTCTACTTGATTTTCTTCACTCATTTTGTTTTCTCCTACTTATTATCTAATGCTAACCAATACAATGTATCACCAGCTGTTACGGATGCAATTGACTTTGATGAAACATCAAAAGCGTATGCATCACTATTACTAAATTTAAAATTGTTAATGTTAAACACAAAACTAAATTCAGATTCAATACTACCGTTAGACCTAACGGATAGCTTAAATTCGTTTGAGGTATTATTACTAGTATCAGTCACAGTAAGATCAACCTCAGATGATCCATTTGGAGTTACAACCATGCTAGGCACATTCAATGCTGAAGATGCTTTGCGAATGGTCATAAGCTGTTCATGTGTAATGTTAAACTTAACAGCAGAATCAGGCATCTTAGGTTCATTCTTAGCAACTACTAAATTGCCAATCTCTGAGAAGAAGTATTTGATACTAGATGTGCCATTACTGATAGCCACAAACTTCTTATTTTCATCAAAAGCCAACTCAGGATCTTCAAACATTCCTACTGCTGATAAGAACTCAGGGAGATCGTAGATTCCAAAGTCATAGGGAAACTCCTCTAAGATTGGCGACTTGGCCATGATGTTTTTAGACACCCCAACGGTCTTTAACACCTTATCGGTAGTACAAGCTATGTTAGCGTTAATTGTAGCAAAGTTCTTTAGAACTTCAATTGTTTCGTTACTTAAAACCATGATATATTTCTCCTTTTCAATACACTATATTATACACTATTTCGATGATAAAGTCAACAGCTTAATAACCATAATCTGTAGTACCAGTATCATTTGGATATTCTCCAACACTCTTCACTGTAGCATCAACTTTTGTGTAAAGATCTAAGAAAGCATCTCTGGTGTCATCATCGAAACGATTGATACACAGTTGAACAGCCTTATCTCTCTTACCAAAGATGCCAAACGTTTGAACAATGTGGCACAAACGTCTTGTTGAGATTACCTCATCAATGCCTTCATCCTCATAAGTCTTACGAATGGTATCGGCCCAACCAATTAATAAATCAGCAAATTCATCATCAACCGAGTTAAACTTCTCCATGTGATTCATAAGAATTTTCTTCTCTGTCTTAGGTGTTGGGTACTTCTGTTCAATTGTAATTGTAAAGCGTTCTAAGAATGCCTCATCTAAAATTGTAGCAGCAGTAAAGCGACCATCATCAGAACCTTTACCTTTAGTATTGGCTGTAGCAATCGCATTAAACCCTTTAGCAGGTTTAACAACTTCACCAGTCTTCTTAATAAGAATTGGCTTACCCTCTAAAACTCCTTGAAGAGCCATAATCTTATTAGTTCCACGATCGATTTCGTCGATCAATAATATAGCACCAGCCTCCATAGCTTTAATCACAGGACCTTTTTGGAACACTGTTTCACCATTCAATAGTCTAAAGCCACCAATCAAGTCATCCTCATCTGTTTCAGGTGAGATTTGAACTCTTACATACTCACGACCAGCTTTAGCACAGGCTTGTTCAATCATGAATGTCTTACCATTACCTGATAAACCTGTCACGAACGTTGGGTAGAATTCTCCCGACTTAATAATTTTTGATATGTCAGTTGAGTTTCCCCAAGCAACAAATGTATCATCAATCTTTGGAACGTAAACTTCATCATTAGATACAGATGACACTCCAATGTTTTGTACTGTTGATTTAGCTGATCTGAATGGAACTAGTGCTGCTTCTAAGTTATACACTCCACGTGAAACTTTAGGAAATCTCCTAACATGAGCAGCAGCTGTGTGCTTACTAACTCCAAGTTCAACTGCAACACCCACAACATCTTTTACTGTAAAATTTACTTTGTTATCCATTTCTGCTAACTTCTTGATCACTTGATTCATAATGTCTTACTCCTTTTCTGATTGTTATAATTACATTATACTCTAAAACGATGGAAAGGTCAACAATTATTTTCAGTTAATTCCCATCTAAATAATGTGGGTACTTTAAAGACTACCCAGGTCTATCATATCACACTAACTCTTCTACCACTCCTAACACCTCTGCTGCGATGAGCAAACTAGCTGCCCACACAAGTGAAAACGGCAATACCGCATATCCTAGGAATCTAAATCCTGATTTAACAAAACTTATAAATTGATGCTTATCTGCATCAGGGTACTCATTTAACATATTACTCCTTACGCTGCTAACGTATCTGTTATTGTTGACACCAATTTCTTAGTGTGTTTCTTACTCTTACTAAAGCTTCTAAACTGCTTCTTAATATCCTTAATGGCGATATCATTACCGTTTTTGTTATCTTTAATTTCAAACTCATCATCACTTCGTTGACCAACTTTTACTACCGACCACGTATCATATCCACACGCATTTTTAGCACTGATAATACCTTCGCTGTTGAACTCTCTATATTTGAGGTTGCTAGCAGCGTAACTACCTTCACCAGATTTACGAATTTTGTAATACCCCTCTTTGAAATCATACTTACTTTCAGCTAAGAACAAACACATTACTGTTGCTCCAGTTTGTCTCTTCATCTCCTTAACACAGTTTGTGTATAGCTCATCAGTGCTAGAACCCATCACAGCCTTACCATGGAAGTCCATAACAACTTTTGACGAGGTTATATCGCTGTAATTATCGCCATAAACTCTCTTAACGTCAATGTAATTAGCATCACCATCAGTCAATACAATAATGTTGGTGTTTTGAATAGCATATCTCGCTTGAAACTTCTTAACAATGGTTGTCAGTAACATAGTGGTTTCGATTAGAGGAGTTGAACCCATTCTCTCGTATGAACATAAATCGTTGTAATTAACACCCGACTCATACCACGCATTTGAATCTCCAGATAAAACAGCAGCAGTAAAGAAGTGTTTAATACTAGTATTATATTCGCTCTTAGATAACATGTTGTTAGTTATCTCAACCAACTTTACACGATCAGCTCCTAACATAGATCCAGCTGTTTTAAAATCTCCACTTAATGTATTATTTGATCCTGAAGTGAATGTATAAATTTCGAATGGAATATTAACCCTCTTGCAAAACTGAGCTAGTATAATTGTTTGCTTAACAACGTCAACTATGATTCTAGTCATTGAACCTGACCAATCAACTGCCATTACAATACCATGATTCTTGGCTTGGGCCAATTTAGTAACAGTCTTGAAGATGTCTTCAGAGTACTGGTACTGGTGAAGCTTATTGACGTCTAACGAACCCTTCTTAGCTGTTTGTGAACGACTGTATTCGAAAGCAGCTTTCTTACGCTCGAACTCACGAGCCATAGCCATCACAATCTTTTTTGAATCGTTCATGAATTCGTTATATTTGGTGTTAATATACTCCGACTCATATACCTTAGTGTTAATATTACGTTCCTTACGGGCAGCTGACAGCTGTTTATAATCGATTACTAACTTGTTAATATCAGCATCCTTCAAACCGTTACAGAATGCTGGTTGCTTACCTTCTTCATCCTTTTCTAATAAGTCTGATGAATTGCTTCGTTGAGCTTGATCTGTTAGCGACTCACTTTCATCGATTGGAGTATCACCTGATGTTCCTTCAGTCTCTTCGCAGATATCATCACCTGATTCCATTGGCGATCCTGTTTCATCCGATTGATCACCAGTTGTGTCATTTGTTTCTGTGTCATCATTTTCTTCTCCTTCTTCTTCTTCTTCTTCATAATCTTCTTTGTTTGCTAAGTAAGTATTAATCTCTTTACAAGCGTTTAATACATCATCCCAAGTTTCAACAGCCATTGCTAAATCTACAAACAGTTGTTCAGTAGCATCAAATGATACTTCAGCATAACCTCGGCCTTTAGATTGGATGTTTAGTTTATCCATAAAACCATACTTAGTAAGGTCCTTTCCTACAGTACCAAATAGATCATCATCAAATAGTGTCTTATAACCACTCTTAAATGATTTAACGATACCAGGGTAAGTTCTTTGAATTAGTTTTTCGATGCGAATGTCTTCAATGATGTTGATCATTGAGCGTGGAACACCAGGGATAGTCTTATCTGAATCGTGCCAGCCATCAGCTGGTGTATATAGTGCATGTCCAACTTCATGGCCAACTAATAAGTCGTGAACAGCTTTGCCTTTGTCTGCCCACAATGGAAGACTAAGGACTCTATCAACTACGTTGAATGATGCTGTCTGAAAGTTGCCGTGTTGAACCGTAAGGTTCTCCTTTGCCAGCAACTTTGCTAAATGATCTTGACTTTGTAAATTCATAACGTACTCCTTTTCTGATTGTTATAATTACATTATCCACTATTTTAATCAAAAGGTCAACAGTTAATTTACTTTATTTACATCTAAATAGTAAGCTCTTTAAAAATAGTTGATGACGCCAATAATATTGATCACTTGGAATATCATTTGCATAGTAACAAAGTGATACATCTTCTGTCTATATCCCATGATGCCTAATGCTACACCAGATATCATAAACATAATGAAACCCCATTTAGTGTATATCGTATTAGATGCTATCAGTAAAGCTCCAGCAATACCCGATACAGCACCTATGATTTCCATTAACTTATTCATAACAACTGAGAGAAGTTGTTAGGCTTGCTGAATGTAAGTTTAGCATCTAACTTGGACTCTAGTATGTCAGGCTTATGCGATATAATGAATGTGTTGGTATCATCCCCCATAGAATACAGAATCTTCATTAGATTATCAACACCATCATCATCCAACGATGAGTCGAATGTTTCATCTAGTATCAACAGATTAGTATTGGTAGAGTTCTTCATTTGTGCGATCTTACGCCACGCAAACAACAGTGATAAATCTATACGCATCTTCTCGCCTTCTGAGAAGTTAGCATATACAAATGAATCCCTATGACGACTCTTAATAGTTTCAGTGAAGCTCTCATCCAGATTAAATGATACAAAGAAGTCTAGTGTTTGCAAATACTGATTGATTAGAATATTCATTGCAGGCAGATACTCTCTAATAACCTTAGTTCGAATGCCTGAGTCCTTCAACAATTCTTGAGCTATATCATTATACATAGATTTCTCATTTAACTCGTCCAAGTCGTCTCTATATTCATCTGCTTGAATTTGAAACAGACTCAATTCTGATTCTTTATCAGTTAAATCCACCAACTTAACATCAGCCTTCTTTGTTCCCCGCAGCATTTCTATACTTGACTGAATACTAGATGCCTTACGCTGAGCTGCTGCTAACCTATCTAGCTCTACCTGAAGTTCCATTATAGCATCAGAATTATGCTGATCGTCTTGATCAATGGTTTCTTTGTCCTTAAGCAATATTTTAGCAGAGGCCTTAATAGATCTTACACGCTCATCCTTCACAAATTGAGATATAGACTGATTGCATGTAGGACACTCATCATTGTTCATATAAAACAAGTGTTCTTCTGTTAAGTTGGATATAGACTTTTTAATCTCGCCGGCCTGTGACATAAACTCTTTACTGATGTTAGTTAACACTTGCATTTGTTGTTTAGATACGGTGGGCCACGTAGAAGCTTCTTTGGATAATGCAATACCTTCTTCAGTCAACTTGTCTATGTCTGATTGAATAGCAGCATCTGCTGTATCATGATCATCAAGTTGAGACTGATTAATTGCTGTCATATCTGTTATGTGACTGGTTAAATATTGAATCTTGCCTTTAAGAACATCCAACTCAGCTTTAGCATCTTTACTTTTACCTCTAGTATCTGATACACGTTCCTTCAAGATACCTTTCATCTTACTGAAGATATTAATGTCCAACAGGTCTTCAATAACCTCACGTCTATGATTAGTAGACAACTGCATGAATGGAATAAATGAACTGGATCCTAGTACTACGATCTGATGGAATGATTTGTGATTAAGCTTTAATATGTTCTGTTCTAAGAACTTCTGATAATCTCTCACTGAAGCACTCTGATCAATCATACTACCATCTTGCCATATCTCAAAGTTATTAGGCTTAATACCACGTACAATCTTAAAGTCATGTCCTGCAGTATTGAACTCAACAGATACTTCAGTACCTTTGAGATTAACTGAGTTAATCAATTGATTCTTACTAACGTTTCTATGAGGCTTACCAAACAATGCAAATGATAATGCATCTAACATAGAAGACTTACCAGCTCCATTATGCCCAACCACAAGAGTAGACTTAGATGCATCTAATTGAATCTCGATTGCATTTGCTCCTGCTGACAGAAAGTTTTTGTATTTTAGTTTAGAAAATTTTATCATGAGATATCCATATCAAGTGCTTCATTATATAAGGTGTTCATGAGGGTCTTTAACTTATCCTTATCTAAATCGGTGTTAACCCCATCTATATAATTATACATTAAATCGGTTGTATTGTCAACATCTTCAATGGAAGTAATTACATTTTCTCCTAAGAATTCTTGGAAATTCTCTACAACCTTTAATTCATGAGTTTCTATATCTGCTAACTTATCAATGAACTTATCAAACATGAATGGATCATTTTTATTCTCAACAACAACTTTTATAAACTTATTAACATACATACTGACATCTTCTTTATAATAATCTACATCAGTATCATCATAATAAATCTTTTCAAATAGTGTGTTAGGGTTGCGCACCTTAATAATGTCTTTAGTATTGGTATCGAACACATGAAAGAACTTATCATCAGCTGAGTCAGCCCAAGTGAATTCCATTTGACTTCCTAGATATCTCACATTACCCACTTGAGATGCTACATGATAGTGTCCCGACAACACTTGATCGTAATGACTAAAGATATCAGCAGACATACCATGAGTCTGCACAACACCTCTCATTAACTCAAATCCTGATAACTCCAAATGAGACATAATAACTCCGTCATTCTTTCTAATGAAATCCATAGAGGTTTCATAGTTGTTAGCACTGATCCAAGGTAATAGATTGATATTGCATCCATCATATACAACAGATGTTGGATTCATGATGATATTGACATTAGATGTGTAGTAACCAAGTAGCTCTTTCAATGAACACAGATCATTAGTATTCTTATGATATACATCATGATTACCAGGAATAATATCCATCATCATACCTTTATCCCGGAGGGGCTCTAAGAACATTCGTCTATTGCTATTTAAAGCTTTAAAGTTTACATTCTTCCTATGATCATAATAATCACCTAAATGTATAACTTGTTTGATATCATGATCTTCACAGTAAGGGAAGAAAACCTCTTCGTAAAACTTCCTCTGATACTCAATGAATATCTCAGAGGAGTTTCTCACTCCAGAATGAGTATCGTTTAGAATTGCAATTAACAAAACAGTTCAAGCCCCTTTTTCTTTTTCTCTTCTATTTTCTCTTCCTTAGCAAAGGTCTTAATAGCATCATCTTTAGCTTGAATATTAGAGATTTTTTCTCTTAATGTTTCGATGAATGACTGATCAACAGGACTATTAACATCAATACCAACCATAAACGATTCAACATCAGCTTGTTCCATAAATCTATATTTAATATCAGCTTGCTTCTTCTCTTTAATAATACGTCTGATGAATGCAAAGTATGCAATTTGAGTGAAGTATGAAAATGCATTTGGCTTACCTGTACGAGTGGCAGCTTCAATATTATAGTTGTATACAGCTTTAAGACAATTCTCTACTCCATCCATAACCATCTCGTCTCTGTATGTGTATCGCACAAAGTTAGGTTTATGAGATAATCCTTCACAGATTTTCATAAAACATGTAGCA
>Ga0233448_1000680_pt1 | contig 34389 bp, 24 predicted proteins | sample SI_124_October20_2_FD_183015 | JGI IMG/M metagenome (GOLD analysis project Ga0233448, IMG submission 183015) | Seawater microbial communities from Saanich Inlet, British Columbia, Canada - SI_124_October2016_150_MG | ecosystem: Environmental > Aquatic > Marine > Inlet | place: Canada: British... | reverse complement strand
CAGGCTTAACTCTTGCATTGATAATTGCTGTTTTCATATTCCTCTCATTGCTGTGTGTCAATTGACATACAATTTATCATAAAAAAGCAATGACTTCACTATAAATTGGCATTATTTTAATTTACCCAATACCTCCAAAACCACCTGTTCTTGACTCATATCACTGGTTTCAATCATAAAATCTGCATATTTTTGATACAAAGGAAAACGTTCATTAAAAAGATCCTGAAAACTTTGGTCGTCATTCATTGCAATACCACGGGTATTAAAATTATGAATTCGATTATTCAATTCATCCAGTCGAACATTTAAAAAAATAACATGGCCATTTTTTTTTAAATGTTGCATAGCCTTTTCACTGTAAGCAGCACTTCCTCCTGTGGCAATGATTTTATTGGAATCTTTGAGACTCAATAAAACATTTTCTTCAATGTGCCGAAGATTCATATGGCTTGATTCATTGATGATTTGCTGTAATGTTTTTTTCTGGAGAACTTGTATTAAAACATCCGTATCAATATAATCTTTCGCGGTTTCTTTTGCCAAAAGCACACCGATGGTACTCTTCCCTGAGCCTGGCATCCCGATGAGAATGATGTTGTTTTTTATGAACATTTTAAGCCGCTGCTATATTTTTCACTTTTTTGTCGAAAATTAAACGTCCCTTTTTTTCATCAACCCAGATATGATCGCCTGAATGCAATGTCCCAGACAAAATCTCTTGCGCCAAAGGATTTTCCAATTGTTGCTGAATCACTCGTTTTAATGGTCTGGCACCATAAACGGGATCAAAACCACTGTTAGAAATGAATTTTAATGCTGCATCAGATAAGCTCAACTGCAAATCTCTGGATTTTATTCGCTGACGAAGAATATCAAGCTGAATTTTAGCAATTTGATGGATATGGTCTTGCGCCAATGAATGAAATACCACGGTATCATCAACCCTGTTGATAAATTCTGGTCGAAAATATTGACCCACAATTTCCATCACCTCTATTTTCAGTTGATGATAATCCTTAGTGCCCATTTGTTGAATTTGCTCTGAACCTAAATTGGAAGTCATGACAATCACCGTGTTTCTAAAATCAACGGTACGCCCCTGTCCATCTGTCAATCGACCATCATCTAAAACTTGTAGCAAAATATTGAATACATCACTGTGCGCTTTTTCCACCTCATCCAATAAAATAACGGAATAAGGTTTGCGTCGAACAGATTCAGTTAGATAACCACCCTCTTCATACCCCACATAACCAGGAGGAGCACCAATTAAGCGTGCCACTGAATGTTTTTCCATGAATTCAGACATGTCGATTCGGATCAATGCATCTTCAGTATCAAACAAAAAATGAGCCAGTGTTTTACATAACTCAGTTTTGCCTACGCCAGTGGGGCCAAGAAACAAAAATGAACCATTGGGACGACCTGGATCACCCAATCCAGCTCTTGAACGACGAATGGCATGACTGACAGCTGAAATTGCCTCTTCCTGTCCAATGACTTTAGATGAAATCAACGATTCCATTTGTAATAATTTTTCTCGTTCACCTTCAAGCATTTTAGAGACTGGAATCCCCGTCCATTTTGAAACAACTTCTGCAATTTCTTCATCGGAGACTTTGTTTCTCAATAATTGCTTTTCTGATTGCTCTGCATCATTGGATTCTGTCAGTTGTTTTTCCAGCTCAGGAATACGTCCATATTGCAATTCAGACATACGGGTTAAGTCACCTGCTCTTCTGGCAGTATCCAACTCTAAGCGCAAACGCTCTAGCTCTTCTTTGACATGGTGAGTTCCTTGCAAAGTGGCTTTTTCTGCATTCCAAATTTTTTCCAATTCACCATATTCTCGTTCTAGCTTTAAAATTTCAGTTTTAATATCCTCAAAACGTTGTATTGATGCCGAATCAATTTCTTTTTTAACCGCTTCAGATTCTATTTTCAGTTGAATTAATCGGCGATACAAACGATCCATGACTTCAGGTTTGGAATCAATTTCAATACGAATTCGACTGGCCGCCTCATCGATTAAATCAATGGCTTTATCTGGTAATTGTCGATCCGTGATATAACGATGTGACAAAGTGGCTGCGGCAACAATCGCAGGATCAGTAATGGTCACTCCATGATGAATCTCATAACGCTCTTTTAAACCTCTGAGTATTGCAATGGTGTCTTCAGGACTGGGTTCATCCACCAATACTTTTTGAAAACGCCTTTCCAATGCCGCATCTTTTTCAATATATTGACGATATTCATCCAATGTGGTCGCTCCCACACAATGTAACTCACCCCGAGCCAATGCAGGTTTCAGCATGTTTCCAGCATCCATCGAGCCTTCGGCATTACCTGCTCCGACCATAGTATGAAGCTCATCGATGAATAAAATAATTCGTCCTTCTTGTTTTGCCAAATCATTTAAAACGGCTTTTAAACGCTCTTCAAATTCACCTCTAAATTTGGCCCCTGCAACCAAACTTCCCATATCCATAGAAAGAATTCGCTTATCTTTCATACCGTCTGGCACTTCAGCATTGACGATGCGTTGCGCCAACCCCTCTAAAATGGCTGTTTTACCAACACCTGGCTCACCGATCAATACTGGATTATTTTTAGTACGACGTTGCAAAACTTGGATTGTTCTCCTAATTTCATCATCTCGACCAATAACAGGATCCAATTTGCCTTGTTCTGCCTTGGCGGTTAAATCAACGGTGTATCTTTCCAGTGCCTGGCGTTGATCTTCTGCATTTTCATTGTCAACTTTCTGACCACCTCGCAAATCCTCAATGGCTTTGTCAATTAAGGGCTGATGAGCACCTGATTGCTTTAATATCTGCCCAATACGTCCACTATCAATGGTTGCCGCTAAAATGAAGAGTTCACTCGAAATAAACTGGTCTTTACGTTGTTGAGCTTGTTTGTCAGTGACATTTAATAATCGAGATGAGTCATTGGAAAAATGAACGTCGCCATCATTGCCTTCAACCTGAGCCATGCGATCCATTGATTTACTCAAATGCGAATCGAGTTGATTGACATTGACACCACTTTTTAACAATAAATTGCGTGATGATCCTCCATCTTGATCAATTAAGGCTTTTATAATGTGTTCAGGTTCAATAAATTGATGATCTCGACCCACGGCAAGACTTTGAGCATCTGCCAGAGCCATCTGAAACTTACTGGTCAATTTATCCATTCTCATTTTTGTATCCCCCAAATTTAATTGTGTAATCTGATTAATAATATGAGACTCATCTTGTATAAATTCAAGTAGATTAACGCACTATTTTTATATTTTTAAATACAGGAATGGTTTCATCAAAGCAACAAATATTGTATTGTAATTAGGGGTGAGTACGAAATAACTTCCCATTCTTAATTCCATCTTCACTTCGCCTTCAAATGATCTTCAATCATAAAAGCTCAGAATAGAACAACTATTCCTACACTTTTATTCAATCAGATCATTTGAATCCAAAATAAATATGAAACCAAGAATGGGCAGTTATTTCGTGCTCACCCCTTATCTATTTCATTGGATTTTTTAAGTAATTACAAAAAGGCATAATGATGACAAAAAAAGACATGACGGCCCCACCTGACTTGAAAAAAAGTAAAGGTACAGGAGCATTAAGAACAAAACGTCCAAATTATGTTGATTTTTTACCACCATGTAATCACGCCTGTCCTGCGGGTGAAGACATTCAAAAATGGCTGGATCTGGCACAGAATGAACAATATGAAGAAGCCTGGCAGTCATTAATTGAAAATAACCCAATGCCCTCCATTCATGGTCGTGTTTGTTACCATCCTTGCGAAGACTCTTGCAATCGTTCTCATGTCGATAGCACTGTCAGCATCCATGCGGTTGAACGATTTTTAGGTGATCAAGCATTACTCCACAACTGGAAACCAGAATACAATGCACCACCAAATGGCAGTAAAGTTCTGATTGTCGGAGCAGGTCCGAGTGGCCTTTCCGCCGCTTATCATTTGACCCGTTTAGGCCATCAAGTCGAAATACATGAAGCAGGCCCGATTGCTGGTGGCATGATTTATTTTGGCATACCTGCTTACCGAATGCCAAGAGATGAATTGGAAGCAGAAATCAAACGAATTGAAGACATGGGAGTCAAAATTGTTCTCAATCACAAGGTTGAAAACATCTTAAAAGAAAAAGAAGACGGCGGATTTGATGCTGTTTTTATTGCCATTGGCGCCCATATCAGTAAAAAAATAGAAATTCCAACTCGTGAAGCTGGAAAAATATTTGATGCCGTTAGTTTTTTAAAGAGTGTAAAAACAGGTGACGCACCCAAATTAGGCAAACGAGTAGCCATTTATGGTGGCGGTAATACCGCAATGGATGCCGCCCGTACCGCCAAACGATTAGGTGTGGATGAAGCATTAATTATTTATCGACGTGACAGAGAACACATGCCAGCTCATGATGCCGAGGCCGATGAAGCCATCGAAGAAGGCGTGAAAATCAACTGGCTGAGAACCATTAAAGAAATTGATCAAACCACTTTTAAAGTTGAAGTCATGGCTATTGATGAAGCCACTGGTCGTCCAAAGCCCACGGGCGAAATAGAAACATTAGAAGCTGACTCACTGATCTTAGCATTGGGTCAGGATACCGACACTCATTTTTTGAAGGAAATTGATGGAATTGAGTTTAAATATGATGGTACCGTCATTGTCGGCCAAGATATGATGACTGGACATCAAGGCATTTTTGCAGGTGGCGACATGGTTCCCAGTGAACGAACGGTCACCATTGCCGTTGGACATGGCAAAAAAGCGGCTCGATTTATTAATGGCTACTTACGCAACATCCCCTATATTCCCGAAGAAAAACACCGACTGATTGGCTATGAAAATTTAAGTGTTTGGTACAAAACATTTGCCCCTAAAACCAAACAAGCGGAACTACCATTGGCTGAACGCAGCGAAGGCTTTGATGAAATTATGCAAGGTTTAACTCACAAAGAAGCCAGCTTTGAAGCCAAACGATGTTTATCCTGTGGCAATTGCTTTGAATGTGACGGTTGTTATGGAGCATGTCCTGAAGGCTCTGTCATCAAACTAGGCAAAGGTAAACGATATAAATATGACTATGACACCTGCACAGGTTGTGAAGCCTGTTATGAACAATGCCCTTGCCATGCCATTGAAATGATCACAGAACCAGAGGAGAACGCCTCATGAGTAAACCACATATCGCTACCATTGACGGCAATGAAGCTGTTGCTTATGTTGCCTACCGAGTCAGTGAAGTCTGTTCAATTTACCCCATTACACCTTCCTCACCAATGGCGGAACATACCGATGAGTGGTCAGCAAAAGATGTCCATAATATTTGGGGCAATGTTCCTGATGTCATTGAAATGCAAAGTGAAGGTGGCGCAGCAGGCGCGGCTCATGGCGCATTACAAACGGGAGCATTAACCACTACGTTTACCTCTTCACAAGGTTTGATGTTGATGTTACCCAATATGTATAAAATTGCAGGAGAATTAACCTCAACAGTTTTTCATGTTGCCGCTCGATCCCTGGCTGCTCAAGCACTGTCTATTTTTGGTGACCATGCAGATGTCATGGCGGCAAGAACCACGGGCTTTGCAATGATTTCATCCGCATCGGTACAGCAAGCTCATGATATTGCCTTAATCAGTCATGCGGCAACTCTGCAAAGTCGCATACCGTTCATGCATTTTTTTGATGGTTTTAGAACTTCTCACGAAGTCAATAAATTATCTTTATTGAGTGAAGATGACATACGCTCAATGATTGATGATGAACTGGTTTATCAGCATCGTCAACGTGCGCTTAATCCCGATAATCCATTTATCAGAGGAACAGCTCAAAACCCAGACGTATATTTTCAAGGCAGAGAAAGCTCTAATTCTTATTATGATCAATTGCCCAGAATTATTCAGCAAACCATGGATAAATTTGCAGAACTGACTGGACGACAATATCACTTATTTGAATATTTTGGCGCCCCAGATGCAACCAGAGTGCTGATTGTCATGGGATCAGCAGGTGAAACCATTGAAGAAACCATTAAAATACTCAATCAAAATAATGAAAAAGTAGGATTTATCCAAGTCCATCTATACCGCCCATTTTCAATTAAGCACATGATCAAAGTGTTACCTGCATCCACTGAATCCATTGCAGTATTAGATCGTACCAAAGAAATTGGTGCTGGTGGTGAACCATTGTATCAGGATGTATTGACCGCTTTAGTTGAAAGCCAGGATCAATTAATAGTCTTCCCCAAAATTATTGGTGGGCGTTATGGTTTATCATCTAAAGAATTCACTCCTGCGATGGTACAGGCAATTTATGCCGAATTAAACAAAGATAAACCTAAAAACCATTTCACCATTGGTATTAATGATGACGTTACACACACCAGCTTGGAATATGATAAAAACTTCAATATTGAATCTGCTCAAGTCACCCGAGCTTTATTTTTTGGTTTAGGCTCAGACGGTACAGTCGGTGCCAATAAAAACAGCATTAAAATCATCGGTGAAAATACAGATTTATATGCCCAAGGTTATTTTGTTTATGATTCCAGAAAAGCGGGTTCACAAACAACATCTCATTTGCGCTTTGGCCCTGCCCCCATCAAAGCCCCCTACCTGATTCAGTCAGCCAGTTTTATTGCTTGCCACGCATTTAACTTCATCAATAAAGTTGAATTATTAAATCAAGCAGAAGAGAAAGCAATTTTTCTCTTGAATAGTCCTTTTAATCATAATGAAATCTGGGCACAGCTACCTCGTTCAGTACAACAAATAATTATTGATAAAAAACTACAGTTTTACGTCATTGATGCGACTTCAGTCGCCAAAAATGCGGGTATGGGACGGCGTATTAATACCATCATGCAAACTTGTTTTTTTGCTTTGTCTGGCGTATTACCAAAAGATGAAGCCATTACCCAAATAAAAAATGCCATTGAAAAAACCTATTCTAAAAAAGGCAAAAAAATTGTCGATATGAACTTTAAAGCAGTTGATGCTGCTTTAGATCACTTGTTTCAAGTGACTGTTTCTAAGGTGGTAGACAGCGATCATGACATGGTTTCCATGGTTCCTCCTCAAGCACCAGTATTTGTACAGACAGTCACTGCCCCCATGTTAAAAGGTCACGGAGATGATTTGCCTGTCAGTGCTATACCCGTTGATGGAACTTATCCCAGTGGCACAACTCAGTGGGAAAAAAGAAATGTTTCAGACATCATTTCAATATGGGAACCAGAATTGTGTATTCAATGTGGTAATTGCAGTTTTGTTTGCCCCCACTCAGTCATACGTTCCAAATTTTTTCATGAAAGCTTGTTAACTGATGCACCCGATGATTATAAATCTGCCGTCATCAGTGCCCGTGGATTTCCTGAAACACGATATACTTTACAAGTCTACATAGAAGATTGTACTGGCTGTGGCTTATGTTATGAGGCTTGTCCCGTCCAGGATACAGAAAACCCTGATTTTAGAGCCATTAATTTAGCCAACAAAGCCCCTGTTTTTGATGCTGAAAAAGACAACATAAAATTCTTTGAAACATTACCGATGAATGAGCGTCACAAAGTTGATTTTTCATCCGTCCGAGGTGTTCAATTTTTAGAACCTTTGTTTGAATTTTCTGGCGCTTGTGCAGGTTGTGGTGAAACCGCCTACATTAAAATATTATCACAACTCTTTGGCCCACGACTGATCGTTGCAAATGCCACGGGTTGCTCATCAATTTACGGTGGAAATTTACCCACCACTCCATGGACAAAAAATGCCGATAATCGCGGACCTGCCTGGTCAAATTCATTGTTTGAAGACAATGCTGAATTTGGTTTGGGAATGCGTATTACTGCCGACAAACATATCAAACTAGCCATTGAATTACTGGAAGAAATGCGACCACAATTAGGTGATGAATTGGTTGATGACATCATTAATTCCAAACAAAACCTAGCATCAGAAACCAATGCTCAACGAAAAAGACTGGTCATACTGAAAGAAAAACTAAAATCCTGTAATAAAGCCAAAACAAAAAATCTATTATCAGTAATAGATCACCTGGTCAGGCGAAGTATTTGGTTATTAGGAGGCGATGGTTGGGCTTATGATATTGGTTCTGCTGGACTTGATCATGCACTATCGACAGGTAGAAACATCAATGTTTTGGTTATGGACACGGAAGTTTATTCGAATACTGGCGGACAAATGTCTAAAGCCACTCCAACGGCTGCAACAGCACGTTTTGCCACCGCAGGAAAAAGTGTTGGTAAGAAAGATTTGGCACTTCAAGCCATTTCTTACGGCAATGTCTATGTTGCAAAAATAGCAATAGGTGCTAATCCTCAACAAACATTATTGGCTATGCGGGAAGCAGAAGCCTATAAAGGCCCTTCTATTATTTTGGCTTATAGCCCATGTATTGCTCATGGTTATGATATTCGCTACGGTCTTCAACAACAAAACTTGGCTGTTGCCAGTGGCTACTGGCCATTGATGCGTTATAACCCCGAATTACGTCAAGCAGGAAAGAATCCTTTTATTTTAGATTCTCTTCGTCCTAAAATTGGTTTAAGAGAATTTGCTTACAATGAAATGCGTTATAAATCATTAACTAAAACACATCCGAAAGAAGCAGAGCATTTAATGAATGTGGCACAGGAATTGGTTGATCTTCGCTGGAAAACTTATGAAGATATGTCTAATCTTGGTGCTAATGAATTTAACCCCGTAGCGTGATTTTTGTGAATGAAGTTTAACTGAACATGATGCTCATTCCTCGTATATAAATTATCAAATACGTGGAGATTCACCTAATTTTTTTAACCATGAAGTACATGAAGACAATGAAGAAAAAACTTCAATATCTTCATGTGCTTCATGGTTAAAATATCCATTATTAAAAACTTTATTTTCCGATTCTTAAAATAGAAGGAAATCATCAATGGATGATCAAAAAAAACTTGAGAAACTAACCGTATTTTGTATTGAAACAGCACAAAAAATGTTAGATGAATACCAAAGCATTATTCCTTTTGGTGCTCATGCTTACAGCGATAAAAATGACATTATAATGAAGTGTCATCAAGAAAAATATTCAAAAGATGAATGGCAAAACCTAATTGATCACACGGCTGATGAATTAAGAATTTTGGTGAAAAATGAAAATATTTTTGCCACCGTCATTGTCACATTATTAGAATCAGAAAGTGAAAAAGGTGTCGGACTGCAAATAGAAACCGCCCAGTCTGCTGCATTGTTTGTCTATCCATGTAAAAAAGAAGAAGACAAATGGGTTATTGATGAGCCAGAACAATTAGAAATGTTGATTGCGGCTAATGTGTTTTAGTCAAGACTTGCATAAATATAACTTTGGCAAGTTTCGCTCAAATTTAACCTGTACTCAATTTGTTTCATAACAATGAAGAACTGCATTTCTAGGTTTAATTGTTTATTGGTTGAACAAAATGGAATCGATTACAAAAATCAGAGACCATCGGATTGATATATTACGTGGTTTATCTTTAATCGGCATCATTTTAGTTAATGCCAACACCATGAATTCCCCTCCCTGGATGCATACTCAAGGATTTGCTTTTATCCAATCAAACTGGGATGCATTTGTTGCTGATAATTTGTTTGCTCTGTTTGCCAAAAAAACGTATCCCGTGTTTGCTTTTCTATTCGGATTCAGTGCTTCTATTTTTATCAGCCATTTACTACAAAACCAAAAATCTATTCGTTTTTGGTATCAGCGAATGCTGGCATTGTCTCTATTTGGCATCTTACAGGTCAGTTTAATTTGGTGGGGTGACATTCTAATTGATTATGCCCTGATTGGATTGCTGTTGCCATTATTTTGTTATATACCCAAACAGTATTTATGGTGGGTCACAGGACTGTTGTTTGTGATACTGATTATTTTTTCATTTATTGTTGTTATGACAAAGCAAGCAGGGATTAATCCAACTGATTATCAGCTCTACATGGGTAAACTTGGGTTTGAGCTGATCAGCAAACAGCGAATTTATGACTTTTACATCTATAACTTTTGGGGGTATCAGCAATATTCAACAAATTTTCATTATTTTATGGTGTATTGTAATTTTCATTGGCAGTTGCTAACGCTGATGGTACTGGGTTTAACTTGTCATAAAATGGCTGTTTTTAATGAAAAAAACAGACTATGCCGTGTACTTTTATTGATTTTGATTGGCTATGGCGTATTGCAAAGTTATTCAAATCCAGTTTTTCAACAAGCCACTTATAATATTGATAATTTATTGTTATCATCAGCATTTGTTGTGGTATTGATGCTTCTTCTTAACAAAAAAGCAGTGCAAAACCGATTATTTCCATTGACTGCTGTCGGCAAAATGAGTTTGACAATTTATTTACTGAGTTCGTTGATTTTTAGCGGTATTTTTTATGGCTATGGCCTGGGTTTATATGGAGAAATTGGTCCTGCTAATGCAAGCTTAATTGCATTGATTGTGATCATTGCCTTATTTGTTTTTTCGGTTATTTGGTCGCACTTTTTTTCAATGGGATTGTTAGAATATCTATTTCGGAAGTTGACTTATTTAAGTATTGGAAAAATAAGTTTAAAACCACGAATGGACATAAACAAACGCTAAGGGACGATTCAAAATTAACCTTTACATTTATTTTTATTTCACTTCCTCTTACTCGACCTTTTGCCCACAGGCTTCGTTACTCAAACAGTTGCAAATTAGACTATGCACCTGTTTTCATGCCTTGTCTGTGAACAAATTTCTTCGCAAATTGTAAAGGCTATTTTTTAATCGTCCCTAACCACGAAATTTCTGGCACTGGCTGGCAGACTTTCGATAACCCTGCTTGCAATTCAACACTTGTTTAAAACGCCATTGGTTTTGTGACCAAATCTCAACTTTTTTACCATGCGGAATTCTAATGATTCGTTGATTTTTCAAGCAACGTTTATTTTCTTGATGATAATTTCGGAAACAAGAATGAATGCCAACATAACTCCAGTCACCACGATACCATTGGTATTGGCTTTTACCATGCTTAATTTTTGAAAGTTTAAGGTTTGATATACATTTATTTTTTTCGGCATGATATTGCACTGCACAGGATTTTATTCGATCAAATGTCCAGCGACCTTGTTGCCATTTTTCTATGATTTTACCGTGCTTAATGCGTTTAACCCTTTTGTTTGAAACGCATTGTCCTTTTTCAACATGATAATTTTCATAACACTGAAAAACACGATCAAAATACCATCTTGAAGATTTCCAGACTTCAATAATTTTACCTCGAGGTTTTTTGACTTTACGAAAGTCAGACGTACATTTTTTTCCATCTTGATGAAAATTTGTACTACATTTTATTATTCCACCAAAATTCCAAGTTTGATTTTTCCAAACTTGTTTGATTTTTCCATGATTAATTCTCACTGTTCTACTATCTGAATGACAGCTTTGAAATGATTCATGAAATTTTTGATGACAAATTAATGCCTGAAAGCCCCAGTCACCATTTAACCACTTTTCTTCACGATAACCATTTCTAACTGAAATTTTTCTCACATCTGATTCACAAATCTGTTGATCAGCATGATAGCCGTAGTCACATTGATGTGATGCATAAATCCATTCACCATTATTCCAATGCTCAACCTGCTTACCCCCAATCAATGATTTTATTCGACGATTCCCCAACATTAAATGACAAAAATGATCTCCATAACCACGCGCAATTGAAACTTCATTGGTTTGAATCATGTCGCTATTTTCTGCATCGGGTAAACGCATGTTTTGTAAAGCGGCAAGATTACCTGTGTCAGAAAAGCCAAAGCGCATCATTTCAGGTTGACTAAATAAACTAAAAGCATGATTTTTATTGGCATTTTTTGAAGGTGTTTGATATTTATCAGTGGAACTATTAACGTTAACCAAATAATCAAAACCATTATTATTGGTATCAACCAAAGAAAAATCAGGTAACAATAGACCATCTTCGGAATTCATTGATTGTTGTTGATACAATTGTTGTGATTGCCGATAAAGCTGGACAAAACCAAAACCACTGTATGCAATATCCTTAATTCCCTGCATTTGAGCTTCAACCTGTAATAAGCTAGAAAAATCAATATTTGTTAGTTTATCAATCATAATTCGATTAAATCGTGGATAGGCAAATATGGATTCAGTATTGTCTTTATTTTGTTTTTCTCCTGACTGATGGTGATTAGATAAAGTACTAATCAATTCAAAATAGTCATGTAAACCCTGCTTTTGAATTTGGTTGTAGGCTTGCTCAAATGTTTCTGATGTTGATTCACTATTGACAAGACTATTTATTTTTTTAATAAAGCCCTGTTTTTCAAAGTCGTTATGATTAAATTTAACAATCATAGGTCGTGCATAGAGTGGTTTTATTTTATCAAAAAATAAACCATCTTTATTTTCCTGCTGTTTGAGTTGTTTTTGAATATTCTGAAAGGTTATTTGCTGACTCCAAGCCGAAATACTTAAATTGTGTTGTTCATGCATTAAGTTCACTTGTGCAACAGCATCAAGTTGACAGCCTTCCTGGCGATAACAATCAGCCAAATTGGATACAATCACATAACCTTTTTGCCAGATCAGATAATGATTATTCCACGGCAAAGTTAATAAAGGATGGTAGCTAATTTTGTTAGGTGGCTCAGTTCCTTTAGGTTGTGGCGTCACTTTTCGCTTATATTCAACATTCCATTTAGAAAACTTAACATGCCAGACAGTATCCAATATCTGTTTGTTATTGGGATTGTGTTTTTTGCTTAAATCAACATAACGAACCAATAAAGCCAATTCTTCAAATTTTTTGTAATAGGTTAGTTTCGAGACATCACTGGTCGCCCATTGCCAACGTATATCATAGCTATGATGTTTGGTTGCAGTTTCTTTTAAATGTTTCCAAGCATTATTAAATGCAACGGTTAATTGTTTTAAGGGGATGTTATCTATTTTTACAGTGGCATTATTCAATTGTTTATAAAATGACCGAAAGAATACTAACCAAGGTGCTTTTAAGTTATTTTCCAACCAACGATAACCTTCATTTGAACGTGTCCAGACCGACCAATAGGGGTCTATAAATTGACGTTCAGCCGTCCAGTTCATCGGTACACTGTTATCAATATCTTGATCTGCCAACAACCAATGTCGCCCTGGCTGACTTTCTAAAAAACCCATCACCATTAAAGCATCCGCTGAATTTAACCATGAATCTTTTTTTGCTTTAATTTTTAATGATCGTCCTTTTAACTGGGCTGGCATACTGATATTTAATTGCTTAACCAAATCTTTTCTCCAGGCCAACCAAACCTGCAAATGATTCATCATTGCCGCAGTTTCCAAAAACTCCTGACTGACATAAGGCTCGCTAGATTGATCAGAGACTAATTTGTCAGTAAAGCCATATTGGTAAAAAATATTTTGTGCCACCACTCTTTCTTGCTCATTTGATAATGCTTCTATGACATTTTTTGTCAGAATGGCAATGGTCGGTTGATAGGGATTTAATGACGATGTGGGTAACACTGTAATCGCCTCCATCAATGCATTGTGAACAATATCGGCACCCTCTCCACCTTCAATTTTGTCAACGATACGCCACAAGGCAGACGTTAATAACGAGGAGGATTGGTGTGGTAACATTTGCCCTTTGGCAAAATCTTTGTCTTCTTTTATTTGATAATTGAGTCGCCAATAATAAGGTGCCCAAGTAATTTTTCCCTCCGTTTGATACTGAGACAACATGGATTGATATTGCTGATCAATGGCTTTTAGCTTGCTGGCTATGTCGGGGAATTTAGATGAAATCAATTGTAATTCATCCACTTGTTGACTTAATTGCTCTAGTTTTTGCTTTACCTGTTGTTTTATCTCAGAGGTTAAACCATTCCAATAGGCCAGATTATCATCTTCATTTTCATATTGCTGTTTTACCGTATCACATTGCTGTCGACCTTGATAACTCACCACCCAATCAGCAAATGATTCATGGATTACCGCCCCTTCAACACTGGCAATACCTGGTTGACGCAAATATAAAATCAAATGGCCTAATTCATGTCTCAATAATTCCTGATTACCTGTAAATATATTATTTTTATTGGCTTTATTGTTAAGATTAATTTGGCTACTCGACATCGTTTGAAGCAATTGTGAATTTAATGTATTAAAACTAGCCGCTCCCGTGGTTGTGCCTAATACAATTTGTTTGGCAGCAGGTCTAAATGCAGCCAAACGGGATTGCTTTAATACGGATACAATTTCTATCTCAGGCTGACCTCCTGATTGGCAGGATTGTTGATTAGCCAACCAGCGCTTGTCCTGACACATTAAATGCTGCAAACTGGCAATATTCAATTGAGCCAACTGAAAAGTGTCGGTTACTGCATTCTGTGATTGATTCGATGTTTGGCTTATGTTGGCATTTTTTAGTGGATCATTTGATAAATTCGCCAACTTTAATGATTTTTTTTGTTGACTCACTTTTAAGGCGCTATTGGCACTTTGCATCAAATCTTTCAAAGTAAATGATTCAGCAGAAGCAATCTCAAGTGGTGTTGAGACTCTATTTCCGCCAATAGAACGAGTCAAGTTTCTAATTCTAAGGATATTGTGTTGCTGACCAATAATGACTTGATAATCACCCAAATCATTTTTTTGTGAAGAAATAACCACTTCACGGGCTGGTATTAATAATCCTTTATAGGGATACCAGACCATGCGATTAAGATGAAGCTTATACTGCAAGGGCATACGTTTTGTTTGAGCAGACGAGCGACTCAACTCAGCGTTATATTCTTTTCTATCCGCCACTCCAATCGATAAAATAGCCTGTTCTTTTGATTTTTCTTCTTCTGGCCATGAGTTAGTGGTTAAGTCATTGGTAATTCGACCATTTAAAATTAAAAAAGTCGTAATTTCTGCCGCATTTTTAATTTCACATGTTGATTTGTCTACACCCTCACTCTTTTCAATGACATATATTTGGGAACCAATAATTGGCAATAATACCTTTGACAAGTCACCATCATGTCGAAATTGAGGTAGCTTTTCCTGAATAACTGTAACACTGGTTTCGCCCCAAGACATTTCTCTATCTTTATAGGATGACCAATAACCTGACAGTAAATCTGAATAAAAACCCAATGCAATTCGATTAGATGCTGATTTAATTTGAGAAATGGGTACGGCTAATTCTCCATTCTCCTTGGTAAAAGGTTTCATTGCCTCATACTGGAGCAGTTTTTCCATATAATATTGAATTAGACAATTGGAAATACGCTTGGAATACTGTTTGTTTAGAGGATCGAACGCAGGTTTAATAAGGTCATCAATCTTATTTTTGGGTGCAATCAAGGAAACTGAGTCTTTATCCGTCACTGCTGAAAAAGTTTGATGACTGATAAGAATACAAAATAGAAAAATAAAGCTGAGTTGAGTAACTCGTTTACTCAAACGAAACTTATCCCCTTGTAGGATAAAAAAAATAATGGAGGATTGCTGTTGAATCATTTGTATCATTTGTTTTGAACAAGCTTATAAGGTGTTTAGAACATGATGTCCTTCAAGCAAAGTAACAAAATATTTTAAAGCCACGGAAGGACACAGATAAATAATTTCACATTCATACCATACTTAATATTAAGTATTATATTGTAAAAAATCCATATAAAGCCCTTTAATTTTCATGAAAATTTCAATATTTAAGCGACAAACATAAGAAACATCAATCATTAGCACGCTATACTTTTGCCTTTTCACTCATATTATTATTTTCTTATATTAGCTATTGCTTATCTTCTAAATCTCTGTATAATACCCTTCAACTTAAGCAAAAACACATTTAACTAAAAAAATTTAACGGAGATTCATCATGAAAACTTTAATCAAAACAATCGCTATCGTTGCCGCTCTTTCTGCTACTTCTGCTCAAGCTTGGTGGGGAAATGGATACAACACTGGAAATGGTGCTGGTAACGGTGAAGGCACTGGCGAAGGTTCAGGTTCTTTCAGCTTTAACATGAGTGGAAAAGGCAGTTCACGAGTTCAAGGTAACGGTACTGGAAACAGCTATGGCAATGGATATGGTTACAACAACCCAAATGCTTATGGCGAAAATGGAAGATTTGCTGGAAATGGAAACGGTGATGGTTCTGCTGATGGCTCTTTCGGTTTCAGCATGAGTTCTAAAGCCAGCTCTAGCTCACGAGTTCAAGGTAACGGTACTGGAAATGGTTACGGTTACAACTCTCCATATGGTTACGGCTATGCTCCAGTTGCACCTATCGCACCTGTTGCTCCTACAACAACTGCTAAATAATCAGTTTTTTATCTGAATAATCAAGGGGGATGAATTTTTCATTCCCCTTTTTTATTGGAAGCTTTTTTCTCTGAAATATTTATTATTATCATAGAATTCAACTTGCTTGTTTTCTTCATACCAACCAGGCACTCCCAATAAAGGTAAAGGCTTGAAATTTTTGGGTTTTATTAATATATCTGTTTCTGACAATATTTTGAAGACTGCCAGATCAAGCTGCTGTATTTGCTCTTCTTTAGAACAACCAAAAAAATCTTGTTCTACTTCAACAAAAAGTGCCTTACCCGTTAATCCAATGTATGGGTTTAAAAATTTCTCATAAAGAGCATGCCCCAAAATAAAGGGTTGAATAGACTGAAACCAACAATTTTTTGACTCAAAAAAACATTGTTTCCATTGGTGATCTACAATTTGTTGCATCAAATCAGCATTGCTGTACGCAACAATCACACCTGACTCATCAAAATGAGTCAAACTATCTCTAACTGAGGTTCTTTTTGTTGAATTTTGAAGTGATATTTCATGGAGATGGCGGGCACTAATCGTTTGCTTAATTTTTGGAAACATCACCCACATCATGGCATTAAAAAAATCATGCCAATTATTTTCACGCGTACAAACAATACCTGTTCGCCCAATTCTTTCTTCATAATACAAATCAGCGGCAGGTAATTTTTCATCATCAGGTAAGAATTGAATTTTCTGCCCATTGATATTGCAAGTATTTTTCAACAATACCATCAATTGCTGGCAATTTGGCCAATGCGACCAAAGTGGGGAAGGTAAAAAAGCAGACAAATCATCAAAAGACGAGGATTTCTGCGTAAAATCACTCTCCCAATTTTGTAAAATAGCTGTCGCCACAAGCTTATCCCATTAGCTCTCCCATTGGAATTGGCTCACGTTCTACCATCAAATCTTTTTCTGCATCTTCTGGTGTTTTAGCAAATATAATTTTCACCATGGAATCATCATCAGCTGATTGGGCCAATCTCATTTCATTGGCAATTTTCTTAGCTTCTGGAAATTTTTCATGGCTAGAAATATATTCTAAACGCTTGGGTGGTTTGATTTTGTAAATAAAATATGGCATTAAAGCTTCCCTTTTAATGACTGTAATTAAGGGATAATTCAAAATTCTTTACTCTTACTCGACCTTTCCGCAGGCTTCGTTACTCAAATAGTTGCATAGTTCGACTATGCGCCTGTTTTCGTGCCTTGCCTATGAACAAAATCTCTTCGCAAATTGTAAAGGTTATTTTTGAATCGTCCCTAAGAAAAACTGACAATATCAGATTAATTGAGGATGAGCACTAAATAACTTCCCTGACCAATTAAATTTTATTTTTTACTCAAACCAGTAAACTATTTTAGCTATAGGAGAACAGGAATTAATTTTATGTCTTTAGCAAAAAAAGCAATCGAATTAGTGAGCTAAGTATTTGCCCAATAGAAGTATTTAGTAAAAATAGTGTCTGGGGGAACTGATTATTATTTTATTGGTGACTCTATAACGTTTAAATCGTTAATATTCCTTGCCTGCTGAAGATATTTATTTTTATTATCAGGTAGATAACAGGAATATTATTGATTATTTGAAAGAAAAAGAGTAACTATTCATCTTTTCCCCAAACTAGGGTAAATTCTAAACACGCTAAAGTGCTTATGAAAAAAGTAATTAAAAACTCATTACTGGAGGGGTTACTTAGGTAACTCGCAATAAATAAACTACCCATCTTACTGGCTCTTTTGTCCGTCTTCTTTGCCACAAAAATAGTTATGTAGAGCGACTACACGCCTATTTTTGTAACAAAAAAGACAAACAAAACTTCTGCGCAATATGGATAGTTTATTTATTGCGCGTTACCTTAAATATAATTTAATAAAAAAACCACGTCAATTGACGTGGTTTTAAACTAAACTCAGGCTTTCAGCTTTTACAATCCTTCGAAATAAGCACCTAAATTATCCATATCAGCATCACTTAATGCAGCAACAATACCAGCCATCATAGGATCTTTTCTTGCTCCAGATTTAAACGCTTTTAGTTGCTTACTAACATAAGCTGCTTTTTGACCTTTCAGGTTTGGCCACATTGGATTAGCACTAATACCATTAGCTCCATGACAGGCAGAACACATGCCTGCTTTGGCTTTTCCAGCAGATGCATCGCCCGCAAAGACATTTGCATTGAAAGTAAAGACAGCACAAGTAGCAAGTGTTAAAAATATTTTTTTCATTGTTTTCTCCAGTTTAAAAAAATCGATCATTTTCTTATTAATTTCAATTTCTGTAATAATTTTTAGCATAAAATTGCTTTTTAAACAAGATTAAAAGCAAAAGCTAATGTTAGATACTCGTTCATATTGACTGAATATACAGTGCATTATTGTTAAAAACAACATTGATTTTTAACATTAATTTAATTCAATATATTGTTGATTATTATATATATTTACCAAACCAATAAAATAACAACTTGGTTTTCTATTGTTTTTATTTCAATCTCTGGTTTTATTTTCAAACAAATTCAGTAAATCTTCGTTATCAACTTCTTCAGCCATCATTTGGGCTGTTTTACCATCAAGTGAAGTTATTTCGAGATCAGGATGATTGGCTAAAATCAGACCAACAATGTCTTTATTTTGCTTTACAACCGCTTCATGTAATGCCGTTTTCCCACGCTTATCCTGGTGGTTAATATTCACTTCAGCGGTTATTAATGATTCCACCATTTCAGCTTCGCCATATCGAACAGCCATTGATATTGGGGTCATTTTTTCAATATTTTCAAATTCAAGATTGACTCCACGTTGAATGAGAACATTCACCAACGCAACATTTATCATTTCAATTGCTCGATGAATTGGAGTTCTCTGGTAGATATCCGTTGAATCCAAATTTATAGGGTATTCCATCAAGAGTCGAATTAATCCCACATATTTTTTTTCTATCGCTTTATGAAATAAGGGGGCTTTATCAATATCATTAATCTCCACATCAGCACCAGCCATTAGCAATTTTTTGAAGAACGATAAATGTTCACCATCATCAATTGTTTGATGTAGTATTGTGTTGCCTTTTTTATCCTTTACATTGACATCGCAACCCAGTTGAATCAACATATTTGCAGCATCCCATTGCTTCTCCTTTACGGCTTCGATAATGGGCGTCTCACCTTCTTCACTTCGACAATTTATATCCGCATTACTTTGAACCAATAAGTTAATAATGCTTCGATGCCCTTGACTGGCCGCTTCATGAAGTGGGGTTAAAGCAAATTTTGCTGTCGCATTAAGATTGGCTTGATGTTTAATGAGTATTTTTGCAACCTCTAATTGACCTGATTTAGCCGCTTCATGCAATGCAGTCATCTGATAATTTGCCTCTGCATTAATATTTGCACCATGAAAGATCAAATCTTTCGCAATCTCCAAAAAACCCTCTCTAGTGGCGATGTGTAATGGGGTGTTATTATTGATATCCTGCACATTCACCCTTGCCCCATTTTCCAGTAATAAATGACTGATATCATAATGCCCCGATGAAACGGCATCGAATAAAAGTGATTCATCCTTTTTATTTTTTACGTTAACATCTGAACCAGCCTTAATTAACATTTTCACAATGCCACTGTTATTTATTTTTGTCGCTTCATGAATAGGAGCCACCCCTCCCCCAGCTTTTAAATTGGGATCAGCACCCCCCTCCAATAATAATTCAACAATGTCAATCAAGCCACTTTTACAGGCCTCATGTAGCAATGTAACCCCATAACCTGTTGTTACATCTGTATTAGCACCATAATTAATTAAACATTTTGTAATATCTGAATAGCCATTCAAGATTGCAACATGCAACAAAGATCGACCCTCTTTATCAAAAACTTCCGTTGTGGCATTATATTTTAGAAGTAACTCTATGATGTCTAGGTTTCCTTGCAAAATAGCGGCTTTCAAAGGAGACTCACCATTTATTTTTTGATTAACATCAATGCCTTTGGATAATAACAAACTCAATATTTCCGTTTGCCCACTTTTAATGGCTTCATTTAAAATACCTTCAGCATGAATATTGGCCTGATTATCGACCAACAACACGACTAGCTCTAAACACTTGGACTGAATGGCTTTGTGTAGCGGTGTTATTCCATAACTGGCTCGGGCATTAATATTTGCATGATGACTCAACAGTATTTTGACTGCATCCAGATTATTATATTGTGCCGCTGTATGTAGTGGCATTTCTAACATTTGGTTTTGAATATTTAAATTTCCACCATGATGAATCAGAGTTTCCAATAATGTTAAGTTATTTAATTTAATGGCATCATGTATCAATGAATTACCTGATGATATTTCGACAACATTAACATCAGCCTTTTCATCAATTAAAAATAAAGCCAGTTTAATATGCCCCGCTTGAACAGCCAATTGTAAAGCGGTTATTCCATTTTCTGCTTTTGCATTGAGATCACAGGGTTGTTGTAAAAAAAGCTTCATTATTTCAATATCACCGCCTCTTGCCGCTTCGTGTAACAAAGTTTCCCCATAGCTATCAACTTTAACATCTGCGTGACAACCTGCATCGAGTAAGCATTGAATCATTGCACCATCTGCATTTTTTGCTGCCAGATGCAATAAAGTTTTATTCATTTTATTACGAACATGAATGTCAGCATGTTGCCTAATCAATGCTCGTGCTAACTTCAATTGCTGTTGATCAACCGCTATAATAAGTGCCGTATCTCCTGTCTTATCTTTAGCATTGATATCAACAATGCTTTTTGAAAATAACTGTATCAATTCAATATTTTTTGCCAGCACAGCATGATGTAATAATGTTTTTTTATCACTATCCAAGCAATTGCTGGCAGCACCTTTTTTTAGAAAAAATTGAACGACTTTAGTGTCTCCATTTTTCACAGCCAGACATAATGCCGTCTCACCTAGCTTATTTTCACAATGCAACTCTGCCTCGTGCTTCATTAAAACAGCAATAACTTCTTTTTTTCCCGATAACACAGCAAGATGTAATGCTGTATTGCCATCATTATCCTGTTGATTAATATCTATTTTATTTTTTAATAGAAGATTACAAACAACTGGACGCCGATGAATACTGGCCAAATGTAATAAGGATTGATTCTGTGCATTTAATAAATGGCTATCTACTCCTCGATCAATCAATAACTGAAGCAATTCACTGTGACCATTGATGACTGCAATTTGAATGGCACAAGTCTCATTATTATCAACCCAATTAACATCATGACCACCGACAATCATTGTATTGACTATTTCGACTTGATTCTGCTCAAGCATTTTGAAAAACAATGAATAACCTTGACTATTTTGATAAACATCTGCCCCATTTTTTAAAAAATACCTCAACAATTCAATATCATTTTTTTCAATGGACAATTCTAAAGGTGTTTTTCCATTTTTATTGACTGAATTGATATTAATACCTTGCTGAATAAATCTTTTAATGATTAGAATATCTCTATTTTTAATGGCATTAAAAAAGTTATATTTTCTTTGGTATAGAAAATAGATTATCGCTATGGAAATGAAGACACATGAAGCAAAAAGTAGAAAAATTAACATAATCTTATATAGAATATGATGCTCTTTGGAGCAAATTTAAAACCATGGATGAATGCAGATAAACACGGATTATAATTCAGTATCATTATGTCTATCTGTGGTTCAAATAAATAATTAATATCTATTTTGGTTAATAAAAATATTTCGATACAAAAAAATAATTTAGAGTGTATTTATAATGCATATTACTCAATATGTAATCATAACTATTATGTTTATATATCATAGTGATATAAATTTATTTTAAACCTATTTATAGACAAAATAAGGAGCCATAACAATTTCAAAGATTACCTTAACCAGAAACATCAACATCATTCAATAAAAATAATTTTTCTGCATAACATTTATATCAAGATAATATCGACAAAAAAAACAGGATATTTCTATCTATAACCTATAATAGTAGAGAATTTAGAATAACATTTAGGAATAATCGTATGCAGCCAACGCATAAAGAGTATTATGCTGGAGAAGTCATATTTTCTGAAGGTAGAGCAGGAAAGCTGGCGTATATCATAAAAACAGGATCAGTTGAAATATCCTTGCTTCGTGACGGGAAAAAAATAATTTTAGATGAATTAGGGCCAGGCAGTTGTTTTGGTGAAATGGCACCTATTCTTGGTGGAACACGAAGTGCAACCGTTACTTGTACTAGCTTCACTGAACTCTATGTTATTGATAAAAACAGTCTGGACAAGCTATTAAAACAAGCAAATCCAATGCTACGAGCAACCATTCATTCTTTAATCAAACGATTAAGAAAATTAAATGAAAGCGCCATTAAGGAGTCCAACCCTAGTAGTCCAATTGAGGTTTACGCCAATATACTTACACTACTGGCTTATGCCGCCAATAACCAGGGGCGACAAAATCAACGCGAGGCTCGTGATGACTCATCATCAGAAGTTCCTATGCACATTGCCATCAAACAAATCAATTTAATTACAGGAGACGCTCGCTTTCATATCGAAGCACAACTCAAAGAAATGGCAAAAATAAAACTGATTGACATTCAGGGCACGAGAAAAAACCCTGTTGTAAAAATCAAGCCAAATGGTCTAAGGGATCAGGCGAAGGCAATCAGTAAAAATATAGGTGACTCTTCCAAAGGCTTTCAAACAGAACAAGATTTATTGGATCTTGATCAATTATCAAGCACACTGGATATTGAAAAAGAAAACATTTTGCAAACCTTGGCAGATGGAAAAATAGATGATGATTGCGTTATTTTTAGAAAAAATAAATTTGAGCAAGTTGTCAGATCAGAAGGCAAGGATTTCTTTCTACCCACAAAACCTGGTGAGAAAGAAAAACGTCTGCAATTTGACCAGATCAGCGACATTGAGTTTTTAGATCGACATACACTATTTAAAGTCATTGCCAATTTTGATCGCCATGATTTAGCCAAAATCATCTCAAAACAACCTGACACTGTCCAGCGAAGACTATTTCAAACCATGTCCAAACGTAATAAAGCCGACGTTCAAAAAACACTTCATAGTGTGGGCGAAGTAGACAAGGCTGAATACCAAACTCTATCTAATCGTTTTATTGATATCATGAGAAAACTGACTCAATCCGAAGAACCCGAGGAAGAAGATGAACCTTATGAATTGTAACTGGTGAATTCTTTTATTTTCAATGCCTGGACACTTTTTGTTAAGCCTGATGATTTTTTCAAAAATATAAAACAAGCCAGTCAGACTAAATATATTGTCATCGCCTCATTTTTATATGGAATCGCACACACTCTAGGGCGTATCGACAAACACCTATTAAATGAAGAATTTAATCGTGCTCGACCTGGCTGGGAAATATTATCTCCCTACATTATGGAAAGCTGGGTAAATCTTTGGTTTTTTCTAGTTATCGTTGGCTTATTTGCAGGCATAATTGCTTGGTATTTGGGTGGCTGGTGGTATCGTATTCGTTTGCAATGGTGCGGACAGAAAATAACTGACAAGCGTCTTGCAAGAGTCATCTACATTTATTCCCAGTTAGTCATCACATTGCCCAGTATTGCTTGTCTTTTAATACAAACGGTAATTTATAGCCATTACCGAGATGCGACCAATTCTGATCATTGGCTTTTTGTTATTTTGTCTATATTTCCTTTTTGGTCGTGTTGGGTGAGTTATTGTGGATGCACGACTGTATTCAAATTAGAAAAGAAGCTGGCTATTTTATGGTTTGTGATTCTTCCTTCAATGGTCTATTTATCAATGCAAACTTTATTAATAGGCCTATTAAAACAATATGCAACGGGTAGCTTTAACGCTTTTCATTAATCACTTGTTCAAATAAATAACCATGAAGCAGCAGTGAATGACTGCGTTGTAGATCGGCAAATTCCACACCATGAAAGTAAATTAATTCGCTCGTTACAGGATCTTTTTCCGCTTTGACATTTCTGATGACCCCAGAGACCTCCAGAAAATCTTCCACACCCGCAACAGACATACGCGTTGTCACTCTTACTGTATCGCCTGGATTACCAATAACGTCAGAAGCTTTCAGGCAACACCCCGACAAATTCAAATCATTCACAAAACCAACGATTGAACTGTCATCTTCTCGTGATTTTTTGGTATTTTTTATGGTTGATTTCAAGGCGACATCAACCCTAGCCTCTTTTCTAACCACACTGCTAACAATGTCTTTGGGGTATTTCACGTGAAAATAATGATAAGGATAATTGCAAACCTGCACTATTTTTGAAGAAAATCCATAAACAGGTATAATCCACCATCATTCTTGCCAGACATTGCTGCCCTTCTTTTAATGGAAAATAAGTATTATTAATTTTTGGCGTCAACATCATCAAGCTGCGCCCTTTAAGACAACCAATCAGTTTGGATTGATATCTTTTGCCTGAAACATCAGGCAAAATTTGCAGTTGCAATAATTCGCCAACTTTTAAATCAACGTCTTCATTCACTTTAGCATCCTTTACAATGCGTCACAGACTCGTTGCAAACGTCCCTTTACATCTTCTGCCATCGGCTTTATTTCTTCTCTATTAACCAAGCCTAGTACAGCAAGTGGATCCATGAAACAAACAATATTTTTACCATCATCAGTTTGTCTAACAACCACATTGCATGGCAGTAATAATCCAATATCAGGTTCAAAATTAATTGCCTGATCAGCCAGTTTTGGGTTGCAAGCACCTAAAATTTTATAGGGCAAGCGGTCAACATCAATTTTATTCTTAAGGGTTGTTTTGACATCAATTTCTGAAACAATTCCAAAGCCTTCCGTTTTCAAAGCTTCAACAACTTTGTCAATTACTTCATCAAAATCTCCAGCAACTTCTTTATTAAATCCGTACATTACCACTCCCTATAAATTTAGAACACTTTGCTGTTTGGGCAAAGTAACAAATATTTTATAACCATGGATGAACACAGATACTCATTGAATATTATCCCTGTTTATCTGCGTTCATTCGTGGCCACAATAAATAATTAATATATTTTGGTTAATTAAAAACTTTGTTTTTCCGTACTTAGGCAACTCGCAACAAATAAACTACCCATCTTACTTGCCCTTTTGTCCGTCTTCTTTGCTACAAAAATAGTTATGTAGAGCGACTACACACCTATTTTTGTAACAAAAAAAGATAAACAAAATTTCTGCGCAATATGGGTAGTTTATTTATTGCGTGTTACCTTAAATTAATTCCTCCACAACTTTCTATCTGTAGACTAGACTATAAGTATCTGAGTGTGATTCTATTTATTATCACGATACTTAAACATATTATATAATATGGCTTTTTGATCTACTGCAGGAAATTAACATGAAAAAAACGGTCATTTCACTTTTACTACTTTTTAGTTTATTTAATATTTCTGCAGCTTATTCAGATGATGATTTATTTGCAAATTTCAATCTTGAAGATATTAGTTTAGATAAAATCACCAATGCCATCATTAAATTAAAGAATAATTTAATCATTGAGAAACAACATAACATAGAGTTAACTAATAAAAACAAGGAACTACAAGAAGAAGTTAATGCTATATCTGAAAAATTAACCAACCATCAAATAAAGTCTTTGCCGAAAGAACAATAAATTCACCTGTCAATCACTATCCTATTCTATTGTTGAAATTTCAGAACTCAATTCATAATTAAAGATGAATGGTTTCGATTCTGATGGACCTTGACCAATATTCGTCATCTGCTGATTTAAAAATTCAATGAGTTCATTCATGCTATTTACAATGTCATTTGAATACTCTTTGATCAAAGGCGTTGAGATAATGATGATATTAACACGCCCAGACAAAGCATCTTCACCATTGTATCTTTCAGCAATACTTTGAGAAACGGTTTCAACCGTACTGATCAAAACTTCCCAGTTATCTGCCATAAAGGTCAGATTTAAAGTATCACCATCATCCTCATTGACCACTACGCCATCGACTTGAACTGCTTCAGTTTTTTCATCAATATTTTCATCTTCATCTTCAAATGATTCAAAGACCTCATCTTCAATGGCATCTTCTAAAGATTCTGTGCCTTCAAAAAAACCAACCACTTTACCATCAACAACTTTCCAGATGACTGATGAAATAGGCGTTGCATCTGAATTATAATATTGTCTTAGACTTGCCAAAACAAAACGATGAAAACTTTCTTCGACAACATTACCGTCAATGGCAAATATTTTTCCACGCGCAGGAATAGAAACCGCAAGCAAATTAGAATTTAGCTTGTTATGGGCTCTTCGCATAATATCAGGAGACAATATTGCTTCTGAACAATAATAATTCCCTGATAAAACAATCACCTCAAGGTCTTCCGAGTCTTCATCAAAGTTAAGCTGTTGCCAACCCGTTGTGTCAGCAAGCGCAACTTTTAGCTGATCTAAAGATTGCAGATGCAATGACTCCATTTCAATGTCATCATGCAGGTCTTTTTTTCTTAAAAAAGAAACATTTTCCCCCATATCATAGCAATAAGCGACAAAGGGGTTTCTGTGTGGCTCAATTGTTCCTGAAAAAAAAGGTGTCACAATGGTACCTTCAGGTTCTACCTGTTCAGCCCATTCATTGGATTTCAACAATGGGAATATAGCACCGTGAACCTCTTTATATGACATTAACAAAATCCTATCTAAAAATTTATTTTTTACTCTCTTGGTATTATTAAAAATAGTTAAACATTTCAAATAAACTCTCTTTTTCTAACATATATTTTTACAAGTTAAAATAATGAGACAAAATCTCTAAGTTATTTTGCACACATTACTAATGTAAATACATCAAAACCAATGCTGGATAGGATGTAAACCATATGTTACGATGCATTTTTTTAGGCTTGAGTGACTGATAATTTTTTTCATATTCAATGAGGAGTTTCTATGGATACACTACTCTCAGGTAGTAATGTTCTATTTATTTTAATCGGCGCTGTCATGGTGTTGGCAATGCATGCTGGCTTTGCCTTTTTAGAAGTTGGTACAGTTCGTAGCAAAAACCAAGTCAATGCACTGGTAAAAATCATGACAGATTTTGCCGCTTCAACCATTGCCTATTTTTTTATAGGTTACACTTTGGCTTATGGCACTGATTTTTTTCAACCAACAACTGTATTAAATGAAAAAAATGGCTATGAATTGGTCAAATTTTTCTTTTTAATGACTTTTGCTGCTGCAATTCCCGCCATCATCTCTGGTGGAATCGCAGAAAGGGCAAAATTTTATCCTCAATTAATAGCATCATTTTTTATTGTTGCTTTAATCTATCCTTTTTTTGAAGGCATGATTTGGAATGGCAATTATGGCTTCCAAGCCTGGTTGAATTCAACATTCGGTGCAGAATTCCACGATTTTGCAGGTTCAATTGTAGTTCACGCCATGGGCGGATGGATTGCACTCACGGCTGTTGTATTATTAGGTGCAAGATATGGCCGATATAGAGCAGACGGCATCATGACAGCTCACCCACCTTCAAACATTCCATTTTTAGCACTGGGCGCATGGGTACTGGCGGTTGGTTGGTTTGGTTTTAATGTTATGTCAGCACAAACAATTGACAGTGTTCAAGGGTTAGTTGCTGTCAATTCATTAATGGCAATGGTTGGAGGCATTCTTGCCGCCTTAATCGCAGGAAAAAATGACCCAGGCTTTGTTCATAACGGACCCTTAGCAGGATTAGTGGCCGTCTGTGCTGGCTCTGACATTATGCATCCAATGGGCGCATTGGCTACAGGCGCTATTGCAGGTGCTTTATTTGTCTGGACATTTACTCTGACACAAAACCGTTGGAAAATAGATGATGTTTTAGGTGTTTGGCCTTTGCATGGTCTGTGTGGAGCATGGGGTGGAATTGCTGCTGGAATATTTGGCGCAACTGCACTTGGTGGCAGTGGTGGAGTAACCATGATGTCTCAGATTGCAGGCACTATTGCAGGCATCATTGTTGCAATGATTGGTGGAGTCATTGTTTACGGTGCTTTAAAAATGACAGTGGGCATCAGATTAACTCAAGAAGAAGAATATGATGGCGCAGATTTAAGTATTCATAAAATCAAATCAACTGCTGAATAGCATAAAACCAGTGTCTGAAATATTACTCGCAGAATTATGGCATTACCCTGTAAAATCTATGAAGGGTAATCGCTATAAAAAACTAACGATAGAATCCAGAGGCTTTCAATTTGATAGACACTGGATGTTGATTGATGAAGAAGGAAAGTTTTTAACCCAACGTCAACATCCTCGCATGACTTTATTAAAAACCACATTAAAACACGGAGAGTTAAGCTTAACAGCAGAAGGCTTTTCAACGTGCAAGGTTACAACAAAAGAAAAGCGTCAAGCGCTTAATGTAGACATCTGGCAAGATCATTGCCAAGCCAATTCGGTCGATAAGCAAGTTGATCATTGGTTGACTGACTTTTTACAGCAAAAATGCCGACTGGTTGAAATGCCTGACAATGAAGTTAGACAAGTTTCCACAGATTATGCACAGCCAAAAGACCAAGTGGGTTTTGCTGATGGTTTTCCATTTTTGCTAATTTCACAAGCGTCTCTTGATGAATTAAATAATCGACTAGAAACGCCCGTAACAATGGAGCGCTTTCGTCCAAATTTGGTTATCACTGGTTGCAAAGCTTTTGCAGAAGATAACTGGAAGCGAATTCGTATCGGAAAAATTGAATTCAGACTTCCTAAGCCTTGCTCTCGTTGTAGTATTCCAGGAATCAACCCGCTAACTGCGGCAAAAGACAAAGAATTACTGAAAATATTGGCAACCTATCGACATCGCGATAATCAGGTTTTCTTTGGTCAGAATGCGCTACATGACCATTTAGGAGAACTGACACAAAATATGCCTATCACCATTTTGGAGAAACACAATGATTGATGCTGTTAAAGCGACTCAACAATGGCTCAAAACAATGGTTGTTGGACTAAATTTATGCCCATTTGCGGCCAAACCATTAGCAGAGCAACGAGTCCGCTTTGCCTTGTGTGAAGCCAACGATGATGACACAATCTATCAAACTTTTTTGCAAGAAGTCGAACATTTATTGAAAACCCCAGTGGGTGAATTAGAAACCACTTTGTTGATTGTTAGCCATGCATTAACTGATTTTGATGACTATCTCGATATGCTTGAAGTATTAGATGATGCATTAATCAAGGCAGAATTAGAAGGTGTGTTGCAACTTGCCAGTTTTCACCCCGACTATTTATTTGCTGATGCTCCTGACAATGATCCCGCTAATTATAGCAATCGATCACCCTTCCCTACGTTTCACTTGATACGTGAAGACAGTTTGCAAGATGCCTTAGAAAATTATGACCAACCTGAATTGATTCCTGAGAATAATCAGAAAAAATTGCGTGCTCTGGGGATACTAGGTATTGAAGCACTTAAGAACGGAACGAGCACAAAATAATTTCCTGGTCTTAATCCATCTTCACTTCATCTTCAATCATAAAAGTTCAGAATAGAGTACCCAGATGGTATTCAATGAATCTCTGTTCATCCGCAGCACTAAAAATTCTGTTATCTGATTTTATTCAATACCCCTTTCAAACCTTTTTTATCATATATTTTTTTGATTAACTGAAAGCCTTTGCCATAAATTGGATCAGTGTTTGTTTCGATGATTTTTTTACGATACTGCGTAAATTCATTCGATTGTTTTTGTAACCAAAGGTATTCTAATAAAACGCAAAACCCTTCTTCTTTTTTCTTAGGCAATTGATGATAGTTGTGTAAAAAAAGCCAGCAGTGACCATATTCATGAATCAAAACCTCAACAAAATAGACTTCGGGTAAACCTGCCAAAATAGTAATATCAATAATTTCTCGATTAACTACTTTTTTTAAATGATTCTTAGTCAATCGAGTGTGAGTTTCTCCTGCTTTGGGTAAAGGCGTTCTAAACCATGTAAAATCAGCTTTAATCGTGTTAACTAGTTTAATAGGAATTGACTGGTAATCTAATTTCAACCCCATTGATTGTAAAAATGAAATGGCAACAGTTTTCATTTTCTCCAAATTTCTTGCCTGTAAAATAGCAGTTTGATGACATTGCTGGCAACAATACCGATGATTAGCATATTTAACCCCGCCCCCTGTCAAACGCTGACTGATGATTTTACCACAACTGAAACAACTCGCTTGATTTTGATGCATTAAACAATAAACATCTCCCCAATGATTGACAAGATAGCGACCATTAATAGCAAGACCACAAACAGCACACACTTTGCCATATTTTTTCTGAAAACAATGTTGATGGTAAACTTTCTTTTTATGAACAGTGAAAGCTTTTTGTAGAATGGGTTGCTTGCAGTCATCGCAAACAAAACAATGTGAATGCCAGTTTTTTTTCAAGGCATTAATATATTGACCAACAATTTTTTGTTGGCAACCTGCACATTTGATTATTTTGGGTTGTTTATTAAAAAACATATTGGAGTAAATTGGACATTTATTTATTTCTCCTCCCCTAAGATGAATGGCTTATTCCTTACCCAACACGACACTATAATGCTTATTAACCACCAAATTTAAAAACACTTTACTTTTATCTCCCCATTTAACAACTAATTTATCAATGTGTTGTTGTTGACCTAAACCAAAATATAGTCTCGGATGATCGGCGGTTAGAAAACCCCCACCTGATTTCATTTCTCGTATTTGTTGTGAATCACCCGCATAAACAATGACTTTTGCCCCCACACCTCGACGATTAAAACCTGATTTAAAGTGTAAACCAATACTGATTCGATTGTTCTTACAACTGTTATTTTTATAAAAATAAGGCTGGCTTTCACTGGCCCCGACAATCACATCAACATCTCCATCATTATCCAAATCGGCCAATGAAAGCCCCTTACTGGGCTCATTCAAATTAAAACCTGATTTTGTAGATTGATCATTCAATTGACCCTGAGTGTTATTCTGATAATACAGATTTGAAATGGTAGATTGATAATATTGTTCATCAATCATGCCATTGGTAATGAGTAAATCTTGCCAACCATCATTATTCATGTCTACAAATTTTCCAGACCAAGTCCAATCAGTGGCATCATAACCTCCTTGTTGCCATTTAAAATGACCCAGTCCTTTTCCTGCCAATAATAAATTATTGGTTTTAATCGCAGCAAACGGCTTCTTATTAACGGCAATAGGTGGCAATTCATTATTGGATTGTATGCAACTGGGAAAATGACAGGACTGATTATTCACTTGAGCCTGTCCCCCCTCCCGTTGCAACAACCATTTGGCTTCTAGTCTTAAAATATCCATGCATTGAAAAAACATAAACTGGTTTTTTAGCTGAAGACAATCCGTTGGTGACTTTTGTTTCAAAGCCTGTGCCAATTGAATAATATCATCAACTTTCCTCCTAGATTCTCCAGCCAATGATTGTTGACCTGACTTTAGTATTTTTAAATGTTCATATTGGGTTTTTGATGAAGCATCATCGGTTATAAATAAGTCCAATATCAAATCATTATGAATGTCTCCACTGTCGATACTCATGCTATTATGACTACTTAACAGTCCTTTCGAGCTTGATTTATTTTCAAATACCAGTGAGCCATGATCATTTCTGTAAATTAAATCAGGGTAATTCAAGTCATTGGCTATGTATAAATCCACATCATTATCCTGATCAATATCGGTAAATAATGCTGACAAGTCATAAAAGTGATGAGGTAACTTCTGGCTTTTGTTAACCCAACCATCTTTATGTTGATAAAACAATAAAGATTGGGCTGGTTTTTTGGGCGTATGCCAATGGCCGTAACCACCGACATATAAATCAAGCAAACCATCTTGATCAATATCTCCAAAACTGGCTGTTGAATAAATTAACTCAGGTTTGTTTTCATAGGGTAGCGAGGTAGGTAATAATTTACCTTTACCCGTATTAATTAATAGGGCTAATGGCAAAAATCGCCGAATGACCAGTAAATCGATCCAACCATCATTATTAATGTCCGCAGGATAAAAAGCCAATACATCGGTTAATATTTTGTCACCAAAATATTGTTGACTGACATCTTCAAATTGCCAGTTCCCCAGATTTCGATAAAGCTTACTTTCACCATTTAACTGAGGCAGTAATACATCAATCCAACCATCATTATCAATATCAACGGTACTCACCCCCCCTGATAAGGCATAAAATAATGTTTCATACAAATATTGATTAATGGATTGTTCTTGATATGTAAAATCAATATTCATTGAAGTAGCAGACATCTCAGTGAATAATTTGCCATCACATTGTTGGTTTGCTAATGGAATAGACGTGATTGATTTTTTCTGGAATGGCGCATGATTAATTTCAGAAAAATTATTATTGTATTGCAAATTATCTTCTAACAGATGTGATTGCTGAATATGTTGATAGGTTAACGAGTCAAATTGGTAAACAGATTCAGGATAAGCCTGATAAACTGATGGTGATATTTTTTGACGATTTTTATTAAGATTACTCACTATATCTCTATAAATCCCCTGATATCTGGAATTTTGCTGTATGCCTTGATGCAAATCACGATAACCTTGCAATCTTAATTCATCATTCTTTTTCATCCATTGCCATTTGTAAAAATAATCCACACCATAACCTGCCAGCAATCCCAAACCAACCGTTGCTAAAAACATTGAAATAGCAATGCCTCTCGACACTTCTTTCCATAAAATAAACATCGGATAAACACTGTAACTTCCCAGTGTAAACAACAAAGTAGTGACAAATGCAGGAGACCAGCCTAATGGCATCATTGCAGCCGCAACAATGACATCAAAAGCAATCGGTACGGTTAAAAATGTCCCTATTAATGCAGTCAATAATAGCGGTAAAAAAGACAGCATTAATCTTGGTAAATCACTCAAAGGTTGCCAAGTCACCATCATGGCACTGACCAGCCCCGCCACTAACATTAATGGCACTGCTTTTGATATAATTTCTACAATATTAAAGAAAAATCGCTTAACAACATCACCCAATGCCTCAAAAAAGGCTTTTGAATGAATAATTTCATCGTTATTTTGTTCATTGGGTTGATATTTGAGCCGACCTTTAGTTAATGTCACCAACAGTGGAATCACCATAAAAACCAACACTACTGAACAAAGCACTTTGGCAATGGCAATGGGCATTGGCAACAAATTAAATAACATGATTAAAACGACAATATTAAATGCAGGTGAACTGGACAAGAGAGATAAGCTGGTAGACAGAGGAACCCCTGACTTATACATGCCTTGAGCAACGGGCGTCGCACAATTGGTACATAACCCCAACCCCATTCCCATCAAACTACCCGTTAAGGTATTGATCGTCAGACTTTTTGAGCGTGGCAGAGGAATAAAATTAAACAACGTCAGAATTGATGCACCTAAAAAAACACCAAAGACCATGCCTTGTAAATTATTGTCTGCCCAATTTAAAAAAACAGACAATATTTGCCAAATTATGCCATCATTTTCTGAGACATTGACCCAGGCATCAAAACTCAATGCAGAAAATAAGCTATTGTCAGAACCGCCCAATAGTTTTTCATTTAAAGCAGGATAGCGTGAAAACAACCAAAAACAACTTGCCATCAAGACGGTTATGCACCAGGCAATTTTAGCTTGTGTGGTTATAAAAAATAGGTTTAATTTAGGTAGTTTCAAACAGAAAACATTAAGTTATTAAATGAATGATAATTTTTCCAGTCGATTAGTTTGTTAAATATTCTTTGTAATTTCTGACAAATCTTCTGGACCGTCTCCACAACCGATAAAATCACTTTTCAAAAGTTTAGGGGAAGCGAAATAAATGTCCAAATTGCGCAGGACTTTTGTTTGCCTTTGAGGCGCAAAAATAAGCGT